>Ga0209227_1001028_pt1 | contig 22615 bp, 24 predicted proteins | sample YNPBryantNP2012_FD_185815 | JGI IMG/M metagenome (GOLD analysis project Ga0209227, IMG submission 185815) | Anoxygenic and chlorotrophic microbial mat microbial communities from Yellowstone National Park, USA - YNP Bryant NP 2012 (SPAdes)... ...
TACCCCGACACGATCTACCTGTTTCAAGAGCCCCTGGAGGAACTCTGCACCACGCGGGAAGAACTCATGGAAGAGATTGAAGTGACCGTCGTCCACGAAGTGGCCCACGCGTTGGGGCTGAGCGAGGAGCGGCTTCAAGAGCTGGGCTACGGGTAAATGAAAAGAACACCTCCTCGGCGCAGAACAGGACGAAAAGTCTTGAAAAGAAAAGCGGCCGGGAAAGGGGGTGTCCTTCGGCCGCTTTTGAAGGCGGGATGTGGGGAAAAAGAGAGGGTTACGGTTTGGGGATGAAAGCCAGTTGGGGGTCCAGGTCGTAGGTCCAGGGAGCCCCGGAGTTTCTCCAGCCGTTTTTCATCCGCTTGCCCTTGTAGTAGCTTTCGGCATCGGCGACCTTGTCGCCTTCGAAGCCGTCAACGATGTTATACACATTGGTAAAGCCCGCGGCGGCCAGACGTTCGATGGCTCTTGCACTGCGATGCCCCGATCGGCACATCACGAGGAGCACATCGTCGGGTTTGAACCGCGCTTTGACCAGCGCTTCGAAGTCCGGGTTGGGAGTCAAAGGGAAATCCTTTTTTTCGTCACTCCACTTGCCGGTCCACAGTTCCGATGGGATGTTCACCGCCATGGCGGGATGCCCCACAAACACGTACTCTTCAGGGGTGCGAACATCCAGAATCGTCACCTTCTGAGGATCGGCCTTCCACATCTCGTAGGCTTCCAGGGCGGTGACATACTTGTTCAGGCTCGTTCTTTTCTTTTCGTCGGACGGCACGTCCGCGGCGAGAGCCGCCGTCGCAAAAGCCGTAAGAACCAACACGCCAACCCATATCCAACCGCGTCGCTTCATGGTGTCCTCCAGACTGGATTGATTTCCCCCACACCCCCAAAACGATCATTGACAAGGACAGGTCTTCTGTCAATGATAAACATAAGTGAAAGTATCACGGAGTGTTGTCTTCAGCCACAATTTACGGGAGGAATCTTCATGAAGCTCGGCGGCCGACTCAAGACCTTTCTGATGATGGGATTCGTGGTGGGGGTGTGTCTTGGGGCATCGGAAAGTGTGCCGCAGGAGGAGAAGGCTCGCCAGTTGGGCGCCAATGCCGCGGCGGAATTGCAGCGGGTTTTGAGGGGGGAACTGAGCGCGGCCATGCAGCAAGGCGGTCCCGGGCAAGCCATTCGCGTGTGTGCGCAGAAGGCCTTGCTCTTGACCCGGGACATTCCCCAAAGGATGGAACTGCCGGCCATGACCATCAAGCGCACGAGCGTGCGATGGCGCAACGAAATGAACCGCCCCGACGCCTTTGAAGAAAAAATCCTCGCCGATTTGGAAGCCCGCGTAAAGGCCGAAGCGTCCTTGGAGCCGGTCTTGGTCCTGCAAAACAAAGCCTATCATTATTTCGAGCCCATCCGCACGGCGGGGCTCTGCCTGACCTGCCACGGCCCGGAAGAGAAAATGCCGGAAAACGTCAAAAGCGCCCTGGACGCGCTCTATCCCGGGGACCGGGCTCGGGGCTACGCCGCAGGCGATTTTCGCGGAGTCATTCACGTGACCATTCCTCAAGAGGTGCTGGGGGAGCCCTAAGGGCCAGCTCCTTTCCACAATGGAATGCACCTGTGCCATTGAGACCGCGGGCACAGACAAAGAGGAATGGCCACGCGGCGGGTCATTTCTTATGATGGTTCTGTAGAGGCACCCATCGGCGCAACAAAGATGGCGCCGCTAAGATGGGGCAGCCAGCCGGCCCCAAGGGATCCCGGTGACAAAGCTCAAGCGTGACCTTTGCCCGCCGGTACCTCAGCGGTCGGGCACGGCTGCCGAAAGGAGGGGATATGTCCGAAAAAAAGAACCAATCTGCAAGAATTCAGAGTGTGGCCTACAAAGGATACGCGGATGGGTCCGTCGATTTCTTTGGCCCTCAGATCGAGCTTCTCACCGGCTATACGAGAGATGAGTTCCTTTCTCGGAAAAGCAAGTGGACCGATCTCATCTTTCAGGAAGATCGACCATACGTGAAAACGGTCTTTGTCGACGCCCTCAAAGGCGACAAAACCTACAATCGCCAATACCGTATTCACAAAAAAAACGGCGACATACTCTGGATTCAAGAATGGGGACAAATCGTCTGCGACGCCGAAGGAAAAGTTGAATATGTTATTGGAATTATCGTGGACATCACAGACCTTAAGCTTTCCGAAGAGCTTGATCTACGCATAAAGAAAAGGTCTGGTAAATATCTTATATTTATTTTGAACCAACAGGATTATGCGTTTCCTATTCATAAAGTGAAAGAGATTGTGGGTGCCCTTCCCATAACTCCCATGCCTCAGGCCCCAGCCTATATCCGTGGCGTTATAAATCTTCGAGGAAGAATCATACCTGTTGCGGATCTCTACGAACGACTCAGCCTAAAACCCGAAGGCGTTGCGGAAAAATATGCCATCATCATTTTGGAGGCCCAGATTGCAGATAGTATCGTTCCAATCGGAGTTCTGGTTGATTCGGTCTCCGAGGTTCTCAACATTGACGGTGAACATATTGAAGACGTGGAAGATGTCTTTGCCGGTGAAAAAAGTCACGTTGTTTCTGGTATGGCAAAATCGGATCAAAGAGTTATCCTTATTTTGAATGTCGACCATGTGATCGAAACACAAGATATATACACATTAAATATTACTTAATCCGTGAAACAATATCTTTGTATTAGGCATAGCCTATTGATCTTACAGCGATTTTGTGCTATTGAGAGTCCTGTCAAAATTTCACTTGCCAGGCGTGCTCATGAAAAAATCGTCATTGAACAGTCTTCGAAAGCCTTCGACACCGCTCAGTCCGGTTTGGTTCTTGTGGGGGAATTGGTCAACGGCTCCACGAGCCTGTGTGAGCGCTTGGATAAAAGGGTTCCTGGGCGGCCGAGGATTTCGCATTTGGACGTGGTGAAGACCTCCCTCGGGCTTCTGTGTCAGGGGAAAAGCGATTTCGAAGCGGCGGCAGGGCTCGCTGGCGATGACGGGTTCCGGGAGGCTCTTGGGATCCAAAACGTTCCTTCGCAAGAGACCCTGCGGCAGCGCTTCGACCGATAGGCCCAAGCCTTTGAACGGATTGTCGACGAGAGCCTCACGGAATGGCTCAAGAGGGGCGGAATCTGCGTGACGCCGACTTCTATGGGCCATGTAGGGTTGGATCTGGATGTGTTTTGCCTGGACAATTCCGACACCAAAAAAGAAGGCGTTTTGAGGACCTCTCAGGGCGACGATGGGGACGCCCCCATTGAGGCCTACTTGGGAGAAGAGGGCTGGTGTCTTGGGCTGGAGCTTCGAGACGGAAGCCAACACGGCCAAAACGGCTTTGCTCCCTTTCTTTCCAAGGTTTTGGCCCGGGCGCGACAGCTCGAAGCTCGGTCGATTGTGGGGCGCACGGACTCGGCCCATGATGCCTTGGAAAACCTCGTGGAGCTCAGCCGCCACGCCGATGTGGATTATGTGATCGGCTGGAATCCGCGCAAAGCCGACAAAGATGCCTGGTGGGAGCGAGCCTGTCGAGAGGGCCGGATCACGGAGCCTCGAGCGGGAAAGAAAGTTGCCGTTTTCAGCACGTCCGCGGAGCGCATCCATCGAGGTCGGGCTTACCGATTTCGGCTGGTGGTGCGCGTGACGGAAAGGCTTTGCGATGCCAAAGGGCACATGCTGATCCAGCCCGAGATCGACCTGGAAGGCCGGTGGACGTCGCTTGACCTCGACGATCTTGACGTCATCGCCATCGACGATAAGCGAGGGCTGAGCGAGCCGTTCCACAGCGAGATCACGTCCGATCTGGACCTGGAACGGTTGCCCTCGGGAAAATGTGCCACCAATGCTCTGGTGTTGACCCTTGGGGGCTTTGCCTCCAGTCTGCTTCGCCTCGTGGGGCAGAGCGGTCTTATGGGAGAAAGTTCTCCGGTGCGTCACCCCGCCAAGCGCCGACGCATCAAGACCGTGATGCAGGAGCTGATCTCTGTGGCGGCGCGCGTGATCCGAACGGCCCGTCGAGTGAAACTTCAGTTCGGGAGGCATTGTCCTGTCTTTCACGCTTTTCGGTCGGTTGAGCTCAAGTTCTGCCCGGGATAGACCGAATGCTTCATGAAACATGAGCTCCTAACGCCAGGTCCGTCTGAAGGAGACTGAACTATGTCCTAAAACCGGTCAAAATTCATCCTTACCGCGATCCCTCGGAGGGCCTATGCTCAAAACCCATAAGAGCACCCCAAATTTGAGCATGTGGAAGCCACAAAATCCGCCGAAAATGCTCTCGAACCACTACAGCGCTCCACTTTAACGGATTCAAGATATTGAGAACTGATGTGTTCAACTGCTATGTATGATAATCTATATGTGTCGATTTCTCTCTATTCGGATTTATCACTCTTCGATGCGCAGCATCGATCTGATATGTCAGAGAAACAAAGTATAGGAAAAAATAGCAGGAAACGACGTCGAAGGCAGGCCAATAAATAACATGGAAGTGACAAGGTGGGGGGCGGGAAAGCCCCGTGGTTCCTGGATGGGGCCTGGAGCGGCGGGCGGTCATTCCTTGATGCGGGAAGCCCCGGGAATGAGGGTCTTGGTGGCGATCACACCGGGGATCTGGCGGATGTTTTCATGCACGAAGTGGGAGATGGTTTCCGCATCGGAACTCAGAAGATCCCGCCGCAATTGGACCTTCACGAGGAGATCCACATCGCCGAAGACGCTGTGCACTTCGTGGACTTCTTCCAGCTGAAAAAGCCTTTCGACGATCTTTCCTTCCTTTTTTGCCTGAACGTTCATGAGCACAAAGGCCGTGATCGTCCTTTGCATTTCGGGATAATGGTCCATGTCGGCGTTTTTCATCTTTTCCCGAAAGGCCTCCATATCGTCAGGGAGGATTTCATTGAGGCCGATGCCGTAATGGCGTCGTTCGCCTTTTTCCCAAAGCCTCACGGACACGTAAGCGTAGAGGTCGGCCGGGGTGCGACCTGGAAACTCCCGTAAGAGGTGCGCTCTGGAAAGGAGGGTCGTCAGGGGCCGATAGATGTGGAGGTACCAGTCCTTGGCCGCTTCCTGGAAGGTCAGGTCGGCCCGTTCCGTACGCTGAAGATGCTCGTGATGGCGCTGGATTTGCCCCAGAAGCCGCTCGTATTGGCCGGGTTCGGTCAGGGTGATGTCGGCGTGAAGCCCGGTTTCGTCGAGGAAGAGGGCCCGCCGGCGGTACAGGGCATCCCGAAGGTTATCGCCGGAGGGGATGAATTCCACGATATGGGCAAGGATCTCGTCGTGCCCGAGAGCTTTGGCGGCGGCCACCCGATGGTTTCCGTCTTCCACGTAATAGACGTCGCGAATCTGCCAGAGCCTGACCGGGGGAAGCACGGCCCCTTGCCGCATGGCGTTTTTGATCTGTTCCAGCCGCTCCGAGGGGGCTCGGCTTCTCAGGTGGAACCGCTCATCAAAATCTTGGTACCGTCCCACACTGCCCACGATCTTATCCAGGGGCACGGTGCGCAGGCCGCGGTCGCGGCATTCGAAAGCGCCGTCCTGTGCTTGAAGGTCATGAAAACAGGCGCCGCCAGGGTCCTTGTGAGGCCGCGCGCCCCATCGCCCGAGTTTTTCCAGGAATCGTCGCATCGTCAATGTCCACAATGTGCCAACCGAACGTGTTGAGGATATTCGTCTCCCCCAGCCGCGTCAGCCTCTGGGAGGGATCGTCAAAGACTCTGTGAATATGTCCGTGGATGAACCAGCGGGGCTGATGGGTGCGGATGAACCGGACAAAGCACCGAAAACCCCGGTGACAGGGATCGTCCCCGTCGCCCAAACCCCGCGGCGGCGCATGGGCGATGACGATATCGACGCCGCCGCGCCACCAGATCATGGGACGAGTCTTCCACAGGATCGCGCGCATTTCGGCTTCGGTGTACTGCATGGGCCCGCCATTGTACCACATGGATCCTTCGAACCCCAGAAGCCGAAGGCCTTTGAGGTCCACCAGGCGGGCGTGAACGTCCGTGGCGCCTTGCGGCGGCCGGCTGTGATAGCGAATGTCGTGGTTACCCCGAACGTAGTAAACGGGCACGCGGAAGAAGTGCCCGAGATACGTCAAATATTCGGGCGGGACATCCCCGCACGACAGCACGGCGTCCAGAGGTTCAAAGCGCTCTCGGTGCGACACCGGAAAAAGTTCCGAAGCCGTCACATCCGATACGGTCAAAAGACGCACGGCACGAATACGTCGAAGCCGCCGAGCGAGCGGGGCGTCATGCGCCGTCCTTTGGGGAGGCGGTTTGAGCCTCCGCTGCCTGGGCGATGGGATAGAGTCGGTCGCCGAGGCGCAAGGCGAACCGATCCTCGTCCATGGGCTCGATCCATTGCGCCAGCTGGTAGTAGGCAGGCCGGGAGAACCGCGCGGGAAAACGGCCGTTTCGCACGCGGCAGTAGAGAACGTTTTCCGGCCCGACCCATAGGGTGGACGGATCCAGAAGCTCCGTTTCCTTGAGGTGCTTGAAGGTCAGCAGAATATGGGCCTCGGCAGCTCCGTTGGTGATGCGATCGACCCGCGTAATGACAAAGGGCGTATCGGCCACGGTGATGGGGTGGAGCCGCCCTTGCCATTCCAGAACGTAACGGCCGTCGTCGAGCCGGCGGAGACACGCATAAAAGGTTTCGAGAATCTCCTTTCGAAAGATGGGCCGCTCGCCGTAAAACCAGTCCCCTTCCCGATCCACCTCAATGCCGGTCTCGTCACCGTTTACCGAAGGCGTCTGCGCGTTCTCACCGGTCGTCTGCGGGTTCTTCTCGCTCATGGCGTCTCCCTGAAGATGATGGTTTCAGCGTTCGTGCGTCAAAAGGCTTTGCGACTGTCCAAAAGGATCGTGACCGGACCGTCGTTGGTCAAGTGAACCGCCATGGTTTCTTGGAAAACGCCGGATTCCACAGGGACGGCATGGTCGCGTAGGGCCTGGAGGAAAGCCTCGTAGAGGTGTCTCGCCTGATCCGGTGGGGCCGCGTCCACGAAAGAGGGACGGCGGCCTTTGCGGCAATCGCCCCACAAAGTGAACTGGGAAACAGCCAGAACGGCGCCCCCGATGTCCACGACGGATCGGTTCAACTTGTCGTCCTCGTCGGGAAAAATGCGAAGATGGACGATCTTTTCCGCGAGATACCGAGCATCTTCTTCGGTATCCCCGCGCCCTACCCCCACGAGCACCAACAAACCGCGCCTGATGGCCGCGACGGTCTTCCCGTTGACGTCGACGGAGGCTTGGCAAACCCTTTGAACGACGGCCCGCATGACCCTTTTCTCCCGGGCGTTTTGACCTTGGCAACCACAGCAGGATATAAAAGCCGCGCCTGGATTGGCAAACGGTTTTCACGGAAAGGACAGGTCCCCATGATTCGAAAACCGACGGTGCTCCTCATCAACCCGTGGATCACCGATTTTGCAGCCTACGATCTGTGGGCCAAGCCGCTGGGGCTGTTGCTCCTGGGTGCCCTGTTGCGGGAATCCGGGTGCCGGGTGTTTTTCGTGGACTGTTTGGACCGGCATGACCCGGAAACGAACGGTCGGGAAGGCGTCCTGCCCGGTCGGGACGACGCCTTTGGCACGGGAAAGTATCCCAAAATGCCCATCCCTGTTCCCGAGGTGCTCTCCGACGTGGGCCGCCCTTTTTTTCGCTACGGCCTTCACCCGGAAAGCTTTCGAAAGAAGCTCTCGGCCCTTCCCAAGCCGGACCTGGTGTGCGTGACGAGCCTCATGACCTATTGGTACCCTGGAGTGCAGGAAACCATCGCACACATTAAGGATGTTTTTCCTGGTGTTCCCGTGTGGCTCGGAGGCATCTACGCTCGGCTGTGCCCGGAACACGCCCGGCGCCGAAGCGGGGCCGACGAGGTTTTTTCCGGGCCCTTGTCCCATACGGCCACGGCCCTAAAGGCCCTTTTCGGCGAGGCGTTCCACGAGACGCCGGGCTGGCGCACCGTGGCCCTGGCGCCCCCTCCCGCCGTGGATCTCGTGGAAAACCCCGGCTACGGCCCGGTTCTTTTGAGCCTCGGCTGTCCGTACCGCTGCCCGTATTGTGCCTCGTCCGTGCTGCAGCCAGAAAAGGTCTGCTTTTCGGCTCGGCACCTTTTCCAAAGCCTCTTGGGGCTCTACGAACAAGCCGGCGTGCGCGATTTCGCCTTTTACGACGACGCCTTGCTTCTCACAGGAGGCCCGGTCCTTCGAGAGCTGGCAGAGAAAGTCCGTCGGCACGGGCTTTCCGTGAGGTTTCATACCCCAAACGCTCTGCATGTGAACGCTGTGGCCGATGGCGGGTGGAGTCGGCTGCTTTTTGAAAGCGGCTTTGTCACTCTTCGGCTGGGCTTGGAAACAACCCGCTCGGAACGCCAGAAAAAATGGGGCGGCAAGACTGACCTTGGGACGTTTTTTCAGGCGGTGGAGGCTTTGAGCCGGGCCGGGTTTTCCCCGGAACACATCGGGGTGTACCTCCTGGCGGGCGTTCCGGATCAAAGCCCTGAGGAAGTGGCGGAAGGAATCGAGATCGTCCGAAAGGCCGGCGCTATGCCGTATATGGCCGAATTTTCGCCAATTCCCGGAACGGCGGTGTGGCCGAAGGCGGTGGCGCTGAGCGCTTTTCCTCTGGAAGAAGAACCCTTGACCCACAACAATTCTTTTTTTGCCTGTAGGCGCCCGGATTTTACCCTCCATGACCTGGACGGTCTGAAACGGCAGGCGCGCGAGGCCCGCCGATCCCTTAAGGCGGCGCGCACTTTCGCTGCCGGACGGGAGGCCGGCTAGAGCCTGTGGAGTGCGGCGAAAGGCGACGGTTGCCGTTCATGGGCTTTTCGTGAAGAAGGCGTGAGGGTTCGTGAAATATTTCTTGACCCCTTGGCGCCGGGGCGCTATAGATGCCATCCCAGAAAGGAGATCCTGGCCGACTGTTCGTTTTTTTTGAAAAGTCGGCGGGCTTTGACGATGGCGGTGAGTGATAAGGATCACAAGCCCGAAGGGCCGCCTTTGGGTGATGAAGGACATCGGACAATCGGATAGCGATCATGAACCCATACGTCCCGGTACTCATCATGCTTTTTTTGGCGGCCGCTACGGCCGCCGGAATGATTGCGGCCACCACGTTGATCGGCCCCAAGAAGAAGTTCGCCGAAAAGATGGAGGTTTTCGAGTGCGGCGAAAGCCCCATCGTCAACCCGAAGCAGCGGTTTTCGGTCAAATTTTACCTGATCGCCCTTTTCTTCGTCATATTCGACATTGAAACCGTCTTCGTCTATCCCTGGGCGGTGCTCTTTCGGGAGCTAAGCTGGTTCGGCTTTGTGGAAATGATGATTTTCATTTTTATTCTGGCCGTCGGCCTCATTTATGTGTGGCGAAGGGGAGCTTTGGAATGGGATTGAAGCTGTCGCGGTGGAAAGCTACGCGTGACCTGATGGTGGGGCAGAAGCAGAGTGCGGGTCCGGAACGGCTTCTGGACGGCAGCGTCATCCTGACCCGCTTGGAAGCGGCCGTCAACTGGGCCCGCAAGTACTCCTTTTTCCTTTACCCTTTTGTGACGGCCTGCTGTGGTATGGAATTCATGTCCGTGGCCGGTCCTCGCTACGACTTGGACCGTTTCGGTGCCGCCCTGCCTCGGTTTTCTCCACGCCAATCCGATCTTCTCATGGTCGTGGGCACCATCAGTCACAAGCAGGCCCCCATCCTGGTCAAAGTCTACAATCAAATGGCTGAACCCAAGTGGGTGTTCGCTTTCGGCGTGTGCGCCGTCTCCGGTGGTTTTTACGACAACTACTCGGTGGTGCAAGGCATCGACACGCTGATTCCCGTAGACATTTACGTCCCGGGGTGCCCACCGCGCCCGGAGATGGTTCTGGACGGCCTGTTGCTATTGCAGCAAAAGGTCAAGCAGGAGCGGTGGTCGGATTGGCCGCGGGGTGAAGCGCCGGTGAGTCGGTGCTAGGACCTTCGACGAACAAGGATATGGGCCTCATGGACGCAAGTGTCACCCTTAAGAAGCTCACCGAAAAGTTCCCGGACGCCGTCGTCGGCACGCACAACTACCGCGGGGACGATACGGCGATCGTCAAGAAGGAAAAGATCCGCGATATCTGCCTCTTCCTTCGGGACGACCCGGATCTTCTCTACAACTTCATGATGGACCTCACCGTGGTGGACTACCTGGGCCGCGACCCGCGATTTGAAGTGGTCTACCATCTCTATTCCCTGCCGCATAACCGGCGGGTTCGAATCAAGGCCCTCGTGCCCGAATCGGACCTGACCATCGATTCCGTGGTGTCCGTGTGGGTCGCCGCCGACTGGTTTGAGCGGGAAGCGTACGACATGTACGGCGTGGTTTTCACCGGCCATCCCAATCTGCGCCGCATTTTGCTTTACGAAGGCTTCGAGGGGCATCCGCTGCGCAAGGACTATCCGCTGAAAAAGAGGCAGCCCTTGATCGGCCCGGTCAACTAACACTGCAACGGGTAGACTGTGAGCCATGTCTGAAATTTCGAAAGACCTCCATACCGAATACATGGTGATCAACATGGGTCCCTCCCACCCGGTGACCCATGGCACGGTGAAGTTCCTCGCCACACTGGAGGGCGAAACCATCGTGGACCTCGACGTGGAGATCGGCTACCTCCACCGGGGCTTCGAAAAAATGTGCGAAAACAGCACGTGGCAGCAGGTGATTCCCTACACGGACCGGCTCAACTACGTCTCCCCGCTCATCAACAACACGGGCTACGCCCTCGCTGTGGAAAAGCTTTTGGGGATCGACGTGCCCGAGCGGTGCAAGTACCTTCGAGTGATAGCCTGCGAACTGTCGCGCCTTTCGGACCATCTGACCAACGTGGCGGCGGCGGGCCTGGAATTGGGCGCCTTCACGGCCTTTCTCTATTTTGTGGAAGCTCGAGAACTCGTCTGGGATCTCATCGAATCCCTGTGCGGGGCTCGCGTGACCGTCAACTACGTGCGCATCGGCGGGCTGAAAAACGACCTGCCCGAACGCTTTGAAGAAAAGGTCCGCTACGTCTTCAAGGAAGTGCGCCGCCTGTGGGTGGATGTGGACAAGCTGCTCACCAAGAACCGCATCTTTATCGATCGGGTGCGCGGCGTGGGGGCCATTTCCGCCGAAGAAGCCATTGCCTATGGCTTTACGGGGCCGTGTCTTAGAGCGTGCGGCGTTCCCTACGACGTGCGCAAGGCGCAGCCCTACCTGGTTTACGACCGAATGGATTTCGAAGTCCCCATTGGGGAGACGGGCGACAACTACGACAAGTACTTGGTGCGGATGGAAGAAATTCAACAGAGCATGCGCATCGTCGAGCAGGCTCTGGCGCAGATGCCTGACGGCCCCATCAACGTGCGGCTGCCTCAGGTGCGCATGGAACCCAAGGAAAAGATCTATTCCCGCATCGATTCCCTAATCTATCACTTCAAGACGGTCATCGAAGGCATCAAGCCGCCTCCCGGCGAAGTGTACCAGGCCGTGGAAGGTGGAAACGGCGAGCTGGGATTTTATCTGGTGAGCGACGGCAGCGGGAAACCGTACAAGTGCCGGGTGAGGCCGCCGTGCTTTGCCCTGACCGCGGCCATGCCGAGATTGGTCAAGGGCAGGCTGCTCGCCGATATCGTCCCCACATTCGACATGATCAACATGATCGGCGGAGAATGCGATAGATAGCCATGCTTGCAGACCTCATCGAATCCCTTGCCAAGATCGTCTTCATCTTCACCGTCAACGTCGGCGTATTCGCGCCGATCCTCGGGTGGGTGGAGCGGAAGCAGAGCGCCGTGATGCAGGACCGCATCGGCGCCAACCGAGCGGACATCTTGGGCTTTACGGCTATCGGGCTGTTCCATTCCCTCGCCGACGCCCTTAAGCTCCTGACCAAGGAAGACTTCGTCCCCGCCAACGCCAATAAGTTCTTTCATACTTTGGCCCCGTTTATCGCCCTGGTGCCCGCCATCGCCGCCTTTGCCATCATTCCCTTCGGCGGCCGCTATGAACTCTTCGGGCGTGAAATCAACCTGGTCATCGCCGATCTGGACGTGGGCATTCTCTACGTTTTCGCCCTGGCGGGATTGGCGACCTACGGCACGGTGCTGGCCGGATGGTCGTCGCGCAGCAACTGGTCCCTGTTGGGCGGCCTTCGCGCTTCCGCCCAGATGCTGTCCTACGAAGTGGCCATGGGCTTGAGCATCATCGGTGTCATTATCGTTTACGGATCGCTTCGGCTGACGGACATCGGCGCCATGCAGGAAGATTTCTTCCGGTGGGGCATTTTCCTTCAGCCTGTGGGTTTCATCATCTACATGACCTGCGCCATCGCGGAAAACAAGCGCATTCCCTTCGACATTCCCGAGGCCGAATCGGAGCTGGTGGCGGGCTACTTTACCGAATACAGCGGCATGAAGTTCGTCATGTTCTGGATGGCCGAATTCCTGGAGATGGTCACCATCAGCGCCATCGTGACCACCCTGTTTTTCGGCGCTTGGCATATCCCCTTCGTGACGGACGCCATGCTCCTGTCCTGGTTCCAGTCCGCAGGGCCGAACGGCGCCGCCGCCTTGGCCATGCTGGTCAACATCGTCGTGTTTTTCGCCAAGGTGTCTTTCTTCATTTGGCTGCAGATGACCATCCGGTGGACGCTTCCGCGCTTCCGTTATGACCAGGTCATGAGAATGTGCTGGAAGATGTTGCTGCCGCTTTCCCTCATCAACCTCTCAATTACCGGGCTGGTGGTTTTGCTGCTATGAGCACAACGACAGGTTTAGGGCAGACCCCGTACTCCGTGCAGGTGGGCATTCCCGCAGCGGCGCTGAAGGCCAAGCGAGTGCGTCGAAGGCTGGACCTCACGCTGTGGGAAAGGCTCTATGTGGCGGAAATCGTGCGCGGGCTGGTGGTGACCAGCAAGCACTTTTTCATCAACATGATCGGGTTCATCTTTCCGCCCGCGGGAAAGAAGCGCAAGGTCTTCACGGTCTACTACCCGGAAGAACAGCTGGCGCTGCCTCCGGCCTACCGGGGTCGGCCTGTGCTGGTGGCCGATGCGGACGGGAAAGAAAAATGCGTCGCCTGCGGCCTGTGCGAAAAAATGTGCCCGGCCCATGCCATTTCCATCGTCGCCGAGGAAAAGGCTCCGGGGGAACGTTACCCGGCGCGATACACCCTGGATATGGGCCGATGTGTTTACTGCGGGTACTGCGAAGAGGTGTGCCCCAAGGAAGCCATTGTCATGAGCGATGAGTACCAGGGGTTGGCGCAACGGGATCGCAGCCAACTGCGGTTTGAAAAGGAGCAGCTGCTGAGGCCGGAAGGGAAAGTCAAGACGCGTCTTTCTTATGTGAGAAGGATATACTCCAAATGGAACTACTGATCTTCTATGCCTTCTGCGTGGGGGCGGTGGTTTCGGCCCTGCTGATGGTGACGACCAAGAGACCCGTGCGGGCGGCCATGAGCCTGGTGGCGACCATGTCGTTTCTGGCGGGCCTCTACGCGCTGCTGAACGCCCACCTCATCGCGGTGCTGCAGCTCATCGTCTATGCGGGCGCCATCATGGTGTTGTTCCTGTTCGTCATCATGCTCCTCAATATTGAAGAAAAAGAAGGCAAGTTGGCCAAAAACGTCTTCTTCATCCAGGTGACCGGTACCGTGGTGGTGGGCATTCTCTTTGTGGCCATGGTCGTCGTGATGAACAGAATCGGGGCGCCGGTGGCCGCCGTGGCGGTGGATGAGACATTTGGCACGACGAAGGCGGTGGGGTGGATGCTTTTCACCAAGTATTTGTTGCCGTTTGAAATCGCGTCCGTCTTGTTGCTCGTGGCGATCGTCGGGGCGGTGATCCTAGCCAAGAGGAGGATAGATAACTCGGGGTCCTGAAGGCGGGGTCTTGGGGTTATCGGGTGAAGCCTATGGTCTCGTTGAATGCATACCTCATGTTGGGCGCGGTGTTGTTTTCCATCGGTGCGGTTGGCGTGCTGGCGCATCGCAATGCCTTGATTATTTACATGTGCATTGAACTGATGCTGAACGCGGTCAACCTCACCATTGTCGCCTTTTCGCGGTTTTTGAACAGCCTGGACGGGCATGTCTACGTCTTTATGATCATGACCGTCGCAGCGGCTGAGGCTGCCGTGGGGTTGGCGATCCTCATTGCGCTTTTCCGCAACAAGCCGACCGTCGATGTGGACGAAATCCATCTAAGCAAAGGTTAAGAAGGACGTGGAAACTATTCTGTCGATCAGACCCTTTCTGGCCGTGCTGGCGTCTCTTCTGGCGGTGCCCCTGATCCTCAAGACCGGGGAAGAGAAGCCCAATTTGCGGGAGTTCTGGTCCGTTCTGGCCGGGATCGTAAAATTTTCCATCGTCGTGTCCATGGCCCCGGCGATTCTGTCCGGGCACACCATCGAATACACCCTTGTGGAAGGCTTTTACAAAGGGATCGACATCAAGTTCCGAGTGGACGCCTTTGGGCTGCTTTTCGCCACCGTCTCGTCTTTCTTGTGGATTGTGACGACCTTTTATTCCGTCGGCTACATGCGGGCGGGCAAAGAACATTCCCAGACGCGCTATTTCGCGTGCTTCGCCATCAGTTTATCGGCCACCATGGGCGTGGCTTTTTCGGCCAACCTGGTGACTCTGTTCCTGTTCTATGAAATCCTGAGCCTCGCGACCGTTCCTCTGGTCGGGCACAAGGAAACGGACGAGGCGCTGGAAGGGGCCACGAAATACTTTCTGTACTTGCTGGGCTTGTCCAAGACGCTCCTGCTTTCCGGAATCATCGTGGTCTATATGACCGCCGGAACGACGGACTTTCAGCCAGGTGGGCTGCTGCGCAGCCAGACCGGATCGGCGCTCCTTTTCGCTTCCTTTTTCCTCTTCCTCTTCGGTTTTGCCAAGGGCGCCGTCATGCCGTTTCACAACTGGCTTCCGTCGGCCATGGTGGCGCCCACGCCGGTCAGCGCGCTGCTCCACGCCGTGGCCGTGGTGAAGGTAGGGGTGTTTTCCATCCTGAGGGTGGTCTTTCACATCTACGGGGTGGATTTGATGACCCGCATGAATCTGGGGATCACAGCGGCCTACGTGGTGTCTTTTACCATCATCATGGCCTCCGTGATCGCCTTGACAAAGGACAACTTGAAGGCGCGGCTGGCCTATTCCACGGTGAGCCAGCTCTCGTACGTGATCCTCGGCGCGGTGCTGCTCACGCCGAGCAGCATGATGGGCGGGGTCATGCACATTGCCAATCATGCCTTTTCCAAGATCACTCTGTTCTTCTGCGCCGGGTCTCTTTACGCCTGCGCCCACAAGACGGAAATCAGCCAGCTTTCGGGCATTGGCAAGAAAATGCCCTGGACCATGGCGGCCTTTTTCATCGCGTCGCTGAGCATGATCGGGGTACCTCCGGCGGCGGGGTTTACGAGCAAGTGGTTTCTTGCCCTGGGGGCCATCGAGGCCCACGCGGTGCCCATTTTGATGGTTCTGGTCATGAGCACGCTTTTGAACGCCGCTTACTTCTTGCCTATCACTTACAAGGCGTTTTTCGAAAAGGAGGCGCATGGCGCCGAGGCCCATGGGCACGGCCATGGGCATGAACAGCACGAGGAGGTTCGGGAACTGAAATTCGTCGTCGTCCCGCTGGTCCTCACGGCCGTGATTTCCCTGCTCATCGGGATCTTTCCCGATTACTTCCTCGCATTGGCCAAGGAGGTAGTCCGATGATTGGCATGATTCGAAGGATCGTCCTGTTTATCGGAGATCCGGCGAATTCCAAGAAGGTGAAGAAGATCGGGATCGCCATGCTCATCGTGACGTTCATCTCGGACTTCTTCGTCCATCGCGAGCACGCCATGTACATCTGGGACCGAATTCCCGGCTGGGGCGCGCTGTACGGGTTTGTCTCGTGCGTCGTCATTATTCTGGCATCCAAGTTCTACGGCCATCAGTGCGGCATCATGAGGGACGAGGATTACTACAATGACTGAGTGGATTCACCCGTCCGTCTTCTACATTCCCGGGGCTTTTCTCCTTCCGTTCCTGCGCGGGCGGATACAAAAGGCGGGCATGCTGCTCATCCCGTTGCTGGGAATGGCCTCCATGTACCTGATGATGCGGCTACCCCACGGCACCTACTGGACGTGGAACTTTCTCGGCCAGTCCATGTGCTTCGGGTCGGTGGATAAGCTAAGCATCGTCTTCGGCTGGGTGTTCACCATCATGTCCTTTATCGGGATGATGTACGCCCTGCACGTGGACGAGGCGGGCCAGCATGTGGCGGCCCTTCTCTATGTGGGGGGGTCCCTGGGCGTGACCTTCGCCGGCGACTATCTCACTCTGTTCATCTTTTGGGAGCTCATGGCTTTCTCGTCGGTCTATCTGGTGTTTGCGCGGCGGGAACCGGACGCCATCGCCGCCGGCTTTCGGTATATTCTGGTCCACGCCTTCGGCGGCGTATGCTTGCTGGCCGGGGTGGTCCTCTATGCCATGAGCGGCGGGTCCATGCTGGTGGGGCCGCTGGAACAAAACGGGAGTCTCGCCTTTTACCTGATGCTCATCGGGGTCATCATCAACGCCGCTGTGCCACCCCTTCATGCCTGGCTGACCGATGCCTATCCGGAAGGGACGGTGACGGGCTCCGTCTTCATGTCGGCTTTCACGACCAAAACGGCCGTCTATGTCCTTGTGCGGGTCTTTCCGGGAGCGGAGATCTTGGTCTACCTGGGAACCATCATGGCCCTCTACGGTGTCGTTTACGCCGTGCTGGAAAACGATGCGAGGCGGCTGCTCGCTTACCACATCGTGAGCCAGGTCGGTTACATGGTCACCGGGGTAGGGATCGGGACGGAAATGTCCCTCAACGGGTCGGTCTCCCACGCTTTTGCCCACATTCTGTATAAGGGGCTGCTCTTCATGGGGGCCGGCGCGGTGATCCACATGACGGGCCGAAGAAAACTCACCGAGCTGGGCGGCCTGTACCGGACCATGCCCATTACCTTGGTGTTGTACATGATCGGCGGGTTCGCCATTTCGGCCTTTCCGCTCTTCAGCGGCTTCGTCACCAAATCCATGGTCGTCGCGGCGGCGAGTCACGACCATCGCCCGCTGGTGGCCCTGCTGCTCACCATGGCCTCTTCAGGGACCTTCCTCCATACGGGCCTAAAGCTTCCCTACTACATGTTCTTTGGCAAGGATTCGGGCCTGGAAGCCAAGGAACCGCCGTCCAACATGCTTTGGGCGATGACCATAGCGGCTTTCCTCTGCATCGCCATCGGGTGTTATCCCAAGCCTTTGTATGACCTGCTACCGTTCCCGGTGGATTTCGATCCGTACACAGGCGACCATGTGACGAGCGCCCTGGGGATCCTGCTCTTTACCGGCCTCGGGTTCTTCATGCTCCTCAAGAAGCTGGATCCGGAGCCGACCATCAGCATTGACACGGACTGGTTCTACCGCAAGGGAAGCCGCGTCTTCATGTGGGTTGCGAGCAAGCCGGTGGCCACCACGGACGATTACGTGGGCAACATCTACAAGACCTGGTTTTCTCGATTCACGCTGGTCTTTTCCGATATCTTCGCGCGAATCCTGGATGTGCGGGGCATTGACGGCGCGGTCAACGGAATCGCCAACTTTTTCCTGGCGCTATCACGGCTGGTGCGCGTGACGGCGACGGGGCTTGTGCGGCATTACGCGGCGACGATGCTGATCGGCGGCATCGTCATCCTGGGCTACTACCTCTTCGCGACGTTGATGAGTCTATGATGAATGCGGCGAATTTTCCCATCCTGTCGGTGACCACGTTTCTGCCCCTGGTGGGCGTGGCGTTGATCTGCCTTATCCCGAGCCGGCATCAGAAGGCCATTCAGTGGACGGCCTTTCTGGTGACTGTGGTGACGTTTCTCGTGTCGCTGCAGCTCTATTTCCGGTTCGACACGACCACCTGGCAGATGCAGTTCGTCGAGGATACCTCGTGGATCCCGCAATTTGCCATCCGCTACCAGATGGGCATCGACGGGATCAGCCTTCTTTTGGTTTTGCTGACCACCTTTCTTTCCGCCATTTCGGTCCTTTCCACCTGGACTGCGGTGACGGAAAGGGTCAAGGCCTACATGGCGTCCCTGCTTCTTTTGGAAACGGGGATGATCGGCGTCTTCTGCGCCCTGGACTTCATCCTTTTTTACGTCTTCTGGGAAGTCATGCTGATCCCCATGTACTTTATTATCGGTATTTGGGGAGGCCCTCGGCGCATCTACGCCGCCGTGAAGTTCTTCATTTATACCATGAGCGGCAGCGTGCTCATGCTGGTGGCCATTCTCGTGCTGTATTTCATGCACTATGAGGCCACGGGAACGTACAGCTTCCACATTCTGGACTACCACAAGCTGGGGCTTCCAGCGAACTATCAGTTCTGGATGTTCCTGGCCTTCGCCGTGGCCTTTGCCATCAAGGTTCCCATGTTCCCGTTCCATACATGGCTTCCTGACGCTCACGTGGAAGCCCCGACGGCGGGAAGCGTCATTCTGGCCGGGGTTTTGCTGAAGATGGGAACATACGGCTTTCTACGATTCTGCCTGCCCATTTTTCCGCAGGCCAGTGTTCTGTTCGTCCCGCTCATACTGATCCTGGCCCTCATTGGCATCATCTACGGCGCCATGGTCTCCCTGGCCCAGGACGATGTGAAAAAGCTCGTGGCGTACTCCAGCGTGAGCCACCTGGGTTATTGCATGCTGGGCATGTTCGCTCTGAACGCCGACGGCATCAAGGGAAGCCTCATCCAGATGGTGAACCACGGGCTGAGCACGGGGGCTCTGTTCTTGATCGTTGGGATCCTTTACGAGCGGCGCCATACGCGGCTCATTTCCGAGTACGGCGGGATCATGAAGGTCATGCCCATTTTTGCCTTCCTTTTCCTGATGGTCGCCTTTTCGTCCATGGGTGTGCCCGGGACCAACGGCTTCGTGGGCGAATTGCTGATCCTCATCGGAGCTTTTCAGGCGTCCTTGAAATTCGGGCTGGCGGCGACGGTCGGCTTGATCCTGGGGGCGGTCTACCTTCTGTGGACGGTAAAAAGGGTCACCTACGGGCCCATCACCAAGCCGGAAAACCAGGTCCTGAAGGACATGACTGTTCGGGAATACGCCTATATGCTGCCGGTTCTTCTTTTCATCTTCTGGATCGGCCTGTACCCGAAGCCGTTCCTGAGGACCATGGATGCGTCCGTGGCGCATCTGCTGGAGTCCATGCACGCGCCGAAGAGCGCGCATGCTTTCGAACTAAAACCGGCGTGGTTTCAGAACCTGCTTGCAAAAGCCGACTTTCAACAGCTGACCAAGGGCCAAGGGCGGTAACTTATGGAACAGGTGATGAGCAGCATCTGTCTGAGCGCGATTGCTCCGGAGTTGGTTCTGATCGCTTGCGGATTGATCGTGTTGATGATTCAAGCTGTCGTCGGAAAGAGGTTTCGAGAATCCCACGCGTACGTGAGCCTTTTGGGTGTGGCGGCGGCGGCCTTTTTGGTCCTGACCCGTCCCGGGGCCTTTGAGGCGAAGATCGTGGAATATGCCTTCTGCGACATGTGGGTCGTGGATAATTTTTCCCGGTTTTTTAAGCTGATCTTTCTCATCGGCACGGGCCTGACGGTGTTGATTTCCATTAAATACCTGGACAACGAAGCCATGCAGCACAGTGAGTATTACGCCTTGATGCTCCTGTGCACCGTGGGGATGATGGTCATGGCGAGCGCCGCGGAATTGATCACCATCTTCCTCGGTGTGGAACTCATGTCCATCTCTTTGTACGCTCTGGCCGGCTACACCCGCACGCGGATGCTTTCCAACGAAGCGGCCATCAAGTACTTCATCCTGGGCTCCTTTGCGTCAGCGTTCCTCATCTACGGCATCGCCTTGATTTACGGCACGACAGGCACGTCGCAGATTCCGGCCATCGGGAAATACCTGGCGCAGGCTGGCCCGGGAGCCGCCGTGCTGGTTATGGGCATGGCCCTTTTGATCATCGGCTTTGGGTTTAAAACGGCCTCGGTGCCGTTCCACATGTGGGCTCCCGACGTTTACGAAGGGGCGCCGGCCCCCGTGACGGGCTTCATGTCGGCAGGGCCCAAAGCGGCGGCTTTTGCAGCCTTTGTGCGGATTTTCATGGAAGCGTTGCCGTCGCTACAGACCGATTGGGTCATGGTCATCTGGCTCATCGCGGCCTTCACCATGACGGCCGGAAACGTCATCGCCCTGGTGCAGGAAAACATCAAACGAATGCTCGCCTATTCCAGCATCGCCCACGCCGGTTACGTCCTGGTCGCCTTTCTGGCCGCCGGCGAACTGGGCCTGACGAGTATCCTCTATTACATGCTGGCCTACACTTTTATGAACATCGGGGCCTTCGCCGTGATCACCATGCTGGCCGGAAAGGGTGAAACCCGGGTGAAGGTGGACGATTATCGCGGTGTGGGCTACAAGCACCCGGTGGCAGCGCTGGCCATGAGCCTCTTTCTGTTTTCTCTGGCGGGCATTCCCCCCACGGGCGGCTTCATGGGCAAATTCTACATCTTCTCGGCCGCCGTAAAGCAAGGTTACATCTGGCTCGCCATCATCGGTGTCCTCAACAGCGTGGTTTCCGTTTATTACTACCTTCGGGTGACGGTGGCCATGTACATGCAGGCGCCTGAAAGGGGGGAGGACGTGCCGGCGGCGACCGCCTTGTCTCCCGCGCTGATTGTCGCGGTGGTCATTTCCGCCTACGGGGTGTTGTCCTTAGGCTTGTTCCCGTCGACCTATGTGGCCATGGTCAAAGAGTCCTTCCTGTCCTTGCTCTAGGCTTGCCAATGGAGGGTTTTCCCGGAGGGCGTCCGCGGGTATACTCCCTGGCATGGGTCTGGAGAAGAGGGAAAACAGTCGGCGAAGAGAGAGAATGCCATGAGTGCGGTGAAAGTGACGATTGATGGGCGGGACGTGTCCGTCGCAGCGGGAGTGTCCATCCTGGATGCGGCGAAGGCCGCCGGGATTCGGATTCCGACCCTGTGTTATCACGAGCGGCTCAACCCCATAGGGTCGTGCAACCTGTGCGTCGTGGAAGTGAACGGCAAGAGCGCTCCCGTGCAGGCGTGCAAGACGGCGGTCGAAGACGGCATGGTGGTGACGACCAATTCGGAGATGGTGCAGGGCATGCGCCGCTTCGCCATGCAAAAGCTTTTGGAGCGGCATCCGCTGGACTGCCCCATCTGCGACAAGGCTGGAAACTGCCGGCTGCAGGATTTAGTGGTGGAGCTGGGCATTGCGGGCGGGCCTTACGAGGCCCCAAAGGAGCGGACGGAAGTCAGCTACGCCACGCCGCTCATCAAGTACTGGCGGGACCGCTGCGTTTTGTGCATGAGATGCGCCGCGGCATGTCGGGAGATCAAGGGCCAAGGGGCCATCGACTTTGTGGAAGTCAACGGCTCTCGGGAAATGCGGGTGGATCCGGAGAAATGCGTCTCGTGCGGCGAATGCTTGCAGGTCTGCCCGACGGGGGCCCTCACGGAAAACCTCAGCCCGGTCAAGGCCCGTGTTTTCACGACCAAAAGGGTCCCGACCACGTGCACCTACTGCGGGTGCGGCTGCCAGGTTGAACTGAGCGTTTTGAACAATCGCGTGGTCAACGTGGTGGGTCGCGATGATCCCACGGTGAATATGGGAAGCCTCTGTGTCAAGGGCCGCTTTGGGTATGAGTTTACCTACAGTGAAGAGCGGCTGAAAAAGCCTTTGATCAAGCGCAACGGGGAGTTTGTGGAGGCGAGTTGGGACGAGGCGCTGGATCTTGTGGCGAGGCGGTTCAAGGAAATCAAAGAGCGCTATGGACCGGATGCCATTGGAGGGTTCGCCTCGGCTCGGTGCACCAACGAGGAAAACTATCTCTTCCAAAAATTTATGCGCGCGGTGATCGGCACGAACAATGTGGATCACTGCGCCCGTCTCTGACACAGCTCCACGGTGGCAGGTCTTGCCGCCACGTTTGGAAGCGGGGCCATGACCAACCCGTTTAAGGATGTGCTGAATTCCGGCGTGATCCTTCTGACGGGAACAAACACAACAGCCAATCACCCCATCGTTGCCAACTATATCCATGAGGCGGTGACCAAGCGGGGGGCGAAGCTCATTGTGGTGGATCCCCGCCGCATCAAGCTCGTGGACATCAGCACGCTGTGGCTCCAGATGCGCCCGGGAACGAACATCGCTTGGGCCAACGGGCTGATGCATGTGATCATCAAGGAAAAGCTCCACAACGAAGCCTACATTGAGGAGCGGACGGAAGGTTTTGAAGCCCTCAAGGCATGTGTGGAGAAATACACGCCCAAGTCTGTTTCCAATATCACCGGAATCCCGCAAAAGGATATTGTGGCGGCGGCCCGTTTGTTCGCCACTTCGGGACCGGGATCCATCTTTTATGCCATGGGCATCACCCAGCATCGGACGGGAACCAACAATGTCAAGGCGTTGGCGAATCTGTCCATGCTGTGCGGGTATGTGGGTGTGTCGGGAGGGGGAGTCAATCCGCTGCGTGGGCAAAACAACGTCCAAGGGGCCTGCGACATGGGGGCT
>Ga0209227_1001042_pt1 | contig 22482 bp, 21 predicted proteins | sample YNPBryantNP2012_FD_185815 | JGI IMG/M metagenome (GOLD analysis project Ga0209227, IMG submission 185815) | Anoxygenic and chlorotrophic microbial mat microbial communities from Yellowstone National Park, USA - YNP Bryant NP 2012 (SPAdes)... ...
TTATTTGTTATGATAGCTCTTTTGGTTGCCATAGCATCCCCCAGTTATCCTCAAACCATCAATGCCCGATTCACCACGGCCGCCTATGCCTGGGAGCAGCAGGAGATCGATTCTTCAAAGGCGAATCACTTTCGATTCTACCAGTTGGCGCAACTGTCCATTGGCAGATTGGGACTGCCCAATTTATCGTTTCATACCTATGTTCAATTCTCCAATGACTTTTCCGAGCAAGCCGTTGCCGATCCCCGGTGGTGGATTTACAACTGCTATTTTGATTTGAAAAACGTGGCCCATGCCATCGACATCGGTCTGGGGCGGCAACGAATTTATGCGGGCGTGGGCTATGGCACGGTGGATGGCCTACAACTGCAATATCGGCTGAAGGATTATTTCAAAATCAAATTCTACGTGGGAACGCTGGCGCCAACCGCCAAATCCACGGAGCTGCGGGATTTCAATTCCGACAATCTGACTTATGGGTTTCATCTGACCTCGAACAAATTGAAAAAAATACGCCTCGGATTGAGCTATGCTCGGCAGAGCGTGGAGCCGATCCAGTATCGCTCGTCAGGACTGTTCACGGGCTCGTTTCGATTGGAGCATCCCATTGCTGCCTGGCAAAAGGAACTGGTGGGACTGGATGTGAGCAGCCAGGTATCGTCAAAATTGCGGCTCAATGGCCGTCTGGATTTCAACGTGCTGGCGGAAAATGTGAAACGGGGGGAGTTTGGCGGTCGCTATCAAATCCATCGCAATTTGGAACTGGGGCTGGATTATATCTATCGCACGCCGTTCATCGATCAGAATTCCATCTTTTCAGTGTTCGAGATCAATCCCAATCAGGAACTGGCCCTTCAGGGGCGCTATCGCTGGAACGACTATCAATTTTTTCTGACGGCGGCTAATGTTATTTTGAAGGACGATACCAATTTGCGGCTGGGCCTGGGCTGTAGCTGGAAATCGCTCTATCTGGGCTATCACCGTCGAGCGGGCTACGGTGGCGATAGCGATGGTTTGACCTTCAATTTCAGCTATCCCGTGCTGCCGAACTTGAGCGTCACCCTCGGCTCCAATTTCGCTTCGTACCGATTTTCGGAATTCTCGAATAGCAGGGATCAGGCCATTGCAGGCGTGCTGGGAGTGGATTATACCCCCACCAAAAATCTGTCGCTGCAAGCCGAGGGGCAGGTATTGAACAACAAGATTTTCAGTCATGATGCCAGATTTTTCTTTAGAGGATCGTACGCTTTATTTCACAAGCTGTGATGATAATTTTTTCTAATGGATGAAACTACCCAATGGTTATGGATGAAATCACAAATGACAAAAAACAAATGACAAACAATCTTCAATCTTCAATGAGCCCAATTGTTTGGAATTGTGACATTGGGAATTGGGAATTATTTAAGATTTGAGGATTGGGATTTGAATTTTAAAAATCATCCGTTGGGTTGTTTCAATCCGTTGGAGAAAGTTTTTGCATCTTCAAAATAAATGCCCAACGGATGGATGAATCCAACGGATAAAAAGCATCCAAAAGAAAATCTGTTGGCTGCAGCTATCAGTTGGACGGAAAAATTATGCTCAGCGGATAAAATTCCAAATGACAAAAAACAAATGACAAACAGTCTTCAAGCTTCAATGACCCCAATTGTTTGGAATTTCGAGATTGGGAATTGGGAATTATTTGAGATTTGAGGATTGGGATTTGAATTTTAAAAATCATCTGTTGGGTTGTTTCAATCCGTTGGAGAAAGTTTTTGCATCTTCAAAATAAATGCCCAACGGATGGATGAATCCAACGGATAAAGCGCCTAAAAAAATATCCGTTGGGTTGTTTCTATCCATTGGAGAAAATTTCTTTATCAAGAATTCATCAAATCAAATCATGAATCTCTTGCAGGAGAGCGTAATGAACGGGAACATGAAACGGATCTTAATCAGCATCCTGATATTGAGCGTCATTTTGTTCATCAACGCTCAGCATCAACAAAAGGCAGCCAGCCCGATTAAATTCTCCCATCAACAGCATCTCAAAGATGGCGGGGTCGAGTGCGCCGATTGCCATGCCTCCATTGCCCAGAGCACCAAAGCCGAGGATCGCAATCTGCCAGGCCATGATGTGTGTCAAAAGTGCCACGATGTCGAGGACGAGAACAACTGCACGCTCTGCCACATGGATAAAGATAATCCGCAACCCTGGCCCACTCCAGAGCGGAAGGTTTATTTCAATCATCAACGCCATATCAAAATCGCTTGTAAGAAATGCCATGCGGGCGTGGAGCAAAGCGTGAGAACGGGCGATGGCCAATATCTTCCGTCACGCCAGCGTTGTAATTCGTGTCATAATGGCGTGGCAGTCACCATGGAATGTCTGGAATGCCATCCGATCACGACCCAATTTCGTCCCGATAATCATGTTCCCGCCTGGTCTCGTGAGCATGCCGTTCACGTGAGAGCCGGGGTCAGCGACTGCGCGCATTGTCACACCAATAATTATTGCCAGGAGTGTCACGAGTCCACGGATTTGATTTCGACCAGGATTTTGCCCGAAAATTTTTATACCAATTATTCGCCGCACCTGAGCGGCAAAGACACGCAGGTGTTGAAATCGGTGCATGGGCTAAATTATCGCTTTGTGCATCAGCTCGATGCGGCAGGAAAAGAAAAGGATTGCCAGATCTGCCATGAAACCTCCAGCTATTGCGCCCAGTGCCACAACTCAGGGACCAATGCCCAGATGCGACCTGCCTGGCATGGCGGCCCCGACTGGGGAGCGATTGCCTTAGGCGTTGGCACAGGCGGCGGCCGACATGCGGAATTGGCTCGTCGGGATATCGAGCGCTGTGCCGCCTGCCACGAGGTCCAGGGCGCTGATCCCGCCTGTCTGCAATGCCATACCGATTTCGATGGGATCAGAAATACCAATCCCAAAACGCACGGCTCTGGCTTCGCCAATCGCTTCGAGGAAGATTCAGATTTCCATCACGACGATGGGGCGGTCTGCTTTACCTGCCATACCAATACCAGGAAGGCGGGGGTGGGATTCTGTGGCTATTGTCATGGCCGAGAGAAGGATGACGACCGATAGCACAATTATAAAGCACGGTGCGTTTTTCTCATTACAGTCACAACAAGCTTCAAGCGCCATTCTATTCAAAAAGCATTTTCAAAATCAAGATGAACCGAATGCTTTAGTTCAAAAAGCTGGAGGAATATATCCTCTGGCTTTTTTGTTGAACAAATCCAGGATAAGGACGACACGATGGAGTCGGATGTTACCATTACCTGGTTTGGAGCGGGCGTTACTGGCATCTGGCAATTTTTCGCAGAAGTGTTGCCAAAGGCCTCACCTGCCTCATCAGCTCATTCATCAAAAAAGGCTAAAAAAGCATTGACATAATAGGAAATTTATGTTATATTATCAACAAAAATGAAAACAAAGCTGCTGGCAAAACGAAAATGAAAAGATTCCTGCAATCATTTCGTGGCATAAGTCTCAAGCTGTTTATCCTGCTTTCTATCCTGCTGATTCTGGTCTTTGTCGTCATCGTTTACATCAATATCAATTATTATGCGCGACAGATCGAGCGCAATTTTCGCGATCATGCCATTCAGGCCAGCGATCTGATCAAGCGCTCCACTCGGATTAGTATGTTGAAAAATCAGCGAGATGATCTGGCAGTTATCATTTCAAACATCGGCCAGGAGCAATATATCGAAGGGATTCGCATCTACAACAAGAAAGGCCGTATTGAATTTTCAGATAACCCCTCGGAATTATATCAAACGGTGGATATCAATGACGAGCAGTGCATTTTTTGTCATGCCAGTAACGAAGCGAAAGGTACGATCGCCAAAGAAAATCGCTTTCGTGAGATTCGAACATCGAAGGGAGAACGGGTATTGGGCTTAATCAATCCCATTGAAAATGAGCCCGATTGCTACACGGCGGATTGCCATGCCCACAGCAAGGATGAAAAACTGCTGGGCTTGCTGGATATCAAAATGTCATTGTCGGCCGTGGATAAAAATGCCCAGGAGACCCGCACCAAAGCGTTGATTTTTTCAGGACTATTGGTGATGTTAACCACGGTGGCTTTTGGACGGGTGATCCGCAACCGAATTCAACAGCCCATCTCCAAATTGATCTTTGGCACCCGTCAGGTGGCCGATTTGAACCTTGATTACACCATTGATCTAAACCTCGATGATGAAATTGGCGATTTGGCACGCTCGTTTAATAAGATGACCAAAAAACTGAAGCAGGCGCAACAAGAATTGCAGGAGTGGTCCAATACGCTGGAGTACAAGGTAGCCGAAAAAACTCGGGAATTAGAAAAAGCCCAGAAGCAATTGATCCTGGCGGAGAAGATGGCCTCGATGGGTAAGCTGGCTGCTGTGGTTGCCCATGAGATCAACAATCCCATGTCAGGTATCTTGACTTACTCCAAATTATGCATCAAAAACCTCCAAAATAACCCCACACCTGAAATCATCGAGGAGACCATCGCCAATTTGAAAACGATCCGCGACGAGTCCAAACGCTGCGGCGATATTGTCAGAAATTTATTGTTGTTTTCTAAAAAATCCTTTGGCGAGCAATCGAACAATGACTTAAAACCAATATTGGATAAAAGCATCGAGCTGGTGCGGCATAGTATGGAAATGAAAGGCATGACGCTCATCAAGGATTTCACAGATGCTGATACGACTATCCGTTGCGATCCCGCCGCCCTCCAGCAAATGATGATTGCCCTGCTCATCAATGCTATCGAAGCTTCGCCAAACCAGGGCGGCGAACTAAAGGTGGCGCTGAAGCGCAATGATTCAGCAAAAATGGTTCAATTGGAAATCACCGACAACGGTGTGGGAATTCCTGAAGATGTTTTGCCGCACATCTTCGAGCCATTTTACTCGACTAAGGAATCGGACAAGAATACGGGGTTAGGGTTAGCCGTGGTTTATGGTATCGTGGAGCGCCATGGCGGTTCCATCGATGTCAAATCGAAGGTTAATGAGGGGACGACGTTCACGATCAATCTGCCAAATGGACTGGATTCATGAGTGGAGTGACGGAGTCATGGATTCATGATAGGATGGACGCCAGTGATCCATTACTCCATTACTCCATTACTCCCTCAGCCCAAAAATGATCGAGACAAGAAAAGCAGATGTGTAGTTTAATAATATGTCTGAACTGACCAATCTTCATGATATTTTCTTTAAGCGCATTTTTTCTGATCATGAAGCGGCGGCAGACTTCTCGCGTTATCAGGTGCCAGCGGACATTGCCAGCTTATTTGATTATGAAAGTTTTCGATTATAAAGGACAGTTTTGTTGACCAGGAATTGCGGGAACATTTTTCTGATATCCTTTTTCAAATTTACCTGCAGCATGGGGATAACGCTTTTGTCTATATACTGTTCGAGCATAAAAGCTATCCTGAACCCCTGATCTCGTACCAATTGTTGCGGTACATGGTTAGAGTCTGGAGCTAACGCACCGGCAGGGTGAAGAATTAGAACTTGTTTTCTCGATTGTCGTTTATCATGGTGAAGCGGAGTGGCGTGTCGGCCGAAAATTTCAGGATCTGCTGCGAGTGCCAACCCCGTTCAAAAATTATGGGCCCGATTTCCAGTATTTTCTGTGCGATCTTTCTCAATATGATGAAGCGGAGATTAAGGCAGCGATCTTGCTCAGGATCGGTTTGCTGGCGTTGAAATACATTTTTCATGAGGATTTAATCCAGCGCCTGCCCCGGATTCTGGCGCTATTTCATGAAATCTCGGCTCGCGATCGGGCACTGGAGTGTCTCGAAATCGTTTTGCGCTATTTGTTCGGTGCAAATAATAAAAGATTAAATACACAAGATATGAAGAAGTATAACCGCAACATTGCCTGAGGGGTATGTTGTTATATCAACGATTGCACAAGAATTTGAAGAAGGGAAAAAGCACGGGATTCAGCAAGGATGTCGACAGGGGATTTTAGATGCTATCGAAGCTGATCTGGAATTTGCTTTTGGAGTGGAAGGCTCGAAAGAGATGACAGAAAAAAATAGAAGATATTGATAAGCTATAGCTGATTCATCTTGCCTTAAAGACAGTTAAAATTATTGATGAATGGCGCCGAGTTTATCGATCCAGTTGACAAGCGATATTTTTCTTGAACAAAATTTTTCCTAAACCATGAAATTCTTGCCCCAAAAGTAAAGACTTTTTAGGACACGGAAATGGCAATGACACGGAAAAAAGCCATAAGAATTTCAATTCCGTGTCCTTTCCAATTTCGTGTACAAGATTTTTTCCTTTTGATTTTAGCTTGTTCAAATCAGGAGTTCAGAATGAACAACAGTGATATAAACATCTTAATTGTTGATGATGAATTTTCTGTTCGGGACTCGCTGTATAAGTGGTTTCGATCCGACGGCTTCAATGTGGATACTGCCGAAAATGCCGCGGCTGCACTGGAAAAGTTCAAGAGTAAAAACTGGGATATCGTTCTATTGGACATCAAGATGCCTGGTATGGACGGCATTGAATTCAATCGGCACATCCAGAGCTTGAATAAAAACATCATTGTGATCATCATTACGGCTTATGCTTCCGTCGATACTGCGGTGCAGTCAATCAAAGATGGCGCTTTTGAATATATCACCAAACCCATTGATCCCGATAACCTCACCCATGTCATTCGCAATGCCATCGAGAAACGTCGCCTTACCCGAGAGAATCTTGAGCTGCGCCAGAAGATCGAAGATTTAACCAGCCCCGATGATATTGTGGGAACATCGCCGCAGTTGCGCCAGGTCTTGAAGATGGTGGCGGCCGTGGCCAAAACCGATTCCACGGTTATGATCCGTGGCGAAAGCGGCACTGGCAAAGAACTCATTGCACGAGCCATCCACAGCAATAGCCTGCGGCGTTATGCCCCGATTATATCAATCAATTGCGGTGCATTGACCGACACCCTGCTGGAGAGCGAACTTTTTGGCCACGAAAAAGGATCTTTTACAGGCGCCGATCGCTTGCGAATCGGGAAATTAGAACGCGCCAATAACGGCACCGTCTTTTTTGATGAGATCGGCAATATTAGCATGAAAATGCAGATGGATTTATTGCGGGTACTAGAGACCAAGCATTTCACCAGAGTGGGAAGTGACAAACCGATTGCAGTGGATTTTCGTATCATCAGTGCCACAAATCGGGATTTGGAACGCGCCGTGGCCGAAGGACATTTTCGTGAAGATCTATACTTCCGTCTGAATGTCGTCACCATCGATATTCCCCCGCTGCGAGAGCGAAGAGAGGATATCCCCCTGCTGGCGCAGTATTTTTTCAATAAATATACCCAATCCATGACCAAGCCAATTAAAGAGATCTCTGCAGCGGCGATGAACCAGTTGATCAACTATGATTGGCCTGGCAATGTTCGAGAATTGCGAAATGTCATCGAGCGCGCCATCGTGGTGTGCGATGGAGAGGTGATCACACCGGAAGACCTTTCTTTCCCATTCAGCGCCCGCAGCAAACAAGCAATCGGCGATAGCCTGGAAGCAGTGGAGAAAAATCATATCGAACGGATTTTAAATCGGACCAATTGGCAAATTTCGCAGGCCGCTGAAATTCTGCAGATCGACCGCACGACTCTTTACCATAAAATCAAAAAATATAACCTGACCAAAACGATGTGATGACCAAACGCATTTACGTCATACCGATCGGTTTCAATGACCGATCGCTGTTTGATCCTCTGTGTCTTTCGCTTGCCCATCGCTTTGGTATGCCCGCCCAGATCGAGCACAAACCGATCAATATCCATCGGGCGTTCGATCCCTATCGCAATCAGTACAACTCTTCGGTGCTGCTGGCCCAATTGATCGAAGATCCGCCCCCTGATGCTGGAAGAATTTTAGGTGTCTGCAATTTCGATCTTTTCATTCCGATTTTGACCTATGTATTTGGTGAAGCGCAATTGGAGGGAATCGGTGCCATTGTTTCCATTTATCGTTTGAAAAATGAATTTTATGGTGGCCAATCCGATCACCATCTGCTCATGGAACGGTTACTGAAAGAGGCAACGCATGAGCTGGGCCACACCTACCATCTCTATCATTGCCATAACATGGGCTGTGTGATGAATAGTTCGGTCTACGTGGAAGACATTGATGAAAAGAGTGTGCGCTTCTGTCGAGAGTGCGAGCGAATGATTTTAAACCAGGCACAAAAGTAACCACTGCAAATGATAAAATGAATCCCAATAATGCAATGCGAAGCAGCAATTGCACTATTGGGATTTTGTATTCACGGCTGCGCCAGACCAATGGTTCTAAATTTTAAAAATAACCGCACCTCGGAAAACGCGAATTGTGCGAATTTTACAAATTTCAATAATTCCAGGGCTGGCATATTAGGGCAATTCGGAAAATTAGCGGAATTAGCGGTCAAAAATTATTTGCCCATTGAACCAGAATGTGCCGTTATAGGCATAAAAACTTCAGTGCGCGTCTCTTAAAACGAATAGCTAATTCCCAGGCTCGGCGCAATGATGTCCATTCCCTGGATCCCAGGATTGTTGCCCTTATCGCTGGCCGCGATGTCACGATCTTTGCCCATCAAATACTCAAAGCCAAAGTCGAGATTGATCTTGCCGAAGCAATAGCTGGCACCGATCGCCAGCGCATTGTAGCTGATGCTGGGGAAAATAATATTGGCCGTTTCATCGGGAGCAGGAGCAGGATCATTGTAATAGCCCGCGCGCAATGCCAGCGCATCGGTCAATTGATATTGCGCTCCGAATCGAATTTGCATCTTATCTTCCCAATTCAATTCCATGGTTCGAGCCGCCTCGTCCATAGCCGCCGCCCAGACTGCATTTTTGTATTCGGTCACGATCTTGTCCTGGGTATCCGACCACTGACTGAATTGGACATCCGCCGCTAAGGTCAACTTCTCGATTGGCTTCAAGGCAATGCCACCACCAATCCACATCGGCCAGGCCAGGTCCCGTTCGTAATCGGATTCGTAGGCATTGAAGGCCTGAAACGCCGTATTCTTGGCGGTACCTTCGAACGACACCGTATTCTTGGTGCGGAAAGAAATGCCCACCGCTAACATATCCACTGGCTTCACCAACAAGCCAAAGGTAGCTCCAAAGCCCAAACCTGAGCCCGATTCCTCGTATTGGTTATCCACCAGGCCGCCATCTGAGGGCGCGGCAGGATTGGTCGGCGCAAAATTATTGACGGCATTGACGGGGCGTTTCATATCCATCATGCCATAATAGATGTTCAAAGTGGCGCCCACCGAAATTTTATCATTCAGGCGATAGGCAACGGCGGGAGAGATGTTGAAGACGCCAATTTTGCTCATCCACTCGAACGATTTGCCAGCAAAGGCATTGGTGGCACCGCCGAATTGGGCTGGTCCGCTGAACGCCACCAGATCCATGCCATCCCATTCTGCTCCCAGGCCCGCAGGCACATAAGCGCCCAGGCCAACCGTCAATTTTTCGCCACCAAACAGCGGCAGATAACCCATAATGTTGGGGCTGATATAATGATTGGACAGGGTTTGCGCATCGATCCCGTAAGCCGATAATTTGTAGGTGCCAGTTGGAATTACGTCCGTCACGAACAGGGCAAGCTGAGCCCCTTTGAGCTGGGTAATGCCCGCAGGGTTCCAATAGATGGCGCTATAATCATTGGCCAGGCCCACGTACGCGCCACCCATGCCCAGCGATTTGGGCCCAATGCTATTGAGACTCAAACCATTGCCAAAGGCAATTGAAGCTGAAAATAGCACGATCACGGTGATTAGACTAACAATGCTTCTTCTCATACAACCCTCCTGTAAGTTTGAAAGAATGAGTTGATTTAGTTTTATTAAGTCAGATTAGCCATTGCGGGAGTGCAGTGCCTTTATGCACTGTAGCAGTGCATTCCACCAAGGCAATGCACTCCCCTCAGTGCTAATTCTGTTAATGAAAAAATCTACACCGCTATTATTCCGTCAACGCATCAGCCACCAGCGACGATAGAAATTGCACATTCATCCCCAGATTGTAGTGTTCGTTCAATTCTGAGAGCTGCGTATGGCAATTTTCACAAGCAGTGGCCAAGATGTTGGCATTGGTGGCCTTTACCTGCTCCGCTTTCACTTTGGCCGATTTCATGCGAAAATCGTGTTCGCCTATGGCGATCAGTCCACCACCGCCACCGCAACACCAGTTGTATTTGCGATTGGGCGTCAGTTCCACAAAGTCATCGGTCAAATGTGAGATGATGTATCGGGCTTCCTCGATCACGCCGCCATTGCGAGCCAGTTGGCAGGGATCGTGGTAGGTGAACTTTCCCTTGATTTTATTTTTATCCAGCTTGATTCGGCCTTCCCTGATGTAGCGGGCAATGGTCTCTACAAAGCTGGTGACCTTGAATGGCTGTTTGCCCATTTGATGCCGCAGTACGCGAAAAGCAGTACCACATTCACAGACGCTCACCTCTTTCACCCTGAGTCGGATCGCTTCGTCGATGATGCGCTGGGAAATTTCCTGAGTTTTCTTGGGATTTCCCACAAACGCGCCAAAGTTCACCGCTTCATAGTAGCTTAACGACCACTTTTCTTTGGCGGCGTTCATGATGGCGGCCGCGGGGATGATCGAGTGCTTGCCTGCCAGCGCGACATACAATACATTGGCATCCTGAATATCCAGGGGCACCACTTCATCGCCGCCGGCAGTGCGCCATTTCTCGATGATTTCAGCCTCTAAATTTCGCACCGCGGTGGCAAAATTTTGGCGTGTCGCTTCGTCCGCCTTGCCTTTTTGAATGGACATATCGGCCAGCATGGTCAGTATCTTGGGCTCGCGATCTGCACCGATGAGCATTAATTTGGCAATGGACATGATCATCTGGGTGTCGATGCCAAAGGGACAATAAACCATGCAGCGGCGGCAGCCCGTGCAACTGTAAGCCGCCTCGTAAATTCGGTTGACAGCTTCATCATCCAGCACCGTGCTGTCTCGCAGCGACGGCCAGATTTTTCCCTGCAATTTAAAATAACGATTGAACAATTTCCGAATGACCTCGGCCCGATGCACCGCCGTATATTTCAATTCGGGCATGGAAGCGTAGACATGGCAGGCCTCGATGCAAACGCCGCAATGGGAACAGACTTCCAGGTACATTCGCATGGCATTGTTCAGTTTCGAATCCATGAGGTTCAATAATTCTTTTCGCTTGGCTTGATCCATGGCTACCCCCTCCTGATTTTGTTGAGTGGAATGGTGAAAAAGGAATGCATGATTTTGCTGAACGGGAAAAAGATCAAAAATAAGTTAGCAAATAAGACATGCAACACCAGAATAATGTAATGGGGGGAGCCAGTGATGGCCGAGGGAAGGGCTGGTTTGAATTTGACCATGCTCGACAGGTACTCCCGAAATTCAGTAACCGACAGGTCAAAGCCGTACTCGGACCAATGATAAGCCCAGTTCATGTGACCGCCAAACAGTACGGTGAATATCAACAGAATCAATAGAAAAAAATCTTCTGGCACTGAGATTTCCCGATAAGGGCTTTTGAAGCGTCGGAATAAAAAGAACACCAGGCAGATCGTCAACGTCAAGGCAATCAAGCCTTTTCCCAGGAAAATCTTATGGGGGATGACCTGCAACAGTTTAATATCCCAGATCAATTCCAGATGTCCGATGATGAGCAATAAAAAAGCCACATGATACAACATTAAAAATACCCATAGCAACGGCTTATGCTTGCCAATGGTTGGCAAAAAAAATGCATCGGCCAAAGAATACAGCCACGCGGGTTTCTTTTCTGGAAAAATTTGCAAGGTGGTGGTCTGCTTGGGCGCGACCATGAGCCGGATCAGTCGCACCAAAATTCCCAAGAAGAAAACCGCAAAGGCAAGATACACCATAGGCACCATGATGAAGTAATAGATTTTATCTATCACTTTTTTCCTCCTCGGTTACTATTTCAATCGTTTGACATAGATTTTAATGACCTTGTCGGCTTGTTCGGTTTTCAAAATCTGATTGCCGCTGGTAGCAGCCCAGGCGGGAAAATCGGATAGCGAGCCTGGGTCGGTGGTATGAACTTCGGCGACCTGTCCGACTTTCAGGTTATTGATCTCCTGACTCATTTTCACGATCGGCATGGGACAGGGGAGTCCTTTGAAATCTAAAACCTTATCCACTTGAATTGCATCTGACATTGTTGGTTCTCCTTAAAAAAATTAAAATGAACTGCGGTGCCATGATGCTCCGCAGCCAGTGATTTGAATTGTTGCATTATCAAAGATCATTTGGTTTAAATCGATGGCCTTATTCCATTGCCCATTTAATTTCGCTTTTGGGGCAAGAAGTTTTAGGCATTGAAAATTGATAATTGAAATTTATTTGTTATTTGGCCATTCGAAATTTGAGAGTTGCAGCTTGCTGCCCTGTGACTTAAATAAATAATTGGATCTTGCTGTCCTTGGCTTCGGCTAAAAAGGTAGCCACACCGCAGCTCTTTAAATTCGGATAGTCGATCATCTCATCCAATTTGAAGCCCATGAGGTCCATCGACATCTCACACACATAGATCTGGACGCCGAGTTGCCCACAGACTTCGAGCATCTGCTCGGCGGAGGTGATGTTTTTCTTTTTCATCAGCGACTTCATCATCGCGGTTCCCATGCCCGCCATGTTCATCTTCGAGAGTTTGAACTCTTTGCTACCTTTGGGCAGCATCCAGCCGAACATTTTGGACATAAAATTTTTGCCCTTGACGGTTTTCTTGGGGTCTCGCAAAGCTGCCGTGCCCCAGAAAGTAAAGAACATGACGACCTTCATTCCCATGGCCACGGATCCCAGGGCAATAATCAGAGCGGCTAATAATTTGTCCAGCTCGCCCGAAAAGACGATCATCGAGATTTTATCGCTGGCGCCAGGCTTCATTTGTGCTACTTTTTGTTGCAGCTCAGCTACCTGAGCTTCCAAGTTACTGGGCATGATCTTTTTTTCCTCCTAAGGTTAGTTACCAGATGGTTGTTGTTTCATCGTTCTATTAAAATGTTCATTCGAGCCTGTTATTGCGAGGAACGAAGTGGCGAAGCAATTCTTTCTGTTTCTGGAATCTTAAGGATGGCTTCGCTGGGGTATCGCTATCGCTCCGTTCATTGGAAAACGCAAAGCAAAAAAGTTTCATCCTGGCGACCTATTAGCTCTTGAGCCATTTTTCGACCGCCTGGTTAAGATGCTCGAGGTTCTCAAACATCAGCAGTTGCTTATCAATAGGAATGCTTTGCAGAATTTCGGCATGCATTTTGGTATGGTCTTCGATCATCGCGGCACTCAATTTTTTGCCTTTGTTGGTCAGCGATAGGTAGTACACCCGCCGATCCTGTTTGCCGCTTTCCCTTACGACCAATTTTTTTTCCACCAGGCTGTCGATAATACGGGTGATGCGACTGCTGGTTAACGTCATCAGTTGCGCCAATTGATTGACGGTGAGTTGTTCATTTTCATAAAGGAAGCGCATGCAGCGAAATTCAACGGTCGAGACGCCATATTTGGTTACATATTTGGTCTCTTTTTCCTGACAGTTGAAGAATAAGCGAGAGGTAATTTCTGCCAGCCTGGCATCCAAAGTTCTATTGTTTGCTTCTGACATAATTTTATAACTGAATTATTTGATATTGGCAAATATTGATAGTTGTCAGAATATAATAATAAAAAAAAACAATATCAACAAAAAAATTAAAATTTTTTCAGCGGAGTTGATAAAGCACCGATGAAGGCAAATCGAATTTTAAAAGTCTGTTGCGGCGATCTGTTTATTCCTATGTTACTTTTGTGATTGGCGAAGCACAATTGGAAGGAATTGGCGCTATCGTCTCTACCTGCCGTTTAAAGAATGAATTTTATGGTGGGATTCCAGATCATCACTTGCTAATGGAAGGATTATTAAAAGAGGCAACTCATGAACTGGGGCATACCTATGATCTCTATCATTGCCATAATGCAGGTTGCGTCATATTTATTTTGACAATATTGACGAAAAAGCTATTTTATTCTGTCGGGAACGTGCAGCTATCATACAGAGAAACTGAGAACTGGAATGAAAAATGTGATGAAAAAGCGGGATTAACTAGGAACAGCTACAAATTTTATGTAGCCAGTCAAAATATAATGGAAGATTCAGCATTCCTAAACTTTAAAAGTTTAGGAATGCTGAACTCCCATCATTTTTTAATAGGATGCATTTTAGATCATACTCATTTTTTTGCTGCCTCTGCCATTAAAATAAATACTCGAATCTCAGGAAATCAGAAAAAATTCCTTGACAATCTCATCCCATCTCTCTCGATCGATCGATTTTGCCATCCCATCTACGGGTATACCACCATCCTGATAAACCAGTCCAAGCTTCTCATCAGTTATTCGGTTTAACAAATTATCCTGTACCTGTTCCATCCATTTTTTAGCGAGTTCACCAGACAACAGATTTTTTAAATTTGCAGAAACCTGGGGTATGCGAACCTTCATTAACCAGCCGTTGCCGTAAGGGTCTTCATTGATCGCTTGCGGTGAAGTTAAAAGTGCTTCATTAATGTCAATAATTTCGCCATCTACCGGTGAAAGCATAGCTATCGATTTGGAATCCACAGCCACTGTCCAGGCTTTATCCCCCTGGATCAACGTCGAACCGATTTTGGGGACTTTGATTGCACTAATTTTTCCAACCAATTTCTGGGCAAAATCGTCCATTCCCACCTTCACGACATTGTCGCCCTCTGGCTTTGCCCAACTATGTCCTTGATGGTAGTATAGGGCATCAGGGAGGTGAAACCACTCTCTGATCACCGGGATAACTCTTTCTTCTACTTCACGGATCGGTCTATTCAACAATCTCCAGAAGGGTATAAATAACAGAAGAAAACCAATTACAAATATGTATTCAATCCCTTTGGTGGCAAAGATGTCTATATAGCGAAAAGTTTCCATAATTTGATCTCCTTAACTGTTACGTTCTATTTATATGCTTCATTTTTAAGCTGCGATATAGACGCGCTTTTTTCATAAACTTTGAGATATATTGCAAACGGTCGTAAATTGAACATTTTTTACTGTCATTGCGAGGCCCTTTTTGCCGAAGCAATCCTTAATTTGCTTAACATCAGGGGATGGCTTCGCTCCGTTTCGCTCGCAATGACATAAAAGTTCAATTTATGCCCGTGCAAAGTATAATTGGTTGACTATTCATGCGATTTGCTAAGCACTGGCATTCGGCTGACAATCCATCGAAATACCCAAATTTCGGCAAATACAATCGAGAGAGTTATTACAATTTCCATCCACGAAGGAATATACCGTTCGCTGAATGGTAGATACCATTTATATGCGATAACGGAATAATTGAGCCGGTTGATGATAATTCCAACCAGGGAAATAATTGCAGCTATCTGGATGAGTATCAGTTTTCCTTGTCTGGCACCTTGCAGGAACAATAAGCAAGGAATAGCTACCATTCCAATAATCTCTATTAAGTACCAATTGCCCATTGGGGAATTTAACAGTGTCCAATGCTTACCATGAATTAATATCAGAACTTTTAAGAACAAATAAACAAACATGACCAAGGCACAGCCCTTGCCCAGGCCGATCATTATGCCATGATGAGAACTGCGATGTTCATAGTCCATCTTATCATGAAATACCCGATGGCTGATGCTGCCTTCGAAGATCACCATCGAAAGCCCGGCAAATATGCTGGAGACAAAGAAAAGCACCGGGATAAATTCAGTGTACCATAGCGGGTGAATTTTGCCCTTTGCCATCATAAATAATGCGCCCAGACCCGATTGATGCAGGGTGGAAAGCGTAATGCCAAATATTACCGCTCCTAAGACAAGTGAGTTCAGAATTTTCTTGATTTTTTCTAACCCCAGCCACTCGGCAATTACGGGAGAAAATTCAATAAAGGCAGCGATCATATAAAGTAAAAAGTGCCAGGCAACTAAGAACAGCACCGAATTTACTCCGAATTTATTCCCAAGTATTGGATTGGTTATGTTCCACCAGCGTCCCAGGTCTAGAAAAATTGCACCCGCATAAAAGACATAGGCCAGAAAGCCATTCAAGATTGTTGCCCTAATAATCGGATGATATTTTTCTGACCGTAGAATGTAGACGACAAAGGTGAGAACATAGGCACCGCCGGCAAAGGCAACGCCAACCATCACATCAAATCCAATCCAGATTCCCCAGGGGTATTCCTGAGAAAGATTGGTAGTAGCTCCCAATCCCTTTACCAAACGAAGTATAATGAGAATTGCGCCTAAAAGGATAATGGGAGCAGAAATTATATTGAAGGGAGTTAAAATCTTTTCTTTCGGTTTCAATTCATTGATAATAAAGCGTAAGATATTTTTAAAATTTTGTGTTTCATTTGCTATTACAGCCGCGTTCATTACTTGCCTCCTGTCATTATTATTTCACCCGCATAACCGGTAGCATGGTTGAATTCTTCCACTTCTGGGGTACATTTAGAATCCAAAAAAGAACGATAAGTTTTCACCTCTTTTTGATTTATTTTCTCCTTGCGTTTTGTCAAAGTATTCACCCCCACTAAAAACGCCGGCCACAATAACAGGATAACAGGAACACTGTAAAGGAAAGGTGCACTTAATTTTGGGTATGCCCCTGTTTCAAGGTCGGTCCTGAAGCCAATCTGATCAAAAGGAACTTTTGACAGATAAAGATAGGATGAGCCTCCTACCTCATGTTCACCGTAAATATGTTGGACGTATTGTCCGGGCCGCGTATAGATACGTCTATTAGCTTCAGCAATCAATTCTCTCCTGGTACCAAAGACCAGTGCCTCCACGGGACAGCTCTCCACACAAGCGGGCACCTCGCCCTTTTGAAGTCTCTCCCAGCAGAGGTTGCACTTCTGAATCTTAGGAGCAGCACTATGGTACTCAAACTTGGGGATGTCAAAAGGGCAAGAGACCATACATATTCGGCAGCCCATACAATTGGGATTCCAAACAATGGGTCCATCTTGTTTCTTTTCCATTGCCTTTACCAGGCAGGCCGAGACACAGGCAGGCTGATTACAGTGCATACACTGCTTCTTTACAAATATTTCTCCTTGTTCAGTAGTATAGCGATTAACAACCGTCCATTGTGTGTCTGAAGTATTTCGTATTTTAGCAAATACAGAATTATCGCTGATATCGGGAACAGGCAGACCATGGGCCGTCGCACATGCCAGCTCGCAATTGCGGCAGCCAATACATAGGGTGGTATCAACAAGCACGCCCATAAATTCTTTACCCTCAGCTATCTCTTTGGCTTCGAGCTTTTTAGGGCTCAGAAGACCTCCGCTGGTGACTCCCGCAATCCCCACTCCCAACCATTTTAGAAAATCTCTTCTTTTAGTTTGATTAGTAGAATCCATCCATATTTCTCCTTATATCAAGTAATTAGTAATATTATAATCTATCACATAAATAATCCATTGGCGCAAGATTGAATAATTATTATTAATTCATTAATCGAATCATTTTCTATATATTAGAATCAGGTACACCTAATAGACTTAACACCAGCCGTCGGTAGCGATCATTAGGAAGATAATTTCGCAGGTTGCGAGAGATTTCTCCGCCATCGGGCATGGTAATGCCTACGTTAGCTGCTTGCTGCTGAAATCCCTCCGCCAGATTGCGCTCGAGCCACTTATATTCTTTGAGATACCAGGGGACCAAAGTATCCCCACAGCGACAATATTTTAGGTCGCGTTCCAAATTTTCTGGCTCAACTTCCAGCATCCAACCCTGATTGAGGGGATCGAACACCAGTTTATCAGGAAAATTTGCTAATTCACGGTTCACGGATATCACTCTGCCCGTCAGCGGTGAGACAATGGAAAAAATGTGTTCAAATTGAATAATTTGTCCGCAACTGGCTCCACGAACAATTTTTTCGTCCGGCAATGGCAGCACCACTTCGTCAATGGTTCCCAGTGTCGTTCCGATCATATCGTCAATTCCTACTCTAACGCGTCCTGGGGCGATCTCTTTGATCCAAGTGTGCCCAGGATGGATATGATAGTTTTGCTCTAGCTTAAATTTTAAAAGGTGATGCCAAGAGGTTTCTTGCTTCTTAGCCAGGGCATTTTTGTCTTGGCCGGAATTCTCTGAGGCCAATTGCTCGTTCTCCACGCACTCAGCGACGGGTACTGGATTTGTGCCTCGCAATCCATAATCAAGTGGGCAGGTCTGACACTCAAAATTGCGATCACAAATTTTGTAGGAGACCATGCCCAACTCCATCCATACGCATCGGTTGGTATTATTGGCAATCAGTTGGTAGGCGAAATCGGCTTTACGATATGATTTCATAAATTTTCCTTAGCAAACAGCCAACTCGAACAAAAGATCAAGTCGGAAAAATGCGCCCTCGTGCCCTTTACGAGAGGTTACTTTTTCTTATTGACTTTTTCCCCGCCATCAGCCATGGTCAAGCCCAATTTACCAGCTAACGGGGAAACGATCACTTCATTGGCGGCAGTACTAACCCGCGGCATCCGTAATACTTGGAACATCTTATAAATAGCGATAGCTGGAATTGCGACCCATGGTAACAGCACCAACAGGCCAAAGATAATCCAAATAATCTGAGCATAGATCGGTAGGTCAATGTAATACATGATAATTCTCCTTTGTATTTAATTATTTTATGGGACTTACCTGGTTTGTAATCCGATTAGCTGCCATTGTTACGTTCAATAACCATGCCAAAGTTTTTCAGCTCAAAAAATCAATAACTTATAGAATGTGCAAGCGGGGCGATTGATGAATTTTTCAACATAGCTGTCGAGATTTGCCACAGAAACGGCTGCAGAAAAAATTTAAATTAGATGAAAAAAACATTGACATATTAACAAATATATATTATATTATTTTCTTCTGATCGAACAACTTTGTTCATCGAATAAGCTAGTTTCAATTGACTCAATTGAAATGCTCAGGAATTCAGCGAATGAATGGTTTTATTTTGAGTAGCAACATTTCATTTCAAACATCCTCTGTCATCTGTCTTATAAATTTGCTTTTACCAGATATTTAATTTAATTAATAATGAATGTTTATTAAACAGGGAGGGATTATGCACACCCTGCATGAATTTTTTGGTGCGACCAATGGGGTGGCGTATTTAATTGCCTGTATGTTTTTAATTGTTTTTCCGGCCTTTTGGATTTTTTTAAGCACGAAGAAAAAATCAGTTAAACATAATGTGAAAAAGGATCTTCATTAATGCCTGCAATTAATATTGAATTTAACGCCTAAAAAACGTGAAGGAGGAGAATCTATGGGACTAGACCGCAGAGCCTTTCTCAAACATTTAGCAAGTATGGGCGGCTTCGCGGTTGCGAGCAAAACGACTCAAGCATTGGCTCAGCAGCATTTTGCTGGTTATCCCGATAGCTTCGGCGTGCTGGTTGATCTAACCGTATGTATCGGCTGTCGAAGATGTGAATGGGCCTGCAACAATGTAAATAAATTGCCAAATAAGCCAATTACGGAATTTGAAAATAAATCGGTCTTCGAGACCAACAGAAGAACCAATGCTGTAACTTTTACCGTTGTTAATCGCTTCAATAATCCGAAAACTCCCGAGAAACCAATTTATGTCAAAAAGCAATGTATGCACTGCAATGAGCCAGCTTGTGCTTCGGTATGTCCGCTAAAGGCTTTTACTAAAACACCGGAAGGAGCTGTTGTTTATAACCCGAGTATCTGTTTCGGATGCCGCTATTGTATGGCTGCCTGTCCTTTTAATATTCCAGCCTATGAATATGATGATCCCTTCACTCCCAAAGTGACCAAGTGTACCTTTTGTTTTGACAGGATTCGTAACCAGGGGGGCGTTCCTGGCTGTGTGGAAATTTGCCCCGTTGAAGCATTGATCTTTGGCAAGCGATCGGAGTTGGTTGACTTAGCCCATGAAAAAATCATGAATAATCCCGATCGCTACGTCAATCATGTGTATGGTGAGCATGAAGTTGGGGGCACAAGCTGGATGTATATTTCTCCTCGACCCTTTGAGGAGTTAGGCTTTAGAACAGACCTTGGAACAACGCCCATTCCGCAATACGGTCGCGGCTTTTTATCATTGGTACCTATCATAGCAGTAACCTGTCCTGTGATCTGCATGGGACTTTATAGCTTTAGCAAACGTCGCACCGCCCTTGAAAATGCAGAATCGAAAAGTAACTAAGGAGGGCTTGTAACCGTGGAAAAAGCTTGGACTCGTGAAGCCTGGGTTCGAGAAAATATATTTTTAGGAATGAGCTTTCGTGATTATCTAAAGAGCAATCTCACTCCCTTTAATTTTATTGTTGCGGTCATTCTTGCTGTCGGAATCCCTGTGATGGCCTATCGAATTATCTATGGACTTGGCCCATCAACTAACCTATCGGACACCAATCCCTGGGGCATTTGGGTCGGATTTGATATCATGACCGGTGAAGCGCTGGCCGTTGGTGGTTTTGTTATGGGGGTGGCATTTCATTTTTTTGGCTTAACAGCGTTTCGTCCACTGGTTCGTCCCGCTCTTTTATCTGGTTTCCTGGGCTACTTATTTGCAATAATTGGTCTCATATTTGATCTGGGGCGTTATTATCGACTGCCATATCCGATGTTTGTATCTTTTGGTACCGGTTCAGTATTATTTTTAATTGCCTGGCTGGTATTTTTATACTTTAGCGTGCAATTTGTAGAATTGAGCCCCGCAATATTCGAATGGCTCAACATGAAAAAATTTCGCAAGTGGGTTTTAAACTTAACCCTTGGAGCTACCATTTTTGGCGCGGTCCTGGCTACCTTGCACCAATCGGCCCTGGGGGGATTGCTTTTGTTGATGCCAGGCAAAATTCATCCATTATGGTATTCACCGTTTTTGCCTCTGTTTTTCTTTGTCTCTGCTATAATCGCAGGTATATCGATGGTGATTGTAGAAAGTATGCTGTCTCATCGAGTATTTAAGGAGCAAGTGCCCAAAATGGCGCTGGATCACGCTCAGTTTGACCGAATTACCATTGGCCTGGGCAAAGCCGCTTCGGTGTTGTTATTCACTTACTTTTGGTTGAAGATCATCGGCGTCGCTCACGCTAACAATTGGCATTTGATCAATACCAATTATGGCCACTGGTGGCTGGTAGAAGTCGTGGGCTTTGTGCTGATTCCTGCTTTCCTCTATGCCTGGGGCGTTCGCAACGAAAGTGCCAGAATCGTCAGGATTACCAGCATCATCACGGTCATCGGCATCGCCCTCAATCGAATTAATCAATCGATCATCTGCTTCAACTGGAATGCGGACGAGCGCTATTATCCTCATTGGATGGAAGTGGTGATTACCGTGACGATTATAACCATCGGTCTGATTACGTTTCGCTGGATCATTAACCGAATGCCGATCCTTTATGATCATCCCGATTATGAAATTGAACATTAATGACGAGGTTGAAGAACCGAATTTTAAACCATAATAGGTAAGTCATTCAACAAACCGTTAATTTGGCTATCCGCCAACTGTCGGATGCGCTAATTTGACGCTATGCTAATTTAATTCGCCGAAATTAGTGAAATTTGCAGGGAACGAATTTTTAGAGTAAGCTCCTGGACATTATTTGCATCACTTGTAGTTAGAAATCGTTAGCAAAAATTCAATTAGGAGAAAAGAGATGCCAAAGCGAATTGCTATTGTAACGATTTTCCTAATGTGTTGTTTTATGGTCCTGGCTGAGGCGCAAGAGAAAAAGGTAGCCATTCCGCATTCTGCGGCGCAATTAGCCTGTGAAGAGTGTCATGTCTGCAAAAATCCGACCGCCGCCGATCCTTGCCTGCGAACGTGCCCGCGCCACTGGAAGGGGAAAGAGGCAGGGCGCAAATTGACTGCTGCGGAAGGACCCGATGAGGTTATTTTAAGCGAGCTGGAAAAATTATATGAGCCGGTAAAATTCTCTCATAAATTGCATGCGGACATGGCTGAGACGGGCGAAGGTTGTGTTGCGTGTCATCATTACACTCCGACCAATGCTTCGCATCCGCCATGCAAGGAGTGCCATAGTCCCAGTGTGGTTCAGGAGAGTATCACCAAACCAGGACTCAAGGGCGCTTATCATCGTCAGTGCATGGGCTGCCACAAGGAATGGAGCGGCGAAACCAATTGTGAAATCTGTCATGCGTCAAAAGCCCAGAAACAGGCCAAAGGGGCCGAATATATTGCACCTCACTACCGACCCTGCAAAGAGCCCGATAAGAAAGTTTACACCACCAGCAACAGCCAGGGCCAATACGTCACCTTTTTCCACAACAATCATACCCAATTGTATGGTTTAAAATGCACTGAGTGCCATAAGAATGACCCGTGCGTGAGCTGCCATTACCAGGGCGAGCGACCTGTTTCCG
>Ga0209227_1001045_pt1 | contig 22475 bp, 19 predicted proteins | sample YNPBryantNP2012_FD_185815 | JGI IMG/M metagenome (GOLD analysis project Ga0209227, IMG submission 185815) | Anoxygenic and chlorotrophic microbial mat microbial communities from Yellowstone National Park, USA - YNP Bryant NP 2012 (SPAdes)... ...
CGGACTCGCTCGCGCAGATTTATAATTTGTGAGACTACGCGGTGTCATTTCGAGAAGCGAGAAATCGCGCAATGTTTGAACGAGATTTCTCAGTGCAAACAGCGCGTCTCGAAATGACAACCCGAACAGTTACAGTTTGTATACCCCAAACGGTCAGGTTTTTAACTTTAAGCAACCACTCCGCCTGGGCATCTGTCCGCTGTCGGTTAGACTCTGACGACTCACGCGCGCCGTTGGCGGAGTCTGAAATTGTGTCGTCGTTCCTTGGGGACATCCCCTCTCATCCCCCTGCCCCCTGCTCTCCCCGCAAAGCGGGGAGAGCAGGGGGAGATGGGAGGAGGGTTGTGGGCGGGCGGCGAAGCCGCCCGCCCACAACCCCGTTCCCTTGATTCCCCCTCCCCACGCTGCCTTGCAGCGTGGGGAGGAGGCAAGGGGGTGGGGCAATTGCCAAAACGCAAACAACGCCCGTGAACCGCGATGATTGGGACTTGCTAAAAATTTCAACCGTTTGGAGGTAATTATTCAGGCGGTCATTGCGAGCGCAGTTCGCGAAGCAATCCCCGATGAGCGCATTGAAGATGCTTCGCCGCTGCGCGGCTCGCAATGACAGGTGGGCGGAGTAGTTACAAATCTTCCATTGCTACAAATCGAAAATCGCAAATCCAAAATCGAAAATTGGAAATGAGGTGGATATGGCGGTCAAATCTCTGGAAGACCTGAAACGCATCAAAGAGGAAGCCCTCCGCAAGCGCGAGATTCGCAACGCGAATGCCCGCGCGCGCATCACTGTCGCGATGGGCACGTGCGGCATCGCCGCCGGCGCGCGCGATACGATGAAGGCTATTCTCGATGCGATTGAAAAAGATCAGATCAGCGGCGTGCTTGTTTTGCAAACGGGCTGTATCGGCTTGTGCGAATTCGAGCCGATTGTGGATGTGCAAATCGGTGAGGACAAGGTCACCTACGGCAAGGTCACGCCAGACCGCGCGCGCGCTATCGTGGCAGAGCACGTGGTAGGTGGCAAGCCCATCAAAGAGTGGATGATTACGCGCTAGTGCGGTGGCGCGTTTGCTGGATGGTGCAAGAGGTTCGCGAGTAACTATCGCACGATTGCACTAACAAACTATCGTACTTGAGGTGCGGATGCCCAACGAATTCTATCGTTCCCACATTCTGGTCTGTATGGATCCCGAATGTCGCGCAAAAGGCGCGCAAAAGATCGAAGACGCGCTGGTGCGCGAACTTGAACGCAACAACTTGCGCGACGAAGTCAGCATTCTGGAAACGTCGCGTCTGGGGCATTGTCACGTTGGTCCCGAAATCATTGTCTATCCCGAAGGGGTAACGTACGTCCATCTCACTCCCGACGCCATCGTGGAAATCGTTCAAGAGCATTTGCTCAAAGGACGCATCGCGCCAAAATATCAATTCACCGGCGAAGTGCGCAAGGATGAAGAACTGCGCGCGCCAGCGGCGAAAGAGATGCGTATCATTATGGCGCGTTGCGGCGTGATTGATCCGGAAAACATCGAAGATTATATCGCCGATGATGGTTACGCCGCGCTGGCGCACGTCTTGTCCCAGATGACGCCGCGCCAGGTGATTGACGAAGTGACCACCGCGGGCTTGCGCGGGCGCGGCGGCGCAGGGTTTCCCACCGGCAAGAAATGGGAATTTGCGGCTAATCAAAAATCGGAGGTCAAGTACGTCATCTGCAATGCCGATGAAGGGGATCCCGGCGCGTTTATGAATCGCCGCTTGCTGGAAGGCGATCCGCACGCTGTGCTCGAAGGAATGATCATCGCCGGCTATGCGATTGGCGCGCATCAGGGATACATCTATTGTCGCGCGGAATATCCCATTGCCGTACGCACGATTCGCCTCGCGATTCAACAGGCGCGCGAGTTGGGTTTTCTCGGCAAGAACATCCTGGGAAGCGGATTCGATTTTGACATCGAATTGCGGATGGGAGCAGGCGCGTTTGTCTGCGGCGAAGAGACCGCGCTGATGGCATCTATCGAAGGCAAGCGCGGGGAGCCGCGCCCGCGTCCACCCTTCCCCGCCGTTTCGGGATTGTGGGGCAAGCCCACAATCATCAACAACGTCGAGACACTGGCAAACATTCCCAACATCATTCGACGCGGCGCGGCGTGGTTTCGTACCATCGGCACTGAAAAGAGCAAGGGCACCAAAACGTTCACGCTTGCCGGCGATGTCGAGCGCACGGGCTTGATCGAAGTGCCACTCGGCATCACTCTGCGCGAAGTCGTGTTCGATGTCGCAGGAGGCATCAAGGGGGGACGCAAATTCAAAGCGCTGCAAACCGGCGGACCGATGGGCGGTTGTATTCCAGAGCAACATCTGGACACGCCGCTCGATTACGAACCACTGGGCGCGCTCGGCTCGATTATGGGTTCGGGTGGCTTGGTCGTGATGGACGACCGCACGTGCATGGTGGATATTGCGCGATTTTTTATGGAGTTTACGCAAGACGAATCGTGCGGCAAGTGCGTGCCGTGTCGCATCGGTACGCGGCGTATTCTGGAAATTTTGCAACGCATCTGCGCCGGGCAAGGCGAACCCGAAGACATCGAGCGACTCGAGAATCTTGCCCGCTTCATCATCGCCGGCAGTTTGTGCGGCTTGGGACAGGGCGCGCCGAATCCGGTGTTGACGACCCTCAAGTATTTTCGCGCCGAGTACGAAGCGCACATTTACGAAAAACGTTGTCCTGCCGGCAAATGTCAGGCGTTGACGCGCGCCGCGTGTAGCAACGCTTGTCCCGCCGGCGTAGATGTGCCTGCCTACGTGGCGCTTGTGGCACAGGGCAAGTACGCCGAGGCGCTAGAAGTGCATCGGGAGGCAAATCCATTCGCGCTGATTTGCGGTCGCGTCTGTCCCGCTTTCTGCGAAAAAAGTTGTCGGCGCGGTCTGGTGGATGAACCTGTGGCGATTCGTCAAATCAAACGCTTTATGGCGGATCGTGAGTACGCCCAGCCCTGGTCACCGCGCGTCGCGCCAGCAAAAAATATCAAGGTCGCGATTGTCGGCGCGGGACCTGCCGGTTTGACGGCGGCGTTGCGCCTTGCCCAGCGCGGTTACGCGGTGACGGTCTTTGAAAAGATGCCGCAGCCCGGTGGAATGATGGCGTATGGCATCCCGGCGTATCGTTTGCCGCGTCAAGCCCTCTTTGCCGAAATTGATCACATTCGTCGCGCGGGCGTAGAGATTCGTTGCAATCAAGAACTGGGCAAGGATTTTACGATTCAAAGTTTGAAAGACGCGGGATATCAGGCGATTGTGCTGGCAATTGGGGCGCACAAGAGTCGTGAATTGGGCATCCCCGGTGAAGACAAACCGGGCGTGTTGCATGCGATTCATCTTTTGCGCGACATTGCGTTGGGTCACCCACCCGAGTTGAAAGGCAAGCGCGTGATCGTTGTTGGCGGTGGCGACACGGCGATTGATGCGGCGCGTTCGTCGTTGCGTCTGGGCGCGCGCGAGGTCAAGATTGTGTATCGCCGCACGCGCGCCGATATGCCCGCGCTGCCGGAAGAAATCGAAGCGGCACTGGAGGAGGGCATCCCGATTCACGAGTTGGTGAACCCGGTGCAGGTGTTGGGTGAGACGCACGTCACAGGTGTTCGGTTGCAACGCCAGCGTCTTGGCGAATTCGATCGGAGTGGGCGGCGCCGCCCCATACCGATTCCCAACTCAGAGTTTGATTTAGAGTGCGATGTGCTGATTGCCGCGATCGGTCAAATCACCGCGCTGAACGATGCGACGGTGGATATGGCGGGCAAGCCCACGCTGGAGGTCGGTCTTGCCTTCGAGACGAAGGTGCCCGGGGTCTTTGCGGCAGGTGACGCCGTTCAGGGTCCTTCCACCGTCATCGAGGCAGTGGCACAGGGTAACAAGGTAGCGCTCGCCGTAGATCATTGGTTGACGACGGGTAAAGTCGAACGCGTGATCTATCAACCCCAACGGCACGATGTTCCCCAGTTGTACAACATCAGCGATTACGCGAACGTGCGTCGCGTTGGTGTGACTTGCGTTCCCCTGCAACAACGCCTTGCGAGTTTCGACGAAGTCGAATTGGGATTGGACGAAGCGCAAGCGCGTAACGAAGCGCGACGTTGTTTCCGTTGCGATTTAGAGTGGTTGGAACGTGTTGGAGAGCCGCTGCCGGTGGCGGAAAAGACAGTGGGGTAGTGAGACAGTGGGACAGTGAGGCAGTAGGGCAGTGGGACAGTAGGACAGTGGGGCAGTGAGACGGTGTTTTGATACCTGCAATGTTTGACGATCAAGCGACGACGCGATACTACCGCGTGACGAGAACCAGCGCGGACGAGGTGACGGGTGCCATCATCGGCGAAAGCCGATGGGTGTTGTACGTGAACGATCTCGAAGTCGTGACGTTTATGGCGACGCCGTGCCAACTGCATCATCTCGCGCTCGGTTTTCTCCTCTCCGAGAATTTGATTGCCGGCTTGAACGACGTGGCTTCGCTGCGCGTGTACGAGCAGGCGGATCGCGCCTACTGGCTCGTCCCCGCGCTCGGCATCAACGAAACGCGCGCGATGGCGAATTGCGAGGAGAATGTTGGCACGATTCACGTGCGGCTGACGCGCGACGATTTTCGTGTACCGACGCATCGCGTTTTGACAAGCGGTTGCGGCGGCGGCATCACCTTCAGCGATTTGTCATCCCAGCAACCGCCGTTGGAATCCCGGCGCACCGTGCGCGCCGCGCAACTTTTCGCGCGGATGGATGAGTTGTACGCGCGGGCGCGCCTGTATCGCGTGACGCGCGGGGTGCATACCTCCGCGCTGACCGATGGCGAAACGATTTTGTCGCTGGCGGAAGATGTGGGACGGCACAACACGCTGGACAAGATTCGCGGCGATTGTCTCTTGCGCGGCATCGAGACACGCGATCACATTTTGCTTTCGACTGGGCGCATTTCATCGGAGATGTTGATGAAAGCCGCCAGGATGCGCGTGCCTATCGTCGTCTCACGCACCTCGCCGACTTCGCTGGCGTTGGAACTGGCGCGCGCGTGGAACATGACCCTGATTGGCTACTTGCAACGCGACGAGATGCGCGTGTATTGTGGGGTAGAGCGTGTGTTAGTGGGCTAGTCCTTGTCAGTGACGGTTCAGGTTTTGTCCGCGAAGGACACGAATGAGCACGAAGAAAAGTGACTACTCACCCTGTCATTGCGAGGAGGCGTTTTGTGCCGATGAAGCAATCTACACACTGCGAAGTTGGGGATTGCTTCGCAAAAAACGTTCGCAATGACAGGGCGGCTGAGTAGATACGAAGAAAATAAAATCTTGGTGTGCCTGCGTGTTCTTCGTAGAGAAATTTCAGCTTGTGAGTCAGGGTTGGGACAGCGTGAGATGGAAATGAGCAACGATCTTGTGGCGCGACTGGCGGAAATCAACAAGCGTTTTGGATACATTCCGCGCGGGGAGGTGGAAAAACTCGCGCGCGAGTTGAAAATGCCAGCGGCAAAAATTTTTGGTGTTGCAACATTCTATTCGCTGTTCAGCGTTGCACCGCGCGGCAAACACGTGGTGCGATTCTGTGCCGATGCACCCTGTCACGTCGCCGGCGGGCGCGCCGTGTACGACGCGATTCGCGCGACGCTGCAACTGGAGCCGGGGCAGACATCGGCGGACGGCCAGTGGACGTTCGAGATGGTGAGTTGTCTTGGCATCTGTGGTGTTGGTCCCGTGATGATGGTGGACGACGAGGTGTACGGGAACGTAACGCCAGAGCGCGTCGCGGAAATACTGACCGCCGAGCGCTGGCGGCAGATGGACGCAAACGAAACTTGATGAGCAGTCAAGACACGCGAAAAGTTTATCAACATTAGCGACAGTCGGCGGCGGTGCCGCGTCGAAGAATAACAGGAATGCGGCGTGGCGTCCGAGTCCGTCGGCGGTCATTCTCAAGGGGAGGGATTATGCCATTAACTAAACACACCGTTTATCCCGGTCGTGGGCTGGGGATGTGGGCGTTTTGGCTACATCGGCTCACGGGGCTGGGTATCGCGGGATACCTGCTGATGCACATCCTCGTCATTTCGACCGTTGTGGGCGGCGCGAGCAATTTCAACGAGGCGATGAAATTTCTCAAAGCACCGATTTTCGTTCTGCTCGAAATGGGCTTGCTCGCGATCATTTTGATTCACGGCTTGAACGGGTTGCGCATCGTCCTGTTCGATTTGGGGTACGGCGTTAAAAAGCAAAAGGCGATTTTTATCGCCCTGATGCTGATCGCGCTCATTCCATTCGTTATCGGTTTTGCGATTGCCCTGCCGCACATTTTGGCGTGAGGTGTGAAACGTAAAACGTGAACACGCATTACGTATCACGTTTCACGCATTACAGGAGAATCTTATGACCTCAACAACTCCTCAACCCCAGGGCGTGTGGGCGTGGATTATGCAACGCGTCACCGCCGTCCTGTTGATCTTTTTCCTGGGAACACACTTGTTTGTGTTGCACTATGTTCCCGAGAATATGAACATCAATTTTCTCGGCGTCGCCGCGCGTTTTAAGAGTGTGTTGTACCTCATCGTGGACAGCGGCTTGCTCGCCCTCGCGTTGTATCACGGACTCAATGGTGTCCGCAATGTCCTGTTTGATTTTGTCGTTGCAAGTGACAAGCGTCGCGCGCTTACTATCGTTCTGCTGATTGTTGGACTGGCGTTCTTTGGCTGGGGCGCCTACGCGCTGACGTTCTTCATCAAGTGAAGGAGGTAAAGATGTTGAAACACCAGGTCCTCGTTGTCGGTGGCGGTCTGGCAGGCTTGCGCGCGGCGATTGAATGCGCGGGGCTGGGAGTGGACGTCGCAGTCCTGTCCCTCCTCTATCCCGTGCGCTCGCACTCTGGCGCTGCGCAGGGAGGCATCAATGCCGCTCTCGCGAATATGCCCGAATGCAAAGACGATTCGCCCGCCAAACACGCCTACGATACGGTCAAAGGCGCGGATTTTCTAGCAGATCAAGATGCCGCCGAGATTTTGACAACGGACGCGCCAGCGCGCATCTATGAAATGGAACACTGGGGCGTGCCCTTTAGCCGCACGCCAGAAGGCAAAATCGCACAACGACCGTTTGGTGGCGCGGGCTATCCGCGCACCTGCTACGCGGCGGATAAAACCGGGCTGTACATTTTGCACACCTTCAACGAGCAAGCTGTCAAGCATCGCGTCAAGGTGTACAACGAGTGGGCAGCGCTCGCGCTGGCGAGCGATGGCGCGCGCAATCACGGACTCGTTGCGCTCAACTTGCAGACCGGCGATATTGCCGCATTCGCAGCGGATGCCGTCATCTTTGCGACTGGCGGTCTGGGACGTGTCTACAAGCGCACCTCGAATGCGATGCAGTCCACCGGCTTTGGGATGGCGATTGCCTATCGCGCCGGCATTCCGCTCAAGGATATGGAGTTTGTGCAATTCCATCCGACGACGATTATCGGCACGAATATTTTGATGACCGAAGGTGCGCGCGGCGAAGGCGGCTATCTCATCAACAAAGATGGCGAACGCTTTATGCAACGTTACGCGCCTAAGGCGATGGAACTCGCTCCGCGCGATATCGTCTCGCGTTCGATTCAAACCGAAATCAATGAAGGGCGCGGCTTGCCCGATGGTGGCGGCAGCGTCTATCTCGATTTGCGACACCTCGGGCGCGAGAAAATTCTGGAACGGTTGCCGGGCATCCGCGACATCTGCATCAGTTTCCTCGGCATTGACCCGATTGAAAAACCGATTCCGATTCAACCGGGTCAGCACTATGCGATGGGCGGGATTGACACCGACAAAGATGGTGCAACGATTCTGCCCGGCGTGTTCGCCGCAGGCGAATGCGCGTGCGTCAGCGTGCACGGCGCGAATCGGCTAGGTGGTAATAGTCTGCTCGAATGCGTCGTGATGGGACAGCGCGCCGGCGCGGCGGCAGCGCGCTATGTGCAGAGTGTCACGTCTGCGCCTAGCGAAGCCGTCGTCAATGACGCGCTGAAAAAGACCTCTGCCGAAGTGGATGCGTTGTTGAAATCGGAAGGCAAGGAGCGGCTGGTCACGCTGCGCGATGCAATGGCAGAGACAATGTCGGACAAGGTCGGCATCTTTCGCGAAGAGAAATCACTGGCAGAAGCGGTCGCGCTGTTGCGTGAACTGCGCGCGCGTTACCGTAACGTCGGTGTGGATGCTAAACATCGCAAGTTCAATCTCGATTTGCTTCGCACGATCGAACTGGGTGGGATGCTGGACATTGCCGAAGCCATTGCCGTCGGTGCACTCGCGCGCAAAGAATCGCGCGGCGCGCACTCGCGCCTCGATTTCAAGACACGCGACGATGCCAACTGGCTAAAACACACTCTGGCGTACTTTACACCCGACGGCGCGCGTCTCGATTACAAACCGGTGACGATTACCAAATGGCAACCAGAGGAACGCAAGTACTAGTATTCAGTATTCAAGTGTTCGGTAGTCAGTTCCGCTGAACGCTGAACACTGAACACTGAACACTCGGAGCAAAGCCATGAGCCAAACAGTTACCCTTCGCATCTATCGCCGCGATCCAGAGTTGGATACGGCACCCCGATACCAGAATTATCAAATCGAGTTGACGCCGGGTCTGACGGTGTTGATGGCGCTGTACCACATCCTCGAAAATGTGGACAAGACGCTCGCGTTTCGTTCGTCGTGCCGTAGCGCGGTGTGCGGCAGTTGTGGGATGCACATCAACGGGATGAATCGGCTGGCGTGCGAAACGCAGCTGGCGCCGCTCGGCAACGAAGTGGTCATCGAACCGTTGCCGCACTTGCCGGTGCTCAAAGACCTCGTTGTGGATATGACGACGTTCTGGGAAAAGTACGAACGCGTGCGCCCTTACCTCATCTCACTCAAAGCACCGCCGGAGAAAGAACGTTTGCAATCCCCCGAGGATCGCAAAAAGATTGACGAATTCATTGATTGCATCCTCTGCGCGTGTTGTCACACCTCTTGTTCGACCGCGTGGTGGGACAAGGAATATCTGGGACCGGCAGCGCTCGCCAAGATGTACCGCTTTGTTGCAGACTCGCGCGATGAAGGCGGCATCGAACGACTAAAGATTGCTGCGCGCGAGGATGGCGTGTTCCGTTGCCACACGATTTTCAACTGCACGGAAGAGTGTCCCAAGAAAATTCCCATCACGTTCGGAATTCAGGAAATCAAAAAGCGTGTGCTGTGGGGCAAGTTGACGGGCAAGTTGTAGGCAGTAGGACAGTAGTGTCGCCGCGCGATATGAGACGTGATGCGTGAAACGTGAGGCATCGCGCGGCGATGCAAGAAATACGGATGGCGGTAATGATGAACGGCAGCAAAGGCGTAGAGAACGCCGCGTAGGGAGAAGAACGATGGCTCTGCAAACAGTAAAAATTAAACTGCCGCGTGCGCTTTATCGGCGTCTGGAGCGCGTGGCAGCAGTGACGCACCAGCCTTTTGATGCCGTGCTTCTGCAAACGATTCGTGGCAATCTGCCTCCTTTGCTGGAGGATGTCCCTGCTGAGCAAAGTGCCGAATTGCGCGCTCTGCTAAAACTACGCGACGACGACTTATGGGCAATCGCGCAGAGTTCCATTGATCCGAAACAATGGCGACGGCATCAACGGCTTTTGCGTAAGAACGCCGTTCGCACGCTGAGTCCGCATGAGCAAGCCGAGTTGGAAAAACTGCGCGAGGAGACCGATCGGCACGTCCTGCGAAAATCATTTGCGCTTGCGTTGTTAAAGTGGCGGGGTTACGCCGTACCGTCGCTTGATATGCTGGCAAATGTCGCGGCGTAAGAGTGTCTCACGGCGATTGCGTCAGCAGGTTGCTGAACGAGCGGGACATCGGTGCAGTTATTGTCGTAGCCCGGAATTCGTCGGCGTGCCGATGGTGATTGATCATGTCATTCCGCAGAGTGCGGGTGGTACGACCTCGTTGGCAAACCTTGCTTTAGCGTGTTATCGCTGCAATGAATTCAAGGGTGCGCGGACGAATGCTACGGATCCTCAAACAGGTGAATTGGTTCCGTTATTCAATCCGTGTACGCAGGAATGGCATCGGCATTTTGCCTGGAGTGACGATGCCTTGCATATCATCGGTCAAACGGCGATTGGGCGCGCAACGGTTGAGGCTTTGCATTTGAATAACGCGTGGCTGGTTTCCGCACGTCGAATCTGGATTCGCGCGGGGTTTCATCCGCCCCTGGAGTAAACACAGCGCGATAGTCGGCGGCGGAGCGTTGCAGGAAAACAGGAGTGCGACGCTGCGTCTGAGTTCGTTGGCAGTTGGCTATTCAGAGAGGAGGCAAAATGCCTCATCGTTCGCACGTACTCATTTCTGGCGATCCCACTTCCCTCGCGCGCGGCGCGCAAGCCATCAAGGCGGCGTTCGACGCGGAGCTAGAATTTTACGCGCTGACGGACGAAGTTGCCGTCGCGTTCACCGGCGATTTGCGCGTGCCGCCCGCGCAATTGCCGGCGGCAATCGTCTATCCCGAAGGCGTGGTCTATGGCCCGATTTCCGCGAACGATGTGCCGCTGATTGTCTCCGAGCATCTGTACAAAGGGCGCGTGGTGGACGCGCTGCGCGTCATCACGAAACCGCTGACCGGCGCGATCGTACGCGTGCCCGCGCGCGAGGGCGCGCTCTTTGCACAACAGCGCGTTGTCCTCGCGCGCGCCGGCATCATCAACCCCGAATCCATCGAAGATTACATCGCGCACGATGGTTACAGCGCGATTGGCAAAGCCGTGACGCAGATGACGCCCGCGCAAGTCGTTCAGGAGATTATCAACGCCGGTGTGCAGGGGCGTGGTGGCGCGGGATTTCCGGTCGGGATGAAGTTGAAAATCGTCGCCGAAACTCCAGGCGAGCGAAAGTTCGTTCTGTGCAACGCGGACGAATCGGAACCGGGGACGTTCAAAGACCGCCTCATCATCGAAGGCGATCCACACGCGGTCATCGAAGGGATGCTCATTTCGGGATACGCCATTGGCGCGCGCGAGGGCTACATCTACTTGCGCGGTGAGTATCAGCAAGCGCGCGAGCGTCTGGAAAAAGCAATTGCACAAGCGCGCGCGCTGGGTTTGCTTGGCGAGAAAATTTTTGGTAGTGATTTCGCGTTCGAGATTCACATCCACTCGGGCGCGGGCGCATACATCTGCGGCGAAGAGACCGCGCTCATCGAGTCGCTGGAGGGCAAGCGCGGCGAGCCGCGCATCCGTCCGCCGTATCCAACGACGTACGGCATCCGGGGTTATCCGACCGCCGTCAACAACGTCGAGTCGCTGGCGAATCTGCCGCCAATCATTCGCAACGGCGCGGCATGGTATCGCACTATTGGCACGGCGAAATGCCCGGGCACCAAGGTTTACACGATGCTCGGCGATGTGAATGTGACCGGCTTGATCGAAGTGCCGATGGGAACGACGTTGCGGATGGTGATTGAAGTGTACGGCGGTGGAATGAAACGCGGCAAGCGTTTCAAACTCGCGCAGACCGGCGGAACTGCTGGCGCGATCATTGATGCGTCATTTCTCGATGTGCCGATGGACTATGCGGAACTCGCGGCGCGCGGCGCGGGGTTGGGTTCGGGCGCGCTGTTGATTTGCGGCGATGATACGTGCGTGGTGGATCTCGCCTTCGTGCTGTTACGCTTTTTTGCGCGCGAAAGTTGCGGTAAATGTGTGCCGTGTCGCATCGGCACGGTGCGCGCGATGGAAATCCTCGAGCGATTGAAGGACGCGCGCGCGGACGTGGACGATCTGGCGCAACTCGAACGCATTGCGACGCAGATGCAACTCGCCTCGTTCTGTGGTCTGGGGCAAGCCGCCGCTGTGCCGCTTCTCACCGGCTTGCGCTTTTTCCGCGACGAATTTCTGGCGCATGCGGACGCGCGGCGCTGCGCGGTGGGTGTGTGCGCGATGCGCGGTGAGTCGGCGGCGCGCGCGCGGCGCGCGTTGCCGGTGGCGGCGTGAGATGAGGTGAACGCAGAGGAAGATTAACGCGAGGTTGAACGCGATTCGCCAAGAACATTTGTGAAAGTCGCGCGGTGTGAGAATCTGGATGTCACGATATTTACCCAGTGCTTGCAAATGCTCATCGCCCGAGATGATGTACTTGGCTTTGCCTTCCACAGCACAGGCAAGAATCGCATCGTCACTGGGGTCTTCAACGATCACGCGCTCAATGGACGATGGAGTCACAAGAATAGCATTCGCTTGGACAAACCGACGAATGAGATCGAGGCGGTCGCCAAGTTTGGCATACTTGCCGATGATGTGAGGACGTTGCATGACGGCAAGATACTCGGCGAGCAAATAGGGAGAGACGACGAGTGTCACGCGTTTAGCGAGAGCGAGCGCGAGAATTTGTGCTGGAAAGCCATGCTGGAACAATTGTGCCGCTGACCAGGACGTTGGTATCAAGAACGACGCGCGGCGACTTTTTGACGAACCTGGCGAATAGCCGCTTCAATGTCCGCATTGACTTCTGCCTCGCTATAGTGGGCGTTGGCAATCCAGATTTCTTCGAGCGCGCGCGCGAATTCGCGATTGATTTCGTCGCGGTTTAATTCGGCATCAAGCCATTGCCAGATTTGTATTTTTTGCGATCGCGGCAATTGCTTGACGATGGTAAAAATCTCTTCGAAATCCCAATGACCTGTCATTTGTGCCATTATTCACCTCGATTGGAACGATTGAATTATAACATGTGGCGCGATTTTTGACAATCACCTTTCTGACTATGCCAGGGCTGGTGCAAAGTCGGACACGGGCGGTTGAAACCGCTGCAACAACTATCCGAAGCCGCCCTTCGGCGGCTAGAATTCAGCCTGCGAAGGCAGACTTGGGGTAATTTGTTGCTGCGACTTGAGTCGCCCGACGGCATGTCAAATGACTTTGCACGCGCCCTGTGACTATGCATCATTGTTGGAGGTTCCTCAATGCCCGTCAACCTAACGATTAACGGCAAGCCCGTTCAAGCGCGCGAAGGGCAAACGGTGTTGGAGGTCGCGCGCGAAAACGGTATTCGTATTCCAACGTTGTGCTATCATGCCGATCTTTCGCCAGTCGGCGCGTGCCGTCTGTGCGTTGTCGAAGTCGAAAAGATGCGTGGACTCGTCGCGGCGTGCACCTTGCCGGTCGCAGAAGGGATGGTGGTGCAGACGCACACGCCCAGAGTCATCGAAGAGCGCAAATTCATCCTGGAGATGTTGCTCACCGATCATCCCAACGATTGTATGATTTGCGAAGCCGATGGCGGCTGCGAACTGCAAGACGCTGTGTACGAATATCAGGTTGCCTGGCCCCAACACAAAGGCAAACGCCACAGTTATCCGGTGGGCGCGGACCCCAACCCGTTCGTCTTCACCGATTTCAACAAGTGTATTCTGTGCACGCGTTGCGTGCGCGCCTGTGCCGAAGTGCAAGGGCGCAATGTGTGGGGCGTGGCGAATCGCGGCTTTAACAACAAAATCGTCGCAGGCGCTGATGTGACGATGCTCGAAGCCGGCTGCGAGTCTTGCGGCGCGTGCGCGGCATACTGCCCCACCGGCGCGCTCACCGATAAACCCTCACGCGGCAAGGGCCGCGCCTATCAATTCACCAAAGTCCGAACGACCTGCGTGTACTGCGGCGTCGGTTGTCAGTTCGATTTGAACGTGCGCGATGGCAAGGTCGTCAAGGTCACTTCGACACGCGAGGCATACGTCAACGGGATGGCGCTCTGCGTCAAGGGACGTTACGGTTACGAGTTCATTCATCATCCCGATCGGTTGACCAAGCCACTCGTCAAGAAAAATGGCGCGTTCGTCGAAGCATCGTGGGACGAAGCGCTGAACCTCGTTGCAGAGAAACTTGCGCAACATCGCGGCGACGAATTCGCGTTTCTGGCGTCGGCTAAAGCGACGAACGAAGAAAATTACCTCTTTCAAAAATTCACCCGCGCAGTGATGGGCACGAACAACATAGATCACTGCGCGCGGCTCTGACACGCCAGCACGGTGACCGGTCTGGCCACCGCATTTGGTTCTGGCGCGATGACGAACAACATCGCCGACATTGACCATTGCCAAACACTGTTCGTGATTGGCTCGAACACGACGGAGCAACATCCCGTCATCGGCACGCGCATTCGTCGCGCGGTGCGGCGCGGCGCGCAACTCATCGTTGCCGATCCACGAATGATTGATCTGGCGAACATCGCGACCGTGTATCTGCGGCATCGTCCGGGGACGGACATTGCGTTGCTCAACGGGATGGCGCACATCATCTTGAAAGAGGGCTGGGAAGACAAAGAGTTTATCGCGCAGCGCACCGAGGGTTTCGATGAATGGCGCAAGGTCATTGAGACGTACACGCCGGCGCGCGTGAGCGAAATCACCGGCGTTTCGGTGGAGGATTTGTATACGGCGGCGCGGTTGTATGCGACGAACAAACCCAGCACGATTTTCTACGCGATGGGTATCACGCAACACACTGTTGGTCACAACAACGTGCTGGCAGTCGCCAATCTCGCGCTCGTGACTGGCAACATCGGCAAGCCGGGCGCGGGAGTGGATCCACTGCGCGGGCAGAACAACGTGCAGGGTGCGTGTGATGTCGGCGCGCTGCCCAACTTTTTCACCGGCTATCAGCGTGTCGCTGACGATGCCGCGCGCGCCAAGTTTGAAAACGCGTGGGGCGTCAAACTGCCCGCCGTGCCAGGTTTGACGGTGAGTGAAATACTCCAGGCGGCGCACGATGGCAAAGTCAAAGCGATGTGGATCGTGGGCGAGAACGTTGCGATGAGCGATCCCGATTCGCATCACGTCGTCGAAGCACTCGAGCGGCTGGACTTTCTCGTCGTGTCGGAATTGTTCATGACGGAGACCGCGCAACTGGCGGATGTGGTTTTGCCGGCGGCTTCGTTCGCGGAGAAAGATGGAACGTTCACCAACACCGAACGGCGTGTGCAGCGCGTCCGCAAAGCAATTGAACCGATTGGCGAGGCGCGTGCGGATTGGGAGATTGTGTGCAAGGTGGCTGAACGCCTCCTACGCAATACGCAACAGGCGACACAGTGGAACTATGCGAGCGCCGAAGAAATCATGCAAGAAATCGCGTCGCTCACGCCATCGTACGCCGGCATCACCTACGCGCGGATTGATAAGGTGGGCTTGCAATGGCCCGTGCCCAGCAAGGATCATCCGGGCACGCCGATTCTGCATACGGAGAAATTCACGCGCGGCAAGGGCTTGTTCTCGCCGGTGGAACACCAAGAGCCAGCCGAAAATCCCGACGCGCAGTATCCGTTCGTTCTCACGACAGGACGCATCCTGCAACACTATCACACGCGCTCGCTGACCGGACGTGTGGCAGGCTTGGTGCAACTCGCGCCAGACGAGCGCGTCGAATTACATCCGGACGATGCGGCGCGGCTCGGTGTGAGTGATGGTGACTGGCTCCGCATCACCTCGCGACGCGGTCAGGTGGACGCGCGCGCGTGGATCACCGATCGCGTTGGACGGGGCATCGTCTTTATGACGTTTCACTATGCCGATGCGCTTGCCAATGTTCTAACGAACACGGCGCTTGACCCGGTAGCCAAGATACCCGAACTAAAAGTGTGCGCGGTGCGCGTTGAAAAGAGGAATGGACGTTAAAGAATGCAAGTGACGAGGGCAACCTCGTCACTTGTGTTTAAGTTATCGAGAGCCGAGTCGTTGGGGTTGTCAAATGAAGACCCGAAGGATTCTAAAAATCCTTCGGGTCTTGTATTTTTGATCAAGTTGGCAGTGGTTCATCTGTCGAGCCCCACACCAGCGACTGCTTTTTAGGGATTGACAGATACTACTACCAACCCTGTCCTACGGCGCTGTATGGATGACTGTTCCAGCGGTTGTGAACCAGATGGCCATGGCGGCGACTATTAAGGCCCCTAGATAGACCCTTCCTGTTCGACGATAGAACCAGGTGTTGAGGAAGAGCAAGAACGCAAATTCTGGGATGAACACGAACAACATCAGAGGCCACATCTGTCCGTACTGCGGGAATCCCAGGGCTTCAAAGCCAGGCGGCATCCCCATAAAAATGTATGGAACGTACTGGATGCACCATACGATGAACAAGCCAAACAGCGCGAAGAAACAGTTCTTAAGCCACCACATCACTTGTGTCATCGCAGGCGTGCCCCATTCTTTTTGGCGCGCTTGACCAAACATCAAGATGCCACCATTAAGGATAAAGAACGCCACCGCCGGTGCAAGGTAGATCCAGAAATAGGCAAAGCGGCGCGGCGTGAATTGGCGCATAAAGGGCCACAGGAAGCGGAACTCGGTCGCCAGGAATGTCTCAGCGATGAACTCTAGCAGGTACATCCATCCAAAGAGAATGGCTGCAAGGAGTACCGTCTTCTTGATGAGACCCCAGTCAATCACGGTTTTGTGTTGATCGAAGGAGATACCCACATCGTACATCGTCACACCTTTCTTGCTCGCGCCTCGATACCACAAGTAGAAGAGCACGGCATAGATCAGGGCATTGACGATGAACCAAATGGTAACTCCATTGGTCATAGAGAGCGACATCCAGGAGGGGAGCCAGCGATTGATCTGCGTGCGCCAGTCACCACTTGTGAACAACACATACGTAACCCCTGCAATCAAGTTGTTCACTAGAGCAAGGATCAACCATCCACTGGTGTTTGTGGTGTAGCGGGAGGGCATCGGTTGAGCCACACCTTGGAAGTAGGGACGTGCCAGCAGGATATTTGCCAGAGGAATGATGGAGAGGCCGGTAACGATGAGCGCAAGGAGGGTGAAGAATTCCTTCCACATATAGATATGTTGATCAGCCGGGATCCAGTATTTATCGGTTTTGCCTTCCTTCAGTGCCATCCGCATCCACTCCAGGGTCTCAGCGACGGCTCTACCGTCATGGGTGACCCCAGGGTGTACGGTGTCAATCAATGCTTGACGACGCGCGGTTCCCTTAGCGAAATCGCCGTACGTTGTATTCCACTCGGCAGGACCAGTTGTCAAGCCAAATGCCTTGATGCGATTGGCATTGTTGGAGAGCGGTTCGACACGTGGCTGATTTTCACGAAAGCCCCGGAATTCTTCAAAGCGTGCTTGCGTCAGAAGGACATTCTTAAGGTCAGGCGTACCGGCTGTACCACATTGCGGATTGACAGCACGATGATCGGGGTTGGCGGCCGCTGTGTTCAATGCCGTGCGCGCTCCCATCGAGTGCCCCATAATGCCAATGTTTTTGGCATCTACATAGGCGAGTGTCTTGAGATACTTGAACGCTGCATCGCCCCCTCCCGTTGTGTCGGGGGGAGCATAGTTACCGTCCGAACTGCCGTGTGCAAGTTGGTCTAGCGCGAGAACCACAAAGCCGCGACGCGCCAGTTCGATGGCAAATGCGCCTTGGGTATCCTTGTCATTCTGATAACCATGTAGCGCCAGAACAGCCGGCATCTTGTTTTCGGCTGTCGCGTCAACAGGGCGATAGAGTTTAGCCGTCATGAGGTCCCATGACTGCGGATGAATGATTCGCACAAGTTGAACGTCAACTTTGCCGAAATCTCGTTCCACCCAATTTGCCAGAATCGCCGATGCGAAGATGACGACCACACAGACAAGCAGTAGATAGACCTGCTTACGGACGCGCGTTTCCATTTTTCAGTCCTCCTTTGGAATGAATCTACATTTTGGATTGGATCGTCGTTTTGAATCATCGTTGATGTGCATCACCTCCCTACCCTTGAAAATAGCCCGTCGTAAACGGCAGGAGTGGTTAAAAGGACACCCAAACATCCTCTGTCTGATTTGCCCGAAGGTTTAGCTTTGGGGCGTTGCATACAGTTGAAACGAATGGTTCAATTGTGATGAATTCTCGGATCACCTCCTTTCGTGGCATTACTCTTCGTGTTTGTGGATGAACGCCAATGTCGTCTGAGCAATGTATTCCGCGTCGTTATCCAATGTCGCTACGTGATACGAGTTTTCCAACCAGATCAACTCTTTCGTTTTCGCGCGAATATGTTCGAGGATGTAAGGACCGTTGTCCGGCGGAACGACGTGGTCTTGACGCGATTGAAAGAGTTGCACAGGACATATCACGCGCGGCAACAGATCGCGCGTGGTGCCGAGCAACGCGTACAGTTGCCGAATCGTTGGAACAGGCACAACCGAGTACGCGCGCTCCTGGCTTCCCGCGCGTTTGATATCCGAGGCAAAGCCCGGCACCGTATCGGGCGCATCCGCCATAAACGCCAGACGCGCAAAATCGGGATGGTTCAGGAACACTACGCCATTAATCGCCACAACGCCGGTAATGGTTTCCGGATGCACCGCCGCGAGATAGAGCGACAGTGTCCCACCCATCCCAAGTCCGGCGCAAAAAAATTTGTCACAGCGTCGCCGCAGAATCTCCAGCGCGCCTTCGACACTCCGAATCCAATCTTCAGCGGTAGACCGCGCCATATCGGCGGGCGTGGTGCCGTGACCGGTCAAGCGCGGGGCAACAATCGTCAAGCCACCCGCGCGCGCCAGATACTCGCCCCAGTATCGTACACTTTGCGGCGTGCTGGTAAAACCATGCACTACCAGACAACCGATGGAATTGCCTTCGAAACTAAAGGACTCGGCGTCGAGAAGAATTCGCTGCTCCGCCATCAAGGTTTCCTTGTGTGGAACAAGACACTGCAAGCACAACCATTATCGCAGACCGCCGCACGATTGGGAATCAGGGTATGCGCCCAATCGAAAAGAAAAAATCCCCCATTCAGGGGGATTCCTCTGGAGTATGTTCGCGTACTCCTCAACGATTCATTGCAACTACTCAGCCGGTCATTGCGAGCGCAGTTCGCGAAGCAATCCCCAATGAGCGAGGCGGAGATTGCTTCGCCGCTGCGCGGCTCGCAATGACAGACGGGCTGGGTGGTTACGATATCATTGCTCTTTCAGCCAGCCACTCGCGCGGCGCACAGCGCGCTGCCAGCCACGATACAACTCTTCGCGCCGATGCTCCGAGATGCGCGGCTCGAACCGACAATCCAACCGCCAGTTCGACTCAATCTCCTCGAGCGATTGCCAGTAGCCCACCGTCAAGCCCGCCAGATACACCGCGCCCAAAACGGTCGTCTCGGTAATCACCGGTCGTTCGACCGGCACGCCCAGAATGTCAGCCTGGAATTGCATCAGAAAATCGCTCTTGGCGCCACCGCCATCCACGCGCAGGGCTTGTAGTTCCACACCCGACTCGCGTTGCATAATTTCAAACGCGTCGCGCGTCTGGTAAGCGATTGCCTCGAGCGCGGCGCGCGCGATGTGATGCTTGGTGGTCGCGCGCGTCACACCGATAATCGTTCCGCGCGCGTACGAATCGAAATGCGGCGCGCCCAGACCAACGAACGCCGGCACAAAGTACACTCCTTGCGTGTCGGGCACTTGACTGGCGAGTCCTTCCGCTTCGCCGCTTTCGTGAATGATGCCCAGACCATCGCGCAGCCACTGGATTGCCGCGCCCGATACATCTGCCATTCCCTCCAGACCGTACGTCACTTCGTCGTTGAGCGTCCACAACACCGGCGAAAACAAACCGCCGACAGGTGGCACGTAACGTTGCCCGGTGTTTACAATCATAAACGAGCCGGTCCCGTAGGTGTTTTTCACCATTCCCGGTTTTAGGCACACTTGTCCCAACGCCGCGCCTTGTTGATCGCCGATGTCTCCCGCGATGGGGATACGCACGCCAAAGAACGCATCGGGTGATGTGTAGGCGTACACTTGACCCGAACCACGAATCTCCGGCAAAATCTCGCGCGGGATACCCAGTTCGTTGAGAATCCAATCATCGTAGCGCAGCGTACGCGCGTTCATCAGCAGTGTTACCGACGCGTTGGAATAATCAGTCACATGTGCCGCGCCGCCGGAGAGTTTCCAGATGAGCCACGTGTCTATGGTCCCGAACAGCAATTCGCCGCGCGCCAGCCCCTTTTGCACTGTCCGATCGTTTTCGATGAGCCAGCGAATCTTGGTCGCCGCATCGTTGGGGAGGATGAGACAACCGGTACGCTCTTCGATGCCCGCGCGATCCTTTTCGCGCAACTGTTCGCAAATCGACAGCGTCCGCCGGTCGAGCCAGACAATCGCGCGTCCAATCGGTTCACCTGTTGCTTTGTTCCACAAGACCGTTGTGTCGCGCTGGTTGGCAATGCCAATCGCGTCAATGTCCTCCGGTGAGATACGTCCATTCTTGAACGCTTCGGTGATGGCTTTAATGGTGGCATCCCAGATTTCGTTCGCATCGTGTTCGACCCAGCCTGGTTGCGGATAGTATTGCGTGATTTCGCGAAAAGCAGCGGAAACGATGCGACTTTGATGGTCAAAGATGACGGCTTTGGCGCCGGTCGTACCCTGGTCAATCCCCAGAATGTATCTTGGCATTTTTCCTCACGACTCGCGTTGAGCGGCGACGATACCCAACTCCATACTCACGCGGACGAGACTTGCCACATTGTCCACCTGCAATTTACGCATCGCGTCGCGACGTTGCTTTTCCACTGTCTTGACGCTCGTGTGTAACAGTTCGGCGATTTCGCGCGTGGAGCAACCAGCAACAATCATCTCGACGATCTCGCGTTCTCGCGGTGAAAGTCGGTCGAGTGGGTTCACCGATTGTGTACCGACAGGACTCTGCGTAACCACTTGAGCGACTCCCGCGCTCAAATACACACTGCCCCGACTCGCTGCGCGCACCGCCGCGATCAGTTCATCACCCACCGATTGCTTGAGAACGTAGCCCACCGCGCCATTTTGCAATGCCTGTTGCACCGTCGGCAAATCGCCGTGCATCGAAAGCATAACGACCTGTGGGCTGGGTTTCAACGCTTTGACGCGCTTTAACGATTCGAGTCCATCCATCTGCGGCATGACCACATCCAACACCAGCACGTCGGGACGTAGCAATTGCGTCAAGCGCACCGTCTCCACTCCGTTGTCCGCTTCGCCAACGATTTCCAGGTCACCCGCTTCGCGCAACAATTTGCAAATGCCTTCGCGAACCAGGTGATGATCTTCGGCAATGAGAATGCGAATCATCTTGCCTCGCCGTTCAGCATCAAGGGCAGCGCGCCAAACAGGCGCGTTCCCTTACCCACCACCGATTCGACATCGAACGTACCGTTCAACATCGCAAAGCGATCGCGAATGCTTTGCAAACCCAGCCCGCGCCCAATCTGGAGCGGATCGAATCCCTGCCCGTTGTCTTCGACCGAGACGCTCACCTCACCATCGGCATAATCCAGATTGACCCAGACCGCTGTCGCGCGCGCGTGTTTGGCCGCGTTGTTCAAACCCTCTTGCACCAGACGATACAACGCGGTCGCTTGCAACGGTGGAATCGGCGGCAATCCTTCCTGACTACTGAAATCCACGCGCAAGCCGGTGAGTTGCGCAAAAGAGCCACAGAACAATTCCAGCGCATTCGGTAGCGGCAAGGTATCGAGCGAAGGAGGACGCAGTTGGTACAGCACCAGCCGAATTTGACGCATCAAATTTTCCACGTTGCGAATCGCGTTCTTGAGCGAGGTGCCGACTTCCTCTTGTCCCAGTGTCAGGCGACTGTCAATGGATTTGAGGTTCAGGATGAGCGCGGTCAAACTTTGCCCGAGGTCATCGTGCAAATCCTGTGAGATGCGGCGGCGTTCGTCTTCTTGAATCGTGATGGCGCGCAAGACGGCGCGTTTGAGTTTCTCTTCGGCGTCAATCTGCGCGGTGATGTCGCGCGCGTGAATCAGAACACTCTCAACGCGTCCCGTTGCATCGGGAATCGGATGAAATGAGACGGCATTCCACTGCTTGCCGCGCTGGTCAACAAAATGCACCGGCGTACCTGTCGCGATGACTTGATTCAGCATAATTTTGCGATGCGTCGCCTGGGCAGGCGGATACCATTCCCAAATCTTGCTGCCGATCAATTCATCCATGTTCTTTTCGACGCGGCGTGCATAGACCGCATTGGCAAGTTGAATCGTCCCCTCGCGATCCACCAACACAATCGCGTCGGTCGGCAAATTGAAGAGGACTTGCAATATCTTGTCTCTTTGGGGCGAAGTAAGCCGTTCCATTTCAGACTCTTCCCTCAAATCAGCCGGCGGCACCCCTTTGTCTCTCCTCGTTCGCCATCGTCGCACTCGAGACGTAAGTGTTCAGTCGCATTTGTCATTTCGAGCGAAACGAGGAATCTCTTTTCGCATTGAGCAAGAGTTCTCTCGCAAGAAAACGCTCGTTCGAAATGCCACCTGAACGATTATACTTGGCACGGTCATAAACTTTCATTTTGAAATAGTGCAGTTGCAAGGGTTGGCGATTTGGCGTCTGCGTGTATTTGGACATAATCTGGAGAAGGTCTTACGACCACTATCCCAACCGCTGAGA
>Ga0209227_1001052_pt1 | contig 22341 bp, 17 predicted proteins | sample YNPBryantNP2012_FD_185815 | JGI IMG/M metagenome (GOLD analysis project Ga0209227, IMG submission 185815) | Anoxygenic and chlorotrophic microbial mat microbial communities from Yellowstone National Park, USA - YNP Bryant NP 2012 (SPAdes)... ...
GCATCGAGCCAGCGGGAAAAGTCTTCCGGGCTGAGAAGGTCGGTCCGCGGGCAGGTCAGCAAAAGTATCTCCCCGCGATCCCACGGCTCCCGTCGGCGCTCTTTTTCCGTTTGCACGGGGTCCAGCGCTTCGTCCACGACGTCCCGGCCCAACGCCGCCAGCATCACCTTCCCGTGCGGCATCCGGGTTCGACGGAATATTCGAAACCAATAGCCGATCCTCTGGTGCAGCAGATATCCGAAATGCCCCCAATCCGGACTCAACGGCGGATTGGTGGTCTCCAGGGCTTTTTGGAGTTCCGCCGTATCTTCTTCGTCCGCTCCCAGCGCCTTGAGGAGGTTTTCTTCCAAGCGGCCGACGTGCTCCAGGTTTTTTGAGAGCTCCAGTTCCCGAATGTCCAATTCCCTTCCCAGTTCCAGGAAAACCGCCGCTTCCGTCAGAAGCCACTCGTCCGCATTCGGTGGTTCGGGGCTGATTCCTTTCAAAATGGACTGGATCTGGCCACGGCTTTCGGGGCCGGCGTCCGATGCCCAATCCCGACTGAACACAGCCATCAGGCCGTCTTCGCCGACCCGGGAGCCCAATTCTCGATATCCCTGCCAGACGGCCCGCACTCGGTCCCAGAATTTTTCGCTCTGGTCGAGGACGTGTTGCGCACAACGCGGCACGGCCCAGTCCGGAATGGAGGCCGGCTCTACAGCCCTGAGGCATTCCAGAGAAGACCACACGCTGAAGAGACAGCGGGCGGCCCCATCCGGCAAAACGCTGTGAGGAAAAAGACAAAGGCGAACGGTCGTTTCATTCATTCGCGCTACCTCGTTTCCTGATTAACCATGTATTTGAAACAGCCGCCCTGTTCTCGAGGAAAACAATAACGCCACCGGCCATCTCACCTTTCCAGCCCGCCTGTTTTCCTTGTCAGGAATCCGTCCAAAAGAGCGGGGCTGTGGGAAGGGAAAGACCCGCAATGCGCGACGCTTCATGAAGCAGCTTGCGGATGGCTTTCTCGCCTTCCATCCCCACATCGCCACTGAAATCGTTGACAAACGTCTCAATGTGACGGGCGATGACCTGGGGATCCATCTCCTGGGCATGGGATCGAACGTAGGGCCACACGGCGTCAGGATGCCGGTGAGCCCACTCGAGGCTTTGCCCAATGGCTCGATCCGTTGCTGCCGCTGTGTCTCGCCCCAAACTTCGCCGGATCACGATGCAGCCCAGAGGAAGCGGGCATCCCGTATGTTGTTCCCACCAGGCGCCCAGGTCCAACACCAAATGAAGGCCCAGGTCGCTGTAGGTAAAGCGCCCTTCGTGAATCACGAGCCCCGCGTCCACCTCACCGGATGCCACCGCCGGCATGACCTTTTCAAAGGACATTTCCACTCGAGGCCCCCGATGGGTGCCAAGTAGCTCCAGAAGAAGGTTTGCCGTGGTCAAGCGCCCCGGAATGGCAATGACCGCATGGGTCAAGTCTTCCATGGCTCGGGGCTTTTTCGCCACAAGAAGAGGGCCGCATCCTCGCCCCAAGGCGCCTCCCGAACGGAGAAGCCAATACTCCTCGAGGCAAAAGACGGCGGCGTTAAAAGAAATTTTTGTCACATCCAGATGGGCCGCACGAGCTTTGCGGTTAAGCACCTCCACGTCGGCGAGAAACGGGTCGAAGGCAAGCCCCTCCGGCTGGACAGCCCCCAGGGCGATCCCTCCAAAGATGAACGTGTCGTTGGGACAGGGCGAATAGCCCAAAGAGAGCCGGTGAAGCACGCCCACCTCCATGGTTTTTCTGAGAAAATTCGTATCGTACGCCGGCAGCCTCCAGGGGGATGTGGGAATCCGGCGGTTGAGGGTGTTAGGGTTCTCTGCGCTCACCCCAACCTACGGGGATGCAAGGGGTTAGGGGTTTTCGTGGAAGGCGCAAAGCCAGCTCCCCAGCACGGCATGACAGTGGGCCAAGGCTTCTTCCGTGCGCCACAAGCTTTTGTCGCGGATCCCCGCCCGGTTGCTGATCCCTCGGCATTGGGCCACCGAAACCCCAAACCGGCGGCACACCTGGATAACCGCACTCCCTTCCATGTCCTCAGCCCATGCATCATAGCGGGAAAAACGTTCCTTGGCGACCCATTCGTCACCGCTCGACAGGCTCACCGTCACCGAAGGCCCGATGAGCACACGGAAAGGCTTCGGCTGGGGCTTCACGGAGCCTTCCGTCATCCTGGTCGTCCCGGGATACGGGAGCGCTCTCGGCCTTTGTGCGGATGGACTGTCGGCCCAGTAAAGTCCCGGCGGCGTCACGCGGGCCAAACGCTCGAAAAGCTCATCCTCCTCAAGAACCATGCGCTCGAAAACGCCCCGGCCCCGCTCCTTCGCCACGGGAATCCCGACGGCCTCCATAGACCGGAAGCCTTCTTTTTCCCACACCCCCTCATCGCCCAAGAAAACCGTGGAGGAAATCAAGACGTCGCCAATCTCCAAGGGCCCCAGAACATAGGCGCCGGCGCTTCCCACAATCCACACCATGGTCGGGCAAAAATACCCGATGAGGAAAGCCGATCCAGCGGCGGCATTGACCTTGCCGATGCCCAGGGAAGCAACGCCGACCTTGAGGCGGCCGAAGCCGCCCAACCAGCATGTGGTCCATTGCGTTTCCATCCGCTCCATGCTGGAAAACCAGCCCTTGAGTGGCTCCACTTCGGGCGGGACGGCCCCGACAATCAGAAGATCCAACTTTGGGGATGAGCCAATCATGGCGTTCCTCTATTCACTCGGCGCAATGGAGCGACTAAGCTAACAGGGGTCAAAAACATCTGTCAATGCGGGGAATGCCCGAACCTGGGCGATTGACAGAAGCCCGGAATCCCCCTTATGAAGTGTCGGCCCAAAATCCTGGGGGCCGAGGCACTCATGCCTAGAGGAGATCAAAGCGCGTATGGGTTTCGAAGTCATTGCCACCGTTTATCAAAAAAAAGCCGAACACCGAGAACGCATTCGAAAGAACAAACTGCGTCGGACCCTTGAGGCTTTGAAAAAGCTTTCCAATGACGTCCCTTTTGAAGAAGTCTATGTCTTTGGATCCATAACCCATCCGGGTCGTTTCACGGAGCATTCTGAAATCGATTTCGCTTTCAAGAACCTTCCCAAGGAAGCCCTTCTTTCGGTCCCAGGCATGCTCAGTGACGCCCTGGAAAGGGACGTCAATGTTTGTCGACTGGAGGCATTGCCCTTTCAAAATAAGGTCCTGAGGGAGGGAATCCAGTGGAGGAAAGGCTCCGATTACTAGCCGCCGACCTGGATGCGCAATATGAGGAGATACGGAAACTCCATGATGCGGTGCGGCTCAAGACCAAGGCTCTGGAACAAGATTCGAACGATGAGTCGAAGGTGGACAGCCTTGGTTACAAGCTCCATAATTTTTATTGCGCGTCTGAGGATTTCTTTAAACTTGTTGCCGATTTCTTTGAGAACCAAATTGAAGAGGACTCACGCCACCACAGGCAGCTTCTGTGCCGCATGGGCCGTGAGCTTCAGGGATTGAGACCGCGTCTTATCGGAAGCAAGTTATCGTGTTCTTGACGAGCTGCAAAGCTTTCGACATGTGTTTCGCCATGCCTACACGTATCAGCTGGATCCGGACCTTTTGATCCTCCTTGCCCGGAAGAGTTCTGAACTCTTGAAGCTCTTTGAGTCGGATTATGAGATTTTTCGAAAAAGACTGCTTTCCGAGATCGCCGCACCGTGAGGTTTTTGTCGCTGCCCCATGCCGCATCGGCACCGTAGCGGTGGATCCTCCGGTCATCATGGCCCCCATGGCCGGTGTGACGGACGGCCCCTTCCTCGAGGTGGTGTCCCGTTTTGGCGTGGGCATGGTCACGACAGAAATGATGAGCGCCGAAGGGTTTCGCCGCAAGGACCCCTCGTGCCGCAGAATGCTCGAGGTTCCCTCCAGAGTCCCCGTCCCCGTAGCCATTCAAATTTTCGGCGCCGACCCGGATGTTCTGGCGGAGGCCGCCCGGGCCGCCCAGGATAGCGGCGCCGCCGTCATCGATATCAATGCGGGATGTCCCATTCGCAAAATCGTCCGCCAAGGCGCCGGCGCCGCCTTGATTCGCGACCCCGACCGCCTTGCGCGCATCGTGGAAACGGTCAAACGGGCCGTGGCCGTTCCCGTGACGGTCAAGACACGGTTGGGCTGGGACAAGAACGCCATTGACGTTCTGGACGTCTGCCGGCGGATTCAAGAAGCCGGAGCAGATGCCGTCACCCTGCATGCCCGCACGGCCCGGCAAATCTATACGGGCACGGCGGACTGGTCGTGGATTGGCAGGCTCAAGGACGATCTGTCCATTCCGGTGATCGGCAACGGGGACGTGACGTGTCCTTCCCATTTCCATCGTATGATACGGGAGACAGGTTGCGACGCCGTCATGATCGGTCGCGGGGCCCTAGGAAACCCATGGCTTTTTCGAGCCATCGCCGAACAATGCCGGCCACGCCACCCGTCGTTTTCGTGTCCCGAGGCCCCGCCCTACCCCTATGGAGGTTCAGGAAACGACCCCATGGGGTGTATCCCCGAGCGCGACCGTGGCGGGCATCATGCGCGCTCCTGCAGACGGGCAGGCACCAGGCCCGCCCAGACGGCACCACAGCCTGATACAGGGGTTCACCTGTCCGCCGTCGGGTGGGAAAAACACGATGCGCCCCAATGGGCAGGGCGTGAAGCTACGCCGAGAGATGAAAGCCTTGGGGGCCATGCAGGCACTCTGTGGGAAGAATTTCGCCGGACCGTTCGCCACCACGCGGAGGTCTTCATGCAGGACAAACCCAAGGCTTTCGGCGCTCTTCGAAAACATTTGGTATGGTATACAAAAGGATGCCCAAACGCTTCCGGTCTTCGGGCTCGCATCATGACGGCGCCCGATTTTCCCACCCTATGGGCTTTCTTTGACCAATACATCTCGGACCTTGCAGCTTCAGGGGTCGACCTGCTCGCGTGCAAGGTGCACGGGAAGGCGACGTGCGCCGTGGCAGAGGACATGCCATGAAAGTCATCGTGGCCGAAACGGCGGGTTTTTGCCAAGGGGTTCGCACGGCCTTGGAAACCACTTTGGAAGCGGCGCGATCCCGAGAAAAGGAGCCCTTGTGCACCTTCGGACCGCTCATTCATAACCGACAAGTCCTGGCCATGCTCAAGGAACAAGGGGTGGAAGAGGCCGCGACCGAAGAGGAGTGTCGGAACCGGTGGGTCGTCATTCGGGCCCACGGCATTCCCCCGGATCAACGTCGTCGCCTCAAGGACGTGTCGCGAGGCCTCATCGACGCCACGTGCAAGCGGGTCGCGCGCGTCCAGGCCATCATCCGCAAACATGCCCGCAAAGGCTATCACACCGTCATCGTGGGGGATGCGGATCACGCGGAAGTGATCGGCCTTATGGGCTATACCGAAGGTCGCGGCGTGGTCGTCCAATCGCCTGACGATGTGGATCGCCTTCCTTCCGATTGGTCTTCGGTTCTTCTGGTGGCCCAGACCACGCAAAGCGAAGAAGTCTTTCGCGAGGTCGAAAGACGATTCCGCGCGAAGTTTCCTCACGGTCTCGTGGAAAACACCATCTGCTTCGCCACCCATGAGCGCCAAAGCGAAGTGCGACGTCTGTGTGGGCACGTGGAAGCCATGGTCATTGTGGGCGGCACCCACAGTGGCAATACCATTCGATTGGCCGAAACGGCTCGAGAATGTGGCATCCCCACCTATCACGTGGAAACGGAAAAGGATTTGAATCCGGTCGAGATGGCCCGGTTCCGCACCGTAGGCGTCTCGGCAGGCGCGTCCACGCCCAACTGGATGATTCGAAATGTGGTGCGGTTCCTGGAAAACATTCAGCCGGATCGCTCCGGGGCCGTGGGGGCCGTGTGGCGGCGCCGGATGGAAAGGCTTGCTTACACGAACGCCGGGTGCGCCATCGCCGCAGGACTCCTCACCGCTGCCGTTTCCGCGCTGACGAGCCTGCCCATCGGGTTGAACCACATCCTTATGGCCGCCTCTTATGCCTTCGCCATGCACACGCTCAACCGCTATCTGGACCGGGAAGCCCTGCAGCTGAACGACCCGCAGCGGGCAGCCTATTACGAAAAAAGGCGAATCGCCTTTACGACCGCGGGAGTGGCGGCCGCTGTTCTGGCGATGGTGAGCGCCGCCATGCAGGGCTTTGCGTCGGGTCTTTTTATGGTGCTCATTCTCGCCTTCGGATCCTTGTACGCGGTGCCCATCTTCCAGTCACAGTGGATCGATCGGGTAAATATTCTAAAAATCAAAGACATTCCCGGGTCCAAGACCTTCACCGTCCCCTTGGCCTGGGCCAGCGTCACGGTGTGGCTGCCGCATCTTCAGCACCTTGAAGACGGCTTCGGGAGACTTCTTTACGCCTTCGCTCTGGTTTTCTTCCTTGTGCTGGTGCGCACGGCCCTTTTGGACAGCCTGGACATTCAAGGAGACCGGCTGGTGGGCCGCGAAACGGTTGTCGTCTTATTGGGCGAAGATAAGGCCGCGCGGCTGATCATCGCGGTTTTGTTGCTCCTCGGCATCGGAGCCGTCCTCGGCCCTCTATGGGGAGCGACGACACCCTTTGGGTTTTTTTTCGCCCCGGCCGCCGCGGCCTACGCGGTCTTTTTCCGTTTTTCCCGAGGCCGACGCATCAAAGACGCCGCGTTCTTGGAAACCTTGATCGAATCGGTCCTCGTGGGGCTTGGGCTTCTCGGCTGCCTTTGGATTTGGCTAGGCAATCTTTGAAAAAGGCCATGAAAAAAGCGGCGCCGGATCTCGTCAGCGTCATCATTCCCACGCGAAACCGGGCCGACATGGTGCGGGAAGCTGTGGATTCCGTCTTGGTCCAAAAAGGAGCGGCGTTCGAACTCATTGTGGTGGATGACGGTTCGGACGACGGAACGCTCCGTCTTCTCGACTCTTACGGCGATGCCCTGAGGATCCTTCGCCGGGAGCGCCCCGGCGGGGTGAGCGCCGCTCGAAATGCGGGTCTCATGGCCGCCCGAGGCGACTGGATCGCCTTTCTCGATTCCGACGATCTCTGGCTTCCGGGAAAGCTCCGGGCCCAGCTGGACTACTTTCGAAGCCGGCCCGACATGCGCATCTGCCAAACGGACGAAATCTGGATCCACAAGGGTCGGCGCCGCAACCCCAAACGCTATCATGCCAAGCCGTCCGGCTGGTGTTTCGCCCGCCTGCTGGAGCGCTGCCTTGTGAGCCCCTCGGCCGTCATGGTGCACCGCAGCCTTTTCGAAGAAGTGGGGCTTTTCGACGAATCCCTTCCCGCGTGCGAAGACTACGACATGTGGCTGCGCATCGGATGTCGCCACCCCATCGGGCTTGTGCCCAAACCTCTTGTGGTCAAGCGAGGCGGCCATGGGGACCAGCTCTCGGTGACCGTCCCCGCCTTGGATCGTTTCCGTCTTCGTGCCTTGGCCAAATTGCTGGAAACGGAAACCCTTAGCCCCGTGCAAAGGGATCAAACGGCGCGCATGCTGCGCCACAAGGCGCAGATCTATGCCTCAGGGTGCCTCAAGCGCGGGAAGGTCGAAGAGGCGGCGTGGGCCCTTCGCCTGGCCGAAAAGGCGCACGAGGGGACCAACCGAGCGCCGGATTCGAGCCCGGTGCCGGAAATGGGGTTTTGGCGGTGAGGGGGAAGGTCGGCGGTTGTTGTTGGGGTTCACTGCGCCTGCCCCACCCTACTGAAGTCTTAAGGAAGCACAGCAGTGTTGGAGCGAAGAAGGGGCCGGAGCTTTCGTGGAAAGGGCAAACCGGCCCCGATCCGTCAAAAGGCGCTCAGAATTTTTTGGAGGACGGACTCCATTTCGCCGGGCCCGTATTTCTTGGCCGGCCATGGCACCTTGAAGCCGTCCCCGGTTTTTCGGGGCATGAGGTGAAAATGGACGTGGAAAATTTCCTGCCCCGAAATCTCGTAGTTGTTTTGAAGGACATTCATCCCTTCGGCATCGAGGCCCTTGAAAACGGCGGCGGCCACCTTCTGCAAGGCCGCACCGCACGCGGCCGCCTCTTCGGGGGGCATGTCAAAAAGGGTTTCCCAATGTTTCTTGGGGATGAGCAGGGTATGACCGGGCATGAGAGGATTGATGTCCAAGAAGGCCAAAACCTTGTCGTCTTCATAGACTTTGGCGCAGGGAATGTCGCCGGCCACAATCCGGCAAAAGATGCAATCCGTCATGAGGGCACCTCCCGAAAGTCCTTTTGGAGACCTTGTTGCGCACGGCCCCTTTCGGTTCTATAGTTTGAACCATTCCACAAACTCTGACCGCTGGCGTGAGCATACGACGGGTAGGTGCTTTTGCGCAAGTTTTGGCCTAGGGTTTGATGACGAAGCGAAGAAGGAGGCGCACCATGGCCGATGCCGACGACATCGGGGTCTTTTCCCTGGACGATCTCTATGCCATGATTCCCGACATGCAGTGCCTCCCCGGATGCACCGACTGCTGCCGCCTTTTCGGCGTGCCTTCTCGAACCCCTGAAGAGGACGCGCGCCTTCGAGCCTACCTGCATGCGCAGGGCCGCTCGATCCTGCCCGCTCAGGGGACGCGTTGTCCTTACCTTTCCGAGATGGGATGCACAGTCTACCCGGTTCGGCCTTTTACGTGCCGTCTTTTCGGCACATCGCCCTCGGCGCTGTGCCCCCATGGCGCCCGCCCGGTGGAACTGCTTCACGAGGACCTGGAGGCGGAAATACACAGTCGATACCGCCTGTTTTGGCATTGATTCCGCGAGCCGTCGCGTCACAGAGCCTTTGAGGCGACGGATCGCCGAGGTGTGATTTCTCTTTATGGAACAGCAAAAAGTCGACTCCGGCGATCGCAAGGTGGGGTTCCGGCTCGTCGTATGCAGCGCGATTCTCCTCGCCGGCCTTCTGGCCATGGCGGCCCTGGCGTCCCTCAAAAAAGCCCCGGCTCAAGCCGTTTTCCAAGAACAGGCCTACAAGGTGGAAATCCTTCGAGCCCAGCCGGAAAACGTGCCTGTGGTCCTCACCGGATTCGGCGAAGCGCGATCCGTTCGCAGCGTCGCCCTGTCGGCGGAGGTATCGGGCACGGTCATCGCCGTACACCCTCGGCTGAACCTGGGCGAGATCATACCTGAAGGTGACGTCCTTTTTCAGATCGACCCACGGGATTACCAGTCGGCCCTGGCCGAGGCGGAGGCCCAAGTGGCCCAGCTGGAAAATACGGCCGCCCGTCTGGAAAGGGAATGGGACCTGGAAAAGCGGCGGCTCGGCGTTCTTCAGCGCACCCGAGACCTTGCTTTGGCAGAGTTTCAAAGGCTGCAGCGTCTTTACGACGAAAGCAAGGTGGGGACGCGATCGGGAGTGGAAGCCGCCGAAAAGGCCTACAATCAGGCTCTGGATCAGCTCCGGCTATTGGAGCTCAGCGTGGCCGTCTACCCGGTGCGGCTTCGCGAAGCTCGAGCCGCCTTGGACGCGGCTCGGGCCCAACGGGAAAGGGCTCTCACCCAGCTGGCCCGATGCACCGTCAAGGCCCCTTTTACAGGCCGCGTTACGGCGAAAACCGTGGAGCACGGCCAATTCCTCAGCCCCGGAACCCCCGCCGTGACCTTGGCCGATGACTCGCTTCTGGAAATCCACGTCCCCCTGGACAGCGACGACGCCCGCCGATGGCTCCTTTTCGATCCGTCCTCAGGCCCGTCCGAACTCGCCTGGTTTGACAACCTGCGACAGGTGCCGTGTACCGTGCGATGGAGTCAAGATCCGGACGGCCACGTCTGGCAGGGATTTCTTCATCGCGTGGTGGCCTTTGACCGCACCAGCCGAACCCTTACGGTCGCCGTGCGGGTTCCGGCCGATCAGGCGTCCCGAATCGGCCGGTCGGGATTGCCTTTGGTGGAAGGCATGTTCTGCTCCGTGGATATTCTCGGACGGACCCTCGAACGCGTGGTGCGCTTGCCGCAATGGGCCGTCACCTACGACAACAAGGTGTATCTGGCCGTGGAAAGGCGCCTCAAAACGGTTCCGGTTGAGGTGGCCCGCCTGCAGGGAGAAGAAGCCTTCATTTCGAAAGGCCTTCAGTCTGGGGACGTGGTCATCGTTACAAGGCTCGTCAACCCCCTGGAAAACATGCTGCTCGACCTGGTGGAAACCCAACGGCAGCCGTCCAAGGATGCCACGCCATGAAATCCCTCCTGGCGGCATTTGCCAGAAACAATGTCTTTGCCAACATCGTCCTGCTGCTCATCTTCACGGCCGGAATCATGGCGGCTTTTTTCATGATCAAGGAAAATTTCCCGGAATTTTCCTTAGACATGATCACCATCAGCGTGCCTTATCCCGGAGCCGACCCTGAAGAGGTGGAAGAGGGGATCTGCCGCAAGATTGAGGAAGCCTTGGAAGGCGTGGAAGGAATCAAGCAGATCACCACCCAGGCTCAGGAAAATATGGGAACCGCCACCATCGAAGTGATGGAAAACGCGGACCTCCGGGTGGTGCTGGACCGAGTTCGCGCCAAGATCGACGCCGTTTCCACGTTCCCTGTGGACGCCGAACAGCCCGTGATCACGGATGTCACACTGCGAAGCCCCATCGCCCTCGTGTATCTTTCCGGCAATTTGAGCGAAGAACGGCTCAAGGAATGGGCCGAACGGGTCAAGGACGACCTGCAGGCTCTGCCGGAAATCTCCCAAGTGGAAACCTTCGGCACCCGGGACTACGAAATCCATATCGAAGTGTCCGAAGAAACCCTTCGCCGCTACGGACTCACCTTCGCCCAGGTGGCAGACGCCGTGCGACGCAGTAACCTCAATCTGGCCGGCGGGACCATTCGGACCGAAGGGGAAGAAATCCGGGTGCGCACCATGGGCCGCCGATACCGCGGGCAAGAACTGGCTTCCCTCATCCTCCTCGCCACGCCGCAAGGGGCCATGATCCCTTTGGGTCAAGTGGCCCGCATCGTGGACGGCTTCACGGAAGACCCCATTCGGGCTTCCGTCAATGGACAGCCGGCCGTGATGCTCATCGTGTTCAAGACGAGCCAGGAAGACGCCCTGGCCATTTCCAACGCCGTTTCTCGTTACGTGGACCGCAAGGCCAAGGAACTTCCGGATTCCCTGCACATAAAGATCCTTTACGACACCACGGACATGCTGCGGGCCCGCATCAACCTCCTGCTTCGAAATGGCCTCTACGGCCTGATACTGGTCCTCATCCTTCTTTGGCTCTTTCTGGATGCACGCCTCGCCTTCTGGGCCGGCATGGGGATTCCCGTCTCCGTCGCCGGGGCCTTGGCCATCGTGTGGGGCCTCGGGGGCACCATCAACATGATTTCCCTTTTCGCCCTCATCATGGTCTTGGGGATCATCGTGGACGATGCCATCGTGGTGGGCGAGGCCATCTTCGTGCATCGACAAAAGGGGGAACGGCCTCTGGCGGCAGCCATCGAGGGCACCGCGGAAGTGGGTCTGCCTGTCATCGCCGCTGTAACCACAACCATCGTGGCCTTCATCCCCTTGGCTTTCGTGGGCGGCATCATGGGAAAATTCATCGCCATTCTTCCGCAGGTGGTGGTAGCGGCCCTGACCATCTCCCTGCTGGAATGCCTGATGCTTTTTCCCGCACACCTCAACCACCTGCCCGACCCCAATCACCGCCCCCAAAAGGTCCGGGCCATCAAGAGATTCCTGGACGGCATGCAGCACAAAGTCTATGTCGGCACGGAATGGTTCATCGAAAGGGTCTACCTTCCGTCCTTGCGCTTCTTCTTGCGGTGGCGTTACATCGGGCTGAGTTCAGCCATTGCCGTGCTCTTGATCAGCATCGGACTCATTCAGGGAGGCATCGTCAAGTTTGTCGTCTTCACGGAAATCGACGGGTTCGTCCTGAACGCCACCATCGAATTCCCCGAAGGCACCCCCGTAGATGTGACACAGGAGGCCGTCACGCGCGTCGAAAACGCGCTGCTGCGGCTTAACGAACGGCTCAAGACCCGCACGGGCGCCCCCATGCTGGTGGATCGATTGGTGCTTGTGGGGCAGACTCTCGGCCAAATTCCCATGCGGGGCCCTCACTACGGGGCAATTCAAGCCATATTGTTGGATTCCGAGCAGCGCGGCATCCATTCCAAGGACATCATGGTGGCGTGGGAAAAGGAAACGGGCCCCATTCCCGGGATTAAGGCCCTGACTTTTGAAGGCATGGAAGCGGGACCGCCGGGAGCCCCCATCGAAGTATGGATCCAAGGAGAGAACATGGCTCATGTCGTGGCCGCCTCCGAAGAACTCATGGAGCGGCTGCGCCGTTTCGACGGGGTCTATCAAATCCGATCCGATTACGCGGCAGGGAAAAGAGAACTGCGGTTGCGGCTCAAACCGGAAGCCCGCACCCTGGGACTCACCGTGGACGATCTGGCCCGCCAGATCTATGCGGGCTATTACGGAGAAGAGGCGTTGCGCATTCAGCGCGGCCGGGACGACATTCGCATCAAGGTGCGCTACACGGAAGCGGAACGGCGGGACCTTTCCCGTCTCGATCAGGTGCGGATCCGCACACCCGGCGGGGCTCAGGTGCCTTTGCGTTCTGTCGCTTCTTTTGAATACGCTCCGGGCTATTCCGTCATCACGAGAACGGACGGCCTGCGACGGGTTGCCGTGAGCGCCGCCGTGGACAGCGATCGGGCCAACGCCAACGAAATCTTTCAGGATCTGTCCGCCACGTTCTTCCCCGACCTGGAAAAGCGCTATCCGGGGGTGCGCCTTGCCCTTCAAGGGGAAAAGAAAAAAATGCGCGAATCCCTGGCAAGCCTCAAAGTGGGCTTCCCATTGGCGCTGCTGGGCATCTTCATTATCATCGCCACCATTTTTCGATCCTACGTTCAGCCGCTGATCATCATGGTGACCATCCCCTTTGGGCTTATCGGGGCCGTCGTCGCGCATCTGATCATGGGTTTTGATATCTCCATCATGAGCCTTTTCGGCATGGTGGCCCTGACCGGTGTCGTGGTGAACGACGCCATCGTGCTCATCGAACGGGTGAACGAAAACCTGGCGGAAGGCATGCGCTTCTTTGACGCCGTCATAGAAGCCGGACGGCGCCGTTTTCGAGCGGTCATCCTGACCACGGTGACCACTGTGGGCGGCCTCATGCCCATGATTCTGGAAACGGATTTTCAAGCGCGGTTTCTCATTCCCATGGCGGTGACCCTCGCCGCCGGCGTGGCCTTCGCCACCGCCCTCACCCTGGTGCTTATTCCGTCCTTGTTCGCCATTCTGAATGACATTCGACTTTGGCTGTATCGGGTGCGAACCGGCCGCTGGCCGCGCCGTCGAGAAGATGTGGAGCCGGCCAGTCGCCGCCGAGAAAACGGTCTAGGAAAGGAAGGGCCGAAGGCCTCGGAGGCTTTGGCCGCCTGAGAACTTTTTGACTGTCTCAGCCCAAGGATCGGCGACACCGATCGTGGGCAAGGGCGTTTCGATGTTTAACATTTTGTAAGGCCGCGTATGCCCAAAGCATCCCATCTTTTGTTCGCCGTCCTTTTGTGGCTTCTGCCCTGGATGATCGCGGGGACCGAGGCAGCCCAGCCCAACGGCGCAGCCTCATTGGAAGCCCGGGCGATGCAAACAACGCCTTCATACCGGCTTCCCGCCGTTTTGGACCTGAAGACGGCGCAGCGCATCGCTTTGGAAGCCAACCCGTCCCTTAGCGCCGCACGGGCTCGCGCGGCCCAGGCCCACGAGCAGGTGCGACAAGCCTGGTCCCGTTACCTGCCGCGCATCGAAGGATCCGCCAAAGCCGCCCACGTGCGCTCCCCGGAAAACCAAGGAACCATGATCCCCTCATCGGGCTTTTCCTCCATCACGGCGGGCCTTATCCCCAGGGATCGTGAAGACGTCTACGACGCGACGCTCAGCGCCGTCTTGACACTTTTCGACGGGTTTCAGCGGGAGTTTGCTCTGGCGGCTTCTCGATTCAACGAGGAAGGAAGCAAGGCAGCCTATCGCGAAGCGCAACGGGTGCTCCTTTCCGCCGTGGCGGAAAGCTATTTCAACGCCCAGCTCGCTCGAGAACGCGGTATCATCGCCGAAGCCGACGAAGCCTTCAATCAGCGCCAGTTGCAGGAGGCTCAGGCCCGCGAGGCGCTGGGGGCCGGGTCCTTGAGTGATGTTTTGAACTTTCAAGTGCAGGTGAATCTGGCCCAAGCCCAGAAGATTCTGGCGCATCAAGAATACCGCGTGGCCCTTACCGGCCTGGCGGCTCTCATGGGCCTTCCCGAAGGCACATTGGACGAACGGACCGCTTTAGCGCCTTTGGGAGACGTCCCCGAATCCTTGCTGAAACAACCGTCCGTGGCGGACGACGTGACTTACGCTCTAAAACACCGGCCGGATGTCCTTCAGGCCCGTTTCGGCTTTCAGGCGGCGCAGGCCGGCGTGGGATCCGCCAAATCGCGTTTCGCGCCTTCGATAAACCTTTTCAGCACGCTGGAAGGCTCCAGAACCAACAGCGCCCGCATGGAACAGGACGATTTCGGTTCCACCGTCGGCATTGCGGTGGTCCTGCCGCTTTTTTCCGGGGGAGAAGACTACTTCAGGGTTCGGGAAGCCCAGGAGGCGCGGCGGGAAGCGGAAAGCACGGTGCAGAGCGCGACGGTCGATGCCGTCTCCCAGGTCCAGGCCGCCGTGGCGCAGATTCTGGGAGCCCAGGAACAGCTTCGGCTCCAAGAAAAAAACGCCGCCCTGGTCCGCCAAACCCGGGATCTTGTGGCCAAAGAATATGCGGCGGGGCAGGCCTCCCTGGTGCGCCTCACCCAAGCGCAACGGGACCTGGTCCAGGCCCAAAGCCAGCTCGCCCTGACCCGGATTTTCCTGGAAAACGCCTGGATCCGTCTCCACGCCGCCACAGGCCGCATCCTCGAAGAGTTTCAAACTCCCGAGGCTACGCCGTGATCCGCGATCCGCGTTCACGATAGAGCCCTTTCCCGAGGCGATTTTTCAATCCCCATTCAGAAAGACAGGGGGATTCGAGACAACGATTTCGGACAAATCCGCCGATAGCGAAATCTTCCCGGCTTTCCCCCGCGAACCATGAGGGACACGATCAGCGGAGTGGCGTTTCTTGCCACCCGATGAGACGATTCCCCATAGATAAGGCGGGGAGGATCCCGTGATTTCCTCAGTTTAAAAAGAAAATTTCTTGACAGGCATCGTGCGGCTGGTTTTTAGTGCAGACCCTGGGCGTGCGGCGGCTCTCGGCAGGGGGATGCCGCCCGCCCTATGGCCAAAGGGAAACTCCCCCACACCGGCGGTCAAAACCTGAAGGGGCTTGTCCCATGAAATTCTGGCGCACTCCTTTGGATCTCGGCGACATTCACATTACCAGAGGCATGGTGTGCATCATCGAGGATCGGTGCAAGGGCTGCGGCTACTGCATCGCCTTTTGCCCTCGAGATGTCCTTCAAGAGTCCAAGCGGTTCAATGCTAAGGGCTATCATCCGCCGGAAGTGAAGAACGCGGAGGCGTGCGTCAATTGCCATTACTGCGAAATCATCTGTCCGGATCTGGCCATTTTCTCCGTCGAAATGCCCCCGCACGGCGCAGACGGCAAAAGCCCCTCAGGGACCGGTCCGGCGGCTTCGTAAAGGCCATGGAGGTTTGTCCATGAAACCAGCGGTATGGACCGGCGAACATTTCATGACCGGCGATGTCGCCTGCGCCGAAGGGGCTCTGGCTGCAGGGTGCCGGTTTTTCGCCGGGTATCCCATCACACCGGCAACAGAAATCGCCGAGCACATGTCCGATAGGCTGCCCGAGGTGGGCGGCACCTACATTCAGATGGAAGACGAAATCGCGGCCATCGCCGCCGTGCTCGGCGCATCGTGCGCCGGGGTCAAGAGCATGACGGCCACGTCAGGACCCGGCTTTAGCCTCATGATGGAAAACATCGGCTTGGGCGTCTGCACGGAAACGCCGTGCGTCATTGCGAACGTCCAGCGGGCCGGCCCGTCCACGGGCCTTCCCACGCTGGGAGCTCAGGGCGACATGATGCAGGCGCGATGGGGATCTCACGGGCATTATGAAATCATCGCTCTGGCCCCGGCTTCGCCTCAGGACATCTTTTACCAGACCATTCGAGCTTTTAATCTGAGCGAAAAATACCGTGTCCCGGTCTTGATCATGTCCGATGAAGTCGTGGGACACCTGAGTGAACGGGTCGTCATTCCGGAAGCTTCGGCCATCCGCACCATCTCGAGGCGCCGCCCCAAAGGGAGGAAAGATCGGTTTGAACCCTTTTGCCCCGGTCCGGACGGGGTGGCTCCCATGGCCAACGCCGGGGACGGCTACCGGATCCATGTGACGGGCTTGACCCATGACGTGCGCGGCTACCCCGTGATGACACCGGAGTGCCATGCTGAAATGGTCGCTCGCCTCACAGGAAAGATTCGGCGCAATCTCGCAGACATCATCGAGACCGAATCGTACAGGCTGGATGATGCCGACGTGGCCATCATCTCCTACGGCGTCTCGTCCCGAAGCAGTATGGCGGCGGTGGACGAAGCGCGCCAGGAAGGCATCAAGGCGGGTCTTCTTCGGCTCATCACGGTCTGGCCGTTTGCTGAAGAGGCCGTCGCTGATTTGTCACGCAGGGTTCGGGCTCTGTTCACCGTGGAAATCAATCTGGGGCAGATTCACCTGGAAGTGGAGCGGTGCGCCAAGGGCAGGGTCCCGTGCCATTTGGTGGGGCATGCGGGCGGAAGCGTCATTACGCCCGAGAGCATCGTTCAAGCCATAAAGGACCTGTTATGAGAAAAGCCAAGGCCTCCCCGAGCCACCCTTTGGATGCATTGGTGCGTACGGAACGCGTCCCGCACATTTGGTGTCCTGGTTGCGGCATCGGCACGGCCTTTTCGGCCTCGCTCATGGCCTTGCACACCAGCGGCCTGGATCTGGACAAAACGGTGATGGTGTCCGGCATCGGCTGTTCCGGTCGAGCGGCCGGGTACACGCGCCTGGATTCGTACCACACCACCCACGGTCGGGCCATTCCCTTCGCTACAGGCATGAAACTGGCCAAGCCGGAACTCCACGTGATTGTCTTCAGCGGCGATGGAGATCTTTTCGCCATCGGCGGGAACCACATTATCCACGCCGCTCGCCGGAACATCGATCTGACCGTCTTATGCGTCAACAACCTCAATTACGGCATGACCGGAGGCCAAGTGGCGGCCACGACCCCCACCCTGGCCAAAACGACCACAACGCCTCGAGGCAACCCGGAACGCCCGTTCAACTTGCCGCTCCTCGTCTATGCAGCCGGAGCCACCTATGTGGCCCGGTGGACCATCCTTCACACGCGGGATCTGACCCAATCCATTCAAGAGGCCCTCCAGCACAAAGGGTTCGCCTTTATCGAAGTGCTGGCGCCGTGTCCGACGGGCTACGGGCGTCGAAACAAGGAACGGCCCCTGGATACGCTCAGACTCTATCAAGAGCGCACCCTGATCAAAAACGGGGCCAACCCTGCCGAAGCGTTTCTCGACTTCGAAAAAGGGATCGTTCTGGGCAAGTTTGTGGAAGAACAACGCCCCACCTGCATTGAAATGTACGATCGCACCTGCCGCCTTCCCGATTCCGCAGCGGGTTGAAAGAGGATCGGATGTCATGAAAGCCATGCCGGCGCACGCGATGCACAAGGAAATTCTTTTCACCGGATTCGGCGGGCAGGGCATTGTGCTGGCCGGGATGATCGTCGGCCGCGCGGCGAGCCTGGGGGATCATCGGGAAAGCACCCTGACGCAATCCTACGGTCCCGAAGCCCGGGGTGGCGCGTGCAGTGCCCAGGTCATCATCGCCGACCGCCCCATTCATTACCCTTACGTGCGACGCCCCGACATTCTCGTGTGCCTGTCCCAAGGCGGTTATGAGAAATACATTGCCATGCTCAAGGAAGACGGCCTCCTTTTGTTGGACCAAGACCTGGTCCGCCCGCACGGAGAACGGCACGGCGAGACCTTCGCCATCCCGGCCACGCGTTTTGCGGAGGAACTGGGCCGCCGCATGATGGCCAACATCGTCATGGTGGGATTCTTCACCGCCGTTTCCCAAGCCGTCTCGGTCCAGGCGGCTCGAGACACCGTGCAGGCCCTGGTTCCCAAAGGAACAGAAAAAATGAACCTGGCGGCCTTCGACAAGGGATACGAATACGGGCTCGCCGTCCTGAAAGGCCGGCGCAAGAAAGAGTCCGGGGAGAAAGACGTGGCATGAAGGAAAGCGCCAAGGACCGTCTCTACAAGGTGCTGGTCATCGGAGCGAACCCGGCGGGGCTTGCCGCGGCCAACAAGCTGGGGGAAATGGGTGTGCCCGTGACCCTGGTGGACCCGGACCCCGACTTGAATGCCAAGCTCGCTCGGGACGAATGGAGGCTGGCTTCCGGGCTGCCGCTCAATTTCGCCCATCGTCCCGGGTTGCTGCGCATTTTACGAAATCCCCAAATCCGATGCCTCCTTCCCGCCCGCGTGGCCTCCCTTAAGCACTCGCCGCAAGGGTTTTCGGCCCGGATCGTGGTGGACCCCACCTACGTGGATGCCGAACGCTGCACCCTGTGCGGCCGCTGCGTCGCTGTGTGCCCGGTGACGCACCCCGACGGAAGCAAGGCCGTGCAGGCGGAGAGCCGTTACCGGCTTCCCGGAAGAGCGGTCATCGATAAGCGTCGCCCTCCTTTGTGTCAAGAAGCCTGTCCGCTTGGCGTCAACGTCCAGGGCTATGTGGCGCTCACCCGCGTCGGCCGATACGCCGAGGCGCTGGAACTCATCCGCCGAGACAACGTTCTGCCCGCCATCTGCGGCCGGGTCTGCACCCACCCGTGTGAAGCCGCCTGTCGCCGTGCCGAATTGGACGGAGCGGTGGCCATTAAGGACATCAAGCGCTTCCTCGCCGATCATGCCGACCCAGCTTCAAAAAGGGCGCCTGAGCCGACAAGGCCCGAAAAAATCGCCGTCATCGGCTCGGGACCAGCGGGTTTGGCGGCGGCGGCGGATCTCGCTCGGCTGGGTTATGCGGTCACGGTTTTCGAAAAGGAAGCGAAACCGGGAGGGCTCCTGCGTTACGGAATCGGCCCCCATCGTCTCCCGCGGGAGGTTCTGGACCGGGAAATCCAAGGGATCGAGGCCCTAGGCGTGGAAATCCTCACCTCCCATCCCGTGGATCTCACCCGTCTCGATGACCTTTCTCGTCGATTCCACGCCGTGATCGTCTCCATCGGGACCTGGAAAGATCGAAAAATGAACGTGCCCGGAGAAGATCTTCAGGGCGTGGAAGGCTGTGTGGACTTTTTGACGCGGGTCCACCGCGGCGAGGTGAGCACCGTATCTGACGACGTCGTGGTCATCGGAGACGGCAACGCGGCTTTCGACCTGGCGCGCACCCTGGTTCGGTTGGGCGCCCGTGTGACCATCCTGTCCTGGTTTCCGGAAGAACTCATTCCCGCCGACCCTGAAGAGATTCAAGAAGCCCGCCAGGAAGGCATTCGCCTCATCGATCGCACTCGGGTGACGGCTTTCCTCGGTGAAAATGGCCGGCTGACGCATCTGCGCTGTGTGGAAACCATTCCCGGCCCGCCCGACGCCAAAGGCATCCCGTGGCCGGTGACCAAACCCGGGGCTGAACCGTTTCTCATGGCATGCCGTCGCGCTTTCGTGGCCATCGGCCAGCAGGGGGACCCCAGCCCGTTCGGGGGCCCCGAGCCGTGCGTGGCTCTGTCGCCTCAAGGCCTTGTGGTGGTTGACGCCGAGGCGTGCACCTCGGCTTCCCGCGTTTACGCCGCGGGCGATGCCGTCTCAGGCCCTTCGTCCGTGGTTCATGCCATGGCCTCAGGGCGGCGTGCCGCCCGCGCCGTCCATCGAGCCCTCACCGGCGAAGATGTGGCGCCCGTGGCCGTGCGGCCCAAGGACCGGGATCTTCGTCCCATCCCGGACGATCTCGTCTTTTGCCCACGGCCGGTTCCGGCGCACATGGATCCGTTGCGGAGAAGCTGCGGCTTTGGGGAAGTGTGCCTGGGACTTTCCGAAACCCAAGTGCGTACGGAAACCGAACGCTGCCTTCAATGCGGGGTCTGTTCGGAATGCCTGCAATGCCTCGACGCTTGCAACGGTTGCGGGGCTTTGGACCATCAACAGCAAGCCTGGGAAAGTGCCGAACAGGCCGGCGTGGTGATTCTGGCCGATCCGGCCCTGGCACCGCCGATCCGCGGAGAAGATGTGCTTCGAGCCTACAGCACGAAGGCGTCCGCACGGGAAGACGTCTACGCCATGATGCTCCGCGGTTTCGCCGCCGCCGCCGAAGCTATGATTCTGCTCGGCGAAAATGCCCAACGCATGAAAGGCCACGGCCTGTCCTTTCCGCCTCCGGATCCTCCGCTCTCGCCGGAGGTCCGGATCGGCGTTTTCGTCTGTCGCTGCAATGATTCACTGGGATGGTCCCCAGCCATGACCGATTACGTGGCCTCACTCCAGGACCATCCTGACGTGGTGCATACGGAACTCCTTCGTTCCGCCTGCACGCCGGACGGTTCCCGAAACCTGGTGCAAACCATTCGGGAAAAAGGGCTGACCCGGGTCGTTCTCGCCTCATGCGTGTGCTGTCCTTTGGATTTCGTGTGCAGCGCCTGCACGGACCAGCGCAGCCGATTGAAGACGGCCCTGTTCAACGCCACCGGCATCAGCCGCGCCATGGTGGAAACCTGCAATCTGCGCGGCGAAGCGCTCCGGTTTTTCGCCCAGGGCGAAGACATGGCTCTTGAAAGGTTCCGCGGCCTTCTGGAACGATCCATCGGCCGCACGCGAAAGCTCAAGAGGATGCCCGCTCCGGCACGCCCTTACAACTTCACCACGGCCGTCATCGGGGTTTCGGAAGCCGCCGTCAAGAGCGCCCTCACTCTGGCCCAGTCCGGCATGGAAGTCTTTCTTTTCACGGGACCTCAAGACCCGGATTCGGACATTCCCCGCCATCCCAACATTCAGGTGTTCCGGCAAGCGGAGATCAAAGGGGTACGAGGCACCGTAGGGGATTTTCAGCTCATGGCCTTGATCGATGGCACCCTTCAGGTGATCCATACCGGGGCCGTGATTCTGGGCGAAAGATCGCGGCGTGCCATTCCCTATATACCCTATGAAAATCTACCGCCGCGCCGCATTCAATGGGCCATGCAGCAGCGGGGTGTGCCAGGCGTGCCGTTTTTCTATCCGGGAGCCACTTCGGTACCGGGCCTCTTTTTGGCCAACCCGCCGGGGATCCATGTATCCCAGCGGACGAAAGGGGCGGCGGCGGCGGTCCTTGCGGCCTCCGTCATGCCGCGCCGCCCGAGGCACAGCAAAGGCTACACCGTTTCCATCGACCCCATGCGGTGCCGAGGATGCGGGCGCTGCGCCGAGGTGTGTCCGCACCAGGCCGTGAGTTTCCATCAAAATGAATTCGGTTACGGAACAGCGGTCGTCGACGAAGCCCTGTGTAAGGGGTGCGGCAACTGCATTGCCATGTGCCCGTCCAACGCCGCCGACAGCCCGTATCGGGACCGGAGTTATCTCGAGCACATGATTCGGGAAATCCTCCAGTAAGCGATCTTTCGTTACGGGGATCCTTCATGAATAAACTGAATGTCGTGTTGTTTCTGTGTAACTGGGGCCCCCACGCCGCCTTTCAGACCCTTCAGGACCAAAAGGCTCCCATTCCCGAAGAAATCCGAATGGTGCGCGTGCCCTGCAGCGGTCGTGTCACCCGGGCGCTGATCCTCAAGTGTTTCGAAATGGGGGCGGACGGCGTCCTGATCGCCGGCTGCGAACCCGGCTCGTGCCGATACGGCACCGGCAACTCCGCGGCCTTGACCCGCATCGATCACATGCGCCGACTGCTGCATATCCTCGGGGTAGGATCGGAGCGTCTGCGGTGGGCAGGCTTCCTTCCCGACGACGCCCCCGGCATGATGGCCTTTCTGGAAAGCTTTTGCCATGATCTCCGCCGGCTGGGAAAGACCCCCATCGTCCCGCCGCCGCCCGCCGAAGAGCGCCCCGTTACGGAAGCGGCCGTGGCGAACCTTCTCAAGCGGCACGATATCTACGCGTGCCAGGACTGCGGCAAATGTTCCTCGGCCTGTCCCTTGACCCTCACGGGAAAGCCCTTTTCTCCGCGCGGTCTGGCGACGCATCTCATGACCGGAGCGGTGAACGCGCCGGAAGTCCTCAACGACCTTTGGGGATGCATCACCTGCGGGCTGTGCGACGACCGGTGTCCTTCCGGCGTGCACTTTCCGGACTTCATTCGGGATTTACGCACCCTGCACA
>Ga0209227_1001055_pt1 | contig 22262 bp, 20 predicted proteins | sample YNPBryantNP2012_FD_185815 | JGI IMG/M metagenome (GOLD analysis project Ga0209227, IMG submission 185815) | Anoxygenic and chlorotrophic microbial mat microbial communities from Yellowstone National Park, USA - YNP Bryant NP 2012 (SPAdes)... ...
GCAAAGTGTAGACCGAAATTTATTTCGGTCGCCGCGTGGGGAGCGCGATTACAGGGAGTGTTCAACCCTGTCCAATTGGTTCAACCTCTATGGGAACTGCTATAAATCCGGTATACGCCCTTGCCGTGGGGCTGATGGAGATTGAGCATTTATAGCGGTTTTCAGATACGTTGACCCCTGTCCGGGTCTGCCGTGTCGCGCGAGTCGCCCGCTTCCGGCAAAGTGTAGACCGAAATTTATTTCGGTCGCCGCGTGGGGAGCGCGATTACAGGGAGTGTTCAACCCTGTCCAATTGGTTCAACCTCTATGGGAACTGCTATAAATCCGGTATACGCCCTTGCCATGGGGCTGATGGAGATTGAGCATTTATAGCGGTTTTCAGATACGTTGACCCCTGTCCGGGTCTGCCGTGTCGCGCGAGTCGCCCGCTTCCGGCAAAGTGTAGACCGAAATTTATTTCGGTCGCCGCGTGGGGAGCGCGATTACAGGGAGTGTTCAACCCTGTCCAATTGGTTCAACCTCTATGGGAACTGCTATAAATCCGGTATACGCCCTTGCCGTCGGCTATCCAGGGCAAAGCCCCCCTGCGCGGGCTATTCCAGACAAAACTCATTAATATCCGTGCTGATCCGTCGTATCCGCGCCGACCCGTGTTCTATTCCTCGCACACGTTACCAGGCAGGCGCGAGTTCCATCGCCCGTTACGGGCTTCAGAATGCCACGACTCCCCCTTCTCCCCTTGTGGGAGAAGGGGGACGGGGGGATGAGGGGGCAAAGACGCCTCCCCCTTCGCCCCGTGTGGGAGAAGGGGGTCGGGGGGATGGGGGGGCAAAGACGCCTCCCCCTTCGCCCCGTGTGGGAGAAGGGAGTCGGGGGGATGGGGGGGCAAAGACGCACCTGCTGCGCCGCCCCGAAACGGATGTGTTACACTGGTGGCATGACTGCCGAACTCCTCGTCGATGTTGCGCTGAGCGCCAATGCGGTCTTCACCTATCGCGTGCCGCCGTCGTTGCGCCCCCTGCTGCGCGTCGGTCATCTGGTGTGGGCGCCGCTGCGACAGCGGCATGTCCAGGGGGTGGTGCTCGATCTGTATGCGTGGGGCGACAGTCTGCGCGATCCAGCAGTTGCACTCAGCCCGCCAGCGCTGCGTGCCGATTCCGCCGATTGGTTCGATCCGCAGACCCCGACCCTGCGCGATGTGATCGACATTGCCGACCCGGATATTGCCCTGACGCCAGCGCAGATTCGCCTGGCGCACTGGATCGCCGATTACTACCGGGTATCGCTCTATGAGGCGCTGACTCTCATGACGCCGCCTGGCATTGCGCGCGAAGCCGAGACCACCTGGCGCACGACAGTGGAAGGGCACAGCGTAAACCCCGGCGCTCTACCGCCGGGTGAACGTGATGTGCTCTACCTGCTGCGCCGCAGCGGCGAGATGACCGAACGCGAGTTGCGCAAGCGTTTGCGCGGCAGCGACGCCGAACTCCAGGCGATCTACACTGCCCTGCGTGAGCGCGGTTTGATCGCGCGCGGCACGACCCTCGCCCGCGCGCGCGCGCGTCCCCGTATCGAACGTCTGGTGCGCCTGGCGCTTCCGCCAGACAAAGCACATAGGGCGCTGGAAGGTCTCGCGCGCGCGCCGCGACAGCGCAACCTGCTGGCGTACCTGATCGATCATCCAGACCCGATCCCGGTTCCCGATCTGCTCGCTGCCGCCAACGCCGACTCTGGCACGCTGCGCGCGCTGGAGCGCCGGGGACTGATCGATATCATCGCCCGCGACGTGTGGCGCGATCCGCTTGCGCTGCTCGATGTTCCGCCCGATACGCCGCCGACGCTGAGCCTGGCGCAGCAGAGGGCGTGGGACGCCATCGCCGCTGCGCTCGACCGGCGTGCCGACGCAGCAGCGGAAGATCGCGCCGCTCCAGCGCCGACGCACTTCCTGCTGCACGGCGTCACCGGCAGCGGCAAAACGGAACTCTACCTGCGCGCCATTGCCCGCGCGCTGCGTCTGGGACGGCAGGCGCTGGTGCTGACGCCTGAGATCGCCCTGACGACCCAGATGGTTCGGCGCTTCGCTGCGCGCTTCCCCGGTCAACTGGCAGTGTTGCACAGCGAACTGTCGATCGGCGAACGCTACGACCAGTGGCGACGCCTGCGCCGCGGCGACGCCGGCATCGCCATCGGGTCGCGATCCGCCGTCTTCGCGCCGCTTCCCAACCTGGGGTTGATTATCGTCGATGAGGAGCACGAACCATCGTACAAGCACGATGCCGCGCCGCGCTACCACGCCCGCGATGTTGCGCAGCGCCTGGCAACGATTACCGGTAGCGTCCTGATCCTGGGCAGCGCGACGCCATCGGTCGAAAGTTATGCCGCCGCGCGCGCCGGGCATCTGCGTCTGCTGGAATTGCCGGAGCGCATCACGACGGCAACCGGCCCCGATGGCTTACCGCATATCCGCACACTTCCCCTGCCGCACGTGACGGTTGTCGATATGCGACGCGAACTGGCAGAGAACAATCGCTCGATCTTCAGCCGGGCATTGCAGGCGGCGCTGGCGGAAACGCTGAAGCGCGGCGATCAGGCGATCCTGTTCCTCAACCGGCGCGGCTCGGCGTCGTTCTTTCTGTGCCGCGATTGTGGTCATGCGATGACCTGCCCGTCCTGTTCCTCACCGCTTACCCTGCACCAGGAGGCAGACGATGGACACGCCGCTTCATCGAGTGGGGTGCTGGTCTGCCATACCTGTAACCACCGTGAACTGCCGCCAGCGCTCTGCCCGAACTGCTGGAGCACACGGGTCAAATCGTTCGGCATCGGCACGCAACGGGTCGTGGACGAAATCACGACGATCTTCCCCGGAACGCGCACCCTGCGCTGGGACCGTGACAGCGTGACGCGCAAAGGAGACCACGATCGCCTGCTGGATCGCTTCCTGCGCCACGAGGCGGATGTGCTGGTCGGCACGCAGATGATCGCCAAAGGGCTGGACCTGCCGATGGTGAGGATGGTCGGCGTGGTTGCTGCCGATACCGGCCTGTACCTGCCCGATTTTCGCGCCGGTGAACGCGCTTTTCAACTGCTGACGCAGGTGGCCGGTCGGGCGGGGCGCCGCGAAGCGGGGGCACATGTGATCATTCAGACCTACGCGCCGGAACACTACGCCATCCGCGCTGCGCAGGAGCACGATTACCATGCCTTTTATGAGCAAGAGATCGCATTCCGCCGCCAGACCGGCTATCCCCCCTTCGCGCGCCTGGTGCGGTTCGTGTACGGCGCCGGCAGCGACGCCCGCGCGCGCCGCGCTGCCGAGGCGCTGGCAAACGACATCCGCTCCCTCGCCACCCGGCGCCTGACTGACGATTGGAGCCTGATCGGACCGGCGCCAGCCTTCTTCCGTGTGCAGCGCAACCGTTACCGCTGGCACCTCATCCTGCGCGCCCTCGACCCGACGCCGTTGATCCAGGCGCTGCGCATCCCGCCGGGATGGATCGTCGATATCGATCCGGTGCATGTGTTGTAACCCAGGGAAGGGGCAGCAGACCATTCGCCGCTAACCTTACCAGCACATCCAGAACGCCGTTCCGCGCCCGATGGGCGGCTCGGCTGGCAGGTCGGTGCGACGGAATCCTTGCAGTTCGAGGAAGGAAATCCCCTCCTCATTATTTGCCGCAATTGCGCATAAGGTGCTCGCCTTTGCCGGAATGAGCCAGGACTCGATCAACGCCATGCACTCCTGACCATACCCCTGGCGCTGAAACCCGCCCCAGATCAGAATCCACACCGCCGCTGCATCGGATCGCGGTACGCCGATCTGCACATCCGCCGCACCGATCAACAGACCGGTCACCGGATGATACACACCGAACAACACCCGGTCCGGCGACTGCTGCGCCCGCGCCCACTGACCCCGCACATCGGCGAGTGTCAGACGATCCGCCCGATCACCCAACCCATCGAAATAGAGCGGCGTCCCCTGGTAGACCTTCAGCAGATTCGGCAGGTCACGTTCGAGAAGCGGGCGCAACTCGATATATTCACCGGTCAACACAAGAGAATCGTTCATACAGGCTCACACGACACTCTACACACCACGAAAACAGCGCATATAGGTCACAGTTCGCACATGGGTGCGGAATCCGAGCGACTCATACAACACACGGGCGCTCTCGTCCCCTTCATAGCGGTCAATCAGGGCAGTCATCGCGCCGTGCGCCTGGAGACGCCACAACCCTTCCAGCAGCACCGCACGACCAAGACCAAGCCCGGCGAAATCAGGATGCACGCCGAGCGGTTCGATATACCCCTCGCCGATCCGCGGACCCAGCCAGCAGATGCAGAACGCGGCGAGACGACCATCCGGCGCCACAGCCACAACATCAAGTTCGGGAATATACTGCGGCATGCACAATGTGCGTTTGCGCCACTCGACGGTCATATCGGCAGCGCCGAACGCAGCCCGATGCAGCGCAACATATTCATGAAGTTCGCGCATGCCATCGATCGGGCGCAGGGTAAATCCCTCCGGCAGAAACGGCATGGGAAGCACCCTGTCCAGCGACCGCGCCATGCGGATCATTGCCGGGTAGTCGGGAGCGAACCCGTGCGCTGCGAGTTTCGCCCTGCGATCCAGGTCTTCCTCGAATACATCCACATACACGGTCAGGTCGCGGTGCGTCTGATCCGCAATCTCCTGCGCGCGTTCCGTTGCCCACACCAGCATCAACTCTTCGATCCCCGCTTCGTATGCCGCTGGATGGGCACACGTATCGAGCGAGTGCCAGGGAAGCTGGATCACGGCGAAACCGAGCAGACGCCCCGCTTCGTCCTCCCACAGACTGGCGTTCCGCGGATTATCGAGCGTCCACGACGCCAGGCGGTACGGCAGATCAACCGCGCGCAGGCACTGGTCCGGGAAGGCATATGCCAGGTCGATCATGCGCTCGATATCCGCAGCGCCGGTAAACGGGCGTATTGTGATAATCATGGCTCGCCCAGCGTAAATGCGGTGCGCGCCGTGCGCCGCGCAACTTCCGCCAGATACTCGACGACTGCCGCAAGATCGCGTTCACCGTATCCGGCAGCGGTGGCGGCGGCAAAGTGCGCCAGCGCCGCCGATGCAACCGGCGCAGGCACCCCCGCATCCTGCGCGGTCGCCACCATTGCCAGCAGATCCTTGCGTACACCCGTCACGTCAAAGGCAACTTCGCTCGTCTCACCGAGAAGCGCCGGAGTTTTGCTGCGCAACGCTGGCGGCGCAACCGCCGAGTCCAGATAGACATCGAGCATCGTTTCGATATCCAGTCCAAACTGTTGCCCCACAGCAAGCGACTCGGCAAGCGCACCCCAGAAGCATGCCATCGTCATATTGAGCACCAGTTTCATCGTCGTACCGGCGCCCTGCCCGCCCAGATGGATAATGCGTCGCCCAAGCACGCCAAGCGCCGGTCGGGCGCGCTCGAGATCCGACGTTCTGCCGCCGACCAGCACCAGCAGTTGCCCCTCGCGCGCGGGAGCGACCGTTCCCGAAACGGGTGCGTCGAGCAGACGCGCGCCGCGTTGATCGACCATCCCGGCAAGCGACAGGATTGTTGATGTGCGAATGGTGCTCATTTCGATGAACAGACGACCGGAGGCATCGGCGGAAAGCAATCCATCACGACCACAGTAGACCGTCTCAACGGCGTGATCGTCGGTGAGGATAGTGAAAACCAGATCGCTGCGCGCTGTCACCTCAGCCGGCGTCTCCGCCCAGGCTGCGCCGTCTGCCAGCAGCGCCTCTGCGCGCGCGCGCGTCCGATTGTGAACCGTCAGCGGGAAGCCTGCCGCCAGCAACCGCCCCGCCATGACCCGCCCCATGCGCCCCAGACCGATGAACCCAAGACGCTCCATGCCTGCCCTCGTGATGATACGGTAATCCGTGCATATCATACCATGTATGAGTTTGCTGCAAAAAGGGTATGTCACCGCAGCGGCGCAGCGTTCGCAGCGAGATAGATGGACAACTCCGCGCCCCCGGCGTCTCGGCGGTGCGTGTTTGCAGCGAAGTCATCAATGGAACACTCCGCGCCCCCGGCGTCTCGGCGGTGCAGTTTGCAGCGAAGTTATGGGTGCCATGAAGGTGGAATAGCGCGCTGATCGCCTTCGCCGCCGTTCGGGAGAAGAGAGCGCTTCAACCCGCGCGCCAGGCGCCAGTCTCATTGACCGCTGTCATCGCGACCGACGATGTCGAGGAAGAGTTGTTCGAGGGAGACCCGCTGTGGAGTCAGGGCATAGAGACGTGCGCCGCTGGCAACGATCCGCTCTGCGATCTGCGGCAACACATCCTCGCTGGCAACTTCCAGTTCAATCATACCGGGAGATGTCTCGTGGGGCGCATGTCCATCGGCGCAGAACACACCAAGCGACTCGATCAGCCCGTTCGATGCACCCGCCACGCGTAGCGCAACCTGCACTCTGCCCGCCGCCGATTCGTGCAGGTTCAGCGTGCGGAGCACCCGCCCCGCGCGGATGAATGCCGCCCGATCACAGGTCATTTCGACCTCGCCAAGCAGATGGGAGTTGAGGAAGACTGTCGTGCCGCGCGCGCGCAGATCGCGGATAATGCCGCGCACCAGCATTCGCCCGAACGGGTCGAGCGCCGAGGTCGGCTCATCGAGAAACACCAGTTCCGGATCGTGAATCAGCGCCTGTGCCAGACCGATGCGCTGAAGCATGCCTTTGGAGAAATCGGCAAGTGGACGCCGTGCGTGTTCCGACAGTCCGACAAGCGCCAGCACGTCGGGAATGCGCCGCCGCCGCACGTCAGCCGGCATCCCGCTCAGGCGTGCGTGCAGATCGAGGAATTCGGCAGCCTGCAACCATTCGTGAAACCGGAAGTGTTCCGGCAGAAAGCCGATCCGCGCCATCGCACGCGGGTCGGCGGGAGCGGCGCCCAGTACCTGCGCCGTGCCGCTCGTTGGCTTCACCAACCCCAGCAGCATCTTGACCGCCGTGCTCTTGCCGGCGCCGTTCGGTCCCAGGAAGGCAAACACCTCGCCGCGCGGCACCTGAAGCGTCAGATCGGCAACGGCGACTTTTGCGCCGTACACCTTGCGCAGACCGCTGGTTTCGATCACATAGTCGGGCATAGGACGGAACGCGATCTCCCTTCGTGTACAACCGGAGCGCGTGTCCTGCGCCCCGCGTCCGACAGAACATGCACGTATAGCGAAATGCAAAATGATTGAGCCACCTGCGTGCCGGGTACGCGCGCGTCCCGCCTGGGTACGCGGGCGTCTCGCCCGCATGACTGTATGCGTCCCCCCTGGATGCGCGCGCGTCCCGCCCGCATCAACGGTCTCCCGCTGCAACAGAATGCAGCAGGAAACCGTTGAACCGCAGAGTGCCTGAACCCTACCGCACCGACTCCGCCGCTGCCAGGAATGCGTCGGTGGACAAACCACGTCCCGACAGGATGTAGAACCGCTCGCCGCGCTGCCAGTAGAGGCTCTGGTACCGCTCTCCGTCGTGCTCACCGCTCACCAGCAATCCCGGCGCCCCGCCGACCGACACCTGCCGCAGCGAGTTAATATCCGCCGGGAAGGGAAAGACCAGCGTGGTGCGCCAGTCGATCTGCGCTGCCAGTGTCGCCGCCTGGCGCGCATCCATGCCGAGCATCCGCAGAGCGGCGTACCCCAACTGCTGCATCTCCACGCCGTCGGGAAGCGTGACCTGCGGACTGACGCCCTGCACCAGCATCACCTCATACCCATCGCCGGCATACCGGGCGGTCACTGCGGGCGACATCGCAGCCACGATCGGCGCGGCGCCGAGCGCGTCCGGCAGCACAACATCATTCACACCGGCAAGACGGAGCAGTTCACGCGCCGATTCGATGTTCACCTGAAACTCGAAGGTTGCGCGGTCGGAGACGGCAAACTCGGTCTGCGTGATTGGACGCGACAGACCGGGCTGAGCTGGCGTGAACCCGACGAGCGCCGCCGCTTCGTCGAGCGACGCCACCCTGCGCATCTCACGCGATCCGCTGGTCTGCTGCGGCGGCGTAACGAACAGGGTTTCGCCGTCGAAGTTGAGTTGCTGCAACTGCTCCATCCGTTCACGTGAGACGGGAACGAACACCACATTCTGGACGCGGAAAATGTTCAGCAGTTGATCGGCAGCAGCGCGCACCGGCGGCAATGCCAGCAGCACAACGACGACTGCCAGCGCAGCCGCCCATCCCATCCAGGGACGCCATACTCGTGTCGAGGTCATGGAAATACTCCTTTGTGATGATTGACGGTACAATGAACGACCGCCAGCAGATGCCGGTCGCTCCCGGTCGATCTGCTGGCGCACCGCAGCCAGTGCTGCGCGGCTGTCCGGAACCGGCGCGTGCAGCAGCAGCGCCGCCCGCTCCGACAGCGCGCGCAGTTCCGCCTGGCGCGCGCGACATGCAGCGCAGACAGCAAGGTGCGCCTGCTGGGCGCGCAGCGCCTCAGCCGAAAGTTCTCCATCCAATCCGGCACGCAATGCGCCGTCGTCGTAGCATCCGGTCATGACTGCACCTGCTTTCCAACCGGCTGATCCGCCGCACCGGTCGAGGTAGAGCGCGCATACGCCTCAGCAAATGCGCGCTCGGCGCGGGCGAGCATGGCAAAGTAGTATTAAGAATAGAAACCGGTATTCACCCCTTAGCCCAGCGACCTATGAGTATATGATTACTTTACCCGTGGGACTGAAGCCCTCGGCTATCCGGTGCAAACATCGCCCTCGTGGGCTATATGTGAGTAAACCGCAGTTGCTTTATTCCTGGGCTCATCGTTGCAAACCTAGCGGCAATCTCTCATCAGGCCCGGCTGCGAATGCTCCTATATACTCAAGAGTGTTAACATCGAGCGCAATACTGATGTTATCGAATTCATTACCAGATCCACCAATTTGCCTTCCAGGTCCGCTCCATTCGACATTTCCTTTCATCGCCACTATCCATATCGCTTTGGCGGGGTCGAGCCCTACTTTAGCTGCGTCATCACCTGGTTCAAACCCTATTATAGCGAACCATTCAGAGAGAGTTGTTTGTTTGATAACAAGATCTGCTGGATGATTTCTTAATCCGCGATTTCGAGCGTATTCAATTGCTCGTTCGAGAGCCATGTTTTGTTGCGTTCCTGGTTGAGCCCGGACATACCCAACCAAGGTGGCGACGGTGAGAGTAAATAAGAATATACCTATCTGCACGGGAAGACCATTTATCTTTTTCATAGTTCCTCCTTAATCAATACAAACTATGGAAGTGAGAAAAAAGAATTATCTGGATCAGAAGGATCATTCGTATTGTAATAGGGTGGATCATCTACATAATTAGTATGTCCTCCCCAGAGAATAAAAGTATATGTCCCATCAGTGTTTTTCCTTAACTTATAATTTGAACCACATCGTGTATTGCCCATTGACTCCACGCCAGTTGCCACTTCCCCACCACATGTAACAGTTGTGGTATAGGAAAAATTGGTCTGCCCACTACCAATATAGGACCCATCTACATACCATGCATACCGATCTACACCACCTGATTCGAAGTACTGCTGACTATAAGTATGAGTAGCAGCTGTAATATTGAACGTGAGATCTTTACGACTGCAACCACTATCCCAAATCACTAGACCCTTTAAGCTGCTCGTTGTTTTATACCAACCGATCTCACTAAACCTGAAACAATAACCTTGAACTTGATGATTAGATGATGTCCTTACATATACCCACTGTCCGCCATTCAGATTGGGGTTAGTCCAATTGATAGTTGCACGACTTCCATACCAGTTACCAGCATTTTGTTCAGTTGCATTGTGGATGGTGGAACCGTGGTTGGCATTCACATTCGAGTATCCTACAATATTTACAAGCAGCAAAATAGCCAGCATGACTTTGATGAACAACTTGCCAAGATGAATTCTTTTCATAACACGGCCTCCTGCGATTAATTGTAGCGGGCAGCCGCTGATAGCGCAAAATCAGCAGCGCCGCCCGCTCCGACAGCGCGCGCAGTTCCGCCTGGCGCGCGCGACATGCAGCGCAGACAGCAAGGTGCGCCTGCTGGGCGCGCAGCGCCTCAGCCGAAAGTTCTCCATCCAATCCGGCACGCAATGCGCCGTCGTCGTAGCATCTGGTCATGACTGCACCTGCTTTCCAACCGGCTGATCCGCCGCACCGGTCGAGGTAGAGCGCGCATACGCCTCAGCAAATGCGCGCTCGGCGCGGGCAAGTAACGTTCCGACCGAACCGGGCGCAAGATCGAGCGCGGCAGCAACTTCGGCATACGACAACCCCGCGTGACGCAAAAGGAGCAGACGCGCCTGGCGTTGCGGCAGGGTCGCAAGCGCGGCGCGCACCCGATCACGCTCTTCGGCGCGCTCGACTGCCTCCGATGGTTCACCGGCGGCAACGACATCCAGCGCCGCTCGTTCGACGCGCAACGTATCACGACGTTCGGCGCGCAGCGCATTGCGCGCAGTATTCAGCGCCACACGGCAGAGCCACGGTCGCAGCGGTTGATCAGGAGCGGGCGGACGCCGGTAGAGAGCGAGAAAGGTCTCCTGCGCTGCGTCCTCTGCTGCTTCCCGCGTTCCCGTCAGACCGTACACAACCCGGTAGACCACCGCATAATGGCGCACGAACAGATTGTCGAACGCCGACTCATCACCCCGCCTGAGCCGTTCGAGGAGCGTCTGGTCGCTTTCGTGCTCCGCCATATGCCGGTCGCCTGCCCTTACCGCCATGTTCCTGGCGTTGCAGTTTGTTATAATCATACCTGAAACACCGCCGGAGCGGTTTTTGTGACAGGAACACCCCCGTAAGCGCTGGCGCACATCGCGCAGCAGGCAGGAAAACAGGACATGTCGATCATCACCGTCAGCGGTTTGACCAAATACTACGGCGCCGAACTGGTCTTCCGCGACGTCAGTTTCCAGATCGCGCGCGGCGACAAAACCGCGATTGTTGGTGTCAACGGCGCAGGCAAGAGCACCCTGCTGCGCATCATTGCCGGTCAGGAATCGGCAACCGGCGGGAGCGTTCACCTGGCGCGCGGCGTGCGGCTGGCGTATCTGGCACAGGAAGCGCGCTTCGTCACACAACGCACACTGCTCGAAGAAATGCACGCCTCGCTTGATCATCTCAATGCACTGCGCGATGAGATCACTGCGCTCGAAACTGCGCTCACAGACGTCCATCATCCCGATCATGACCGGTTGATGACGCGCTACGGCGAGGTGTTACACCGCTTCGAGCACGCTGGCGGTTACCACATCGACCGGCGGATTGACATGATCCTGAGCGGATTGGGGTTTACCGCAGCGCAACGCCACGAACCGGTTGCACGTTTCAGCGGCGGGCAGAAAACCCGCGCTGCGCTCGCCGCTGCGCTCCTGTCCGACCCCGATGTTCTCCTGCTCGATGAGCCGACCAACCACCTCGACCTGGCGGCGCTCGAATGGCTCGAACGCTTTCTGCGCGATTGGGACGGCACGCTGATCGTTGTTTCGCACGACCGCTACTTCCTCGACCGGGTGACAACCCGCACGCTCGATCTGGCGTTCAACCGTCTCGACGGCGACTATCCCGCGCCGTACCAGCGTTACCTGGAACTGAAAGCCGCCCGTCTCGAACTGCAACTGAAGCAGTACCGCGCGCAGCAGGAGGAGATCGCCCGCACCGAAGACTTCATCCGGCGCTTCAAGAACAGCCAGCTTAGCAGGCAGGCGCGCGGGCGCGAACGGCGCCTGGAGCGGTTGAAGGAAGGCTGGCAGGGAAGTTCAGGGCGCACCGAAGGGTTGATCGCCCGCCCGGATCAGCAGAAGAAGATTGCCTTCAAACTCAACGCCACGACGCGCGGCGCCGATCTGGCGCTGAAGATCGAAGGGTTGACCGTGGGATATGCGCACCCGCACAACGGTCAGAACGACGCCGGTCGCGTGGAGTTGCTGCGCATTCCCGACCTCGAAATCTGGCGCGGGCAGCGCGTGGCGCTGATGGGACCGAATGGCTGCGGGAAGACGACGCTGCTGCGCACGATTGTCGGTGAATTGCCGCCGCTGAGCGGGCGCGTGCGACCGGGAAACAACGTCCGGCTCACCTACTACGCACAGGCGCATGAAGGGCTGCGCATGGATCAGACGGTGCTCGACGAGATCCGCCGCATTCGACCAGGAATGAAAGAAACCGAAGCGCGCACATTGCTGGGGCGCTTTCTCTTCAGCGGCGACGACGTGTACAAACGCATCGCCGACCTCTCCGGCGGAGAACGCGGCAGAGTCGCACTCGCGCAGTTGATGGTGCTCGGAGGAAATCTGCTGGTGCTCGACGAGCCGACCAACCATCTGGACATCGACGCGCGCGAGGCGCTCGAAACGGTGCTGAACGAGTATGATGGCACGGTGCTCTTTGTGTCGCACGACCGCTACTTTGTCGATGCCGTCGCCGATACGATCTGGATGGCGCACAATGGCGCCATTGAGGTTTTTGACGGCACGTACTCCGGGTATCGCGCTGCACACGACGCCGCAGCGCCAACCAGCGTTTCGCAACCGGTTCGCCCCCGTGCTTCGGCGTCTGAGTCGCACCCTGAATCCACCGACACGCGCGCGACCACGCGCGAGCAGGAACGGAACGAACGTCGTCGCCAGCGCCGTCTGGCAGCGCTGGAAGAGGAAATCGCCAGCCTCGAAGCAAAACTTCGTCATCTCGAAGAAGCATTGCAGACTGCAAGCATCGCTGGCGATGTTTCGCGTGTGACCGCCCTCGGCATCGAAATGGTCGAGTTGCAAGAAACCCTGAATGTGCGGTACGATGAATGGGCGGCAATTGCAGACGAATGAAGCACGCCCGCAGAGGCAGCCGCCTCCCTCGTCGCATTGCGGTCGACCAGCGAGGAAAGCACGTATGCCAGCGCGGGGAACCTATCTGCTCATCCTGCGACTCGACCGTGATGTCGTCGGTTTGCCGGTCGGGAAACTCGGTGCGCTGGACTTTCCTGCCGGGTATTACCTGTACATCGGCAGCGCCTTCGGTCCTGGCGGGTTGCCGGCGCGCCTGGCGTATCACGCAAAACGGCGGAAAACGCGCCCACACTGGCATATCGATTACCTGCGCGAACATGGAGAACTGGAAGAAGCATGGATCATCGCCTGCCCGGTGCGCCTGGAACATGCGTGGGTCAACGCACTGAGCGCCGCGTCGGACGTTCAACCCGTTGCAGTGGGATTCGGCGCCAGCGACAGCCCGTGCCCAAGCCACCTGTTTTTTTCGCCGGTCCGACCATCCCCCCACACCCTTGCTGAGACGCTCTTTCAGGGGATCGAGAAGGTGGCGGACTGTATCACACACCTGAGTATCGAGGTGCATACGTTCCATGACCGTCAACTCACATCAGCCTGATGGTGCGCCGGAGATTGCCGCCATCCTTGAGCAATTGCGCACAGCCGTGCGCGCCCAACGCGCGACGCACCAGCGGAGCATCGACGACCCACTGCACCGCGCATTGCAACGCAGCCTCGACGACATCGAAATCACGCGCGTGGTCAGCGCCCACTGGCCCCTCACCGGACGCACCCTGCCGCAGAAGGCGATCGCGCTGGTCAATAAGGTGGTGCGGCGCTATCTGCGCTGGTACATCAACCCGATTGTCGAACAGCAGAATGCGTTCAACGATGCTGCTGCACGCACGCTGCGTCTGCTCGCCGAAGCGTATCAGGAACTGGCAGACCAGGTGGCGGAACACCAGGAAGCCAGCGCCCCGATGCAGCACAATGAAACCACAGGCGCAGATCGGGAGAACGATGTGGACGATCCGGCAATCGAAGCAGCAAACGGCACGCAGGGCGTCGATGAAGACCTGCCTGCCCCGCCGCCGTATGACGAACTGATGGCGCAGGTGCGCGCGCGTGCTGCCACAGAACCTCCGGCGCGCTTCATCGAACTGGAACTGCACAACGCCCTGATCCAGGCGCAGTCGCGTCAGCAGGTCAGCGCCCACTGGACCCTCACCGGGCGCACCTTTGTTGAAAAACTGGTCGCACTGCACAACCGCATCGTCCGTCAGTACCTGCGCTGGCTGATCAACCCGATCGTCGAACAGCAAAATGCAGCCAATCAGGCATTGACCGGCGCATTGCACAGTCTGATCCGCATTGATGCCACCCTGCGCGCCGACGTCGCCGCCCTCCGGGCTTCCCGCCAGCAAATGCGAGAATCACGTGCCAACCGCCATGCCCGACATCATCACCATCGTCGTCCCGTGGTTCGGTCCTGACACTGCGGGCGGCGCCGAGACGCAGGCGCGCCAGCTTGCCGCAGCCCTGCACGCCCTCGGTGTACCGGTTGAAGTGTGGAGTACCGACGGACGCGACTCCTTCAGCCCGCCGGTTCCCCACTACCGCACCGGCGCCGACGTCGTCGATGGCGTACCGGTGCAACGCTTCCCGATCACGCCACCCCGCCCTGCCCCCCACGAACCATACGTCCCGCCGGCGGTTCAGCGCGTCGGACCGCCTGCCGACTGGAACTCCTTCCCGGAGTACGAACGGCGTCTGCTGGCATCACTCGTGTCGAGCGATGCACTGCTCGACGCAATCACCGCCGAACGCGACAAACGCCGCTTCCTTTTCATTCCCTACCCGTTTCCGACCACATTCTGGGGAACCGTGCTGGCGGGAGAGCGCGGCTATCTGCTCCCCTGCCTGCACGACGAACCGTATGCGCGCTACACCACCTACCGCTGGATGTTCCGCCATACCCGGCGCGTACTTGCCAACAGTCCCGCCGAACGCGCGCTCGCCCTCCGTCTCTACAACCTCCCTCCTGATCGCGTGGTCACGGCAGGCGAAGGGATCGACCTGACGCCGCGCGGTGACGGCGCTGCGTTCCGCCGACGGCATGGGCTGCGCGGAGCGGTTCTGCGCTATGCCGGTCGGCGCGACGCCTCGAAGAACTTCCCAATGCTCCTCATGTACCTGCGCGAATACTGGGCGCGGCGCGGAACACCGCTGACCCTGGTGCTGACCGGGCGCGACCCGGTGGAGATACCGGCGCCGCTGCGCCCCATCGTCCTCGACCTGGGCGATGTCGATATCCAGGAACGTCACGACGCCTACGCTGCCGCTGATGTCTTCATTCAACCATCAACCTACGAGAGTTTTTCGATTGTGCTGATGGAGTCATGGTTGCAGGGAGCGCCGGCGCTGGTCAACGCCCACTGCGACGTCACCCGTGAAGCCGTCGAAGCCAGCGGCGGCGGGTTGAGTTTCGACGGATTTGCCGGGTTCGCTGCAGCACTCGACCTGCTGCTGGAAAATCGCGCGTTGCGGCGCGCACTCGGAGCGCGCGGACGCGCCTGGGTGCTGGAAAACTGCCGCTGGGACGATGTGGCGCGACGCACAGTGGCGGCAATTTTTGAGCAGGAAGTTCCAACCAGCACAACATCGCCATCCAGAACATCGCACATACCGTAGCAGGAGAACGGGTGCAGCCGCCTATGAACCAGATCAAACAACCGATAGCCATTGGCATCAATGCGCGCCTCTTCCCGATCAACTGGCGACCGGCGACAGAAGAAATCGCCTTTGCACAACGCCTGGGGTGCGCGTGCATCCAGATTCACGGACGTGAAGGCGGCATTGATGCGACCTACCTGGGCGCTTCACCGGAAGCCATCGGCGAGATTCTCGCCGGACATGCCATGCGTGCAGTCATGGAAATCGTTGTGCGCCTGCTTCCCGACGGACGCACCCAATCCGGCGCCACGCCGCTCGATGTTCTGAGCGCCAATCTACCTGCCATCGACGCACTGGCGATCCGTCACGTCCACTGGCACTTCGCACCCGCCATTCCCCTGAGCCGGGAAGAACTGCGCACCCTGGAAAACATGCTGATCGATCACCTGCGCGCGGGGGTCAACCTGGCGCGCACCCACGGCTTTACCCTTGCGCTTGAACACAACGAACCCGATGTGCCGCTCTTCGCCGACATCGGATCAATCACAACAGCGCTGGAAGCCGTCCCAGAGCTGGGATTCGTCTGGGACCTGAACCACACGCCGCCCGACCAGCTCGGCGACTGGCTCGACCTTGCGCCGCGCATGACCCTGCTGCACGTATCCGACACCCCGCTGCCGGCAGTCAACCATCACCTGCCGCTTGGGCAGGGAAGCATCGATTTTGCCGCCCGCTTCCGTGACCTCACCGCACGCGGATACCGTGGCGCAGCCATTCTCGAAATCGGCGGCGTTCCCAAATCGGGCGGCTTCGGGCGCGACACCGACGAAGCGTTGATCGACTCGGTCGCGCGTCTGAAAACGGCGCTGTCGGCGTAATCCCGGCATGATGATTTTATCAATTCGCATTGATATTTTCCTCGTTCTCTGCTATACTCATCTCCGGCAGGGAAACACAGAGGCGCCGGAAATGACAGGCATCACCCATCACCACCCATCAGCGCCGCCAATGCCGGAAGCGCTGCGACTCCTCAGCGACGAGACGCGCTGGCGTCTGATCGGGGAACTGCGCTGGAGCGACCGGCAGGTAGGCGAACTCTGCGAGCGGCTCGATCTGCCGCAGAACCTGGTCTCCTACCACCTCGGCGTCCTCCGCCAGGCGCGCCTGGTGCGCACCCACCGGAGCGACGCCGACGGGCGGGTGCTGTACTATGCGCTGGATCTTGCCGCATTGCAGCAGCAGTGGCAGTCGATCGGCAGCGCGCTGGCGCTCGGACATACCGCTCCGCCACCGGCGATCACCGGTCCGGTGCTGTTCGTCTGCACCCACAACAGCGCGCGCTCACAGATTGCCGAAGCATGGCTGCGGCACCTGAGCGGCGGGCGCGTGATTGCGCGCAGCGCCGGAACCCTTCCCGCTGCCGTGCAACCGCTGGCGGTGCAGGTTATGGCAGAAGCAGGCATCGACATCGGGTATCAACAGGCAAAGGGGCTTGCCGATGTTGCCGCGCCTGCGCCTGCAATCGTGGTAACCGTGTGTGATCTGGCGCGCGAGGAGTGCGCCGCCACGCTCCAGGCGCCATTCCAGTTGCACTGGAGCATCCCCGACCCGGTCACGGCGCCAGGGGATGAGTCTGAACGTCTGGCTGCATTCCGCGCAGCCCGTGATGAATTGCGCATGCGCGTCGCGGGGTTGCTCGATCTGTTGTCGATGGTTTCTATCAATCCAAACTGATACGAACCGAGAGGAGAGGATCATGGACGCCACACTGAACGATGCTGCCGCTTTCTTCCGTATGCTTGGCGACGCCACGCGCCTTGCTGTGGTTGCCAGGCTGGCACGGAGCGACGAACGTTTGATCGGGCTGAGCACTGCAATCAAACAACCCCCGGAGACCGTTGCCGCCGCTCTTGCCGACCTGCAATCCGCCGGACTGGTCGCTTCACGCGCCAGCGATGTCCACCCCGGCGAGATGTACTACCATCTCGATCTGGAGCAGATGCAGAAGCGGTATCTCACCGCCGGTCGGTTGATCCATCCGGCGCTGGCGCAGGCGATCACCGGCGTGGAAGAGGAAACGGTGCAGCGTGCGAAGCCGCGCGTCCTGTTCCTCTGCACCCACAACAGCGCGCGCTCACAGATGGCGGAAGGATTGTTGCGCGCTTTCAGTCACGGCACGATCGAAGCATTCAGCGCCGGAAGCCAGCCAGGAGAGGTGCATCCGCTGGCTATCGAGACGATGGACGGAATGAATGTTGACATTCGCAACCAGCGATCAAAACACTTCGACGAATTTCTCGGTCAACACTTCGATGTGGTGATCACCGTCTGCGACCGGGCGCGCGAGACGTGTCCCGTGTTTCCAGAAGCGAAGGAAACCATTCACTGGAGCATTCCAGATCCGGCAGCGGTCGAAGATGAAGCGGAAAAGCGGCGCGCGTTCCATCAGGCAGCAACAATCCTGGCAACGCGCATTCGCTACCTCCAGATTCTGCTTGAGCGCGAACAACGTGAACAGGCGGTGATGCGATAATCTGCGTGAGAGGAGTGGAGACAAACCTATGCCTGTGCGAATCGGTATTAATGGATTTGGTCGGATCGGGCGCCTGGCGCTGCGCGCAATGTGGGGCTGGACCGATATAACCGTTGCCCATATCAACGAGATTGGCGGACCGGTTGAAACTGCTGCGCACCTGCTGGAGTTCGACTCGGTTCACGGGCGCTGGCAACGTGATATTCAGACCGAGAATGGTCAACTGATCATCGATGGCATTCCTATCGGGTATAGTAGCATCAAAGAGCCGGGAGCAGTCCCCTGGCGCGCGGCTGGCGTCGATATTGTGCTCGAAGCCACCGGCAAGTTCCGCACCCGCGAAACGTTGCAACCCTACTTTGACGCGGGCGTGCGGAAGGTCATCGTTGCTGCGCCGGTCAAAGATGGGGCGCTCAACATCGTGATGGGGGTGAACGACCACTGGTACAATCCCAACGAGCACCACATCCTGACCGCTGCCTCCTGTACCACCAACTGCCTGGCGCCGGTTGTCAAGGTTATCCACGAGGGGATCGGCATCGTTCACGGTATGATCACGACGATCCACGATGCCACCAATACGCAGAGCATTCTCGATACACCCCACAAGGATCTGCGCCGGGCGCGCGCCACCGGTCTCTCGCTGATCCCGACGACGACCGGTTCAGCAACCGCCATCGGGCTGATCTTCCCGGAATTGCAGGGCAAACTCGACGGCATTGCCGTGCGTGTGCCGCTGTTCAATGCCTCGCTCACCGACTGCGTCTTCGAGGTGCGGCGTCCAACCACGATTACTGAGGTCAATGCGCTGCTGCGCGCCGCAGCCGAAGGACCGCTGGCAGGCATCCTGGGGTATGAGCATCGCCCGCTTGTCTCCGTCGATTTCAAGGATGACCCGCGCTCGGCGATCATCGACGGTCCTTCAACCATGGTCACGAACGGCACCCAGGTGAAAATCTTTGCCTGGTACGACAACGAATGGGGCTACGCGAACCGGTATGTCGAACTGGCGCGGAAGGTGGCGCTGGCGCTGGAATGAGGTTGAAGGTTGAACGTTGAAGGTTGAAGGTTGGGCGTGGTAAGGTTGAAGGTTGAAGGTTGTAGCGTTGAACGTTGAACGTTGAACGTTGCAACGTTCAACGTTGAACGTTGAACCGCAACAAGGAGGACCTGTGGCAACCGCTGATATTGCAGCACCACGAACAGCATCGGGCGATCTGCGCAACTACATTCTGGTGACGGGCGCGTACTGGGCGGATACGATCACCGATGGCGCGCTCCGTATGCTGGTGCTGTTCTACTTCTACCAGCTCGGCTATTCGCCCTTTCAGGTGGCGATGCTGTTCCTGTTCTACGAGATTTTTGGCGTCATCACCAACCTGTTCGGCGGCTACCTGGCTGCGCGCATGGGGCTGAAGAGCACCCTCTTTTCTGGTCTCGGCGTTCAGTTCGTCGCCCTGAGCATGCTGGCGCTCCCCGACGCTGCGTGGCTGACCGTTCCGTATGTCATGGCGGCGCAGGCGCTCTCCGGCATCGCCAAAGACCTGACCAAGATGAGCAGCAAGAGCGCCATCAAACTGATCGTCGCCGAGGATGCGCAATCAACCCTCTTCAAGTGGGTGGCGATTCTGACCGGCTCGAAAAACGCGCTGAAAGGCGTCGGCTTTTTTGTCGGCGGATTGCTCCTTTTCCTGGTTGGGTTTCGCACCGCTATCTTCATTCTGGCAGGGCTGGTCATTACGGCGCTGGTCGTCACCGCTATCCTGATGCGCGGCGACCTCGGCAAAGCCAACAAGAAGGCGAAGTTCCGCCAGATGTTTTCGCACAACCGTGCCGTTAACATTCTGGCAGCCGCGCGGGTATTCCTCTTTGCTTCACGCGACGTCTGGTTCGTGGTCGGGCTGCCGGTCTTTCTTTACACTGTTCTTGGCTGGAACTTCTGGCAGGTTGGCGGGTTCCTGGCGATCTGGGTCATCGGCTACGGGTTTGTTCAGGCATCGGCGCCAGAGGTTATCAAGCGCCGGATGCAGGTCGATGAGGCGGGTATCGCCCATGGCAGCGTACCCGACGGTCAGACGGCGATGTGGCTTGCGTTCGTCCTGGCGGCATTTCCGGCTGGCATTGCCATCTTGCTGGCGAGTGGCGTCGAACCATCTCTGACGGTGATTGCAGGGTTGATTGCGTTCGGCATCATCTTCGCCATGAACTCTTCGGTGCACTCCTATCTCATTCTCGCCTACACCGAGAGCGACAAAGCAGCGATGGGGGTCGGGTTCTACTACATGGCGAATGCTATGGGACGCCTGGCGGGAACCGTGCTCTCCGGCGCGGTGTATCAGATCTGGGGACTGGTCGGTTGTCTCTGGTTCGCCGTCGCCTTCGTGCTGGCAGCCGGGATCATTTCGGTGGCGTTGCCGCGCCGTGAGGCGGGCGCTCCGGTGGTGGCGGCATTCGGCGACGGCGGGGACTAGCGCAGACCCGGCGCACCAATGGCGCTGCGCGCCGGGCCTGCTGCAGGCGGGTTCACCGCGCTCACTCACCCGGCTTGCGCGCCTCGATCGTGCTGCTGGTAAAACAGCCGACCAGCCCCTGCACCACCTCAGGCGGCAGCGCGTTCAGGTCTCCAGGCGCTCCGGCGAGCATAGCGCCGACTTCGTCGATCGTGTAGCGATGCTGCACCGTAATGGCAGTGTCGATGAAGCCAGCTTCCGTCAACAATGCCCGGTACTCATCGATTGTCAACGCCCCGGCAACACATCCGGCCCAGTCGAGTGCAGCACGGATCTGTTCCTCAGAGACAGGAAACCCTGTCAGATCGCCATCGATCACAATATCGGAAACCGCCAGTCGTCCGCCCGGCTTGAGAACCCGAAACGCTTCGTGCAACGCCTGCGACTTGTCCGGTGTCAGATTAATGACACAGTTGGAGATAATCACATCGATGACGTTCGCAGGAAGCGGGATGTTTTCGATATCGCCTTTGAGGAACTCGACATTGGCGACCCCGGCTTTTTCCGCATTGCGACGGGCCACTGCCAGCATATTGTCGGTCATATCGATTCCGTACACATACCCCCCGACCCCAACACGTTGCGCAGCCAGCAGTGCATCGAGACCGCCGCCTGACCCCAGATCGAGCACGATTTCACCTTCCTGTAGCGATGCAAGCGCAACCGGATTGCCACACCCAAACGATGTGGTTACAACACCGGATGGCAGCGCGGCGATCACTTCTGCGCCATAGAGTGCGATCTCGGTCGGCACGGCGTCACCACCGCATCCAGACGGAGAACCGCAGCACGAGCTGGATTGAATGCGCTCCGCATAGTACCGACGCACCTGTTCTTTGATGGTTTCCGGGGAAGCCTGCTTGTAGAACATCGAACAACTCCTCCCATATTGCACATACGCGAATTCATCCCGCCATGTATCATATTGAAGATCATCAATATAATCGAGCAAAAAAAAGAACGTCACTCCTCGAGCACCGTCAGCACGCGCATAATGCGCATGCGCAACGCCGCCAGCGCATCGCGGCAAATGAAGTAGTACATCCACGGACCATGGCGCTCCGCATCCACCAGACCCGCTTCGCGCAACAACCGCAGGTGGTGCGAGACAGTCGGTTGCTTGACCGGCACTGCCGCTTCGAGGTCACACACACACACCTGCCCGGAATGTCGCGTCAGCACATCGAGTATCAGCAGTCGCACCGGATGCCCCAGGATCTGCAAGTCCTCGCTCAATCGTTGCGCTTCAGCCAGGCTGAACAGAGGAGTGACAAGACCGGCGCAACAGCGTGTACCGCGCTCGCGTTCGAGATTATCGTGATGTGACATTGCCTGCTCCATTGCGCAGGAGTATACCATTCATATTGAAGAATGTCAATATGTTTGTTCTGGATGTTTCTGCTACCCGATAGGCATCACCGGGCGCACGCCATATGTCTGATCAGTCAAACCTTGATTGCTAGTTGACGACCATCGACACCTCTGGCATGATCGCGGTTGCCCAACCAACATCATCGCCAGGAGGAGCCGATGGACGCCACATGGATTATAACCGCTTTTGTCGTGATCGACACGCTGATGGAACGCCTGGGGCATCGCACCCCCCGAACCCCCCCGTTTAGGGGCGGACAGAACGGATGAGCGCTTGCGGCCTTGGCCCTGGTCGGACATGACCGTGAGCCTGGAACCTTCTATGATAGATGTACCACCAATTATCGCAGAAGGAGCCAGACTCATGTCCAG
>Ga0209227_1001057_pt1 | contig 22212 bp, 18 predicted proteins | sample YNPBryantNP2012_FD_185815 | JGI IMG/M metagenome (GOLD analysis project Ga0209227, IMG submission 185815) | Anoxygenic and chlorotrophic microbial mat microbial communities from Yellowstone National Park, USA - YNP Bryant NP 2012 (SPAdes)... ...
AATACAGCGGCACGGGTCGAGCATTGGTCTGCGTTGATCCGTGCTGGGAAAGACCATTCACTGGAACCCAGCGGTATGTCGCCCGAACAGGCACTGGCAGATTTGGACAACCTGAGCACGCGCATCTCCACCCGCACACCCGACGACCAGCAAGCATTGGAACACATGTAGGTACGCTCTGCCAAGGCGCGCAAGCCCGCCAACGGCCAAGCGTTTGCGGGTGCGTATCGGATGCGCAATCGCTTCCGCGACCGATGGAACGTATGGCCGCGTCTTCCCTTGTACCGTACCTGGAGCGATGAACATGGCAATCTCACACTGGATGGCACGAACAACGCTACCGAACGCAGGATTGGCTGGTGGGTCAAGGAGCGCTATCGCGCCATGCGAGGGGATACACGTGAGCAATCGGCGTTCCATGTGAGTCGCCTGATTGCTGATGCTGGCAATCATGTGGCACGTGGGCGCAACCGTGCCTGTTTGATAGCATCAACGAGAGTCATGGTTCAGCCTCCGCCCACTATTCTCTATCCTATCCCATTTTCTACCAATTCGGAACAATCACTCCGGCTCCATGGTATTCTTCTCACGCAATGCCAAAACGCTCAATGACCGGTATCGCAATAATCTGTTGTACGTAGTTGCCTATCGCTGAGTGGAAGCAGATGTGAACCCTCTACTGATTTTGCCAACTGATCCTGTTTGAGTAACTCTAAGAGGGTTTCCGGATGATCACTGCCGACTCATATAAGGTAACCTTACTTGATGTTCCGTTACGTATTGAGGAATTGATAATGCTATTGCCAACTCGTTTCTCGCGTAGGATGTGAATCCCTTCCAGATGTAATCCACAGCGCATACTGATATCGCCAAAGAAGCGGTCGGTGGGAATCTCAACACCCTGAATGATAGAATTGCCTAACACGAAGACTGCAACGGCATTTGGCTTAAGAACGTACTGCATGTTCATACACAGACGATAGCAATCATTAAAATATTCCACGACATAGTTCGCCCATCCTCTTCCACCATACGCACCTTTATCTGGATAACTTGTTGCGATATGCGCGATGATCGGTTCTAGCTCAGGCAATGGAACAATGAGCTGCGATGGAGGTGAATCGCGTACTGTCTGCCAGTACTTTCCGAAGTTGGCCTGCTCGAGCAATTTGAGTTCACGTGGATTGGTGACGAAGTTCAACCAAAAGAGATGAGGGCGCGTGTTTCGAACGTAATGGTAATTATTGAGGTACGGTGGCGACGTGACAATCATGTCTATACATTCGGCAGGCAGGATGTGTTGCAGATGAAGAGCACTCTGGTTGAAGATTTGAATCGTTGGTGACGATGACCGGCGCGACATTTCACGACGGTACACAAGAATGTCCTCATACATCGTGCGCAGTACTGTCGATATCATACCCACGACGTCGGCGTTTAAGACCATTCCTTTCCCGGCTGCGACCCGTGAGCCGAGACTTGGTTCGTAGGAATAATTCGATACCTGGACAATAATAGAACCAAGTGCCAGAAGTGCCAGATCGCGAATGGATGGGTGTGGGATTTCGTGAATGCAGTCAAGGCAGTGCAAGACTTTCTGCTCGACGATCGGGCTGAAAAAGGGAATGCGGGATCGAAAATGGGGAGGCCGATGTGATCGTGGCTTTGGTACACATTGTGTTGGGTCGTCACCATTGGTAAACGCATCATCGAGAGGCCTGGTCCGCTCTCTGGCTGTGACTTCAAATTCCTGGATAGTCTGCCAGAGTTCGTGAGGGTCTATTTGAAACGACAGGCTTTTGACCTGTGATGCAAAAGCAGCAAAGGGGTTGATCTCGAACCCGATAACGTGGTGACCGTGTCGTAATCCTTCGACAAGAGTAGTACCAACACCAGCAAATGGGTCAAGAATGGTTACCGGCTGCGTCTGATACTCGGAGCTATAATGTTTGAGGACATCAGCCACAAAACTGGCGGAGAAACCAGCGATCCATGGCACCCAACGATGAATTGGGTCGTGTTTGTTATGCGTAAACGCCGAATCGCGAACAAATTGAGGGAACGTGCCGTCGGACGCAAACGGTGTTGTTTGTAGATCAAGGGTGAGTTGTGTCAGCACAACAATGCTCCTTCGGCCATACTCGTGTATGTTTAGGGCAAACTTTCTGTTAGTATACCCTGTTACGTATTGCAGCGCAAAACACACGAGTCCAGTGTTTCTCGTTCACAGAACGCCCCAGTCGTGTCTAATCCCGGCCCTCACTGCGAGTTGGTGTGACCTTCTCTTTTTCCTTTTCCTCACTGCAAGCAGAACGTTCCCGTAACTGCGTAGATGAAATATCGCGGCGGAAGAGGTCTTCGGGAATCGGGGTGAAGAGCTGTGCATAGGCGACCGGTAGGGTAAGATCGGCGAGAGTGTAAAAACGCCCGTCGATCTGACGACCGGCGACAAAAAAGCGACAGTTGGCGGCAGCAATGGCTGCAAACGCAGCCAGCATTGCGGCTTCGCTCCCGTAGTAGGCTGGCGTAACGAGCCGTAGAGCTGTGTCGTAGCCCATAACGAAAGCACGACCAGGGTAAAGACGAGCCTTCTGCACGAAGAGTGGTGCCGCGGCCAGAATGACGGTATGGCGCCCTGCAAATTGAGCGACGCGGCGATTGATTTCCAACAGCGATAGCTCACCTTTGTCGGCGTTACGTACCGTTAGCTCGAAATGTACCGGCTGGCCGGTCATGACGACGACGGCGCGTTGCATCCCAAGATGCCCTTCGTGCAGGGGGTTGAAACTGCCGGGTAGAATCGCACCTGGTGGTGGATCATCAATTCGCACGTCACCGGTAGGCGTAATGGTGAGCGAACCGATCCGTCCGCTTAGAAGCCCGCTCAATTCAGTAGCACTAATCATATTCCTGCTCCCACATACCCGGCAACACGCAGCGAAACGACACGTGATGCGCTATCATCACCCATACTCACGCCGTAGAGGGTATCCGCTACTTCGATCGTACCACGATTGTGGGTAATGACGATGAACTGAGTGCGGTCGCTGAGGCGTCGCAACATCTCGCGGAAGCGCCCGATGTTGCTCTCATCGAGGGCTGCATCGGTTTCGTCGAGAATGCAGAATGGGCTAGGGTTAACTTTCAGAATAGCAAAGAGGAGTGCCACGGCGGTCAGTGTTCGTTCACCGCCGGAAAGCAGGGCAATGTTTTGCGGACGTTTTCCTGGTGGCCGGGCAACAATTTCAACCCCCACAACCGATCGTTGACCATTGTTCTCTTCGCCGTCGGTCGTTTCAACCAGTTCAAGGCGTGCGCTACCACCACCAAATAATTCCTGGAAAACAGCACTAAACTCGGTGGCAACGGCGTTGAACGTGTGTTGGAAGCGTTCGTTCATCGTGTTGTCAAGTTCATTGATGAGTTGATGGAGCGTTGTCATCGCGGTGCGCAGATCGGCAGCCTGGGTGGTCAGGAAGGCATGACGATTGGCCGCCTCTTCATACTCCTCGAGCGCCAGCGGGTTTACGACACCGAGCCGTAGTATCCGAGTGCGCAGCGTCTCGATCGCTGTCGGTAACTCATCTACTGGCGGACCCTCGTCGGGAGGTGGTGGCTGGGTCAGATCGACACCGTCGGCTACAGCCCGCTCGAAGATTGTATCGAGCCGATCAGTTGCGCGTTGGGCTTCACGAACCAGGCGATTATATTCGGACTCAGCGGCCAGCAGGTCGGTGGTGGCCTGAGCTTCGGCAGCTTCCAGTTGCGCCAGTTCCACCTCTGCTGCCTGAATTTCGGCTTCGGTTGGCTCGATCTGAGCACGTACTACGTGAAGATCGGCCAGTATTTGCTTGTGGCGCGTCAGCATTGAGTGGTAGGCCGCTTCGCATTCGGTACGTTGAACGTGCAGTGCATCAAGCGTAGATTTAAGTTCACGGTGCTGATGATCGAGGTCGGTTAAGGTACGCTGATGACCGGCGAGTAGTTCAGCGAGCATCTGCCGTCGGCTTTCGGCAGCCGATAGCTCAGCCCGCAGGTGGGCCAGTCGCTCTTTTACAGTCCGGTCATGGTGCGATTGTTGTTCCTGCTGTTCACGCAGTGCTGCCAGATCGGTCTCGGCAGCAATCCGCTCGTGGCGCACATCGTGCTGTCGTTGTTGCAGGGTTGCCATCTGTTCGGCCGTGGTATGGCTTTCCTGGAAGAGCCGCTCTTGCTGCGTTACAAGCCACTGCTGTTCCTGTTCGAGTTGGCGCACACGATGTTGGGCCTGTTCGACTCCGTTGCGCGCCGTATCAAGACGGCGTTGCACTTCACGTTCAGCCTGTTCGGCGCTGCGTAACCGAGCGACGGCCGCTTGCAATTCGTGTTCCAGCACTGAACGTCGTTCATCAATTGCCGACAACGCAGCCTGTGCATTCGCGACCAATGCCGGTAATTCGCGCAATTCGCGCTCACGGCGTAGCACACCACTCTCTTTTGTAGGTGCACCACCGGTCACGGCTCCGCCGCTTTGGACCTGTTCTCCGGCCAGCGTGACGATGGTCCAACCTGGTGGAAGATGACGCAATTCGTTGCGCGCCGTAGCCAGATCGGCCACTACCAGGGTACGACCGAGCAACTGTTCGACGACGACCGTATAATGGGGATCATACGTGACGAGCTCGGCTGCAACACCGATAACGTGGGGTGAGGCAGGAGGCCGACGAGTATCAGGCGGACGGCGTAGCGTATCAAGGGGTAGAAATGTTGCACGCCCGGCACCGGTACGGCGCAGTTCAGCGATGGCCTCTTCAGCATCGCGCCATTCCTCAACCACGATGTGTTGCAAGCGGGCACCGAGTGCAACCTCAATAGCTGTCTCTAGCTCAGGGGGGACACGGATAATCTGCTGAACTAACAAAAAGCCACGCCGCCGGTTTCGTTCAGCCCATTCGAGAGCTGCTCGTACCCCAGCAAATGTTCCGGTGTGGGAACGGGCCAACCGACTCAATGCTTCCAAACGGGCTTCTCGTTCGGCTAAGGTATGGCGACAAGCGGCCCGCTCTTCGTCTACTGCGGCGCGAGCCTGGCGCAAACGATCAATCTCCTGGCGGGTATGTTGGACTGTCGCATGGCTGCTTTGATACGCCTGCTCGGTAGCAGCGAGAGTTTTTTGCGCTTCATAAAGCGCAGCCTGGGCAGTAACCATTGCTTCAGAAGCCTGCTGCAAAGCCGTTTTCAAGCGCTCGATCTCGGTCTGCAAGCGGCGCTGTTGTGCTGAAAGCTGATCGATCTGACTGAGCACGGTAGCTTCAGTGCGCGCAGCCTGTAATGCGCGTTCCTGCGCAGCTTTGATCTGAGAAGTGAGGATGGCCCATGCTTGTTCATCAGTTTGTTGTTTATGCTCTGCCTGCGCAAGCTGGTGACGAAGCGCCGTCAATTCTTGTTCAACTTGTGTCAACTGTGTAGCAACTCGCTCACATTCCTGGGCAGTTGTGTGTTGGCGGTCGGCCAATGTCGTTAATTGTCGTTCAATCTCTTCACTGCGCCGCGACAGCGCAGCCAGTCGTTCGTTTTCAATAGCCAGATCGCGTTGTAATGCCTCGGCTTGCTGATGAAGCTGAGCAGCTTGATGATGTAATGCGCTTAGCACTGCGCGTCGTTCACGTAAAGCAGTCCGATGCACGTGAAGCGCGGCTGTGGCTTCACTCTGCACAATACGCAGACGGGCGAGAGTATCTTCTGCCTGTTGCACCTGATGTTGGGCCTGCTGTGCCTGAGCCTGGGCTGCCTGCCATCCGGTGTAGTGCCAGCGTATGAGCAGCTTCTGTAGTTCGGCTTGCCATTCGCGATACTGACGCGCCTGGCCGGCCTGGCGGCGCAGCGTGCGCAGCCGTGGTTCAAGATCGGCCAGCAGATCAGACACACGCTGCAAATTCGCCTCGCTCTCGCGCAGGCGTCGTAGAGCCTCGGCTTTACGTAACTCGAATCCACCAATCTCAGCCGCATCTTCAAACAACCGGCGTCGTTCAGTGGGCCGTAACGTCAGTGCTGCATCAACCAACCCTTGGTTGATAATCGTGTACGAACCACCGAGCGGTTCAACGGTGGCCAGCAGATCACGGAGCCGTACACGGGCACGGTTGATAAAATACTCATTTTCACCGGTGCGGGTCACCCGGCGTGTGATAGTGACCTCATCGAAATCGATTGGCAACAGGCGATCGCTATTGTCAATCGTCAGTGCTACTTCGGCTAGCCCGGCGGGTGGTCGCTTCCCTCCACCGGCAAAGAGAAGTTCACCGGTCTGCTTGCAGCGCAGGGCTGCCATACTCTGTTCACCGAGTACCCAGCGCACGGCGTCAGCCAGATTCGACTTCCCACTCCCATTCGGCCCGACGATTGCCGTAATTCCCGGCTGAAACTCGAATACAGTACGGGTTGCAAATGTCTTAAAACCCTGAATTTCCAGTCGTTTGAGGTACATTGATCCCTATATCGCTTGTCAGCACTATGCACCTGAAGTTTTTCAACGTTTTAATTTTGGGTGCATCCAACGACCGATCCGCAAGAAGAACGGAGCGACGGTAACCAGCGCCCCTCTCTTCCCTGTCCTTCTTCCAACATCCACGAGCGGAAAGAGGAATGACGGTCAAGTAGGCACCTGTTTCTCATTCGACCCTATCTCCCATCATTGTCGGACAGGGAAAAACGTTGAAAATCCCTGCTTACACCAGCCGGATATTGTACTCCAGGCCGACAACGTGGTAAAGTAGATGCTTGATCGGCCTTCGTTGAGCGGCTATAATGAGGCGAGAATATTGCACCGATCATAAACAGATAAACGAAGGCAATCAACCGATTTATTCTGCGGGAATGTGTTCAGGTGTGATAGCAAACTCATCATACTTGATCTCGATACCTGCACAAGGCGCATCGCCGGCCCAGTCCGACGGGGCGCGATAGCGATACGTTTCATGCGCGAGCGAGTCTATCGCAACGAAGCCATTATTCTTCGTCGTACCGATTTTGCTGAGGCCGATCGTCTGCTCCTGATTGCTACTCCTGCTGGGAAGCGATGGGTTATTGCTAAAGGTACACGCAAAATGAAGAGTCGGCTGGCCGGTCACATTGAACTCTTCACACACGTGCAGATGATGCTAGCTGTCGGGCGTCATCTTGATATTGTGACCCAGAGCCAGATTGTGAGTTCCTTTCCCGTGTTGCGAAGTGATCTGACCCGTCTCGGTTGTGGCTTTTATGTTGCCGAATTGTACGACCGTTTGACGGCTGAGGCTGAAGAGAATCCACCGCTCTTTCGGCTGCTGGTCGAAACGTTCCAATCCCTTGATCGTAGTCCAACTCCTGAACTGACCCTGCGCAGCTTTGAACTTCACCTTCTGCAAGTGCTCGGCTATCGGCCTCAGTTGCACTATTGTGTTGTTTGCAACGAGCTGCTTACGCCAGATGCTGATCGATATAGCCCAAGTCTGGGCGGCGTGCTCTGTCCAAACCATCGGACGGCTGATCCGCATGCTTTACCCCTGAGCGAGGCGACGTTTCGATTACTACGCTACCTTCAGGCCCAACCGGTGGCTGCTGGTGAAACGCTGCGCATTTCGTCGGCAACCCGTCAGCAAGCAGCAGACCTCTTACGGGCCAGTATACGCCATCTCCTGGAACGGGATCTCAAATCGGCAGAGTTTCTCAATCATCTGTTATCATCACAGTAGGAAACGTATGACGACTACATTGCCTGAAATAAAGGAGGGCGGGCCATGAGTTATGTGGAAAGCCTGCTCGGGCGGGGAGAGCAGATTTTGTACATCGCCCGTCAGCACATTTTTGTGTTGATTATGAACATCTTGACCGAACTGACGCTGATTGGAATTCTGGTTGCGGCCGGGGTTGCCTCGAATCTGGCATTCCGGAACAATTCAACGGCAATGATCGGTGGTATCAGTATCAGTGATCTGATTCTGCTGATCTGTCTCGTGATCAGCATCATCGTGCTGATCAGCGGTTTTCTCGATTTTCTGCGCTGGAATTCGGAACAGATCGTTATTACAGATCGCCGGGTGTTACAAATACGTGGTGTCTTCAATAAGCGCGTGATTGACTCGTCGTTAGAGAAGATCAATGATATTGAGCTGCGCCAGAGCATCATAGGGCGGATCTTCAATTTCGGTACTATCGAGATTTTAACCGCTTCAGGTGCTGAAGGCGCCAACGTAATGGATCGGATCGAGGCTCCGCTCGAGTTCAAACGGGCATTGCTTGAGGCGAAACATAATCTTGAACGTGGGTATGGCTATCTGGAAGCAGAAGGGTATATCCCCAGTCGCCCGGTAAGTAGCGTCACGGAAATTCAGCGTACCCTAGAGGAGCTAGCCCGGTTGCGTGATCGCGGGATTCTTTCTCCTGAAGAGTTTGAGGCTAAAAAACGTGATTTATTGAGTAGAATTTAAACAATCATTCCTGCACGCAGGCCTTTTGGATTAGTGGTCTGTGCTCAAATCAGCACAGACAGTTGATGCCGTGTCTTAAAATAGAGTAGGTGCTGAATGTTTAACGACATCGAGCAAGCGCGTACTGCAATTATCCCGCGCTTACGCCACATCCCTCGCGTTGGTCTCATCCTTGGCTCAGGGTTAGGGGCACTGGCCGACGAGATCGAAGATGCTGTTGTCATTCCTTACCGCGATATTCCCGGTTTTCACCAGCCAAAAGTGGCCGGACATCGCGGTGAACTGGCGATTGGGTTGTTGGCCGGTCAACCGGTAGCCGTGATGCGGGGGCGTTTTCATTTTTACGAAGGTTACAGTATGCAAGAGGTAACCTTCCCGGTACGCGTCTTACATGCGATCGGTTGTGAAACGCTCATCGTGACCAACGCTGCCGGTGGGTTACGTCCAGACTGGCAGGTTGGCGATATTATGCGGATCAATGACCAGATTTTCTTGCCTGGTATGGCTGGCCATCATCCGCTCCGTGGCCCTAACGACGAACGCCTGGGACCACGTTTTCCGGCAATGGTTGGTGTGTTCGATAACGATCTGGTACCGCTGGCCCGTACTGTAGCATCTGAACTCGGTATTCCACTGCGCGAGGGCGTATATTGCATGTTGAGTGGTCCAACCTTCGAGAGTGCAGCCGAACTGCGGATGCTCAGAGTGTGGGGCGCCGATGCGGTAGGAATGTCAACGGCGCCAGAAATTGTTGTTGCTGTCCATTGTGGAATGCGTGTGCTTGGTTTTTCACTCATTACGAATCTGGCTTTGCCCGACGCGCCACCAGCCAACCACGAAGAGGTGATGGCAGCCGGCGAAGCTGCCAAACCGAAATTCGCTGCACTCCTTTGTGGCATTCTGTCCCGTATAAGGTAGACATAACATTGACATCGATCATTCGCCGTCCCAGGGCTACCGTTAGTATAAGATAGGAAGATGTGCCATGCGCACGCTCACACCATTAACCGCAGTATCCGCGATTGATGAAACAACCCGAACGACACTGGCTGCATACTGGATCACCAGTGTGGAAGAATTTGTTGCAACAGCCCGTTCCGGTAACACAGGGTTAGGAAGTGGATTGGCGGCGCTGGCCCGTGTCTTGGGGCGGAGCGAAGATGATGTGCGGGCGATGGTGATGGCGGCGCTGGAGGTTGTACCTGACGCCAGCTCGTTCAGTGTTGATGTGGCAATGGAGCCGGTTGGCACCGGGGCTATTTTCGATGATCTTCCTGAAGTGGATGCGACTTCGTTTAGTCCGCCGGTCGGTTTGCCGCCAGAAGTGCCGCCACTATTCACGCTACCGCCGCCGGTGAGTCAGGGGCCGCGCAATACTTGCGTCGCCTTCAGTATTGCTGCCATGGTCCAGATACTCAGTAAAGACCCGACCGATCTCTCCGAACAATTTATCTACTGGATCAGCAAGGATCGTGATCGAATTCCTGGCGACGTTGGTACCAACCCATTGGTAGCTATGCGCGCTGTTGCGGAGCTAGGAGTTTGTCGAGAAGAGACGTGGCCCTACCGGCCAGAACCGGTTGATCATCAACAGCCAGGCCACGAGCGACCGAGCGATGCGGCATTTCGTGAAGCCAAACAGCGTCGCATCGCTGATGTGGAACTATTACCAGCACGTGATGTTCATCAGATAAAGGCTGCCCTGGCTGCCGGTCGCCCGGTGTTAATCGGTTTAATGATCGGCGAACATTGGACGAACAGCGGCCAGGTGCGACGAATTGGACGGGTACGACGGGCATTGCCCGGTGAGCAACGCTTGGGCGGTCACGCGATGTGTGCGCTGGGCTATCGCGATGATCTAGACGCACCCGGCGGCGGTTACTTTATTGTGCGCAATTCGTGGGGGAGCGATTGGGCGAACGAAAATCCTGATGGTCCTGGGCATTGTTATGTACCGTACCAGTTGATCTTCGAGGAAGGCATGGCGGCATTGATCGCGACCGGTTTGATCATAGAACGGCTGGCAACGGCACCATCGGCATTGGGCACATCGCCAGCCAACGATCTGGCTTTCATTCTGGCCGAAATGCAAGCTTTGCGTAGTCGACTCGATGCGCTCATTGAACGGGTGCAGATGTTGATTGGGTCATCACCCTCCGTAGTTGCACCGGCGCCAACGATAATAACTCCAGCCAAACCCGCTGAACCACCGCCAGTTGTCGGCTATCAAGGCCCGTTGATCTTGATCGCTGACGCGCAGGATGCAGAGGAACTATATCCAAACGGTATTGATGGTCGGCGAGGCGAGCCGCTTTTACGGATCGATACGATACGTGCGAGTGAACTTGCTCAGCGGAGCGAAGACTCTAAGGAGCTGCAAACGTTACATAAAACCCGCAATGACGCTGAAGAGAAACATTTTGGCGTTGTTGCTGATGTCGATCAAGAAGACCTGGCTCAGGCACGTTGGGCAGTGGTGGTTAGTGCAACTGATGATGTAAGCTTAATCGAGGCACTCTGGCCGCTGATTGAGCACCGAGCCGAACAACAGGGCATCACTTTGCCGCCCGTCGCGTTTCGTGCTGGCGAGACATGCGCCGAATGGGCAGCTCGCTATGCCGATCTCAAACAGCCATGGGAACAGCGCGCACCGGTCTTGATCCATCGCCCTGGTGAAAGGGTGAATGGCTGGTTAGCACGTCACGGGACGATAGCCGGGCCGGTTAAGCCGAGTCAGGGTGTTCCGTTCTACCTCTTAATTGCGGCGCGCCCAGGACCACTGACACCTGATGATCGATCCTTTATCAGTTTCAACTTTCAATACGAACTAGACATCTTCTGGGGAGTTGGTCGGCTCTGCTTTACCGATGAACGAGGTCAACACCGCTATGCCGATTACCGCATGTATGCGCAACGTCTGGTTGAGCATGAGCGGCGAACGGTACGTGATATTCGACTCCGACGTGAGATCGTCTATTTTGGTACCCGCCATGATCTTGATAAATCGACTGAACGCAGTGCCGTTGAGTTGGTAACGCCGTTGGCAGCCTGGCACGAACGCGGGTTACCCCAAAAACGGGGCTTCGCCAAACGGCTTCTCCTAGCAGGTGATGCCACTCGCAGTAATCTGGAACAAGCATTGCGCGATGGCAATCAGCCACCGGCTATTCTCTTTAGCGCTACCCATGGTTTGGGCTTGCCGGTCAATGATCGAGAACTTATGATGTATCAGGGCGCGCTGGTGACACAAGACTGGAGTGGGTTTGGTGGGATTAAGCGCGAGCACTGGTTTGCGGCTGAGGATTTGCCGACCAATCTCTCGTTAGAGGGTATGGTAGCCTTACTCTTTGCCTGTTATGGCGTCGGATGTCCGCAGCGCGATGAGTTCATCTTTGATCCAGAGAAAGGTCGTCCGCTGATTGCCCCCTTTACCTTCGTATCGCAACTGCCGCAGCAGATGCTGTTACGCGGTGCGCTTGGTGTCGTTGGTCATGTCGAACGAGCATGGACTTACAGCTTTAGTCTGGATGGAGCGCGTGGTCAGACGCAGAGTTTTGAAGACGTGATTGGGCGATTGGTAAGTGGTAAACGGTTGGGGAGTGCAACCGACCAGTTCAACATTATTCAGGCAGCACGTTCGTTGACGCTATCTGAAGAGCTAGAGAACATTAAATTCGGGAAGCAACCCGAACCACATGAACTGGCAACACTCTGGATGGCGCGGAATGATGCCCGCAACTATATGCTGCTGGGTGATCCGGCAGCACGCCTGGCGGTAGATTGTGAGACGTAAGGTAGGGATGGTGGGAGAAAGGCAGAAAATGGTTCCCAATCTGTCTCAACTTCCCTGCGTGGGCGAGCTGAGCAAGCACAGCACTGCTGCGCTCCGACCGATGCACCAAGACAGGTAAGGAATGGTACTGCTTCATTCGCTAAGACCCCGTTTATGCAGTAATATATGTAGGTAAGGTCACTGTCTACTCATTAACGTGCTAGCTGTATGGATCTACGTACTCGTCTCATCTTATCACTCTCACCGCTGGTAATTGCCCTCATTCTCTTTGGGGTGCTCGCCATTGTGACGCAACAGCGTGTCGCTCAGGCTATCAAGAAGGTCGATCAGGTGGCGAACGATCTGGTTGAAGTTGCTCAAAGCGAGTCGCTGATTCTCCTTGAACAGTACCACGTGAGCGAGATTATTGCCGGACGTCAGAGTGATCGCACAATCCTTGAAACACAGCGGGCAATGGTGCGTTCCTTTCTCGAGGAATCCATGCCACAGGAAGGTGGTAGTTTCGTTGAAATAGAGCTGGCTGCGCGCTTTAATGTGATGGTTTCTCAACACGATGCAGCGCTCGCCGTTTGGGATCGTGGTAACCGTGAACAAGCTCAGACAATGATCAGCACCGCTGATTATCACCGCAACGTGCGTGCCATCCACAGTCTGGTCGTCGGTGCCCAGCGAGAGTATGAAGTGCAGTATCTGCAAGCGATCGACGCTCTGGAACGTATCGTTAATGAAGGTTTCTGGTATGCCGCGTTTGCTGTTGCTCTTGCAACTGTCCTTGCAATAGCTATGGCGGTTACGTTAAACTGGCAGATAGCGAAGTACGTTGATCGGCTCACAATTGATGCCGAATACTTTGCCCGAACCGAAACCCAGGGTCAACTTAGTTCGGTTGGTTCGATCAAACAGCTCCAACGCTTGCGCGATGCGTTTCAGCGTTTGCTAGAGGCAAACCAGCAACGGCAACACCAGTTAGCAACCGCATTGCAGGCGCAACAGGCGCAACTTGCTCGCGAACGAGAATTGCAGGCAACGATCAGGGCTTTGAGCCTACCTGTGACCGCATTAGGACCGCACACGCTCTTCTTACCGCTTGTAGGTCATCTTGATGCAGAACGGAGCAAGCAACTTGAACAGACCTTATTGCAGGCTATTCAGCAGCGACGGGCACGGGCCGTTGTGATTGATGTGAATGGCATGGCAACATTCGATGAACTGATCATGCAGACCCTGATTCGGGTTGGGCAAGGCGCACGGTTACTCGGCGCCAAGGTGACGCTAGTTGGTGTACGTGCTGATCTAGCTTTACAACTTGCACAATTGCCTTCTGGCTTGTTCCAATACGCTCGCGATATTCCGGCTGCCTTACAAATCAATACGTGAAGGCAATCCTCTGTTATAATGCAGTGCGTTATCGCTTTGTGGTACGAAGGAGGCCATCATGCACATTGTTGTGTGTTTGAAGCAGGTCCCCCGCGACAATTCGGTTAAGATTCGACCGGATTTGACCATCGACGCCGAGGGGATCGAGAAGATTATCAACCTCTTCGACGAATACGCGCTCGAAGAGGGTATTCGTTGGAATGAACAGCACGGCGGTAAGGTAACGGCACTCTCTATTGGCACCTCTGACTGGGTCGAGCAGTTGCGGCGGGCGTTGGCAATGGGCGCAACTGATGCACTGTTGCTCAGCGATCCAGCATTTACTCAGCTTGATCCGATTACAGCTGCTCGTGTGGCTGCGGCTGCCGTTCGTAAGCTGGGAGATGTTGATCTGGTTATCACCGGCCGCAACAGTACCGACGATGAGAGTGGTGCTTTTGCACCTGCGCTGGCGCGCTTGCTGGGCTGGCCACAGGTAACATATGTTGGCAAGGTGTTGGAACTGCAACCCGGCGGAATGCTTAAAGTTGAACGTCATCTAGAGAGTGTGATTGAGACAGTTGCCTGTCGCCTGCCAGCAGTGATGTCGGTGATCAAAGATATTAACGAACCACGCTATCCCTCGCTCCTCAAAATCAAGCGTGTGGCAAAGGTTGAGCCACCAGTGTGGACAGCCGCCGATCTGGGGTTGAATGCCACCGACCTTACCCCAACCGCCCAACTTGTCGAGCGCGTACCACCGCCACCTCGTCCCAAGGGCGAGATCATCGACGGGCCGGACGCGGCCACCAAAGTTCGTAAGCTGGTCGATAAGCTATTGGAGTATCAAGTGATTTAAGCGTGGAAAGGAGCAGATCATGAATGGCGTACTGGTTGTTCTAGAAGCACTTGGCGATGATCTGGCCGCCATTTCGCGCGAGTTGCTCGGCAAGGGGCGGCAACTGGCAGATGCTTTAGGTGGTTCGCTGGCAGCACTGGCAATTGGGCCGACAAAAGCCATTGCGGCACGTGCTGGTAATTTTGGCGCCGATCAGGTCTATACGATTGATGCACCGGCACTACGTCAATACACAACCGACGGTTATGTTGCAGCAGCGATTGCAGCAGTCAAGGCGTTTCAGCCGGCGCTGATTCTTGCCGGAGCCAGCTTCCAGATGCGCGATTTTGGCGCAGCGCTGGCAACCGATCTTGGTGCTGGTCTGGTGGTCGATGCAACCAATATTCAAGTGGTTGACGGTGCTCTTCAGGTCACACGACCGTCGCACGGTGGGAATGTTATCAATACCTATCGCTTCGCCGCAGGGACGACGGTCGTGGCATTGGTGCGTAAGCAGAGCTTCCCAGAAGCTGCTGCCCAACCCGACCGTAGCGCACCAATTACCGAGCTAACGGTAGCCGAACTTACCCCACGTACTGAAGTACTGTCGGTGGCGCCCAAGGCTGGTGCAGTCAACCTGACTGACGCTGCAATTATTGTGACCGGTGGCCGGGGCTTGGGCAACAAAGAGAACTACTACCGCCTGATTCCGCCATTGGCTGAGGCTTTGGGTGGTGCTTACGGTGCTTCACGGGCAATTGTTGACGATGGCTGGGTTCCCTATGAGCACCAGGTTGGTCAGACCGGAAAGACGGTCAGTCCTAAACTCTATATCGCTGCCGGTGTCAGTGGCGCGATCCAGCATCTGGCCGGAATGCGAACTAGCCGCACCATTGTGGCCATCAATAAAGACCCGGAAGCACCTATTTTCCGCATTGCGACGCTCGGTGTTGTTGGTGATGTAAACGAGATTTTGCCGCTGCTGACAGAAGAGATCAAAGCGCGTCTCAACCGGTAAGTTTTTCTGGCCGGTGAAAGCGGTGTATTGTACTGAGGACAATACACCGCTTGGCAAAAGTGCGGGTCAAGAATGAAACGGCACACATTACTGATTGTGTTCGTCGTATTGATTGTCGGTGGGGTGGGGCTGGCCCAGGCAGCTTATCGTTTATTCTTGCCCTTTGTCGAGCACCGAGCGCTCATTCCGTCTGACGACGAAGTAAGCGCTCGCTTACGAGTTGCTGATGGATACGCTGTGCGTCTCTACGCACATGGTCTCAACCGGCCTCGCCTGATGGCAATCGGCCCCGACGGTCAACTCTATGTTGCCGAGCGTGGTGCCAATCGTATTGTACGTCTATCAGATAAGAACGGTGACGGGAGATCGGATGAGACAACGGTCGTTGTAGCGAATCTGACCGGTGTTCATAGCCTGGAATGGTACGGTCAAGATTTATACGCTGCCGGCAATGCGACTGTCTGGCGATTGCACGACAGCAATGCTGATGGAGTGTTTGACCGTTCGGAAACGAGCGTGGTTGTTGACGGGTTGCCAAACGATGGTGGTCATTCAACCCGAACGGCACGTATCGGGCCTGATGGCATGCTCTACGTTGCGGTCGGTTCAAAATGTAATATTACCGTTGGTTGTAGTGAAGGCGATCCACGGCGGGCAGCCATTCTACGCTACACATTAGAGGGGGATATTCCAGCCGACAACCCGTTTGTCAATGATCCCGACCTCCGTCGGCGGGCCGTCTGGGCCGAGGGATTACGGAACAGCGTTGATTTTATCTTCTTGCCCGATAGAAGACTCTGGGCAACTCATAACGGCAGTGATGGTCTTGGGAACGACCTGCCACCGGAAGAGGTCATTATTGAGGTTGAGGCTGGAAAACATTACGGCTGGCCATACTGCTATACGGCGGTGGTTGGTCCTGTTCCGAACGATGCCAGAGAAGTGCGTGACGAGCGTGTACCGCTCGATGCTACCTTCAACACGTGCGACCTGGCGACACCGGCTCGTTTCACCGATCTAGCCCATTACGCCCCTCTCGGTATTGCGCGTCTTGCCGATGGTGATATCCTGATTGCGTACCACGGCTCCTGGAATGCCGACCAGACGCACCGTGATTGTCGGGTACAGCGCATTCAGGTCAGCAATGGAATGCCGGTCAGTGCCGATCCGTTTCTAACCGGATTTCGTGATCATCCGCAACAGGAATGTGGTGGGGCTTGGGGACGACCAGCGGGAATCACTATCGCGGCAGATGGTACGATCTTTGTCTCCGACGACCATAATGGCAATATTTATCGCATTGTTTCCTTACCTGGATAGGTTGTCGTATTCGCAGAAGAAGAGGGTACCGGCAGTAATGCAAATCGGTACTGCAATCAGGTTGAAGAACGGTATACTCACCAGTCCGAGGCATATCAGACCAAATCCGGCGCTGGCCGGCAGATGACGGCGAATAAAGCTCAGTTTGCCACGAAACGAAAGTCGGCGCCGTTCAAGAGGTGGATCAAAGAAGTCGAGACAAGTGATGGTCACACCGAGGGTCACACTGGCGCCAGTCGCCAGCAGGGTTCCCACGACAGGAATCAGGTTTAGCAAGAGAGCTGGGGTACCGATCAGCAGAATCAGTAGAAACTTCTTCAACTCAAACAGAAGTGCGCACAACACATCGTGCATGACGGATGCCGAAGTTGGTGGTGGCGCGGTTCTGACGACGCCGCGCAAACGTTCTTCAATCAATTCTGACAGGCGTCCATAAAAAGGAGAGCCGAGAACCACCCCGAAGCGCACCAGTATATATCCAAGCCCCAAAAAAAGGGCAATAACCAGCAGCCCTCGTACAAACCACTCGATCCATACCGGCCAGCCGACAAGAAAAGTCTCAATTGCCTGAAAACCAGCCCACAACAAGGTGGTGTAGAGTGCCAAGCCCACAATGATATTCAGTACAATTGGCATCACAATATAACGCCAGAGCACCGGTTGCCCGACGATGAACCGTATCGCACGCAATGGATAGCTGAAACCGTCAATGAGTGAACGCATATGAGAGTGGTAACATCGTAGCAAAACAGGTTTAGGTGCTCTTGCGACGTGTAAAATCTGGGGAAGGTGTGTTGTACCACAGTATGCTCACGATGCCAGAGGCTTCTGAACGAATTCGTCTTTGCTGGTACAAGAGAAGCCAGGGCCAACAAAACATATATAGTGCAACTCGCCGGTCACCCCTTTCCCGTCAAGACGTAAGTATAGCTGCTGGACTGATCGCGGCTTCCAATCGTGGTGCAATGCGTGTCCAATCGTAATTGGCACACACAAAGGTACGCCCAGCCAGACCTAATTGTTGCGCAAATGCACGATCGGTTATCAGGCGCGAGACAGCCTGGGCAAATGTAGCCGGGGTATCTGCCAGCAACAAATGTTCGCCGTTGCGCAGACCGGCAACACCTTCAGCGCCAAAAGACGTACTGACAACGGGTGTAGCCATCGCTAACGCTTCTAACAATTTCAGCCGCGAGCCACCGCCTATTCGCATCGGAATGACAACAACCGCAGCTTCTGTCAGTGCCGGACGTGTATCGGCAACCTCGCCGGTGACTATAATATGCCGATCATCGTGCAGAGCAAGCACATTCGGGTGCGGGCGTCGTCCGATCAGTCGTAGCCGCAATGCCGGATGCATTTGCTTGATTAGGGGGAACACCGCATCAACAAACCACAGCACAGCGTCAACATTTGGCCGATAGTCGAGCGTGCCGACAAAGACCAGATCATTGGTCGGGGGAGGGGCTTGGGTTGGAGGGGCAAAATACATGCAGTCTACGCCGTTTGGTACGATATGGAGTTTCGCATGAGGTGCCAGTCGGCGTAGCGCCAGTTCATCTTCGGCTGAAACAACAATTACCCGATCAACAACCTGAAGAACATACCGTTCAAAGGCTGCTAGTTTCAGCCACTGAATAAGTGAATAGATACCACCGATCAACGCTTTCGGCGCCGGGAAACGGCGTAAATCGGTAAGAGCCGCACGGCGTTGGAGGAGATATTCGGCATTGAACTCATCGAGGATCGTGTATAGACCTGCCTTACGAACCTGGAGGAGGTAGGGCACCATCTCGATACTTTCGGCCAACACCACATCAAATTGCTGATCGGTCAGCAGCTTGTGCAATGCCGTAGTATACGCCATACTCGCATTGCGCAATGCCATATCGGGTTGCGGGCTAAACACGGTGGTCAACGCACGTTGGAATAATGAACGTGGAGACGGACCGATGACGACCTGCAAGTGCATCAGGTTTTGCAACGAAGCAAGCGCCTGTGCAGCCGATTCGTCGGGGGCGAAGCTCAGCAGCGTAACGGTGTGTTGTTTGGCCAGAGCACGTAACAGATGAAACATCCGCAGTGCTCCTCCGCTGCGCGGCGGGTATGCTGGATACGGAGCCAGAACAAGAATACGCATAGCCAATTCACACCCATGCGTCAGCGAGACCGGGTTGCGGACGAGGCCAGTCAGGCGGATAGATCAGGTAAACGGTGCCGTTTGAACTGGCTTGCCAGGCGGCTGCTAACTGCATGTGAGGGTATGCTCGCAGCAATCGGTCACGCCCGGCAGGCTCAGCGATCAAGGCATGCGTCTCGGTAAAACCGCGCACAATCGTAAGATGCCCGGCGGTACGATGCGGAGCGTCTTCGATCTGACCAGTTTCCCATGCCAAACTGATAATTACCGGCACGCCAGCAGCCGTCCACCGACTGATCTGCTCTAAGGTGTCAAGCCGTGTCACATAAGCACGCAGGCCGAAGCGGGCAGCAAAAGCGGTATTAAACGACCAGTTACCGGTTCCGTCCCAGCCCGAATCGAAGATACCGGCAGCCGTCAATTCAGGGAGCGTCTCGCGTTGCGCAAAAGGAGCCAAACGTGGATCGGCTAATTGTGCATACCAGTATGCCAGCACCATATGAACTGCGGTTGGACTGCACCACCCCTCACCACCGGCATAGTCATACTGACAGAGCAAGAGCGGTAACCCGATCGCCGAGAGTTCTGGTGGAGAGGCCAAACCTGCTGGTTTTGCCGTCGTTGTGACGCAGAGAGCGAGTGCAGCAAGCTCAGGCATATCAGCCCCAGGCAAGCCACAGAGTAACACACGCACCTGCACAGCCTGAGCTGGTGTCTTCAGGAGAAGGGTATCAGTAGCAACCGAACCAAACTCATTCGTCTGCGACGGAAAACTGCTTCGCCGCGTTCCATCGCTATCCCATGCTGCAATACGAAACCAACCGCTCCAGATGCCATTCTGTTGTACCCGTAATTGCAACTCAATCCAGCTTGCTGGCGGCGTATCAGCAGCCCAACTCGGAATAATTTCCAGAGCAGGGGGAGTTTGGAGCGATGGACTGAACAGTGCAATTCGGGCATACCTATCATCGGTAGGTAATGGTGCAGCCCGTTCCCACGTGTCGATTGCAACTGCATCCCAATAATGCAAGAGATGATGAGACATCACAAAATTATCTTTCGCTATCGAGAATCCACTCGGCGGGACCAATCAACTCAAGATCGGGATTGGCCGCGACCTCTGACAAGAGAGCTTCACTCACCAACAACTCTTCCAGATGAAGCGTATCGGGAATACGCACCAACCGCACCGCCGCAGGATCAGGTTGTCCACACGTCTTAACCGCCATTGCCACCGCATCGCGCTCAGTAGGCAGGGTAATGGGCAAGCCACCCTTACACAAACCAACCAAACCGGCAGTCAAGACATTCACATAGGTTGCATGAAAATCGATCTTCGCAGCCAGACGGGCAGTTGTAATATCGGCCAGGCCAATACCGTTTGCGTTACCGTGCGTTTCGGAGGTCAAATCAAGCACCACAATCACATTGATGACCGGTCGGTCGGGTGGTGGTTCACCAGGGATAGGCAACCGCCCGATCACGTTGGTATCCATACCGGTGCCACTGATATTCTTACCAATCCGATCCACAACCAACACGTCAAGGCGGTCAAAGGGTAATCGAGCCATCATCTTTTTACTTTGGAGCAACAGCTCAGCCTCACCCGCACCACCGATTTCATTCGGAGGCAGCGCAACGATTGCCGCAGTCTGATCACGTGCATCTTCGAGAATTGCCAGCCCGGCCAGCACATGGCCGCGTTCGACAATCATGCGCGCCATTGGCACAATCTGCTCTTTCAGACCGTACACCCCAGTGCGATGGACAATTTCGGCACCGTGTCGCTTTCCTAAACCAACTGCACACATCTTTGCTAAACCACTCTCTATTGGCGCCTTAAAGGATGTGTGGGTTTTGATCCGATTAATCACCAGCACACCATCGGCTTCAGCAGCAAACCGATCCATATAGACGGGCGTACCATCGGCAATTCGACCCAATTCAACCACGTCCATTGTAGCCCGGATCGGACAGCCAACCGTTTGCTCGGTAATCCCAAGTGAAGCAAGGAGCGCTACTTGCCCTTCGTCCGTTGCACCGCCATGACTACCCATAGCTGGTACAACGAAAGGCAGTGCCCCGTGATCACGCAGCCAACCAACTGCTGCGGCCGTAATCTGCACAATATTGGTAATCCCGCGACTACCGGCAGTCACTGCGATCTGCATCCCTGGGCGAATACGTGCCGCCAGACCCAGGCGGTCAAGTTCAGCCCGCACTGTAGCCGTGACATCGGTCAAAGGCATAGTTTGCCAGCGTTGGCGAACACGAAAAATTGGTGGCAGAGGAGTATCAGCCCGGATTTGCTCAATATTCAGCGTGATCTGCATCGGTCACCCTCACCGAGGTCATCTATATACTTCTCGCATTGTACCACAGGCTAGAGAAAGGCGAGAAAGCGTAAAGGCAAGAGAGCGATGTACTAGTAATGTGTGCAAATGAAGCCCATTGGCCTACCAAACACAACCGAAACGGCAACTTTGTAATTCCTATTCCTGGCATTTACCGACGCACTCCACGATTCGTACTTTTCTTTTCTATGAAATGATCTACCATCTACTCAGACTCAGGATACAGTCATGAGCCATCAGTTCCATCGCCGGCACAAGACAACCGCTTTTTCCCCAGCTCACTGAAGCCATCCACCGCACATAACGATGATCCGCTTCGCAACCGAGCAACGCCAAACCGCCAACCGCATTGTCCATTTTGCACAATCTCCCCGCCAACCAGCGTAACTTTCAGGCTAGGAAAACGTTTTTATTGATGATCCCCCATATATTCAGAACTAGGAGGCGACCATGAACCGTCAGTCCCATCGTTTGCGCAAGACAACTACCCTCCCCACAACCCCACCTCCAGCCAGTCCACCTCCAGACCCATCTAACCTACCCATCCCTTCACCGGACGAACTCGATGATCAAGAAAGCCGCTCATCATCGTCTCTACCATTCTGGCATCCCAAAGCGATTTGTCACGTCATCCGTGCGTTAGTCGCTTAAAACTCAAACGCCTGATGACAATAGCACGAAAAGGCTGATAGTGATCAAGACTCTTCTTGAATGACACGCTCAACACAAACGGGGCGGCTTACTAAACCGCCCCATTTTCGCTGTGTAAAGGCATTCTGATACGTCTTGGATTTAGCACATGTCACCGGTTTCAGTGCTCTACCGTGAGCCGAAATTGTTGAAAGCTTATACGGTTGGGCTACCTGGCCAATACTTTACTCCGTTTCAGTGCTCTACCGTGAGCCGAAATTGTTGAAAGCTGTCTTAACCGTCGCGTCCGAGACCG
>Ga0209227_1001058_pt1 | contig 22210 bp, 21 predicted proteins | sample YNPBryantNP2012_FD_185815 | JGI IMG/M metagenome (GOLD analysis project Ga0209227, IMG submission 185815) | Anoxygenic and chlorotrophic microbial mat microbial communities from Yellowstone National Park, USA - YNP Bryant NP 2012 (SPAdes)... ...
GTCGAAAATTGAGCGGCGACATTTGATAAATGCCTTTCGGTTGATTACAATGACATTTGATACAATATAACTGAAATATTCCCAAATGTCCAGCTCAAAAATTTATCAACTAATTTTTAGAAGAACCAAAATTCAAAGCTATGCCAATTGCCTTGGGTGCAATCATAACATGATCCAACAATTTTTTCATCAGCGCGTGATTGCCAGCCTGAATAAAATAGACAGTCAGATCGAACAGAAATAGAAACCCGCCCTGAAGCATTAGCGAATTGCCATAGCCTTTCAACCGATCGTGATGTTTAAGCGAATTCTTCGCCCGCTCTTTGAGATAGAATCCTGTCATAATATAGCCGACGTCCAGCCCCGCATTGAACAACAAAATCTTTTCGATATTTGCCTGCTGTTTGACTGATTCAAACAATGAAAGCGCCGTATTAGGATTCATAGCATCATAAAGGCCGAATCCTGCAATGACCAAATTGACGGCATTCCAGGCGATGTTCATCTGATAAAAATATCTCCGATCCTTTTCGCCCGACCGATATAATGCCCCATTGACCATCATGTTTCCTATTGCCCATGATCCAAGGCTGAGCATAGCGTATCGGTTGATCTGGTTTCGGTTGAAATTAAAACGGTTTAAATCGGGCGAATCGGCCTGAGCCACCTTCGTTATTAATAGCACCAGGGCGAATACATAAATTAATTTTTTCATCTCGAACCCTTTCTCGGATAACCAATAAACAAATGACATTTCCAAATTCAAATTCGATAGTTTTGATGATTAGTGATCGAAATGGATTCTCATTCTCTTCTATCATCGCCAAGTGAATGTTGCACGCCAACCATTCATGGAAATAATCGCTTGGATAATATCTTCCTTCTTTAAGCCAGTTCCCAGTATTGCCCAATTAACCGCGGCGATGTATCGTGCGGTGTTACTTGCCAGTATTTATGCGTATGGGCCATTTCGCTCCAACGGCTATCTTGCAGCGCTTAAGTGCCAGACAGGAAAGGCAAACAACGAAATGTGACCCTCCACGGGAGATATCATCGCACAATCCCTTCGCGAGGTGATGCGGCTCCCTTTCCGCGCAGATGTCATACCAGAGATTGCGGAGTTGAGATACAACCTGTAGCAAACGGTCCAGTTCCTGAATTGAAGTTCGAAAAAAGGAGCTTCATAAATAAAACCAAGCCAAAGGCAAAGCCCAGAAAACTATCAGTCAAAATTATAGCCTCCATGTGGTATGCTGATTCTTAGCAAATTATACCGCGCGACTCATCTTGTCTTCAATAGAAGGTCGAAATTCCAGCTGCATCCTTTCGAAGCACTAAGACAACCAAATTGATTTCCTTATGCTTCACCATAAAGAAATGAATAGGAATCCTATCGGTCATCATAACAGTTCGTCTGTCTCGTATCGATTATTTCATTCAAGCTTATTGGTTGCGGGCCTCATCTGATGGTTCAGACCTTCGATTTGCTCGCCCTATAGGTCGCTCTCCGAAAAGTCAACGAAAAATTAGATAGCCTCAAATGTACGAGATCGGAAATCGTGTTCTCCAAATGCCTCTAATTGAAAACCAGCGCGTTATTCTCATGTGACCCTTATTCATCTTTTAATCGCTTCAAAAACAAGTTTTGAAAAAAATTTATTGATTTGAATGATTATTTCTGGTACTTTATCATCATGAAAAATTCAAATCCAGAAAAGCAGAGCATTCAATTTATGCGGACTATGCGACAAACCGAAAAAATATTTTCGACAATTCGATTGATTTCAAAACTGGGGAAACGTGCGGCTCCCAAATCCCATTACTTCGGCAGCCGCCCTGGCTTTATGACGCTAAATTCTTGAAGTTTGTCTGATCGCAGGAACGTCTATAACCAACATAAGAGCGGGTTTAATATGTCGTCTCCAGAATTTCAATTTGATGAATCGGGCAACACGGTGGATCAATTGCTGGATAATATCGTGGAGCGCTATTTCCAGATCGACTGCGCAATCCTTACGCCCAGTTCCCCCCGATTGGGACAAATCAGGTCGATGGCAAAAAAGTATAAAGCGCAGGGAGTGATCCATTACAGCCTCCAATTCTGCCAGCCATCTCAGATCAAGAACAGGCCAGTGGAGAAGGCGCTAAAGGCCGACGGCATCCCCGTGCTGCGCATCGATACCGATTACAGTTAGGAAGATGCGGGCCAGATCAAAACCCGAGTGGAAGCGTTCATCGAACGAATTGAGGATCACAAGTAACGATCGCCCCCCTTGCGAAGGTTCACAACCTTCGCAAGGGTGATCCCGCAATTAGCGCAATTAAAAAAATTAACAAAATTAGCGGTCACAAAATTAGCGAAATTAGCGGTCTAAAAATAGGACGAAAAATGAAATCTGCAGGCATCGACATCGGCTCTCGGACGATCAAACTGGTCGTTATCGACAATGGAAAAATCACCCACGTCCGCAAAGGCGAAACCAGCTTCGATCCGCTCAGAGTCTGCGCCGAGTTTTTACAGGGCGTTGACTATGATGTCATTACGGCAACGGGGTATGGCAGGCATCTGTTTGCGCAACACTATCCCTGCGAGGTGATCAGCGAAATCAAGGCCTTTGCTAGCGGCGCGAGGCATCTTTTTCCTGCCTGCCGTACCATTCTCGATATCGGCGGCCAGGACACCAAGGCCATTTCGCTGGCGGCCGATGGCAAGCTGCTCAAGTTCGAGATGAACGACAAATGTGCGGCGGGCACAGGCCGCTTTCTGGAGATCATGGCCATGGCGCTGGGCTATTCGTTAGCCGATTTTGGCAACGCCGCTTGCACGGCCAGGCGGGCCGAGAAGATCAGCAGCCTCTGCACCGTCTTTGCTGAGTCCGAAGTGATCTCGCTGGTCGCCAAAGGCGCTATTCGAGAAGAGGTGGCGCTGGGCATCCACCAGGGCATCGTCACCCGCTCCATCGGCATGTTGCAGCGGGTGTCGATAGAAGACGATATCGTGTTCGTCGGCGGTGTCGCATACAATCCCTGCATGAGGAATCTGCTGCGGGACAAACTTGGTCGAAAGGTGCTGATCCCAGACGATCCGCAGATTGTGGGAGCATTGGGCTGTGCGCTAAACGGGCTGTAATGCTATATGCTAAAGCGCATTATCGATCAAAAATTGCAGTCAAGCGGCTCTTGCATTACGCCATTTTGCTTGGTTTGAAACGGTACCAGCATGTCAGCAATCGGTGCACTCCAAAAATCCGATTCGTGAAAGTTCATAGTAAAGTCCCGCTCATTAGTAAAGCTGCCATGGAAAAATAAATGATCAATCCCGTGACATCGACCAGGGTTGCGACAAATGGCGCCGAGGATGTCGCCGGGTCAGCGCCAATTCGGCGCATGAGAAATGGCAACATAGAGCCTGATAGCGTTCCCAACATCACCACACCGATCAATGACAATCCCACAGTAATAGCAATGGGCACCCAATGTTCGCCATACATGTGAAAAAACATTTGCCCGAGCGCAACCCTTAGAACTCCAATTGAGCCCAGAATCGTGCCCAATGATAACCCCGACATTATTTCTCGCCGCATGACTCGCCACCAATCCCGGAGTGTGATTTCTCCTACTGCCATAGCACGGATAATTAAAGTTGCCGCCTGAGAGCCGCTGTTGCCACCGCTGGAAATTATCAGCGGTACGAATAGCGCCAATACCACAGCTCTGGCAATCTCTTCTTCAAAATGACCCATGGCTGTTGCGGTCAACATCTCCCCCAGAAATAATAAGATCAACCATCTAGCGCGCTTTTTCACCAATGTAGCAAATGGCGTTTCAATGTAAGGCATATCCAAGGCGTCCGAACCACCGATCTTTTGAATATCTTCAGTGGCTTCTTCCTGAGCGACGTCCATCACGTCGTCAAATGTGACGATGCCTAATAATATGCCTCGGGTATCGGTAACCGGCAAGGCGACTCGATCGTAATCTTGAAATACTTTGACCGCGGTTTCTTGATCATCTGTGGCCTTGAGTGCCACAAAGATATTATCCATGAGATCAGATATCTTTGTGTCTGGCTCTGCCAAAATTAATTCCCTGATCCTTAGATCGTCGAGTAATTTCCAATAGTCATCGACCACATAAATGATATTCAACGTCTCACTGTCCTTGCCGTTTTTGCGAATATAGTCAAGCGCCTGCTGTACCGTCCAGTGCGGTCGGATGGCGACGTATTCGGTTGTCATCAACCTTCCAATGCTATCTTCTGGGTAACCAAGCAACTGGACGGCGATGGCCCTTTCTTCCGAGGAGAGTTTCGTTAACAGCTGATTGGCGACGGGACCAGGCAATTCCTCTAACAATGCCGTTCGATCATCGGGAGAAAGGTCGTTCAGCAATTCGATCAGCCATTTCTCTTCTTTGGCCAGCGATTCAATCAGCTCTTCTTGTTTTTCGAACGGCAGATATTCGAATGTCTCCGTGGCAAGCTCATGCGGCAGCAGACGAAATACTGCCACATCATCAGGTCGATCCAATTTTTCGATCAGGTCAGCAATTTCAGGAGCAGGCCAATCGACCAGCACGTCACGCAGGTCTTTCAAGTTGCGTTGCTCAATCATTTCACGAATTTCGGGCGTCAGAAGTTGGGCCAGCATGAGGATTCTCCACCAAGCAACATGTGAACAATATTTCTATTTTAAAAAGAAAACCTAACTTAATCATTTAAATCCAATTTTACAAGTTAAATCTTTTTGAAAAGAATTAAGTTTCATTTCTTTTTTAATTCATTGAATTCATATCCGCAATCTTCATTATTGCTTCAGGATACCAAATTATATCACGATCGAAACGAATGAGTATTTACTCAGACTAAAAAAAGCAATGGCATTCCGAACCAAAAATCTACGTGAATATGCTTGATTTCTATGGCATCCCGAACGGAGCGGAGTAAGAAATTTCTTAATTTGCTGTGATTGTGAATGCAAATAAAACTGCGTTGACAAATAATTTTGTGATGGATAATACTTCCCAAATTTAGGTGCGATTAATCGATGATCATGAATTTACGCTAAAAATTAAAAGAGCTAATATCCAGACTGACATATCGGTGATTACTATTGATGTTAAAAATTTTCCTTCAATAAAAATAAGCAATTCGGATAATATTCGGGTCGGCAATTGAGTGTTAGCCATTGTTTCCCATCTGAATCCCCAATGAGGACAAACCATCACATCAGGTATCATGAGTGCGAACGGAAAAAGCGGTGAGGGATTGAATCAATATGAGGATTATATCCATGCCGATGCCGCCAATAATGCAAGGAAATTTTGAGGTGCACGGATGAACCTAAAGGGTGAACTGGTTGGCATCAACTCCGATATTGCCACCCAGAATGGCGGTTTTATAGGTAGCGGTTTTGTCATTCCCGTCAATCTGGTGAAAAAATTCATGTCCGGCATCATAGAGACGGGAAAACTCACCCGTGGTCGGCTATGGGTTGATATCCAGAACATTCTGGCTAAGCTGGCAACGGCAATGAAGCTGGATGTGGCGAAAGTCGTGATTCTCAACAAACTCATAGAAGATAGCCCAACCGGCATGGTAAGCATTACAGAAGAGAGTGTGATCTTGCAATTAAATGGCAAAGATATCGATAATGGAGTAAAACGGACCATGTTGGTTGCCAGCCATTCTTCTAAAAGCGATCTTGCTGAAAAAATTTTGCGCAAGGGCAAGCCAATGGATTTGACGATAAAACTGGGTGAATTGACTGCCAATGTCCAATGAGAAGCTGAAGATGGCAGGATCAGGTATGAAAGCATCGCCCGCTTCGATTTAAAAATATGGTCTGCCTAAAAAAATAGTAGGCCCGGTGGGACGCAGATCAATCCCAATGATACTCCCAATCAATTTGATAGTCAGCAAGGCGATGTGATTTTGTAAGTCAATCAAAAAAGTATCCGTTCAGCAGCTAATTTTGTTGGGAAGGTTTTATCGTTTGATAAAATCGAACACGCAAAAAAGTTGCAATGGATCATATTGGGTGAAAGATAGCTTTAGAACAAAAATAATCGTGAAAAGATTATTTTAATTTTTAGATGATATTTCTGTTGATGCCAAAAAAGCATTGCAATATCGATATGTTGTCACGCTTAAAAATTTTATAACAAATCGCTTGACAGCAAAATAATTTATTTATATATTATCTATGCTAAAAAAGTATTGACGACGTTTTATTAGAAAATCAAAGGCAAACCATGTATAAGCTCAAAGCAAAATTCCAACCAATCACCTGATCCGATTCCTGGGAAACCGTGCGCTTCCCGAGTCTCATAACTGCCGCAGTCTTCCTGCCATCAGCCCACTAACCTCCTGAAATGTGCCTGGTCGCAGAGAAGTCTGCGACCAATATGGAAGGAGGTGGATTATGTCTCCGTAATTCCACTTTTTGGTATTCGCTTTTAGGTTTCTTGTAGCAGAATTCAAATAATCAAAAGCCAAATTTCAAATAACAAATAAATTCCAATTTTCAATTTTCCAATTCTTCAAAAGCGAGAGGCGTTTGGAATTTGAGGATTGAATTTTGAGACCTATCCCGCCAACAGGCGGACAGGTTTGAGATTTGGGATTTGAGCATTGAATTTTGAAATTTATTTGTATTTTGTTTTTTAAATTTTGAAAATTTACAACCATTTGGAGGAAGAATTAATGGCAGCAGACTATCGTCAGATGTGGACCGAACTGGGGCTGGATTTGCCCGCTCATGATGCGTTACTGGGTGTGCTGGGGCAGGCGTATGGGGATATTTATTTGGCTCAAAAAAATCGTCCCGAGGGGATGCAATATTTCGACTTTGTGATGAGCGAGGTGCATGGCTTACGCATTAAAGAATTGCGGGATGCCCAGGGCAACGATCGCAAAGTGATCGGATCGTTTTGCGTGTTTGTCCCTGAAGAATTGATCCTCGCCGTGGATGGCATTTCCGTTGGGCTGTGCGCAGGTGCTGAATTTGGCTTTGACAAAGCCGAGGAAGTTTTGCCTCGCAATACCTGCGCTTTGATCAAATCGGCGTTCGGATTCAAACTGGGCAAGGTCTGTCCCTACGTGGAATCCAGCGATATGATCGTCGGCGAGAACACCTGTGATGGCAAGAAAAAAGCTTATGAACTCTTGAAAGATCTGGTGAAAAATCTGTTCATCCTCGACCTGCCGCAGATGAAAAGCGAGGCGGGCAAGGCGCTGCTCAAGGCCGAGTATCAACGTTTTGCCAGAGCGCTGGAGGAACTCTCGGGCAAGAAAATTACCGTGGCATCCTTGAAAAAAGGCATCGAGTTGGTCAATCAGAAACGGAAGGCCATCCATCGTCTGTCCGATCTGCGCAAACATCATCCCGCTCCCATTTCAGGATTGGATGCGCTGCTCATCAACCAGGTCTTTTTCTATGACGATCCCGTGCGCTTCACGGCTTCGGTGAACAAAATTTGTGATGAGCTAGAGCAGCGGGTGAAAAACGGGCAGGGCGTTCGAGGCAATGGCTCGCCACGGATCGTGATCTCTGGCTCGCCCATGGCTGTGCCCAACTGGAAAATTCCCTGGATCGTGGAGAGCAGCGGCGCTATCATTGTGGGCGAGGAATCCTGCGTCGGCGAGCGAGGCACCCAATGGCTCACCAATGAAGCGGGCAGCACCGTGGAGCAATTGTTGGATAATATCGTGGAGCGCTATTTCCAGATCGACTGCGCCATCTTCACGCCCAATCCCACCCGACTGGAGCATATCAGGTCAATGGTGAAAAAGTATCAAGCGCAGGGAGTGATCCATTACAGCCTCCAATTCTGCCAGCCCTATCAGATCGAAAGCGGGCCAGTGGAAAAGGCGCTGGAGGCCGATGGCATCCCCGTGCTGCGCATCGATACCGATTACAGTCAGGAAGATGCAGGCCAGATCAAAACCCGAGTGGAAGCGTTCATCGAACGAATTGGGGATCACAAGTAACGATCGCCCCCCTTGCGAAGGTTCCAGCCCTTCGCAAGGGTGATCCCGCAATTAGCGCAATTAGCCAAATTAGCGAAATTAGCGGTCCTAAAATTAGCGAAATTAGCGGTCTAAAAATAGGACGAAAAATGAAATCAGCAGGCATCGACATCGGCTCTCGGACGGTCAAACTGGTCGTTATTGAGAATGGAAAAATCACCCACGTCCGCAAAGGCGAAACCAGCTTCGATCCGCTCAGAGTCTGCGCCGAGTTTTTACAAGGTGTTGACTATGATGTCATTACGGCGACAGGTTATGGCAGGCATCTGTTTGCGCAGCACTATCCCTGCGAGGTGATCAGCGAGATCAAGGCCTTTGCCAGCGGCGCCAGGCATCTTTTTCCTACCTGCCGTACCATTCTCGATATCGGGGGCCAGGACACCAAGGCCATTTCGCTGGCGGCCGATGGCAAGCTGCTCAAGTTCGAGATGAACGACAAATGCGCGGCGGGCACAGGCCGCTTTCTGGAGATCATGGCCATGGCGCTGGGTTTTTCGTTAGCCGATTTTGGAAAAGCGGCGTGCACAGCCCAGCGATCGGAAAAGATCAGCAGTCTATGCACCGTCTTTGCCGAGTCCGAAGTGGTTTCCCTGGTCGCCAAAGGCGCTGTTCGAGAAGAGGTGGCGCTGGGCATTCACCAGGGCATCGTCACTCGCTCCATCGGCATGTTGCAGCGGGTATCGATCGAGAACGATGTGGCGTTCGTCGGCGGCGTGGCCTATAATCCGTGCATGAAAAATTTGTTGCAGGAAAAGCTGGGCCGAACGGTGCTCATCCCTGAAGATCCTCAGGTCGTCGGTGCCCTGGGCTGTGCCATTGTAGGACAAATTGGCAATTTGTCCTAAATTCCAAAAGCCAAATCCCAAATTTCAAATAATAACCAATTTTCAATTTTCCAAACAAGTTCTCACTGAATGATGAGTTTGAAATTTAAGGATTGAATTTTAAAATTTGAAAATTCGATTGATTTCACTGCTGACCCAAATAATCTAAATTTGTAAATTTGCTTCTTGAAAATAGGCTATTAAAATCAAATTAATCGTTTTTCAGAATGAGGTTTTATTTCAACCTGTCCGTCAGATGGCGTTTAGCGTTAACTTAAGAAAAGCATTGTTGAGTTGTCACGTCTGCTAATTGGCGGGCGTGGCAATTTAAAGATTGCCTTAGGTTGACGCCAATTGCCAGTTGGCGGATTATATTCTGCTGTCCCAAATGCTTAATGAATATTCCTTTTTTGGACAGGAGTGTTTTTCAATGAAGGTAATAAGGTTTCTGCTATTACGGATTTTTCGATGTTACTAAGGTTCTAATCAGCTTGTCATAGAAAACAAATTCAGAGAGCCTGATTAACCTTAGTAACCAACCGAATCCACTAACGATCTAACCTTATTACCTTATTGTTGTATTTTGCTGTTCAAAATGCTTAACGGGAAATCTTATTTGGAACAAGAGCGCCAATTACTAATTACTAATTTCTAATTTCGAATCTCTAATTTCTAATATCTAATTTCTAATTCCTAAATTTCAATTGTAAATTTGCAAAGCTGCAGTATTTCTGCCGCGGAAATTTGGAATTTGGTTATCGGATATTGGGATTTATCCAACCAGCAGGCGGATAGGTTTGTTATTTATCTATTAAAATTCAAAACAAATTGGAGGAAAAATTCATGAAGCAAAAATTGACAAAATTCTTTGCTTCTCGCTGGGGCATCATTCTGGCGGGTGCGGTTATCGGCATTCTCGCCCCGCTGTTGCAGAAATTTGGCAATCCGCCCAACATGGGCATCTGCGTCGCCTGTTTCGAGCGGGATATTGCGGGAGCGCTGGGGCTGCATCGGGCAGCGGTGGTGCAATACATCCGACCCGAAATTATTGGCTTCGTGCTGGGATCGCTGATCGCTGCTTTTCTATTTCGGGAGTTCAAAGCCCGTGCGGGATCGGCGCCGATTGTGCGGTTTCTTTTGGGCGTCTTTGCCATGATCGGCGCTCTGGCATTTCTAGGCTGCCCCTGGCGAGCACTATTGCGGCTGGCTGGCGGCGATCTCAATGCCATTCTGGGATTGGTAGGGCTGGCCGTTGGCATTGCTGTCGGCGTGCAATTTTTAAAAGCGGGCTTCAATCTGGGACGAAGTCAAAAGACATACGCCTCAGTGGGCTGGATTCTGCCAGCGATCATGATCGGACTGTTGCTCTTGCTGATTTTCAAAGTGCAGTTCAGCGAGAACGGACCCATCTTTTTCAGCGCCAAGGGGCCTGGATCCATGCATGCGCCGCTGTTGATTTCCCTGGGCGCAGGATTGATCATCGGCTTCTTTGCCCAGCGTACCCGCTTCTGCACCATGGGCGCTTTGCGGGACGTGATTCTGATGCGGGACACCCATCTCCTCAGCGGCGTTGGAGCGCTGTTGGTGGTGGCAGTCATCATGAACCTGATTTTGGGGCAGACCAGGCTGGGATTTGCGGCCCAGCCCGTGGCCCATAGCAGCCATTTGTGGAATTTTCTCGGCATGTCGCTGGCAGGAATGGCGTTTGCCCTGGCAGGTGGTTGTCCAGGCCGACAGCTTTTTTTGGCAGGCGAAGGCGATGGCGATTCCGCGATCTTTGTGATCGGCATGATCACTGGTGCGGCGTTTTCCCACAATTTCAGCCTGGCAGGCTCGCCCGATAAAGTGGTCGATGGCGCCCTCCAGGTTGGCGGATTAACCACAGCGGGAATGGCTGCCGTTGTGCTGGGATTGATCGTCTGCATCACCATCGGATTTAGCATGCGAGAAAAAATGAATTAGAGCTCATTATTAACTAACTTATCGGGTCATTGCGAGGCTCCGTCCGCCGACTGGCCATTGGCGTCAACCTAAGCGATGGAATAGGGAACCGCTGTCATTCTGAGGAGCGAAGCGACGAAGAATCTCTTCAATAAACGTAGCAACTTTCGTTAAATCAAGAGATTCTTCGCTCTCCGTCCACCACTTGGCGGACGGATCGCTCAGAATGACGTTACACTTGACGCCAAAAGCCGACTGAAGGACGGAGACAAAGCTACCTAAGAATAAATCAAAAGATCCCTTGGCTGCGCTCGGAATGACCCGTATGAAATCGAATGAACTAAAGGAGTCAATATGAGTCAAATTGTGGATGCCCGAGGGCTGTCCTGTCCTCAGCCTGTGTTACTCACCAAACAGGCTGTGGACAAAGGCGAATTCCCCATCGAAGTGCTGGTGGATACGGTGACCTCACGAGAAAACGTGCGGCGCATGGCGGAAAATTGGGGCTGCCAGGTGCAGGTGGCAGAACTGGGGGAGGAGTTTAAATTGACGTTGGTGAAATAGTTGGGTAGTGGTTTAGAAACCCTTGCGAAGGTTTTTTTAACCTTCGCAAGGGTCTGTGATGATCAAACATGCTCATGGCATCGCCGTTGCCAATTGTTCCAGGATGGCGTAAAAGAAATTGGTGTCCACTCCTCCTGGCTCAAATTGATAAGCCATCACGCCCAGGCTGCCTTTCACACCCACCACGCTAATAAACTGCTTTGAAAAATCGGTGTGCCAGCGATTTTGCCATTCAGTTAAAACAGATTTTAATGAATCCAAATTTGCCAACCTGAAAACGCTACTATAGGTAATTTTTCCCTGAATATCGCTCGCTTTCATAGCCACAGAATCATTGGCAAATTGACAAATATCAAACCCAATTATTGAACCCTGTCCATTCCGCCACTCTTTTCTGATACCCATAGCAATATTTTCGGAATCCATCACCCATTTGGAATCCCAGGTGCTATATAATGAAAAACCATTCATTAGCTGCGAATGAACCACTGGATCAGTTATTTGTTGATAGGTTGATTTAGAAATCTGCTTTTTCTTAGCGGCAGTTTCAAATTCAACTATTTCAGGCAACAAATTAGATTCAATTTTATCTGACAATTTACTGAAAAGTGATAATAATAATGGCAGGTCATTTTCATTAAAGTCTGACCACAAGTTAATTTTTATTGCTACATTAGCCCTCAAAAAAAATATGCTTTTGCCATAGATGGAAACCCAGGAATTATCGCTAAAAATTGAGCCAGTTTGGCTACCCCAAATCGAGGGAGTTTGATAACTTTGAGCCGCATAGCTGATGCTAAAGTTAGCTTGGGGCTCGGATGCAAATTCACCATATTCAATATAGATCATATTTTTTTCATCTCTGCCTTTGACATGCCATTTCTGTTGCATAACAGAATGGAGTTGGCTGCCATCGCCGACAATCCATTCAAATGGCACTTGTCTTTTCAACTCATAAGCTGGAATTTCAGATTCACTTAGCAAAAACCTCCCTAAATCATTATTTAGAGGGGGATCAATTAGTGAATTATGCTTCTCGCAGCTAATTAACAATAAAAAAGATGCTATTAATATAAATTTCCTCATAGCTAAATCCTCCTTCCCCATTTTGAAAATGATTAAAGTTACATTATATCTGCTTTGATAATTTTGCTACGATTGAATAAAAGAAATTCTTATCAATGCCTGAAGAACTAAATTGATAGACGTGAATTGCAATATTTCCCTTTAACCCTATCACTGAGAATAAATTTTTGGGTAAACCAGACTTCCATTTATTCTGCCAGTCATTGATGATAGTTGTTAGTGAATCAAGATTATCCAGGTCAACGACTTCATTGTATGTTATTCTTTTCTGAAGGCTGGCCGCATTGGAAGCTACTGAATCCGAGTTAAACTGACATATGTCAATCGCAACAATAGCATTATGATTATCTTTCCACTCTCTTCGGATACCCATAGCAATATTTTCTGAATCAATCAGCCATTTGGAATCCCAGGTGCTCTGTAGCGAAAAGCCGTTCATCAGTTCCGAATTTACAATTGGATCAGTTATCTTCTTGTATTCGGCCATGGAAATTTGTTTTTGCCTGGCGGTTGCCTCTAAAGAAAGTATCTCGGAGGACAGGTTAATCTCGATTTTATTTAACAATTTACTGCAAAGAGATAATAATAGTGGCAACTCATTTTCATCAAAATTCATCCATAAATTGATCTTTATGCCAACATTTGATCTTACAAAAAATATTCCCCGACCATTGATGAAAACCCAAGATGCATCTCCAACAATTGAACCATTTGAAAAACCCCAAACAGATGGGGTAGCGAAGCTTTGAGCTGCATAAGCTGTCTTTATTGCAGCTTCAGGTTCAGTATGGAATTCACAATATTCAACAAAAATATTTTTCTTTGTATCATCGCCTTTAAGACGCCATTTCTGCTGAATTACGCTTTGAAGTTTGTTGCCTTCGTCTATAACCCAGTCATTAATCGATTGTCTTTCTAAATCATAATTGCTCATTTCAGATTCTGTTAGCAAGAATTTTTCTTGAGATTTAGTGCTAGAACTAAACAAAATTAACATTATTAAGGTTATAATAATAGCAGCCGTTATTTTATATTTGTAATACATCGCTCTCCTCCCTTAATTTTATCAAAGATTAATCAACAGTGCTATAATTAAACGGTGTATCAGGATTCCAGTATCCAGAATAATATAGATCATTTTTATAATTTCCATTTATATCTTCGTCAACTGGTATGCGAGGATTATTGGGATTTAGTCGGAGACATGCATCATACACATCTGACCAGGCAACTTGATGAAAATTCCAAAGAGTTATTTGCCAATCGTTTCCATTACCAATTGGGTCTATAGATTTAGTATAAAATTGTCCCCAAATTTTTCTAACATTTGGACTGGCACCAATTGCTCTGCTAAAAACATGCACCACCGCCGACATATCACGACAATCAGCATCATCATCAGATAAGAAGCTTGTTAAATGAAAAGTTGTACCAGGGGCATGCTTGAAAACGTTTTTATCATTATTTTAAGGTATGATAGTAACTATTCGTTCAGCCACAGCAGACACCACATTGCTTTTGTTAATCACCACAAATTTTAGCTTATGTGAGCCAAAAAAAGGTTCGTCCACTTGATCCCGAGATGCGACGAAAGTAAATACATTTTCTGGATCACCTTGAAATTTAATTAATCCTGGCTGAGTTTGATACTCCAATGGCTCATTGCTTGGATCGGTTGCCTGGATCGCTATCTTGATAGAATCTCCTTCTTTTAAATTGCTTTTGGCTAATGACACAGATTCTATCTTCGGAACAGAAATGGCTTCATCAATTTTTAAATAGTCCGCTTTTCTTTTGATATCCTCATCTAATGTCCTGGCAAGGTCTACCAGGTTTTTGTAGCTATGTGAGCTCAAAATGAACAGCGCATTTTCTTTGAGGAATAATATGTTGGTCACATTCTCTGAATCCGAATTAGGGGACCACCACCAGAACCTATCGCCAATTTGAGCATTGCCCAATCCGCCTTCCATCATTTTGATACTTATTTCATTTAAATAATCCAATGCAACATCGTTAGCCTCGGTTGGGGATTGATGCAGGCCAATGGTCAAATGAACGGTCCCCTGATCGCTGGCCCTCTGGAAGACAAATTCTCGCCCACAATTCCATTGCGCTCAGCTTCTAACCAAATCAAAACCTGGCAAATTCTGTTGGCCCATTTGTACCGCATCGAATTTTACAATAGGATAATCGCTATGAGAAGAACCGAAAATTCCCCCAGCATCGCTGCAACAAATTTGCAAAATAAAAGCAGCGATTACCATGAATAAGCCTGAAAAATAACTGTTCTTCATTGTGCACCTCCCTAAAATACCGTACATGTAACCGTAGCGACGCTTTCTACGTCATCGTCGCTGGTTAATTTTTCGATATACGATGTTAAGCTCATGTCGCCAACAGCTAACTTCCAGCTAAAAGGGCTACTTCTGGGGTTGGCATCATTATCTATTTTTGTCGAAGCATCAGCGACTTCCGAACCATACCAGCCAACTTGATGGTAGTTCCAGCAACCGCCAAATGTATAGCTGCCCCAGCCTGCTGGCCAGATATAGTTATAACAGAAATAATATGGATAGCTTGTTCTATCAATTCTATTATATTGACAATCGCCTCCTAAAGCATTTAATAGTACTTGAAGAAAATTCGAAAAATCTCTGCAATCCATTTCGACATTGCTGGGATTCGAGAGATCATTCAATAGAGATGTTAGATTCAGGTTCGTATAAGATCCTTGAGTATAGTGATTGCCACCATCATATTCGACTCCACAGTCATAAAGTGACTCCGTTAAGTCCTGCAGCGCCGCTCCCAGGTATGTTCTTCCACTCGCCCAATCGCACGCATAATCCAGCACCTCAGTCCAGGGCTCAGCCATGGGGCTCTGCGGCTCATCCAGCAAGGTATACTGTTACTGTTTTATTTTGATGTCGATGCTCGAACTGCGATAGTAGCCTCGATCGTTGATCACAACAACAGTGATAGTCTGCGTGGTGCCAGGATCAACCCAGGAGGAATCATAATACCATTCGCCATACTCATTCTTGCCGATACCGCCAGCCGTGACTTGCCAGAAATAATACAGCTCGCTTCCTTTGGGATCAGATACTTCAAGAAAAAGCTTGGTTGTAGTGTTAGATTCAACCAGGCTATTGGCGATTTCAAAACGCTGAATCATCGGTTTGAATTCTTCTGCGGATGATGCGGTTGGTCTGGCAAGCAGCAAATTGTCGATGTCTTTGGCGACGGCGGCGATTCTGTTAAGCATTTCTCCATGAGGACTTATCTCTACAAAAATATTATTTCGAATGAATCGACGCCCGCCAGAGAAAGATATTTCTCCAGCGATTGGCGGATCGTCTTTTTTAGGCACTCGAAGCTCGAATGGCATGGATGAATAAAAAAATCTTTGGATAGCGTACTCGTGAATTACATCGCAACTTTCAGCTATGTACAAATCAACCACTAAGAAATCGCCTTTTATCTTTTCCCAATGTACCGTATGGTGAACCAATGCTGGCACTCCATCTTCTGCTTCCTGATAATAAAATTGCGAACCTTTAGAGGTAATTGAGGCATCGGATAAACTGGGAATTGAATACTTATTTAAATTGACCCCTTCTCTGATCAGCCCATTCTTGCCAGGCCAATTCGCAAAATCTGCCAGCTCTTTAAATTTTTCCAATGATTCATCTGGCGGATCTTCTAAAGGATCGAGGGCTGTTTTGCAGGCATTTGTCTCAAGAAAGCTAAGAGAAAATATTATGCCCAATAGTAAAAGCATTTGTTTTTTCATAGCAGAACCTCCTTCACTTTATGACTATATTTATTTTTACTATGATGCATAAGTTAATCCACATTGAAATCATACGACGCTGGATTTCCTGGGGAGCTTGGGGGATTATTATCGATGACTTTACTTTTATAAGTGCTCCAGCTCCAGCCAGTCGCCCAGCTTTCCGAAAATGGCGGCCCATAATCGGGATTGCTATCAGTATCCACTTTCAAACAGGCATCATAAATATTACCGCTTAAAGCCCCAAAGGCATGATTTCCAAAACGGGTTCGGTAAGGATCATCTTCGCCAACAATCGGTTGATTGTAAGGATAGGATTGAGAATCGTAAAAAGGATTATTGGTCCAGCCGCAGCCAATCGGTTTTATGCAGTTCTCATATCCGAATGGAGAACAATATTGATAGCTTGCACCGCATCCAATGGCGTTGGCAAATACTTTGACAGCCTTCCCGCAATCATAACAATTAACCATATAAGAACCAGGAACTTCATTTAAAAATTGATTTAAATGAAAAACGCCAGTAACTCCATTGCTTGTGTAGCGAGGAGAACCATCGTATGTGTCATAATATAAATCCAAATCGTTATAGATATGTTGCACCACCTTGGTCAAAGCTCCGCTGCTACTTGACTGCCCACTGGCCCAATCGCATGAATAATCTAAAACATCGGTCCAGGGTTCAGACATCGGCGCTTGTGGGGAAGCTAATAAAACATAATACGTATGATCGCCTGTGGTCCCTATCACCAGCGGCTCTTCCTGTGGATTCCCATTCACCGCATTGCAATACCAGCTCCAGCTAAAACTCCTGATATCCGCACTTCCTGCGACACTCCCCTGACAAGTCATCACCTTCGGCGTGGAATACTGAGACCCTTGAAAATAAACCGTGTTGGTATTAATATACCCAATTCCCTCGCCGCTTACTTCGGCATAGACGCTGATATTCGAGTTGCTATACCCTGAGGGCTCGATATAAAACTGCACCCTCACCTTACGATTGGTCTGACTTTTGATATAAGCAAATCGCTCATTTCGGCTCCCCGTCAGCCACTCTGGCGTCGGCATGGTTGATCCCCTACCTTTCTTGATCGCCAGCGCATCATTGCTATAACCCGATTCATAATTAAAACCGATGGAGTACACGCTGATGGTCGGTGGCCAGGGCAGGCTATAGGCAACAGGCAACAAACCATAGGAGCTAAATAACCAGCCCAATATTATAATAGCTAACTTTCTCATGGCTACGCTCCCTTCAAATAATTCTAATCTTATAACTCCTGTTTAGTTCCCCTTCATTTTTGCCAGGAAGGGATGATTGGCAACTTCGGCATCGGGGTAATTGGCCAACACCTTGCGAAACGCTTGGTCGGCTTGCTCCGCCTGATGCAGAAATACCAGATAAATGCGCCCGATCTCAAATTGCGCTCGGGCACAAAATTCCTTATCAGGATAAAAATTTTGATCTAATAATTGCTGCAAACGCTCGATGGCCTGCTGAAATTTTCCCCGCTGCACATCAACCCAGGACAGGCAATATTGCGAATAAGCCCGCACCTCAGCGTTATCCCCATAGGCCTTGATGACCTGTTGAAAAACCACCTCGGCCGAGTCCTTTTTGCCTAACCAGGTATAGCAGATTCCAATGTCATAATGCGCTTCCGCCTCTTTGCCACAGAGTTCGCCTGGCAGGATCACCTGCCGATATTCGCTGATCGCTTCTCGAAATTTCATCTTGGCCCGAAGGGTTTCGGCTCTGGCAAAATGAAGCAGCTTATCACTGGACGACAGCGGTTCAATGGTTACCACTAATTGCTGTTTTGCAACGCCACCTCCTCCTCATTTTAACCGATACTTTTTTTTAGAATAAAAAAAAGCCTCCCCCGTTTCTTATGAACGACAATAAGAGTCGGAGCAGGCTTTATGCCTTAACATCACCAAAGTATCTTTCGCCAGATCTTCAATTTCTTACTTTTCCCGAGACCAGTTCCGTGCCAGAATGACTTCGGCTCTTATCACGATTCACTTGCGATTCAATGAACATGGCTGGCAAGATGATTCACACCGCATTACTGCTGGGCTGAGTTCAGTGATCAGTGACCGAGTGACCTGTCACCAGTGGGTCAAAAAGAACTGTTCCAATAGCATAGAAGATTATGCGTTAAATTACCAGCCCTCGGTTCAATCTTACTGGCTTAAATTTAAAAAAAAGAATTAATGTCAAGTACTTTTTTCATTTTTTCAAAATTTTTTGACTGTGACAATTGCCGCAAAATCAAAGTGTTTTGGGAGTATCAATTTTTTATTCCCTAAGATGGCTTAGTTCTGTTCGATGATGATCAAAAATGGACAGCATGATAGGGAAAAAGCATATTATTCCTTTGATGCTAACAATCTTCTATTTATTTCCCTATCATGCCGTTAACAAAAATTCAGAAATATTATGATCACAATAAACTGATCAAATAGAATAGTCTACGATCCATAGCATGGGTTACAATTTTTCGGCGTAAAATCACAGAAACAATAATTTATGCACACGTTCGTTTGGTGAAAGCTTGATCCATCTTTTGGATATACTTTGAGCGCCCAGGCTGATGGATTTTGACTGATGATCGTGCTTAGCATGATGATATTGATGGCCATCAGCATGATGAGAAAGCCAATTCCCAAAGTGATCATAATATTTTTGGTTGAGTTTTTACACTTCATTTTTTCTCACCTCCTTCGGGTATTAAAGATTCTAATGAATGAGATAAGCGGTTTTTTATTATATTAATTAATTGATGAATAGATAGTTCCTGCGCATCTAAAGAATTGCTTGTTTTCTGAATGAATATGATTTCATTTTTTCGGTCGACTAATATCTTTACAGGTGATTCTTTGATATTCAACTCATTCTTTAAATAAGATTTTTTATCTAAAAGGATGGGAAAGGTAAGCCCCATTGCATGAGCGAACCGTTGTAATTCTGATTGAGTGGTATTATCAGCAATTCCAATAATTTTTAATTTTTCTATTGGGAAATGCTGTTGGATTTGTTGCCATTTTCGAGCTTCCTGTAAGCAGACAGCACAATCGGCTGGCGAAAACAAGATCAGAAGAGCAAGCTCTGAATCCAATTTTTGCGAAGTAAATGCTTTGCCTTTTAAATCGGTGAGCGCAAAAAACGGCAATTTTTTGCGGGAAAGATCAGTTGATTTTAAAAATGAAAGAGTGTTTAAAGAGTTGAATGCGTTTTTCATCGCATTATTTTGAATAAGCAGAAGTATATTCATGCTTGCCAAGAGTATAAAAATGATAAAAATTGTAATAATTTTTATTTTGTTCATTTTAATGTCTCAACAAGTTATTCTTAATAGAAAATTTTCCTAATTTATACTTTTCTGGGCGACCGCTGAGCTGAAAATATAAAAAACCGTCCTTGCCGAAACATAAGAGTCTATGAGCCGTCTGAATATTTCCAGCAAGAAAATTACCACTCGTATCATAGATTTCTATTGCATATTCTAAAGGCTTATGAATTCTAAATTGCACAATAATAAATCCTGCTTGATGATAGACAAGTATAATAAGAGGCGTCCACTTTGTTAACCAATCTCTAAAAGCAATTTCAGAGGTTTGCTTTGGAAATTCGGGAGGGGGAATATAGAATGGCGCCTGCCGATCAAATTGGCTTAATAAACGGCCATCAGATGAATACTTAAAAATTTTATAAGCGATGTGTTCAGCACAATAAATATTTCCATTTTTATCAAGGTCAAATGTTACTCCTCTTTCAATGAATAAGTTTAATTTGGGTACAATAGGATTCATTGAATGAAAAGATTGCGAGTATGTATAATTTGATCGATACTTATGGATATATAAACCTTCTATGAAACCTTCTTTCTCAGCTTTAGTAAATTTGAGTCCACTTACATAAAAATTGTTCTGAGCATCAATTTTAAGCTCTAGAGGTATAAACGCCTCAGGAGAAGTAACAAAGGATTCAATAAATTTCCCATCTTTACTAAGAACGCTGATTCTGCTGTTCCCTGCATCTACGACGCACAGTTTGTCATCGGAACTAATCTCTACCCCAAAAGGAATTTCAAATTCTCCAGGTCCTTGACCTTGACGACCTATGACTTTAATAAGTTTTCCATAACTAGAATATTTAAATATGCAATGGCTAAGGTTATCAGCAAGAAAAATAGTACCATCGGAATCAACTGCAAGATCACCGATAACTCCAATAACATCCTGCGCGGTTTCTTCCAACATGATCCGATATTTTTCATCAAAAATATCAGAAAATTTGGTATCAACGGCAGATATTAATTGGCCGAGCAGTAGCAACATAAATATCGTTGTCATACCATTATCCTTTCAAAATAAATTAGCAAAATGCGGATGAAAGTAGCTTAATTTAGCACTTTTTATTTTTAATTGGCTCTGCGTCATCTTCATAATATTGCGAATAAGCCAGCGCCTCAGCGTTATCCGCATAGGCCTTGATGACCTGTTGAAATACCACTTCAGCGGAATCCTTTTTACCCAACCAGGCATAGCAGATCCCGATGTCGTAATGGGCTTCTGCCTCTTTGCCACAGAGTTCGCCTGGCAGGATCACCTGCCGATACTCGCCGATCGCTTCTCGAAATTTCATCTTGGTCCGAAGGGTTTCGGCTCTGGCAAAATGAAGCAGCTTATCACTGGACGACAGCGGTTCAATGGTTACCACCAATTCCTGTTGCGCCAACAGGCTCACTGACCAAAACCCCAACAGCAATAGCGTCAACATGACTGAAAGCCAATAGCAATTACTTGTTCGCTGCATAAGCCACCTCCTTTACTTTAGCACGGTTAATTTTTTGCTGCTCACAAATGATCCCGAAGTCAGCTTGCAATAATACACCCCACTGGCCACTGGCGTGCCAGCATCATCAGTGCCATCCCAAACTATGGAATAGAATCCTGCGGGTTGTTTACGATTCACCAGCGTTTTGGTGCATCGGCCCAACTGGTCGAAAATGACCAATTGGGTCAGTTGCTCCTGATCGTTCGCCAGCGCATATTTGATTTGCGTCGTGGCATTGAAGGGATTGGGATAATTTTGCGTTAGTTCATATCTGTCGGGCTTGATGCGCTTTAGCTCAGCCATGAGGACGTAGTTCCAGCAGCGCTGGGTTTGATCGGTGAGCAGCAAGGGAACCTGGTAAATTCCTGGGGTGCACGAATCAGCGACGGTAATGAGTAAACGCCAGCCTCCTTCGGACTGGCTTTTGGCCGCAACATCAAGTGGACTGGCGTCAGCAGCCACGGAGATGCCAGCTGGTAAACGTTCTGGGGGTACAGAAATCTGGATGGCTTGCAGCGGCTGGTCACAATTGTTGCGCACTGTAAGCAGCACCTCATTGGTGCCTGGAATTAATTTTACCTGCGGCGGCGAGGCAGCCACCAGACCTATCAGTGATAGGATTACCAAAAAACCTAACTTTGTTTTTTGAAACATAAGCCCCCTCCTCTCTCATTTTAACCGATAATTTGCTTTAAATAAAAAAAGCCTCCCCCGTTTCTTATGAACGACAATAAGAGTCGGAGCAGGCTTTAGGCCTTCACATCGCCACTGTATTATGAATCCGATTTTGAGCCTCTCACCTTTCCTGCGATCAGTCCCATATCCGAATGGCTTCGGCTCCTGTCTTTGTTTCAGATAAAACATAATTCAAAGAACTTGATTATCGACTTGCGGGTATCATGTGGCACCGAACAGTGAGCAGTGATCAGTAAACAGTAATCAGTAATTAGCAATCAGTAAACAGTAAGCAGTAAGCAGTAAGCAGTAAGCAGTAATCTTGTCCCGTCCTGAAATAAGTTGACAAAAAATCAAACAAATTATCCAAGCGAGGGAGTCAACTTATGTCAGGTCAAAAATTAGTTATTCGTTACAGTGCCGCTTTCAAGCAAAAAATAGTATCTGAAA
>Ga0209227_1001059_pt1 | contig 22195 bp, 19 predicted proteins | sample YNPBryantNP2012_FD_185815 | JGI IMG/M metagenome (GOLD analysis project Ga0209227, IMG submission 185815) | Anoxygenic and chlorotrophic microbial mat microbial communities from Yellowstone National Park, USA - YNP Bryant NP 2012 (SPAdes)... ...
AGGCGGCGCGGGGCTGGGCCTGGCCATCGCCAGGCACATCGTCCTGGCCCACGGCGGGCGCATCTGGGCGGAGAGCACAGAGGGACAGGGGAGCACGTTCTACGTGGCCCTGCCGGTGGGGGAGTAGCGGGGCGGGGTGTGTCCCCAAACTGTAAGACAACTGCAAGCAGTTGTCCTATAAAGCGGCCAGGTCCGACAAACTTGGGACACACCCGTCAATAAACCTTCTTAAGCCACTCTTAAGCTCAGGCCACCACCGGTGACCACTTCAGCAGGCGCAGCCCTTCCAGGCGCACCACGTCGGGATAGATGGCCCTGTATACTGTACAGTAGGGGGAGGGCGCGTCACTGCGGCCTGAGGTCTGATAAGTCAGCAGTGGACACCCGCCGGCACACCAGTAGCGCCAGGGGCAGTGTCGGCAATCCTCTTTTTCCTCTACAGAGATGCTCTGAAATCCTCCGCGCCACTCGCGCACCAGGCGCAGCGGATCCGCAGCCCGGATGTCGGTTACCGGCTGATCCATTGCCATCTGACAGCGAAAGACGTTGCCATCCGTATCAATGACCAGGTAACTGCGGCCTGTGCTGCAAGCATAAGCATGGGGCGCGCTGAAGTTGCTGCGATCCAGCAGCCCGTCAACCAACCGGCGGCGAGGGAGAGCTGCTTCAATGACCCGCAGGCCGGCCCGGAGACCTGCGATAAAACTTTCTCGTGCAGCCTGCGAGACAGGGATGGCCCTGGAACGCACAAAATTCAGGTTGAAGGGCAAATCCCGTTCCAGGGCGAAGGCGATGACCCCGGGCAGTTCATGTACGCTGCCTGGGGTGACAGTGATGGAGAGAAACGGCGTCAGCCCATGCTCCAGTGCCAGCTCAATGCTGCTGACCACCTGCGTGAACGAGCCACTACCGTCGGCGTAATGTCGGTGTGCATCATGGGCGGGTCCCAGTCCATCCAGTGAAAGCATCAGGTTTACCCTCTCGCGGCGCAGCCATTCTATCATCCCTTTGTCCAGGAGTGTGCCGTTGGACAGGAGCACTTCCTGCAGACCCACAGCGTGCTGCCTGGCAAGTTCCCCGGCCTTTTCATGGAGCAGGTGCACCAGTGGCCAGCACAACGTCGGTTCACCGCCGGCATACTTGAGTTTGACAGTGTGGAAACCGTTGGCGAGCGCGGAACGAAATACACTTTCCAGGGCTGCGTAACCGGTCTGTACATCCATCGTGCGGCGGCCCGGGCGCACGTAACAATAACTGCAGCGCAGATTGCACACCTCGGTCAGGTGCAGCCAGACGGTCAGTACATAATTTTGAGTCCTGACTTTTCTTGTGTCAGGTACGGATGAAGAGGTGAGCAGACCAAGCATTGCCAGCTTGCGGTCGGCCTCGCTCGTGAGTGGGCGCGGCCGGCAAAATGACTCTAACACATCGCGCGCCGTGGTGTTGAGGACAACTACATTCAGTGGTGCACCAGGGTTAAAGAACAGTTCGTACTCATGTGTCAGCCCGACACGGTAAAGATCGCCGGGGAGCTGCCAGAGAGCATCCAGGGCATCGGATGAGCTGTAAAGGGCGGTGAGGGGTTCAGAACATGCACAGTCATCACCGCCAGCCTCTTCTGGAGGCGCCCAGAGAGCGAGTGGTGGCGCGCTTTCAACTGCACAGGCACAATCCTGCTCAGGCATCCCCCTGGCTTGAGAAAATAGGATGATAACAGGCTCTGGCGATTCGGTCACAGATGGTCTCCCCTATGCAAGCTGCTTGCTGGCGTTCTCATTAAGCGGACACACCATCTCTATGTGTGTGCCCGAAACCTGCGAGGGCCTGAAACCACAGCCGGTGAAGACATGGATGGCCCGGTGATTGTCCGCCCGGGTAACGATCCGCACCCGCTGCAATCCGGCCTTCCTGGCCCAGTCCAGCATTTGATGCACCAACTCTGTACCCAGTCCCATATCCCGATAAGATGGCAGCAACCCTATACCTAACTCTGCCTCGTCAGCCTCTTCTGTACAGGAGACGGGGAACAGCCGACACCACCCAACAATGGAGCCCCCGTCCTCGACTACCAGCAGGCAATGACGAGGACAATCAGGGGTTTGCAGGGCATGCAGCCAGGCAGGTGTTGGCTCAAATTGGCGGGTAGACAGCCATCTACCCTCACTACATACCGTGTTGATTGCCGTCACCAATCCTTCCCGGTCACCCCAGGCAAATGAGCGCAGGATGGGCTTCAAACTCACTCCTCCCGGATAAGCCGCCCAAATGTTTCCTCGAGATACAACCGCAGCGCCGGCGGCTTTTCCAAACTGTATTTCTCCGCCGTCTCATCAATGGACTTGTACACTATACCCATTTCCTCAGCGTTAAGAGTGCGCACGTTTTCGTAGATGCGATCCATTCCCCGGCGCAGGTCACGGAAATCAGCCGCAAAGAGCCTGTCATAAGCCAGTGCCAGCGTCCACTCAGCGGCAGCCTGGCGCAGATAGTTGTGTGCCTCCTTGCGGTCCTTTTCATCACGGCTCTCACGGTAGCGGTCATTGGCCATCCGGTAGCTCTCGAACGCGATGCGGCCGAGCAGGGTGTGAGCTTTTCCCAACTGTACCCATATGAATGTGATCGGCGTCTCGATGTGAGGCTTACCCCGCTCTGTGAAGCGGTACTCTTCTACCAGCGGAAAGACCTCCTCTGCGATAACCTGACGCGCACCTGTGGAGTCACCGATATAATAACGCAACCAGGCCAGATTGACCAGTGCGTCCACCCGCCGGTGAGGGAAACGCTCCCCGGCCTCGCGGGCTGCCCGGCGCAGCATTTGCTCGCCGCTCCTTGCCAGTTCCTGACGCGAATAATCACGCGACTGTCCGTCGTACCGCTCACGTATGTTAGCCCAATCCCTGTAGACGCATCCCAATTCAAGCAGCGCCTCCACCAGGCGGGATGGCTCTTTGTGTTCCTCGGAGAATATCTGCATGGCCTCGCGCGCATAACGCTCTGCCTGGCGCAGCAGCTCGGCTGACTCCTGTGGGGTGTAGAGATCAGGGATCGCGGCCTCGCGGCGCAGCGCCTCGGCCAGTGCCACACAGGCCAGTCCAACGCCCCGTCGCTGTTCCAGGTCACGGAAGATGGTAAGCGCGCGCTCGCAGTGGACTCTGGCCCGGTGGGGTTTATCGTCACGCGTCTCTATCAGGCCGAGTGTGTTGAGGCTGAGGGCGATCAGGTAGCGGCGTCCCAGCCGTTCGCGCATCTCCAGCGCGTCGCGGATATAACGGGTGGCGGAGATGAAGTCGCCAGCCTCTGCGCAGGCCCATGCCAGATTGTTGAGTGTATTGGAATGCTCCACCTCCAGCTCAGGCAATCTGCGCCAGTAGGGGAGTGCCTGGCGGTACTCACGGACGGCCTCCTGGAAACGTCCTCTGTTACGATACAGGTAGCCCAGGAGATTGTGGGCATAGGCCAGACCAATGGTGATACGCCAGGCGTGAAAGGCGTCTGGAGCTTCAATCGAGCTTAATGTGTTAATGGCTTCGCGCAACATTTTTTCCGCACGCTCCAGGTCCTGCCCCTGGTAGATCAGTGCCCATCCCTCGAAAATGCTGAGCTCTGCATCCGGCAATGGCTCTGCGAACAGGTCCTGACATTCTTCTCGCAGTTGTCTCGCATGCCTGGCAGCGCTATCCCACAGCCCCTGCTGAACCCCCCACTTGATTATCCGGATGGCCCTGTCCCTTTCCACCTCGGCGAGGGGCAGGACGTCAATGATTTTCTCACCTCGCAGTTGAACAAAGCGCAGAAGCTCATCACGGAGCTGCTGGTCCAATTCCGGCTCGTTGGTCTGGAACGCCTCCTCAGCATAACGGTAATAGGTCTGGAATCCCTCCAGAGCGTTGCGCCTCAGGCGGTAGTAAACCTCATCAACCTGGGCGTTGTGGAGGCTGGAATAGGCCTCCGCCTGTTCCTCGGCGGTAGCGGCCTGCAGCACTGCCTGGCGAGCTCTGGCCACCAGGCGTTCATAATAATCGAGAATCACTTGATTGACCTTCGCTTTTCTCTCCTCAGTAGCGTACTGCAGGACATGGCGCTCGAGGAGGCCGTACATCTCATCGTGCAGGAAGACCCGCCGGTCGGCAGGCCGCACTTTGACAAATGAAAGCGGTCGTACCTTTTCCAGAGCATCTTCTGCGCTCTGCACCTCGGAGGGTGTGGTTGGTCCCAGCTTGCTGACACAGGCCAGTAACTCAGCGTCCATCCCCTTGGGGGCCCAGGCCAGCGCACGCAGTGTCTCGTCCGTCTCCCGGCCGGTCTCCTGGAGCACCCGTACGATTTCCGCCTCCAGCTCGTTCTGCACCTGCTCCAGACTGTCCTTGTCGGGTGTCCGCTGGATGGCCTCCTCCAGGGAAATCTGCACAGCCGGCAGCAACCGGTCGGCAACGGCCAGGTAGTCCACCAGCAGTGCGATCAGGATGGGGCGGCCGCCGGTATAACGGTGGATCACTTTGCGCGTCTCTTCCGGTATGGCCTCGATCCTGGCCGCGCTCTCGTCCTGACCGATGCGGCGTGCTTCGGCGGCCACGGCCTGGAAGTAGGACAGCGTATCCGCCTCGCGGAATGGTTCCAGCTCGATCTTCTCAAATTTAACGTTGGGGAGACGGCTCAGTTCGTCGCGCAGTGGAGCAGCTTCGGGCCGGCCGGCGATGAGGATGACCGTGTTGGACATGCGCGGGATCAGCTCTCTGACCAGCCAGCTCTGAATACCAGGCCAGGTCCCCGTCGCTCCCAGCGTTTTCTGAACGCGGTCCGGCTCGTGCACAATCGTCTCCACTGTATCCAGCGCCAGCACCACCCTGAACTCACCGGCACATTTCTGGTAATCTGAGAAAAAGGCCTGGAGCATACGCGTCCGCTGATATGTCACTTCCCGGATCACCTCGGCCAGGTCTTGTTTTATCTTGTGCAGGCGGTCCCTCTGCTGCAGATAGTTGTCGAAGTACCCGGCGCCGGGATCGAGTACGGCGCAGATGGCCCTGACCAGCCCTTCCTCAGAATGGGTGTACGCGTGATACAAATCCACCACTTCTCGTGCTGCAAGCACACCCTCTGAGTACCACAGTCCGGGCTGGCCGTGGGCATCTCTGCGGCAACGGCGCAGAACTTCCTGCAACAGACAGGTTTTGCCTGTCCCTCCTCGCGCCAGGATGAGGAAAACCCACGTCTGACCTGAGCTGTCGGCGATAGCTGTCCGAATCTGTTCTAATTGTGCTTCGCGGTTTATCAGCGGCGTGGCGCGAGCGCTGACCTCGCTGGGAACATAAGGGTTGAACGCTTCCATCAGCCTCCTCCCGGTATTTAGAGCCTATCCGAAAAACCGTACAGGCGGCATCCCTATGCGCTTATACTGACGCATAGGGATGCGTCGGTTATGTTTTTCGGATAGCACTTAGCATCATCCTCGCACAGGCTTCTTTATGCGCATAGCTGATTTTGAGGTGCGACGCACCGGCCCATCTCTGCGCGGCGCGGGTCACAACCCGCGCCCTCACAACCCGCGCCCCCGGCCGCCGGACTATGGTCCGGCAGGCACCCGCGCGGAATCCAGTTGTGCGTATCTCACACCCGCGCGCAAACCTTGCGCCAGCAGTCCGGGCCTTATCCCGGCGGACATTCATAAACCGCATGTCTATGCGAAGCTACTGTGACGCGTTAGCCAGACATTTATTGTGGTAATCTATTTCTCCCTGCCAGTGGGCCGCAGCACCGGGGTACTTACTTGCCCAATCAGTGTAAAGCTGAATGGCCGACTCGTGCAGTTTGAGCCATTTTGTGCGCTGCGCTGTCATCAGATAAACCTCTACCAGGCGACGTGTTGGCTCGTCGGTGATATAGCCTCCCCGGGGCCCATCCCAGCGTGCAAACGCCCAGCGCACCAGATACTCACGCACCTGCCTTGCCTGCTCGAAGGTCCAACCCCGGTACTTACTGTCGTAAGCCAGCAGCGCAGCCTGGATGCGCTCCTCATCGAATGAGCGGAGTACACATAAGGCCTCCAGATACTCCCGCGCCTGCTGCCGCTCTGCCGCCGGGAGCGGTTCCAGCATCCCCTCGATCACCTGATCGAGCGCGGCGATCGGGTCGGGGTGAGCAGCCAGCAGATAATTGGCCAGCGGATTGCCATTGCTGAGGCTGTGAATCTCCAAAGCCCTGGAGGCCGCATTTGGCTGCTGGCGTGTTAGCTGCTCCCTTGTGCAATCCACATCAGCGAACGGTTGCAGTTCTCTAACCAGCGCTTTCAATCTCAGTCCCGGTGTTCTCCAGAGGGGAAGGCGACCTCGACCGGTCATAACGATCAGCACGCGCGGTTCCAGTGCCAGTGGCCCCAGGAAATATCTCTCCAGTTCTTCCAGCAGCCGGGGGTCCGCTTCATGAACTTCGTCCACCAGAACCGCCAGGACTTTAACCTGGAGAAGCGCACGTAACTCACCCCGCAGCTCCTGACTGAGGTCCGCCGGGGACGTCCAGTGTTTCCCGGGGAAGATGCTCCGCGCGAATTTGGCCAGGATGTCGTTAACGATCAAAGCCGGCACCGGCGTGGAGGTGTGGCCTTTCAGACTCAGTGCGTATACCGAGAGGTCTTTTACGGAGGCAAGCTGATCCCTGATGTAGGAAAGCAGCCAGCTCTTGCCCAGGCCTCGCCCGCCGGCGAAGACGATCACGCGTCCTTCCACAGGGCATCCCTGCGCAATGGCTCTGGCCTTATCCATTACAAGCGCGACCTCGCTCTCGCGGTCCACAAATTTACTCGCTGCATATGCCGGGGGGCTTACAACTTTCCCTGCCATAATCACTCTCCCCGCCCCAGTAAGCAATAAAAAAACAGGGCACAGACTATGTCAGCCCTGTTTGTTATCGGCCATCATGCCTCCCTGGAAACATTGCAAGCCAGATAAATCAGCGATTCCGCTACCTGGCCTCCGATACCACCGGATGGCTGCGTCAAGGTCTGCTGGCTCCAGGCGTCCCTGCGGACCCACGCGCAGTACATGTTCAACAAACATCTGCTCCACAAGCAGCACCAGATCGCGTGGCAGAGGGCGGGCTATTTGGAGCAGCTCACTCTCTGCGTCGCGTAATGCCGGCGTGGAGAGAGCATCCAGCGACGAGACAGCGCGATATTCCTCCGAGGCCGCCATAAGCCGGCGGGAGATCACTTCACGCAACGTACCCGCATCCCAGTTTATAATAGCAACATCGGCAAGATTTGTCAACAGGTCGGCGTATCCGGTCTGCATCGGGTTCAGCAATTCAACGGGCAGGAAGTATTTTACGTAAATGTGCTCCCCGGCCCATTCGGCCGTGTGTTCCAGAAGTGGCCTGAGCGCCTCAATAGCGGCAGGTCCTCGTTGTGCTTCGGGATAGGCGTCCACCCCATCAACAAGCACGTAAATGGCCTGGTAGCCCATTTCTCTGAGCAGGGCGTGGAGTTGATTAAAATGATCGGATGGGCCGGCCTGTCGGCTCACACTGGATAATGGAGCGCGCAGCGAGGCGATCATTTGCCGCGCCATAGCAACGGGAGGTGGGGAGGTCAGATTGCCTGCCGCCGGATCAAAGCTCTCGGCCAGGCGTTCCCAGTTGTGGTCCGCCTGAATGGCATCCAGCAAATCATCAAGCTGATCCAGACGATGCTTGAGGACTGTCTCCAGGTTCTCATCCAGGAAATCACGAATGGAGGGCTGGAGGTTTCCGTTGCGGGTTATGAAGCGCTGGGGAAAATAGAGCAGGTGGAACAGTAACTCTGAGGCTGCGGCCTGAGTGAGCAAGAGCTCGCATGGCCGCGTGGGGTCCAGGGCGGCAATGACAACAGGGAAGATAAGCCGTGCCCCTTCACCGGCCCGGCAGGCATGCGTGAGCCGGACGCGGAAGGCTGTCTTGCCACCGCCTGCGGGCGCGAAAACAAAAGATGGCCGGTCCCCCCATAAACGCGTAAAGGCACCATGATCCACAAGATACCACGACAGCCTGGGATCGCTGCCCGCGTCGCGTATCCGAAAGGGGTCAAAGCGCAAGCCTATCTCCGGCTTTCTCAGCCACTCATCAATTTGCTCCTCGGGGGATAAAGTCGCTCCGGTGGGTTGTCTACGGGTGTGACTCTGTTCGCTCATTTGTGCCGGTCAGACCCCGAACCGCTGAGAATTTAGGGCCTATCCGAAAAAACGTAACCGACGCATCCCTATGCGTCGGTATATAAGCGGTATAGGGATGCCGCCTGTACGGTTTTCCGGATATAGTGGCTTAAGGATGGTTCATAACTGGTTGACATTTTGTGCAGCGCGCTGCACCCCTGCGTTCGGCATCAGGCAGCCGATTTTTTGAGGCAGTCCAAAGTGTGAACCAATTTCACGGCGAAATGAACTATCACGTTGCTTAAATTATAAAGCGTAGAGACCGGGCTACCATAGCACCTGAGTTGCAACTGGCTCACCTCTGGCTCACCCGTATCTCACCAGCAGCTTTCCAGCCTGATCCCCTGTCCGCGCACAGTAACCAGCAGCACCGGGTCGGAGGGCTCCGGTTCGATAGCCTGGCGGAGCCGCCATAAGAGGGTATCTATCAGCCCTTCGTAATCCTTAGGCGATTCATACGCTTTCTCCGCGGGTGAGGTGGGCACCCGCTCCAGTCCCCGATAGGCGCAGAAGTAGAGTTCACCCTTGCTCACAACACGGCCACTGTGCCGGTAGAGATAAGCCAGTACCTCATAGCCCCTGGATGGCAGCTCTTCTGGCGAGAGATGGCGCCCTCCCACGATCACCTGACGAGACTTCTCGTCCAGGTAGAGGCGGGGAGGGTGATGACGGCGCAATTTTCTCCAGGCAGGAGCATCCACAGGGCGCTCCAGCGCATGGTTGATGTAATGGGCGACCAGTGGACGGGTCTGGGCAAGCCAGGCCCTGGGGGAAGTACCTCCGGCGCGCTCCAGCCAGCGGAGAAACTCAGCGGGGGCCTCATATAGATCGCCGAGGGTGAACGGGTGGCGGCCGAAGGCCAGAGCCAGGCGGCGTTCGACGATTTGCTGTAACTCCGGCACATCCCATTCCAGATGGTAGCCGTCCACTCTTTGACGTACCAGAGCGGTAGCGTGCAGCAGCATTGGCTCCACACGCGAGGGCAGGAGCAATTTGCAGGTGAATTGTGCTTTCTCGAAAAGAGGGAGTGTAGAGAGAAAAGCTTGAATCAGGGCACTTAAACGTTCCCACCCGGCCTCGTCCCAGGCCATCAACCCATCGCTGATGACCCACACGCCCTGAAGCCCGATCCGGACGAGCGCCTCGGTCAGCCGGGCTGCGACCTGCTCCGGCGCACTGTGTGGACTGAACACCTCAGGAGGGGTGGTCTCCAAAATCTCCCTCAGAACCTGGGGGTTTTCGGACTCCTCAAGGAGAGGGCTCACCCGTGCCTGCAAATCGCCCCGGGTATAGCTGTGGATGAAGCAGGTGAAAACGCTCTTTACCCACTGGGGAGCTGCGTAGAAGTCATTTGGGTAGCGCGCACAGTGGTTCAACAGTGCCACGGCACTGGCATCGAAGATGGCGCGCACCTGTTCACGCACCGAGAGGACACCGGCCGGCACGTCTTGCCCGGGCAGCGCCGGACGCCAGGTAACGAGCAGGCGCACCGGCCGGCCGTGCGGTCCGTAACAACGTTTGACCAGGGCACGGTACAGAGCGGTTTTGCCGGACCCGTCTGCGCCGAAGACAAGCACCGGGCGGACACCCGCCATCAGCTCGAAATAGCGCGGCGGCACAAAGCAGGCCTCAAGCCAGGGCTCATGTTCGGCCTGCAGGCTCTCGAACGGCGCCAGGCCCAGCGGCGTTTCCATCTGAGTACTGCCGCTCATCTCCACAGGTCCGTCATTTGTGTGAGATCATCGCCGGTCAATTTGCTCCCCTTTTCCCCTATCCGTGCCAGGAGAGCGTTGCCCAACTCCATTAACCTGCGTGGTGATCCTCTGGCAGCCCTGACCACAAACTGATCCACATCTGGACATAATTCCGTGGGAAGACACCATTGATTGAGTGAATCATATCTAAAGTGACGTAGCCGGATGGTCAATATAGAGCGTAACTCATCCTCTGGCCATTCCAGGCACACTTGCTGCGGCGTGACCGGCATTTTCAGGGAGCGCAGTGGTTTTTCGAATATCTCAGCCGGCAGGAACGCTTTTACGAACACCCCACGCCGCCCCAGAATTTCAAACAGCTCGAGCAGTTGCGACAGTATAACACTGGGGATCCTTTGTTTTTCCACCTGTACATCCAGGAGGAGAGTCGTATGGGGAAAAGCTGCGGGACGTCCCCGGCTCAACAGCACCAATAACTCGCCTTCGGAGACGGATGCAGAGGGGGCGCTACCCCGCGTCAACGCCTCCATCTCTTCCAGGAGGCGATCGCCTGCACCGGTCCGGGGAAGGCCCGCCTGATAAAAGCGCCGGGCCAGCTCTGCCCCGGCGCCGAAGCGCCTGGTCAACAGATATGCTATGGCTGCCCGGCCTTCCACATTCTGGTTGCAAAAGGTCGTCGGCAACAATGCCAGGTAGGTAAGCAATGCTTCGGCAACCATACCGGCAATATCCGGAATATGGAGGGACAGGAACTCCGCCACACCGGGTCGCCAGTACACCGGGAATGTGTCCCTTACCTGCAGGCTGTTAAGCATATATAGCAGCGCAGCGGTGGTTTTACCGTGCCCCTGTCTGCCAGAGATAATGGCAGGCCCAGGCTCACGCAGGTATTTAACAGAGGCTGGCAGGGGAAATGGACACTGCGTCAACAACCGCTCTTCCTCGGCTCTGCCTGTGCCGAATGGGTTATCCTCCAATCCCAACGTCTGCAAGCCCCGCTCTATCTGCTCGCTCCAGGCAGCCCGGAAGGGAGACCATAGTATAAAGTCTGTCCAGGGATACAACATCCTCTCACACAGCATCCGCCCGGCGAACTCGGAACTATAGCAGGTGTTGAAAGAGAGAAAGTCGGCGATCTTTCCTCGCCACTCCCCGTCCAGTGTCTGCCACCCCCACAAGAGCGCCTCCTGAATCCGTTCCTTTCCCAGGCTTGCATCCAGTTCTCGCCGCTCCTGCTCAGACCCCTCAAGCAATGTTACAAGGAGTCTGAGCTGTTCAGGCGCGGCGTCTTCCCACTGCTTTGTCACATACTCGCCGACTTCCCGTTCCGCCCGGTACTTCAGATAGAAGCGACCTGCCTCGGAGAGGTCGCCTGTGATAAGGCTCTTCAGTTCGGCGACACGCGCTTCCTGAAGCTGCTGCTTTTGTCGTTTTCGCTCCACCTCGGCTATCTGTAACCATTGCTGGACTCCAAAACCGACTAAGAAAGAGACAAGGGTGGCCACCAGGGAACCCGGCCCGGTCAATGCTTTACCCAGGTGCCGCCACCGTGATTGCTTTGCTGATTCGAGTTCCAGGGTCAAAACCTGTGCCACCGGGGCGGAGACGACCCCTGGCCCTTTGAAGAGTATTTGCACCTGCTTGATCTCTGGGGCCTGCGGCGCCACGCCAGGTCGGACGTATAGTACGGTCGGTGTGCCGGGAGCAGTGGAGGGGGCCAGCGCGACCACGGGGAGAGCCGGATTGCCTGCGGCATCGGTGAAAAGCAGTCCTGTGGTTGGGGTAAACTCGAGTGTGTAGGTGGAAGCCGGCCCTGGGGTTGGAGCTGTCCGCACCAGCCATACGGCTATATGTGCAGCGGGTTCGGCGGGTGATTCGAGAAAGAGTTTGCGGGGATAAGCAACGTAGAGAAGCAATGGACCATCGGCGGATTGGGGCACGCTGGGTGTCACCCAGTCGTGCGTGCGGGCGGGCAGCGAGCGGGCGGCTTCACCTGCCTGGTACCATGCGCTCAGGAGAAACATGATGCCCGGGATGATCATCCAGAGTCCCAGGGTCACCAGGGTGCGCACAAAACCGATGAGCAAGAAGACCGGCCAGCGTTCCAGAAAACGCATGTAAATCCTGCTCAGCCATCCCCGTCCCCGATGTGCTCGATTTGTGGATTTGCTCACCTGACCCATTGGCGTCGTCCCAACAGAAGTTACGCAGTCAGGAGCCGACCATGTGGGTCCTGAAGTATCCTGGCTGAGTAAATATTCGGACCGATTGAATTTGCCCCCTTTTGGGCACTTCGCGCCACGTGTCGGCCTGCGCCGATGCGCTGGTCGGTGCAGACCAAAAGGGCGTACGGGCGAAGTATTCCTTGCCCATACAGTCACTCTGGCTGAAGTTATTTTACCACAATCCAGAGTGAAGAGGTAGTTTTGTGGTGGCCCTGAATGGGCGGTTCATAATTGGTTGATACTTTGAGTTACCGGACATTGGCCCGACCGAAATCGGCCTCGTCAGGCACTGCGCGCCTGGCGCTGGCCTGCGCGCCGGTTTCGCGGGGAAAATGAACCATCCCGCCCCGAACCTGCAGTCTACCACTATCGGCATTACAGATGCCCCAAAAGCAATAGCATACGTGGCAGGCACCTGCCGTTTAAATTGCCCTCTTTGGGTGCTTCGCACCGGTTGGGGCGATCTCCGCCAGCACCACCCGGTGGTGCAGCAAGGAAGGGGCGACTGATTACTCGCCCGTACCCGACTGAGGACTCCGGACTTCGGACTAAGGCTACAGTCAGCGCCTGAAAGTTCCAGTGGCAGATTGACAACTCCAGCCAACGTGGCATAATATCCCTATGAAGCCTTACCACGCACATGGAACTCTCGAAAGACTATGAGCGCCCGTCACAACCCTGGTGGCTGCGAAATGCCCGCCCTGCCCTCTCCTGCTATCATCACCAGCTCTGCACAACTCGCTGCCTTGCTGGAAACTATCTCGGCTCAGGCGATCATAGCAGTTGACACCGAGTCCAATTCTCTGCACGCCTACAAGGAGCGCGTGTGTCTGATCCAGCTCTCCATCCCCGGCCAGGATTATCTGATAGACCCGCTGGCGGGGCTGGACCTTTCGCCGTTGAGAGAGGTGTTCGCGGACCCGGCGGTTGAGAAAGTGTTTCATGCCGCCGATTACGACGTCGTGTGTCTCAAGAGGGATTTCAGGTTCCGCTTCGTCAACCTGTTCGACACGATGTGGGCAGCGCGTATCCTGGGCTGGCCGAAGGTGGGACTTGGAGATGTATTGACAGAGGTTTTCGGTGTCCATACCAATAAGCACTATCAGCGCTATAACTGGGGAAAACGCCCCCTGGATGAAAACGCGCTGCTCTATGCGTGTCTGGACACCCATTATCTCATTCCTCTGCGCCGTATCCAGGCAGATGAACTGCACCGCAAGGGGCGATGGGAAGAAGCGCGGGAGGTTTTCGAACAGATCGCTGCTGTGGAGCCTTCGTTTGACACCTTCAACGCTGAAGGGTTCTGGCACGTCAAGGGCGTCTGGGAGCTTGCCCCGGCTGAGCAGGCCATCTTGCGCGAGCTGTACATCTGGCGCGACAGAGAGGCCTGCCGCCAGAACTGTCCTCCTTTCAAAGTGCTTGACGACCGTACTCTGGTGGAGCTCGCCAGAGCAGCCCCGCGCACGATTGATGAGCTGCCTGGCCTGCGCGGTATGAGCAGCTACCGCGTAAAGCGGTATGGACAACGCATCCTGTGGGCGGTCAAACGTGGTTTAAGCGCTGCGCCTCCTTCTCCGCCCCCGGCGCCACAACGTCGGCCGGAGAAGGTGGTGTCCCGTTTCCGTGCCCTCCAGGCATGGCGCAAATGCCAGGCGGAACGTCGGGGCGTGGATGCAGACGTCATCCTCAGCAATGCAGTGCTCTGGGCGCTCGCAGAGCGCCCCCCGCGCTCATTTGAGGACCTGTTGCACGTTGAAGGGCTGGGGCCATGGAAGCGTGAAGCTTACGGCCAGGTACTCCTGGAGCTTTTGAGGGAGGAGTGAATGAAGATCAGATTCTGGGGCGCGGCACAGACCGTCACCGGTTCTCAGTACCTTATCTCGGTCAATGGCAGCAATATCCTCCTGGAGTGTGGATTGTTCCAGGGCAGGCGTCAGGAAAGCCTTGAGCGTAACCGTAACCTGCCTTTTCCCGCTTCGCAGATAGATGCGCTCATTCTCTCACACGCTCATATTGACCATTCCGGTAATATCCCCAACCTGGTGCGCAGTGGTTTCAGCGGTCCCATCTACTGTACCTTTGCCACACGTGACCTCTGTGCGGCTATGCTGCGCGATTCAGCCTACGTCCAGGAGAAAGACGTGGAGTATGTGAACAGGCACCGTGCGCGCAAAGGTGAGCCTCCGGTCGAGCCTGTCTATACCTGTTCCGATGCCGTGGCCAGCCTGGAGTATTTCATCAGCCTGAGTTACAACCGCCCTGTACCTGTGGCGCCAGGCGTGCTATGCACTTTCCTGGATGCCGGCCACATACTCGGCTCGGCCATTGTGTTGCTGGAGATAGACTCAGGGCGGCGCCGCACCCGCCTGCTCTTCAGCGGCGATCTGGGGCGCTCTGCGATGCCAATTCTCCGCGATCCGGCGCCGGCTCCTCCGGCTGATGTGCTTATCATCGAGTCCACTTATGGCAATCGTCTCCATCCCTCTCATGAAGAAGCAGAGGAGCGGTTGCTGGCCTGTGTGAGCGAGACCTTCGCCAGCGGTGGTAAGGTAATTATACCTGCTTTCTCCGTGGGACGTACCCAGGAGCTTGTCTACAGCTTACACCGCCTGATGCTTGGGGGGAGGCTGCCCGACATCCCCGTCTATGTAGACAGCCCTCTGGCGGTCAATGCGACCGAGGTCTTCCGGCTGCACCCGGAGTGTTATGATGAAGATATGCACCGTTTTATCGCACAGCCCGGTCACCCCGACCCCTTTGGCTTTGAACGCATACACTACATCCGCGACGTGGAGGATTCCAAAGCCCTCAACGAACTGGAGGGAACAGCCATCATTATCAGCGCTTCCGGGATGTGTGAGGCGGGACGGATTCAGCATCATCTGAAGCATAACATCGGCGATCCCCGCAACACCATCCTGATCGTGAGCTGGCAGGCTCCGCAAACCCTGGGACGACGGCTTGTCGAGCGGCAACCCGTGGTGAGAATTTTCGGAGAGGAATACCCGGTGCGCGCACGTATCGAGGTGATCAACGGCTACAGTGCTCACGCCGACCGGAAGGAGCTTCTGGAGTGGGCCAGCCCCATCGCCAGGGGCCTCCAACAGGCATTTGTGGTCCATGGAGAGCCTGAAGCTGCTGCGACAATAGCCCAGGAGCTGAGTAATTCGGGAGTGCGTCGGGTAGCGGTGCCTGAGCTGGGAGACGAGTTTGAGCTGTGAGCGGCCGACAATTTCTGAAGCTCCGGACAGAGGTTAAGAACGCCGGAACGGTCTACGGTCTGCTCTTTGGCCTCTTTTTTGCGCTATTCACCTGGGGATACGATGCGTTGGTTTTGAGTCTCAACAATGCGTATTTGCCCTGGGCGAAGCTGGTGACCGGATTGCCTGCTGCGCTCCTCATCGCCGGCCTGGCCGGCAGAATTGCGGCCGATCTACCTGCCCTGTATCCTCTGGCGTGGCTACTGGCCGGCGTCCTGTTGGGCATAGCTGCTGCTCTCATACAGGCTGGTGGGCCCAATCTGACTGTGCAACTCATAGACGACAGGTTCCGGGGCGAGCCTGTGTTTGCGCTGGACACGGACTTAACAAGGATCATCCTGGTGATCCTCATCGGCGCTGCGTCGGGTGCCATCATCGGTTTCGCCGGGCGCGCGGTGGTGCGTCGGGCAAAAGATGGTACGGGACTCCCGAGCCTGGTGTGTTTGTGTCTGCTGCTGGCCTTTTTTATGGGCAGGCCGATGGATGAGCTGCTTAACCGTCCCCGGCGGCTGCTCTTCCAGACAACCTCCAGGGCGGTCAGGCTTGTGATGGTCGGGCAAGTTTCGAAAGGCGCGGGCATTGATGATAGCGGTTATCGTGCTCTGCTTCCCTTCCGCGAGCAATTGGAGGAGCAGTACAGGCTTCACTACGTGGACTCCAGTACGGATGCAGAAGGGCAGCCGTTTGCCCACGTGGATGTCGTTTTCGAAACCGGGCCTGCCCTGAGATGCGCGGTAGCCGAAAAAGGTGTGCTCTACTGCGACGATTTCAGCAGGCAACTTGAGAGCTGGATGGACGGGCTGGTGCGTGCTGGCCTGTACGGCGAGCGTGTATGGGAAGAGACGCCCCTGTATTCGCTGACCGTTGACAACGCCGTGGTCGAGTGGCTGGCAGCTCACGAGGAGCAACTGAGCGAATCATATGTAACGAGGCGGTCGGGTCAGTGGGGGGATCAGATTTGGGTGTCCGCCCAATTCGATTCCGGCTTCAGCATAGAGTGCCGCTTCCGTGACGTGGCTCCGGTGCGGGTGGACATCTGTGTGGCGACCGGCGCATCTGAAAGCAATCTGCGTACACCGGCCCGCGCTCCCGGCCGTGCTTGACAATGGATGGCTCCGTGATATACTGTACCCCAGTACTGTAGCATTCTGAGGAGTAGCAATGCCAGTCTATGAGTATCTTTGCGCTGAATGCGGTGAGAGGTTTGAAATTTTCATGCGTTCGATGACCCACAGAGCAGCACCTGTCTGCCCAAGGTGTGGGAGTGAACACGTGCACAAAAGCATCTCCCTGTTTGGCGTGGGAGGAGCAGGGGAGAGCAAGGGCAACGCCGTTTCATGTAACTCCCCCTCACTTTGAAGGACGCGAGTTGCGGGGCCGTGAGCGCCCGGTTAATGGGAGTGTCGGGTGAAGCTCAAAGATTTGTCTGCTAAAACGGATTTAATCAAACGAGTGCGGCGTATTGAAGGGCAGGCGCGGGGCGTTGTCAGGATGATCGAGGAGGATCGTGACTGCACTGAAATTCTCCAGCAACTGGCCGCCATCCGCTCTGCTGCCCATCAGGCGACCGTGGCTCTGGTAAGAGCCTATACCGCCGAATGCGTGATGTCAATGTCTGATGAAGCCTCCGCTGAAGTCGCCGAGGCACTGGCTACGGTTCTCTCCAGGCTGGCCTGATAATTCTACAAGGAGATAGCAAAAAATGCCATTAATCAGTCAGGAAATTGCCAATCAAGTCAAAGATTACTTTGCCGATCTGACCGGCCGGGTGCGGCTGATCATGTTCACCCAGGAGTTCGAGTGCGAGTTTTGCGCTGAAACCAGACAGTTGGTCGAAGAAATCGCCCGCCTCTCTGATAAAGTCGAGGCCGAGGTCTACAATTTCGTCACCGATCGGGAGAAGGCGAACGAGTTGGGGGTGGACAAAATCCCCGCCATCGCCGTCATCGGAGCACAGGACTACGGTGTGCGCTTCTATGGCATCCCTGCCGGGTACGAGTTTTCTTCCCTGATCCAGGCAATTCGCACCGTGAGCGCCGGGCGTCCGGAACTGTTAAGCCCTGAAGGAGTACAACGGCTTGCCAGAATTGGCTCGCCGGTGCACATTCAGGTCTTCGTCACGCCAACGTGTCCCTACTGTCCACAGGCGGTGGTGTTGGCCCATCAGATGGCTGTCGCCAGCCCGATGGTGCGCGCAGATATGGTCGAAGCCACCGAGTTCCCTCACCTGGCGATCAAGTATCAGGTGATGGGCGTGCCGCGCACGGTCATCAACGAAAAGACCCACATCGAGGGGGCCGCGCCGGAATCGCTGGTGCTGGCGAAGCTGGAGGAGGCGCTGGCCGGTTCCAGAGCTTAAGCGCTTCAACCATGCTCGAGCTGCATCTGACTGCACCAGAGCGAGAAAGCCCGGCTTCTGGCCCGGAAGCCGGAGAAACGGGGCTTTACGACCTGATCGTGCTGGGTGGCGGACCGGCCGGGCTTACCGCGGCCATCTATGCCGGCCGTGCTCGCCTGAAGACGCTGGTTTTGACCGGCTATCTGCCCGGCGGACAGCCGGCCAACACAGACGTTGTCGAGAATTTCCCCGCCTTCCCCGATGGGGTGGCAGGCCCGGAGCTGGCCCGGCTTTTCCTGCAGCAAGCACGGCGGTTTGGAGCGCGGCTTGAGACGGATGAAGCGGTGAGAGTGGATTTCTCCACCCGCCCATTCGCCATCCATACCCACAAAGCGACATACCAGGGCAGAACCGTGATTGTGGCTACCGGCGTCGTTCCCCGTCGCCTGGGGGTGCCAGGTGAAGACCGCTTCTTTGGGCGGGGGGTCTCTTCCTGTGCCACCTGCGACGGATTCTTTTACCGGGACAGGGACGTGGTGGTCGTTGGCGGGGGAGATAGCGCGCTGGCCGAGGGCATCTTCCTCACCCGCTTCGCCCGCCAGGTGACCATCGTCCATCGGCGCGACGAGCTGAGAGCCACCAAAATCTACCAGGAGCGAGCCTTCGCCAACCCCAAAATCCGCTTCCTGTTGAGTACGGTGGTAGAAGAAATCCTCGGCGACCAGACGGTGAACGGAGTGCGGGTGCGCAACGTCAAGACAGGTGAGAGTCGCATTGTTGAGACCGATGGCGTGTTCATCTACGTGGGCATGGAGCCGCGGACGGAGCTTTTCGTCGGCCAACTCGAATTGAATGAGCAGGGCTACGTCGTCTCGGATCGCAGGCAGCGCACCAATGTGCCCGGCGTGTTCGTAGCGGGCGATGTGCAGGACCCTCTTTACCGACAAATCGTGGTGGCGGCCGGCAGTGGGGCCATCGCCGCGATGGAGGCGGAGAAATTCCTGGGAGAGTATCCCGATGTTTCAAATCAGCCTGGGAGCAAAGCGCTATGACGTGATCGTGATCGGTGGGGGGCCGGCCGGTGCTACGGCGGCACTCTATGCGGCTCGCGCCGGCCTTGCCACACTGGTAATAGACAAGGGGCTGACCGCCGGAGCACTTGGGACCACGGGCAATATCGTCAACTACCCCGGCGTGCCCGGCCCGATCAGCGGCGCCGAACTGGTGCGCCGTATCCGTGAGCAGGCAGCCTCGTTTGGGGCGGAGTTTGTCAACGACAGGGCGCTCAGGGCAGAGCTGGCAGGCCCAGACAAAAAGATATGGGGTGGCCAGGGCGTATACACAGGACGGGCAGTCATCATCGCTACAGGTGCACTGGGGCGGACGCAGCATATACCGGGCGAGGAGCGCTTGCTGGGCAGAGGGGTCAGTTACTGTGCCACCTGTGACGGCGCCTTCTTCCGCGAGCGCCAGGTAGCCGTGGCCGGCAATAACGATGAGGCGGCAGAGGAGGCACTGACATTGACCAGATTTGCCTCTACGGTACATTTCCTGTCCCCTACCCCTGTCCTGCAGGCCTCCCCGCATCTGGCCGGGGAACTGCGCTCCCATCCCCGTGTGGTATTCTATCCGGCAGCCAGGTTGCGAGAAATCATCGGCACGGAGAGAGTGGAGATGGTGCGCTTCACCTCTGAGGGGAAGGAACAGACAATCCCTGTCGAGGGTGTCTTCATCTACCTGCAGGGCAACCTGCCCATCACCGACTTTCTGGAGGGGCAATTGCCCACCAGTGAGGGGGGCTGTCTGCTGGTGGATGAGCACTTTCAGACGGCCATTCCCGGTGTGTTTGCAGCGGGAGATGTGCTGTGCAGGCATCTCAAACAGGCTGTGATCGCGGCGGCCGAGGGGGCACAGGCAGCAATGGCGGTGGATCGGTATCTGCACGGCCGTGAGAAACTGCGTCCAGACTGGTCGAAGTAGGAGGTGGCGCTATGGGCGCTTTGACCACTCAGGTCACATATTTCGAGCAGCCTGGTCCGCACAATACTGCGCGCACACTTGAGCTGGCCAGACGACGGGCCGAAGAACTGGGCATCCGCTCTATCCTGGTGGCCAGCACCCGGGGCGACACCGGCGTTCAGGCCGCGCAGATGTTTCGGGGCTATAACCTGATCGTGGTGACCCACGCGACCGGTTTTACCGGCCCTAATGTCCAGGAACTCAGCGAGGAGAACCGCGCCGCTATTGAAACTGCCGGGGGCAAAATCCTCACCTGTCAGCATGCCTTCGGTGGCATCAGCCGGGCGGTACGTAAAAAGTGGGGCACCTACGAGATAGACGAGATCGTGGCCCAGACGTTGCGCATCTTCGGTGAAGGCACCAAAGTCTGCGTGGAAATCGCGTTGATGGCTGCCGACGCGGGGCTGGTCAGAGTGGGAGAGCCTTGCATGGCCATCGGGGGCACCGGACGCGGTGCAGACACTGCTCTGGTGCTCACTCCGGCCAATGTCCAACAATTCTTCGACCTGCGGGTGCTGGAGGTAGTATGCAAGCCCCGGTTGGAGTAAAAGGAGTGCCAGAGATGAACACCAAAATTGAGGACCTGACTTTCGAGCAGGCTTATGCGGAATTGGAGGAAACGGTACGTAAGCTGGAGATGGGCGGGTTAGACCTGGAGGAGAGCCTGGCACTTTTCGAGCGGGGGCAGGCATTGGCTGCTTACTGCAATGCCCGGCTTGATCAGGCGGAATTGAAGGTGCGTCAGCTCGCACCGCAGGGCGTGGTGCCGTTTGAGCCCGAGGCATAGTCGGACGAGCGCCTATGATGAAAAGAGCGGTGAATAAGCAACTGCGCACACTGATATTGGTAGCCGTTCTTCTGGCGCTTCTGGCGCTTACCGCGAGCATCCTGTGCGGGTGTGGTAACAGCCGGATCGCGTCGGTCACTCCCACACCGACCCGCACGCCTCCTCCCACCCCGACGCCTACGGATACGCCATCGCCAACCTCGACTCCAACGCCAACCCTGCCGCCGACGCCGACGCCCTCACCGTCCCCTACTGCGCGTCCTGAGAATGTCAACCCGCTTACGGGTGAGGTGGTGCCCGATCCCGCTGTACTGGATCGTGTGCCGGTGATACTTAAAATCTCCAACTGGCCAGGCCAGTACGTCCGTCCTCAGGCCGGCATTAACAGTGCTGACCTGATCTTTGAGCACTATAACGAGGGGTGGTTTGCCACACGGTGGAGTGCTGTCTACCTGGGAAAAGACCCTGAGCGGGTGGGGCCGGTGCGCAGTGGCCGCCTGATTGACCTTGAGTTGCCGGCGATCTACAAAGGCGTGCTGGCCTGCTCCGGCTTCAGCAACGGCGTGTTGGAGATCATGAAGAACTCAGACCTGTACCCCGATCGCATCGCCTCTCCGAGCGTTGGGGTTGGGCAGCCGGTTTTTTACCGCGATTTCAGCCGTGATGTCCCCCTTGAGCACACGATGTACTCGAGCCCGGCGTTGGTGCGCGAATGGGCAGCGGCCCATGGCGTCAGTGGGCGGCAGGCAGGGCTGGACGGCATGGTCTTTTCCGATGCCCCGACGGTGGCCGGGCAGCCCGCACGCGTTATCCGCATTCCGTGGAGATATCAGGATGCCGAATGGCGTTACGATGAGGCCAGCGAGCGTTACCTGCGCTGGACCGACGGGGTTCCACACACTGATGCGCTGGACGGGCGTCAGTTGAGTGCGGCCAATGTCGTGGTGCTTTACGTGCCGCAGTGGAATACAAATATCATCGAGGATCCGCACAGCGGGGCATTATCCATCCAGTTTGCCCTGTGGGATTCCAATCGTGCCATTATCTTCCGTGACGGCGTGCGTATAGATGGCTTCTGGCAGCGTTGGAAAAGAGAGGATATGCTGACGCTGACCGATGATAAAGCCAATCCAATCCCTCTCAAGGTCGGCAACACCTTCTTTGAGGTTATACCTGCAGAAGGGTTGGAGATCGTGGTCGAGCCGTGAGCCGGTGCCATGTGTTGGGGTGTCACGTCCCCACAGTCTGAGGTTCAGGCAGTTACCTGGGCCTATCCGGAAAACGTGACAGACACATCCTTATACGTCGGTATAAGCGGCATAGGGATGCCACCTGTACGGTCTCTCTGACAGTCTCTTAAGCTATCAGGCCAGGGGCCATTTAAGTCCGGCGGAAGCCGGACTTCTTGCTACATAATGCAGCATCATCACAGCAGGAGGTGGTTAAGTCGGAGTGATGGCGCTCAGAAGCTTTATGACCCGGCTGATCGTAGCACTGGCTAAATTATGCGGCAAGGTCGTCACCTTTCTATTTTCATCCAGACCATTGATCAGCGGCCTGGTAGTGGTGCTTTTGTTGACAGCGACCTCCGTGGATTATGAGCGGCGTCTGGCGCTCTCCGATCTCCCTCTGGAGGCATACCCCGTGCTGGAGCTGGAGGCGTATCACCGT
>Ga0209227_1001061_pt1 | contig 22166 bp, 22 predicted proteins | sample YNPBryantNP2012_FD_185815 | JGI IMG/M metagenome (GOLD analysis project Ga0209227, IMG submission 185815) | Anoxygenic and chlorotrophic microbial mat microbial communities from Yellowstone National Park, USA - YNP Bryant NP 2012 (SPAdes)... ...
CGAGGAGCGTTTTTTGCGACGAAGCAATCCCCTCGCAAACCAGGAGACTGCTTCGCTTTGCTCGCAGTGACAAAATGCGTAGAGTTTATAGAACAAGAGTTTAACTTGACATTGTCAAAATAGTTACGAAAAATCATCAACTCTACTGCAACAAGGTCTGCACCACTAAGGACACGCGGTACACAAAGGATTTCTCAAAGGCGAAAACCTTTGAATTTTGGCACACAATTGTTTCAAAAAACTTCGTGCTCCTTTGTGCCCTTTGTGGTAAAAAAAGATTTGTGCGGTGGACTCATCACCCGATTGCAATTAAACTTTTTTCAGGAGGCCAATCATGGCAAAGAAATGGGTTTACCTTTTTGATGAAGTAGCAGAAGCCGAGAAGTACGCCGGTTCGTGGGATGGCGTGCGCGGCTTGCTGGGTGGGAAAGGCTCCGGTCTGGCCGATATGACCCGCGCCGGCGTCCCCGTCCCCCCCGGTTTCACCGTTACCACCGAAGCGTGTAACGAATTCCGCAAGACCGGTCAATTCCCGGAAGGAATGTGGGAGCAGGAACTCGCAGCCCTCAAGGTGGTCGAAGCCAAAACCGGCAAGAAGTTCGGCGACCCCTCCAACCCCTTGCTCGTCTCATGCCGCTCGGGTGCCAAGTTCTCCATGCCTGGCATGATGAACACCATCCTGAACATCGGTCTCAATGACGAGGTGGTGGAAGGTCTGGCAAAACTGACCGACAACCCGCGCTTCGCCTGGGATTCCTACCGCCGTCTGATTGAAATGTTTGGCACCACCGTCTTCGGCCTGGAGGATGAGGCCTTTGAACATCCCATGGCTGAGTACAAGGCCAAAAAAGGCTACAAACTCGACACCGAAATGACCGCCGAAGACTGGAAAGCCCTGGTCGCTATCTTCAAGGATGTCTATAAAAAGGGCGTCGGGTCTGACTTCCCGCAGGATGTCTACAAACAACTCGAACTGGCTACCAAGGCCGTCTTCGAGTCCTGGATGGGCAAGCGCGCCATTGACTACCGCCGCGCCACCGGCATTTCTGATGACCTCGGCACGGCTGTCAACATCGTGACCATGGTCTTCGGCAACATGGGCTTCGACTCCGGCACCGGCGTTGCCTTCACCCGCAACCCCTCCACCGGTGAGAAGAAGATGATGGGCGAGTACCTGCTCAACGCCCAGGGCGAGGACGTGGTGGCAGGCATTCGCAACACCGATCCCATCGAACACATGGCTGAAACCATGCCCGACGTCTATCGCCAGTTCATGGACATCACCGCCAAACTGGAAAAGCACTACAAGGACATGCAGGATGTCGAGTTCACCATTGAGCGCGGCAAACTGTGGATGCTTCAGACCCGCAACGGCAAGCGCACCGCCAAAGCCGCCATCAAAATCGCAGTGGATATGGCCAACGAAGGCCTGATTACGAAGGAAGAGGCGGTTCTCCGCGTCACCACCGAAAACGTGGATACCCTCCTCCATCCGCAGTTCGACGAAAAGGCGCTCAAAGAGGCCGAAAAGACCGGCGCTTACCTTGCCAAGGGCGTCAACGCCTCGCCGGGCGCGGCCGTCGGCCAGGTTTATTTCGACGCCGATACCGCCGAGAAGATGGCCAAAGAACACAAGCAAGACACCATCATGGTCCGTCCCTTTACCAAGCCGGATGATGTGCATGGCATGATCGCCTCCAAGGGCGTCCTCACCAGCGAAGGTGGGGCCACCTCCCACGCCGCGGTTGTCGCCCGTCAGTTTGGTATCCCGTGCGTCGTCGGCGCCAGCGAAATCAAGATTGACCTGGAAAAGCGCCAGATGACCATCGGCGACCGGGTCATCCGCGAAGGCGAATGGATTTCAGTAGATGGCACTACCGGCAAAGTCTATGCTGGCAAAATCCCCACCACCGCCCCCAGCCTCGAAGAGCAGACCGAACTGATGACCCTCCTGCAGTGGGCCGATGAGATCGCTGCCCGCCCCGACATCCGCGTCCTGCCGACCGGCGAGAAGAGCCGCGGCCTGATGGTCTGGGCCAATGCCGATTATCCCAAGGATGCCCGCCGCGCCCGCGCCTATGGCGCCGTCGGCATTGGTCTGTGCCGCACCGAGCACATGTTCTTCGAACCCGAACGTCTCCCCATTGTCCAGCGCATGATCCTGGCTGAGACCCCTGAAGAACGCAAGCAGGCCCTCGACGAACTCCTGCCCTCTCAGCGCTCCGACTTTGAAGGCCTGTTCGAGGCGATGAACGGCTACCCGGTCATCATCCGCCTGATTGACCCGCCCCTGCATGAATTCATGCCCGACGAAGAAAAACTGCTCGAGGAAGTCATCACCCTGCGCGTCAAGGGCGGCGACCCGCAAGAACTGGCCGCCAAAGAGAAACTGCTGGCGTCCATCAAAGCCCTGCACGAATCCAACCCGATGATGGGCCTGCGCGGCGTTCGCCTGAGCATCTACATGCCCGAAATCGTCGAGATGCAGGTACGTGCCATCTTCGAAGCCGCTGCCAACTGCACCCTGCGTGGCATCGTTGTCAAACCCGAAGTGATGATCCCGCTCACTGGCACGGTCAAGGAACTCGAATGGATTCAGCCGCGTCTCGAGCGCATCGCTTCCACCGTCATGGCTGAGAAGGGCGTTCACTTCGAATACAAATTCGGCACGATGATCGAAATCCCGCGCGCCGCCGTCACGGCTGGCGAAATCGCCAAACTGGCCCAATTCTTCTCCTTCGGCACCAACGACCTGACCCAGATGACCTTTGGCTACTCGCGCGATGACGCCGAACGCAACTTCCTGGTCAAGTACGTCGCCGAGGGCATCCTGCCCAAGAACCCCTTCCAGACCCTCGACCGCGAAGGCGTGGGCCGGCTGATGCAGTGGGCCATCAATGAAGGCCGCAAGACCCGCCCCGAACTCGAAGTGGGCATCTGCGGTGAACATGGCGGCGATCCCGACTCCATCGAATGGTGCCACATCATCGGCAACAACTACGTCTCCTGCTCGCCCTTCCGCGTGCCGATTGCCCGCCTGGCCGCTGCCCACGTGGCCCTCAAGTACAGCGGCAAGCAAATCGCTGAAGATAAGTAGAACAAAACTGTAGGGCAGGTCTCTGACCTGCCATGTCTGAAGGCAAGTCAACGATTTTGAGGGCAGGTCTCTGGTCATTTCCAGAACCTGCCCTTTCTGCTTCGGGTTTCTAACCTGTCCTGCCAACCTGGTTTAAGTTTTATGCTGCCCTTTACCCACTTTTCTAACCCCGAACATCAAGATTTCCTTCTCGAAGGCGGACGGCCGGCGGCCCTCCTTGTGCATGGTTACCCCGGCACCCCGTTTGAAATGCGCCCGCTGGCTGGGGCCCTGCACGAACGCGGCTGGACCTGCCGCGGCATCCTGCTCCCTGGCTTCGGTGCGCAGATTGAGACTCTCCCGTCCCGGCGCTGGACCGAGTGGCTGGATGCCGTGCTGGACGCGCTGGCCTCCCTCCGGGCCGACCACGCCCCTCTTTTGCTTGTCGGTCACTCGATGGGCGCGGCAGTGGCCCTTTCGGCGGCGGCTCGTTTCCCGGTGGATAGGTTGGTCTTGCTGGCACCCTTCTGGCGCAACCGCGGCCTCATCTGGGCGCTTTTACCGGTTTTAAAATACATTTTCCCGCGCGTCAAACCCTTCCGCATGTTTAAAACCGAAATTGATGACCCCCGCCTGCTGGAAAATATCCGCGATTTTCTGCCCGAAGTAGATTTCAGCGACCCGGCGACGATTGCTGCCATCCGCGAGTTTGTTGTGCCGGTAGCGATGTTTGATGAGTTACGCAAAGTGGGCGTGGCGGCGTATCGCGCGGCTGCGAAAATTTCTTGTCCCACCCTCGTGATCCAGGGCAGCGAGGATGTCACCGTTCGCCCTGCAGATACCCGTCGGCTGGTGCAGCGGTTGAAGGGGCCGGTCACCAGCCTCGAGGTCCGCGCCGCGCATGAACTGGTGTTTGCCAATACGCCCTCTTTCCCACAAGTGCGGCAGGCCGTTCTTGACTTTGCCGGTTCGGTGGACAAGTCTGCGCAGGCAACTCAATAATTCCGTGAAGTTTTCCCGTTTAGGCTCGTGACTTTTTAAGAGAATTATCATTTTTTATAGAAAAATAGTCCACAATAACCATTGTCGAAATGTAACTACTCAGCCACGTCATGGCGAGCCATTTTTTGGCGACCGCGAAGCGTACCCGAAGGGTAAGCAATCTCCCCTTTATCAGGCGAAATGGACCGCCTGGGGATTGCTTCGTCGCCAAGAATGCTCCTCGCCATGACATGCACAACGGTTTTGAGACAGGGCTACATAGTTCCCTGCGCTTTATATCCTGCGTCTTACCCTCTCTCCTCCTCTTCCACGCTTAACCGTTCAAGCCGCCGCTCATCCGGCAGCGACTTCTCGACCACGCTGGCGCCGCTCTGACTGATGTTCAAGGAAAAAATACGCGCAGCCAGCCCGGCCTGCGCAAACGCCTGTTGCATGGCCAGGCCAATCTGCGCCTCAGCCGGCTGACCCGAAAAGGCAATCAGGCTCGGGCCTGCTCCAGACAGAGCCACCGCGCTGGCGCCAGCCTCCCTGGCCGCCCGCATGGCCTCCCGCGCGCCCGGAATCAGCGGCAGACGATAGGGCTGATGCAAGGCATCCTCCATGACCTCGCCCAACAAGGCCAGATCGCCCGTCTCCAATGCCTTGATAACCAGCACCGCTCGACTCAAGTTGAAGACGGCATCCTCCCGTGCCACGTATGCGGGCAAAATCTCTCGCGCCGCCTGCGTCGGAAAGTAAAAATTCGGGAACACAACCGTAATCGCCAACGGACTGACCACCAGTTTTCGCGCCACGACCTTGCCGTCCTGAAACGCCGACGCCACCAGGCCGCCCAACATGGCCGGAACCACATTATCCGGGTGGCCTTCGTTCTCAACCGCCATGGTGAGAATCTCCTGGCGGGAAAACGGCTCGCCCAGTAGAGCATTCGCGCCCAACATGCCGGCCAGCATTGCAGCGGAACTCGAACCCAGGCCGGAGGCGAGCGGAATACGGTTGAGGCAGTGGATATGCATTCCCGGCGGCGATTTGCCCACCAGCGAGAAGATTTGCAGCGCCGACGCCAGAATCAGATTCCGTTCATCGGCAGGCAAAATCCCTTCCCCCTCGCCGCGAATGGTCATGACACAGCCGTCGTCCCCTGTCTGCACGAACTCCGTCTCGTTCCACAAATCCAGTGCCAGGCCAACCGCGTCGAAGCCCGGTCCCAAATTTGCCGTAGTTGCCGGCACACGCACACAGACCCGTTTCATGAGAGAATCACCTCTTCCAAAGCCTCCAGACGCGGCGGCACAACCAGCGGCCTGACGACATCGCGAGTAATGATATCGGGGTCTTTCAGGCCATGGCCGGTGCAGATTGCCACGATCCGCTTGCCCCGGGCCGGGAATCGCCCGGCAACAATCTCGTGCGCCAGACCGGCCAGCCCGGCTGCCGAAGCCGGCTCAACCCAAATGCCCTCCAGCCTCGCCAGCAGACGCTGCATGTTCAAAATTTCTTCGTCGCTGACCGCAATAATCCGTCCGCCCGAATCTTCCGCCGCCTGTAAAGCCTGTTCGCCGCGCGCAGGCCGCCCGATGCGAATGGCCGTCGCCACGGTCTCCGGCTTGTCCACCGGATGGCCGAGCACCAGCGGCGCCGCGCCCTCCGCCTGAACGCCGAGCACGTGGGGCAGACCGCTGGAGTTCAGGGCGTGATACTGACGGAAACCGGCCCAGTAGGCAGTAATATTGCCGGCGTTGCCCACCGGCAGACATAACCAGTCGGGGGCGGCCCCCAACGCATCGCAAATTTCAAAAGCGGCTGTTTTTTGCCCCTCGATGCGATACGGGTTGAGCGAGTTGACCAGGCAAATGGGATGTTTCCGGGTAATTGCCACCACCATGCTCAAGGCGTCGTCAAACGAGCCATCCACCTGAACCACTTGCGCGCCATAAGCCAGCGCGCCGGCCAGTTTACCGGCTGCAACTTTGCCTTGCGGGATCAGGACAATGGCGCGCATCCCAGCGCGAGCGGCATAGGCCGCGGCCGAGGCGGCAGTATTCCCTGTCGAGGCACAAATCACCGCCTTTGCCTCCCGCCCGGCCGCCTCGCTGACCGCCGCTGTCATGCCGCGATCCTTGAACGAACCGGTGGGATTCGTCCCTTCGAACTTGACGAACAACTCAAAGCCACCCCCCAGTTCATCTGCCAGCCTGCGCACAGGAATCAGCGGCGTGTTACCCTCCAGTAAAGTCACTGGCCTGGTATGCGCCGGCAAGTCCAGCAAATGCCCATAACGTTGCAAAACGCCCTGGTACGCTTGCATACGCCTCCAATCCAAAGCATACTGTGCCCGGATGGGATACGCCATAAGCCGGGCGCCAGCAGAGATGAATCTGCCGCATTATACCCGCGTTTGCGCGCGAATGAGCAAAAGAATCTTTCCCGCCTGCATGCCAGGCTGCAATTCTGGTGCAATTTCGGGGCCGATCATGCCTGGCGCGCTGGTAGCGTTTGCTTGTGTGCAGGCTGGGAAGCCGGCACCGACGGCTGGGTTTCCATCGCTCCAATGGTATAATACATTGTCATCTGACGATCCCTCAAGGAGCGCACCCTTGGCCTTCAACCCTTTCAAATGGCTTCTTGGTCTCTTCTCGCTCGATATCGGCATTGACCTAGGGACCGCCAACACGCTGGTATATGTCAAAGGGAAAGGCATTATCATCAATGAGCCTTCCTGGGTAGCCATTGAAAAACGCACCCGACGGCCCATGGCCGTTGGCCAGGAAGCCCGCAACATGCTCGGTCGCGCTCCGGCAAGCATCAACGTGATTCGTCCGCTGCGCGATGGCGTGATTGCCGAGTTCGAGATTACCGAAGCCATGCTGGAGTACTTCTTCAGCAAGGTGCATGAACAAACCGTGGCCCCCTGCCGAGCCCACGCGCGGTCATCGCTGGCTGGCTGAAGCAGCGCGGTGTGACCGAAGTGGTGGAAGACTCCTCCGGCAACGCCGGGGCCTCGCTGGCCGCCTACGCCGGCAAGTTTGGCCTGCGCGCCCGCATCTTCGTCCCCGCAGCGGCCTCTGGGGTGAAACGCAGGCAGATCGAAGCCTACGGCGCGGACCTGGTGCCTGTCCCCGGCTCGCGCGCCGACGTGTCCGAGGCCGTACGCCGCGAAGCCGAACGGGGGGCGGTTTATGCCAGCCATGCCTGGCTGCCGTTCAATCTGCCGGGCTACGCCACCACCGCTTACGAAATCTGGGAGCAACTGGGCGGACGCTGCCCGGGGCGGTGATTGTCCCGGCGGGGCAGGGGGGCCTGCTGCTGGGACTGGCGCGCGGTTTCGATGCTTTGCGCGTAGCCAATATGGGAAAAGAGAGGGCGGAGAAAGAAGATGCAGGTAAAAAGAGAGCGCAGGGCGAGAAACCAGAGACCGAGACAAAGAAAGCAAGGAAAGACAAGTTGCTCAAAGGAATCTTTTTCCCGGACAGGTTGGGCAGAAAGGGAAGTCTCCTGGCTGGCTCGGCGCCTGGGCAGGACGTTGTGCCGCGGCTGATCGGTGTGCAGGCGCGCGCCTGTGCTCCGCTGTGGGCGCTCTTTACCGCTGGCATGGAGGGGCTGCGTTTCGTGGCCGAGAATCCCACCCTGGCCGAGGGGGTCAAGGTGGCCGCGCCGGTGCGGGCCGAGGCCGTGCTGCGGGCAGTGGCGGCAAGCGGCGGGTCCATGTGCGCCGTGGAGGAGGACGAGATTCTGCCCGGGCGGGAGGCGCTGGCGCGCCTCGGGTTCGAGGTCGAACCCACCTCGGCCATCGTCTGGAGCACCCTCTGTCAGGTCCTCCCCGATTTGCCCGACCCGGTGGTCGTCATTCTCACCGGCGCGGGCTGGAAGTACGGGTAAAATAGTCTCTCGGCGAACCCATGAGGGAGACAGAGAGTTGCGTCTTCGTTGGTGGGGACGCTTCACCTTATCTGCATTCTCGAAAATTCGAAATGGAAATTTATGAAACTTATCCAATCGTTCGGTCAAAAGTTGATTTCCAATCTTGAAAAAGTCATTGTCGGCAAGCGCTCGTCCATTGAGTGGATTGTCGTGGCTTTGCTTTGCCAGGGGCACGTGCTGATCGAAGACGTGCCTGGGGTGGGCAAGACTATGCTGGCGCGCAGCCTGGCCCGGTCGCTGGGCTGTTCGTTCAACCGCCTGCAGTTCACGCCCGACATGCTCCCCAGCGACGTGACCGGCGTCTCGATTTACAACCAGAACAGCCGTGAATTCGAGTTCCGCCCCGGCCCCATCTTTGCCCAGGTGGTGCTGGTGGACGAGATCAACCGCGCCACGCCAAAGACGCAGGCTGCCCTGTTGGAGGCGATGGAAGAGCGCCAGGTGACGGTGGACGGCGTTTTGCATCCCCTGCCGCGCCCGTTCATGGTGCTGGCGACCCAGAACCCGATCGAATACGAGGGCACCTTTCCCCTGCCCGAAGCGCAACTGGACCGGTTCCTGCTGCGCGTCCGGCTGGGGTATCCCGCCCCGTCGGACGAGGTGGAGGTGCTGAATCGTCAACAGTTACGTCACCCGGTGGAGACATTGGAGACGGTCATTCGCCTGGAGGAATTGCTGGAGGGGATGGAGGCGGTCAAGCAGGTCTATGTGGCCGATTCGGTGAAGCGTTACATTGTCGGTCTGGTCAACCGGACGCGTCAGCATGGGGAGGTGTATCTGGGAGCCAGTCCACGCGGTTCGCTGGGGCTATTTCGCGTCGGACAGGCGCTGGCGGCGCTGGATGGGCGGGATTTTGTCTTGCCCGATGACATCAAGAAAGCTGCTGTGCCGGTATTGGCTCATCGCGTCATCGTTGGGCCGGCGGGGCGTCTGCGCGAGTTGACGGGCGAACGCATTGTTCAGGAGATTCTCGAGAATTTGCCTGTTCCCGGCGGGGATTTTGTTCCTGAGACCTGATGGGGTTTGGTTCTCAGCCAGATGCCGGTTTTGACCGAAGTCGAACTGTCTTTGATGATGAAAAAATCAATTGCACTGCGCTGGTTCGTCAGCCTCATTCTTGTGGCGACGTGGGCTATCTGGGCGGCCACCGGTCATTTACCCTTTTTGCGGCTGGCGTATGCGGTTTTGTTCCTTCTGCTGGTCTCTGGTTTGTGGTCGCTCGTGTTGGGGCGTGGGATTGAGGTCCGGCGCGAGGCCCGTCTGTTGCGTGCCAGTGTGGGTGATGTGTTTGAGGAGCGGTTCGAAGTGAGCGTGACCACCTGGCCTGGTTGTCCGTGGGTGGAGGTGCTCAATCAGTCCAGTTTGCCCGGCGCGGCCGGTTCGAGGTTGCTGACCCGTATCGGTCGCGGCGAGAAGCGCTTTTACATTGCTCGCACGCTGCTGACGCGGCGCGGGGCCTACCCGCTGGGTCCCACCGTCGTTTCCACCGGTGACCCGTTTGGCCTGTTTCCGGTAGAAAAGCGTTTTCCCCCCGCTGAAACGCTGGTGGTCTTGCCGATGACATTCCCGATTGCTGAATTTCCCCCGCCGGCTGGCCTGGTGCCCGGGGGACGTGCTGTCCATGTCCGGACGACCGATGTGACCCCGCATGCCACCGGAATCCGTGAATACATCCCCGGCGACCCGATGAAGCGCATTCACTGGCCAGCCACGGCCCGGCGCGGGCGTTTTATGGTCAAAGAATTTGAGCAGGACCCGCAAGCAGACATCTGGCTCTTTGTGGATGCTCGCCGGGAGGTGCATGTGGCTGGTAAAGATGTCGCTATTGCGGGAGCGGGGAATGAAATGTTTTTCTGGCATCGCCCGAAGGTCGCATTAGCGTGTGATACGTTCGAATATGCGCTGAGTGCGGCGGCCTCCCTGGCGCAGCATTTCTTGCGCGATCGTCGTTCGGTGGGGCTGGCTTGTTCGACAGCCCGGTTTACGGTCCTACCGGCGGAACGCGGCGACCGCCAATTGGGCAAGGTAATGGAAACGCTGGCATTTCTGGAGCCGGATGGTGTTATGTCGTTATTAGGTCTGGTTGCCATGCAGGCAAAATTTTTGCCCCCCGGCACAGGAGTAGTTTTGATTACGCCTTCGACGGACCCGGAACTCTTGCTGGTGGTGGAAGATCTGTTGCGCCGTTACCTGCGTCCGGTGGCAGTGTTGCTGGATGCTGCCTCTTTTGGTGCTCCGGCGCAGGATTTGTCCGCGATCGTTGATGCGCTGGCCAGCAGGAGCGTGCCCGTCTGTACGTTGGCTTATGGCGATTCCCTGTCCACCCATTTATCGTTGGCGGCGGTGTATTTTCAACGCTCGTATGGGTCTATGTCTTATAAATTTGAGAAGTAACTCTCACTTTTGGGGAGGTGGTATTTGTACAATTTTTACTGTATAATGCAAGTATCAATTTTAGGAAGGAGTGCCCTATGCGTCGCGGAAGAATTTTCATTTACCTGGCGTTGATTCTTATCCTGATCATTGCTGTGGCGGGAATCTGGCTCTGGCGTAGCAGCTCTCAAGGGCCAGGTCCGGCCGAACCCCAACCCACCCCAGTTGAGCGATCGGTGGAAATTGTCACTGCCGGGCAGAATATCTATCCTGGAGTAGCCATTACGGAGGACATGCTCAATACGATCCCGATTCCAGAGTCACAACTGGTTGCGGGAGAATTTACCAGTAAGGCAGATGTTGTTGGGAAGTATGCGAAACTCTCCATTTCCCAAGGCGTGGTGATTGTTTCTTCCATGCTTTCTGATACTCCGGGAAATGTCAATCTGCCTGGTTCAACATGGGCGCCCCTGGTGCCGCAAGGGTTGACGGCGGTTTCTATTCCCATCACACGCCTGTCTTCTGTATCCTATGGCATTCGCAGTGGCGATTATGTCAATGTAATTGTCACCTTGCTTTTGGTAGATGTTGATCCGGCTTACCAATCCATCTTGCCCAACCAGAGCGCGGGGATCATTGCCTCGAACAGTCGGGCTTTGCTGATTGGCAGTGGTTCTGGTCAGGATGCCACCACGCAACTCACGCAAGGAGAGATCATCAACCTGACGGCTCAGTCAGTGACGGCGGGGTATGGTGGCCCGGTTGGGCGTGTAGATTTTGATGAGGATCTCCAGCAACCCTTCTACGTGGTTCCAAGCGAGCCACAACGTCCGCGGTTGGTTACGCAGATGATCATGCAAAACGTTCAAGTTTTGCATGTGGGGACTTTCCCCCTTCCAGGGGAACCGGTCTCTGACCAGTTGGTGGCTCCTGCTCCTGGCACGACGCCGACCCCCGGTCCGGCGACGACTGAAGAGCAGGCGACTCCTGTGGTCCGCTCTGATGTGATTACCCTGATGGTGACCAACCAGGATGCGGTCATGCTGACCTGGCTGGTTTATAGCGGTGCTCAAATTACCCTGACGCTGCGCAATCCGAACGATCAGACAATCGGCCCGATCCCCGAGGCGGCTACCTTGGAGTATCTCCTGACCCAGTATGATATTCCGGTGCCTCCGTCCTTGCCGTATGCGATGCAGCCTCGCCTGGATAAACTGGTACCGCCGACGTTGCCTAATGACGTAGTGTCCACGACAACGAAATAATTTTTACAAAAATTGACCTAATCTTTTCGTAAGTACACGGGAGAATTCGCATGGCAGAAAAGATCCGCGTGTTAATTGTGGATGATATTGCGGAAACACGCGAAAACTTGCGGAAGTTGTTGCAGTTTGAAGCCGATGTTGAAGTTGTCGGGGCGGCCCGGAGCGGAAGAGAAGCCATTCAGTTGGCACAAGAGACCAACCCGGATGTCGTTCTGATGGATATTAACATGCCTGATATGGATGGCATTGTTGCGACGGAGCAGATTCGACAGAAGGCGCCATTCATGCAGGTGGTGATCCTCACGGTGCAGAATGACCCGAACTACATGCGCCGGGCGCTTCAGGTGGGGGCGCGTGACTTCATTGTCAAGCCCCCGATGCCAGATGATTTAATTTCTGCGATCCGCCGCGCCGGCAAAGTGGCGCTTGAAGAGCGTGCCAAAAGCGCTCAAGCATTTGTGCCTATGCCGGGTGTCATGCCCCAGGTGATGGCCTCCATGCCGGTGGTGCGAGGCAAAATCATTATGGTGTACAGCCCCAAAGGGGGGGCGGGTTGCACGACTGTGGCTGTCAACCTGGCCATTGCTCTCCACAATGAAGAAACTCGTGTGGCGCTGGTGGATGCCGACTTGCAATTTGGGGATGTGGCTATTTTCCTGAATGAGCAGGGCAAGAACACGATCTTGGATCTTGCTGCCCGGGCCGAGGAACTTGATCCTGAGATCGTTGGTGAAGTGATGATCAAACATGCCAATTCTGGCGTTCATGTTCTGGCGTCTCCTTCTCGTCCTGAGTATGCGGAAAAAGTCACTGCGGAGCAATTTGCCCACGTCTTGCAGTTCTTGCGCCAGATGTATGCTTACGTGGTGGTGGATACCTGCTCTTACCTCAACGACTTAACTTTGACTGTTCTGGATGCGTGCGATGCGATTGTCCTTCTTACAACACAAGATATTCCCTCGATGAAGAACAATCGCCTGTTTTTGGATTTGCTCAATACCATGAACATTCCTCTGAGCAAGGTCGCATTTGTCATGAATCGCTATGACAAGCGCATTCCGATTACGCCCGAAAAGGTTGCCGAGTATCTCAAGCAGGAGATTGTGGCAGCAATCCCGCTCGATGAAAAGACAGTGATTCCTGCTGTGAATCGCGGCATACCTTTCATGCTCGATAACAAAACCCAACCTGCAGCGCGCGGTATTTACACGCTGGCGGAAGCGTTAAGGGTAAAGTTGATTAAAGGCGATCAGGAAGAAGCAGAAAAACAACCTTCTAGGCGATAATAGGTGCCTTTCAGGAGGCCAAAATGTCCTTACTTAAGCGAATCGAACAGAATAAGAGTGGTTCAACTCCAGCAGCTCCTTCTCAATCGACCTCAAGCGATAGCTCTCGTTTGTCTTCGCTGCAAGCGCGACGTGTTACTGCGCCGCCCCCCTCCTCTCAACCGGGTTCGTATTACGATCTCAAGAATCGTGTGCAGAATCGTTTAATTGCCGAGCTAGATCCTTCGATAGATGTAACAAAGACCGATGAGGTGCGCAGGACGATTCAAGAATTGTTCGAACAGATTTTGAGCGAGGAAAATATCATCCTTTCTCGACCTGAGCGTGCGCGCTTGTTTGAACAGATTACGGCAGAAATCCTGGGGTTCGGTCCACTTCAACCGCTGCTGGAAGATGAAACGATTACAGAAATTATGGTGAATGGTGCGAAGAACATTTACGTTGAGCGCAAAGGGAAACTGCACCGTGTACCGGTAACGTTCGAGAGCAATGAGCATGTAATGCGTATTATTGATCGCATTGTGGCTCCTCTTGGTCGTCGTATTGATGAGTCAAGTCCTTATGTGGATGCTCGTCTGCCCGATGGCTCGCGCGTTAACGCGGTCATTCCTCCAATTGCATTGAATGGCCCTACCGTTACAATCCGTAAGTTCTTCAAAACCCCATTAACGATTGAGCAATTGATCCAATTCGGCACTCTTACCCCTGAAGCGGTACAGTTCTTGAAGGCTTGCGTGGAGGCCCGTCTCAACATCGTTATTTCTGGTGGTACTGGTTCTGGTAAGACGACTTTGCTGAACATCCTCTCCAGTTTTATCCCTGCGGATGAGCGCATTATTACGATTGAAAATGCGGCAGAACTGCAGTTACGCCAGGAACATGTTGTCACCCTGGAATCTCGTCCCCCCAACATTGAAGGTCGGGGCGAAATTACCATTCGTCAACTGGTGATCAACGCCCTCCGTATGCGTCCTGACCGGATTATCGTGGGCGAAATTCGCGATGATGCGGCCCTCGATATGCTCCAGGCGATGAACACTGGCCATGATGGCTCGATGACAACGCTCCACTCTAACTCACCGCGCGATACGCTCATGCGTTTGGAAACGATGACGATGATGGCAGGCATGGAATTGCCGGTGCGGGCCATCCGCGAACAGATTTCATCGGCCATTGATATGGTGGTCCATCAGGAGCGCATGCGAGATGGTTCTCGTAAAGTGGTGAACATCACCGAAGTTGGCGGCATGGAAGGTGATGTGATTACCATGACGGATATTTTCGTGTTTGAACAAACAGGCTATGAAAACGGCAAGGTTGTTGGACGCTTGCGTCCAACAGGCCTGCGCCCCAAGGCAATGGACAAGATTGAGGCGGCTGGTATTCATCTTCCTCCCACCGTCTTTGGAGTTGGCAGCAAGCAACGTTATTAGGCTTGACTCTTGTTGACAGGTGACTATGGCAATCAATTTCGGAACTTTCCTCTTGGTTGGCGGTATTCTTGCGGTGATCTTACTGATTATCGGTATTGCCATGTCGGTTGGCAGCAGCAACCGCATGGTGGATGATCGCTTGAATAAATACCTTGAAGAAGAGAAACCGAAAGAGGCCAAGCAACAAAAAGCAGTCCTGACGGAGTGGGTCAATAAACGTGTTGAAAAATCAACGTTTGGGGAGCGCATTGCCCGTAACCTGGCGCGCGCGGATTTGAAATTAAAGCCGGGCGAATATATTGCACTGTATGTGATTGCTATTATTGGCATGGGTTTAATTGCTTTTCTTTTGGGCGGACGAATCTGGCTTTCGGCAATAATTGGAGGGGTTATTGGGGCTTTTCTGCCTGGCATCTATGTCCGTAACCAGCAAAATAAGCGCTTGCAAAGATTCAATGATCAGCTGCCTGATATGTTAAGCCTGATGGTTAATGGTTTGCGAGCCGGCTTCTCGACAATGCAGGCCATGGAAGCCGTCAGCAAAGAATTACCTCCTCCGATTTCGGACGAGTTCCGGCGCGTAGTGCAGGAAATGCAACTGGGTGTTCCGATGGAAAAGGCCCTCGATAATCTCTTGCGCCGTATTCCCAGCCCTGACTTAGATTTTGTGGTCACTGCTATCAATGTTCAGCGCGAAGTTGGTGGTAACCTGGCTGAAATCATTGATATTATTTCTTACACGATTCGCGAGCGTATTCGTATCAAAGGTGAAATTCGTGTTTTGACAGCCCAGGTAAGTTATTCAGGAAAAGTACTTTCTTTCATGCCAGTTGGCTTGGTGGTTATCCTATACTTCCTGAATCCTGACTATATTCTTGAGATGTTCACCCCTGATAACATTATTTGTGGTTCGATTGCTTTTGGAACGGCCCTGTTGCTCATTATTGTCGGGTATGTTGTCATGAACAAAATTGCTCAGATTGAAGTATAGTGTAGATAAGGAGCAGGGAACGACATGGCAGGAACTATTCTGGCAGTCCTCGTTATTATTGCTATTCTAGCGGGCCTGGTCATTCTTGTGATCACAGGGGTCCGGCGGGCTAAAGAACAGGAAATAGATCCATTAGAAGCCCGTCTAGCAGAATTTAGTCAACGCGGCGAACCTGTTTCTCTCGAAGAAATCGAGATGTCGCAGCCGTTTGTGGACCGCGTCATCTTGCCGATAATTCGCCGCCTTGGCGAAATTTCCTCGCGCTTTACCCCCCAGAATGTTCTAGAGCAGACGCGTAAGAAACTTGAGATGGCCGGCAACCCTGGTAATATTGATGCTTCTGCCTTCATGGTGCTTCACTTTGTCATGGCCGGCGTCTTTGGTGGTTTGATTTTTCTCCTGGCGTTGGGGTCTAAGACCTTTACCTTTTCTGTCAGAATGCTGTTGGTCTTTGTCTTCGCTTTATTGGGCTACTTTTTTCCGGACCTGTACCTCAAAAGCCAGATTGACCGACGGCAAAAATCTATTCGCAAAGCCATGCCTGATGCCCTCGATTTGTTGACTATTTGTGTCGAGGCCGGGCTGGGTTTTGATGCCGCCATGTCAAAAGTCAGCGAAAAGTGGGACAATGAACTGGCAGTAGCCTTTGGGCGCGTGATTCGCGAAATGCAACTTGGAAAATTGCGTCGCGAGGCGTTACGCGACATGGCTGATCGTTTGGGCATTCCAGAGATGACCAGTTTTGTGGCTGCTGTCATCCAGTCTGAAATGTTGGGCGTGAGCATGGCCAAGGTGCTGCGTGTGCAGGCAGATCAAATGCGCGTGCGACGTCGTCAGCAGGCCGAAGAAGAAGCACATAAAGCGCCAATCAAAATGATTATTCCGCTGGGCTTGTTCGTGTTCCCGTCTCTGCTGATCATCCTGCTTACACCAGCAGGCCTCAAACTTTGGAAGACGTTGGGCAATTTAATTTAGCAGACTCAACGTGTCCTGGCAATATTCCATTACCCAATGGCTATGGAACGCGCTTGACTTGCTTTTTCCTCCTTCTTGTGGAGGATGCAAGCGAATTGGTTATCGTTGGTGCCCTGATTGCCAGAAAAAGGTCCACATGATCGCTGAACCTATTTGTCAGATTTGTGGCCTGCCTATCGAACGTGCAGGGCTCTGTTCAAATTGCGAGCAGACACCTCCCCTCTATAAAATGCTGCGTTCCTGGCTTATCTTTGAAGGCCCCATTCGTTCGGCTTTGCACACGCTTAAATATCGTCGCAACCTGCCTTTGGGCGATTCCCTGGCTCAGCAAATGGCGCCGTATGTACGTGCCTGGAACTGGCCGATCGATATTGTGGTGCCCGTCCCATTGGGTCGAAAACGAATGCGAGAACGTGGCTATAATCAAGTTGCGCTGGTTGCCATGCCTTTGGCTGCGCTCAATGGCTGGCAATATCGGCCGCGTGCCCTTGTCCGGAGCCGGGAAACCCGTTCTCAGGTTGGATTGAACGCTGAAGAGCGGCGTCAAAATGTGGCCGATGCCTTCTATGCAAAGCCAGCAGATGTCTCTGGCAAAGTGGTTTTACTGATGGACGACGTCGCCACGACCGGCGCAACGCTATCAGCCTGTACCGAAGCCTTGAAAAAGGCTGGTGCCCGTGAAGTTTATGCCCTGACCATCGCCCGAGCGTTACCCCACCACGGGTTGCACATCGTGTGACCAAAATCCCATTTCAGGAGGAACCTATGACCACCAAAGTAGAAATTTTCGCTCGTAACCTGGAACTGGACGACCGCATTAAAGAGTACGTTACCAAGAAGGCATCGAAACTCGATCGTTACCTTCGTGAACTTGAGCAGGTGCGGGTGGATCTGAATTTCGTCAAATCTGCCCGTGACGCTGCGGATCGCTATGTAGCACAACTTACTGCTCGTGGTGGCCGCGCGCTCTTGCGCACAGAAGAACGCGCCGAAGACATCTTTGCTGCCTTTGACCGCGCCATTGATAAAATGCAGCGTCAGGCGGAGCGCTATAAAGGCAAGCGCATCCGGGGACGCGGCGATGGCCGTTCCGCGGCTGAAGTCGTTCCCATCTCTGAAGAAACCGTTGAAGAGACGCCCGTCATTGCCCGCCGCAAGACGTTTGAGTTAATCCCGATGAACGAAGCCGAGGCCCTGGAACAAATGAAACTGCTCGGCCATGAAAACTTCTTCATCTTCTTCAATGTTGAGACCAATGCCATCAACGTCCTCTACCAGCGGCGGGATGGCACCTATGGTTTGATTGAACCCAAACTGCATTAAACGTCTCTAGAACCCCGCCGGCCCGGGCAAAAGTGCCGGGCCGATTTTTTTTGAAACGACTATGGACATGCTTGAATTTGACGATCATCCACTTGACTCTTCCTCACTTCACAGCCACATGGATTTACCTGCCATCGAAAGCGCTGTTTTACAGATCCTCCAGGCGGTTGGCGAAGACCCTCAGCGTGAAGGACTGAGACGCACCCCCGAACGCATTGCGCGCATGTATGGCGAATTGCTTTCTGGCTACTATACCGATCCGAAGGACCTGGTCAACGAGGCCATTTTTGACGTCAAGTACGACGAAATGGTCCTGGTTCGCGACATCGAATTTTACAGTTTGTGTGAACACCACATGCTCCCTTTTATCGGTCGCGCCCATGTAGCCTACATTCCCGCCGGTAAAGTTCTGGGCCTTTCAAAAATCCCGCGCATTGTTGACTTCTACGCCCGCCGTTTGCAGGTCCAGGAACGCATGACTCGCCAGATTGCCGACTTTATTCGCGACTTGCTGCAGCCACAGGGGGTGGCTGTGGTCGTTGAAGCCTTGCATCTGTGTATGTCCATGCGCGGGGTGCAAAAGCACAATGCCCGCATGACCACTTCTGCCATGCATGGTGCCTTTCGGGCCAACCTGGCCACCCGTCAGGAATTTCTGGAAAACATCGCCCGTGGCGCTGTCCCCCTGCAGGTTTGACCGTCCCTCACGGGCGGCGGATCTCGACCCCGACCGAATCAGCCTCGGCGACGGCGTTCGGTTTCTCGACCCTGACCGTCACGTGCGCGACCCGCGGCTTGCTGAGGCAAATTTGGGCAATATCCTCCGCCAGCGCCTCGACCGTTAACCGCTGCGCCCGCTCCACGTGGGTGCGGATTTCTCTGGCCAACGCCGCGTAATCTACGCTGTCTTCCACCCGCTCGCTCAGGGCAGCCAGACGGGTGTTCGTCTCTAACGCGACCGTGATGCGCACCTCTTGCGGAGTCTCACGTTCCCATTCGAGCACACCCAAAATGGCCCGCACATGCAGGTTTTTGATAAAAATCGTATCCATAATCAATCCTTGTCTCAACCCTCGACAGGGGTGTCTGGTTGTTTCTTGGCGGGCCGGGGCGGATGACTCTGTTGTCGGTTCAATACCCACAAACTGACAGCCAGCACGCCCCAGGCCAGCACCTGGGCTGTGCGCACACCACCGGGCAGGAGCGCACTATCGCCGCGCCAGGCTTCCAGGAAGAGACGTGCCCCTGCCGAGGCACTGACAAAGAGCAAGAATAATCTGCCCGGAGGCAGGGCACTCCCTGCTTTACGCCAGATCCAGGCGAGAATGATGCCGGTTGCGATGCTCTCGTACACTTGTACGGGATGTCGTTTTGCTCCCCACAATTCGATTCCCCACGGCAGGGAAGTGGGAGTGCCGAATGCTTTGCCAGAGGCCAGATTGGCCAGGCTGATGAACACGGCCATCACCGCCAGGGCGGGAGTCAGCGCGTCCAGGGTGGGTAGCAGAGAAAGTCCGCGACGTTGCCCGTAGATCAGCGCGGTCAGCAGCGCGGTGGCAAAGCCAGCAAACGGATCCAGCAACGTTGGGTCGGTTGAGAGTAGGTTGAGAGGCGCAGTGCGAAATAGATTCGGGTTTTGGAAAGCAAAGGCCAGCCGCGCTCCTACTACGCCAGAAAACAGGCAGAGAAAAACCAGGTTGTACAGTTGATCGGCAGTGGGGCCGTTTTTGGGCAGGCGGCGTTCGGCCAGGCTCAGGCCGAGATATGCCCCCAGGAGCAGGAGCAGGCCCGAGGTCCGCACCGCGAGCGGGCCAATTTGCAAGATCGGAAACATTATGGTTGCCCCTCCAGCAGGCTCTCGATTCGTTTGCGCAGTCCGGCTTCGGTCAGCGGGCCGCCAACGACGACCTCGGCAATCGTTCCGTCGGCCCGGATGAAGAAGGTCGTCGGGAGCGAGGTGATCGCATATTGCCGATAGACCGCGCCGGTAGAATCCAACAAAATGGGAAAAGTCAAACCGTTTTCGGTGACAAAGGCAAGGGCCGATTCGATCTTGTCTTGCTGGGTGGCGTTGACAGCCAGCAGGTGAATCTGCCCCTGATAGTCCTCATAAACGGTTTGCAGGGCGGGCATTTCGGCCCGGCAGGGAGGACACCACGAGGCCCAAAAGTTGACAATGACCGGCTGACCGACCAGGTCTGCCAGGTGGATGGTCTGGCCTTCGGCGGTGTTCAGGCTGAAATCGGGGGCGCGAAAGTTTTCTTGGGGGGCCATGATTTGCCCGCCGGTGACCTGCGTGGCGTCGGTGCGGCTGAGGATGATCCACACCAGGCCGACCAGCAGTAACAGAAAAGGGAAAAGGCGGCGAAAGAGCAGTTGCATAAGTTCCTGTTTTGTTCTAAACTATGGGTAGCAGTTTACCACACTCTCTGGATGAATCATGCAAACTTTTTCGGAGTATTTTTTTGGAATTGACCCAACCGCGGCAGGAGTGGCATATACCTGGGCTGTTTTGGATACCCAGGGAGGGTTGGTTTCGTTGAAGGGAGGCGATTTAGATGCTTTGCTGGCAGAAATCGACTCCGTTGACAATTGCCTGGCGGCGGTCAATGGACCGCCGCGCCCGAACCTGGGCCTGGTCCGCCGCAAATTGACCGAAGAGCAGCCTGCTGTGCATTTGCGTGGGGCCGACATGCGTCTGGCCGAGTACTTATTGCGGGAGCGCGGTATTTCTGTTCCGCCAACTTCTGGCCGCATCGAGGCCTGTGCTGCCTGGACACAAACGGCTTTTGAGATTCACCGCTGCCTGAGCGAGCGCAATTTTGCCATCTTTCCACAAGACGGCAGCGACCGTCAGCGCCTGGAAACGAATGCCCATGCTGTATTTTGTGTTTTGTTGGGGCAGATTCCCCTGCCACGCCCTACGCTGGAGGGGCGGATTCAGCGGCAACTGGCGCTCTACGAGGGGGGATTGGGCATCATGGACCCGATGGAATTTTTTGAGGAGATTACCCGCCATAAGTTGCTGCGTGGCGTCTTGCCGACGGAACTTCTTTATACAGCCGAGCAACTTGATGCGCTCGCCGCGGCCTTTACGGCCTGGAGCGTTTTTGCACGCCCTGACTCTCGACTCCTGGTGGGCGACAGGGAGGAGGGGCAAATTATCCTGCCGGTGGCAACCTTGAAAGACTCATACCGGTAAAAAGAACTGGCTGCAAACATTCTCTTTGTAAGTTTGACTTCCGACAGATTAGAAAATAATGGCCAAGAGGACAGGGGCACAGTGCCGCGTTCTTGGCTGCCGCGTGCCTCACCCTGTGGGTAGGGCAGACAAGGCACATTTTTTGTCTCTTGGCAATGTTTCCCTGTTAGCGAATTGCTGGGGGCTTTGTCTTGTAGCAAAACGGTAGGCGCTTTCTGCTGTTTGAAGTTGGGTATTCATTCTTTGTTAATATTGCTGTGTAAAATTATTACTATTCGATGTAACTATTCAGGCTGTCATTGCGAGGGCGTTCTCTGCCCGAAGCAATCTCGTCTTGAACAGGAAAAACCATGCTTTGGGAGACTGCTTCACTCGCAAAAAGCGCTCGTTCGCAGTGACACCCCTGTTTCGAGTGGATGGCTGAATAGTTACTATTCGATTTATGGAGGTGTCTTATGACGGGTAGTCGGTCGAAATTCTTAATTGGGGGGTTGTTTATTCTTGCAGCGGTGATTTATTTGATTATTTCCTCCATGAGTGCCAGTGCGGAGTATTTCATCACTGTCGAACAAATTCAGTCTCAGGCTGAATCGCTCATGGGGAAGAACTTGCGTGTTTCGGGCGCTGTGGTTGGCGATACCATTCAGTATGATCCCGAGACCCTGACATTGCGTTTTGAAGTGGCGCATGTACCAGGCGACAATGCGGAAATTGAAGCCCAGGGCGGACTGGCGACCGTTTTGCATGAAGCAGTCATTGATCCGAGCCGCCCTCGTCTGCAGGTGGTCTATGTGGGTGCAAAGCCTGATTTGTTGAAAAACGAAGCCCAGGCGATTATGACCGGTCACCTTGGGGAAGATGGGGTTTTCTACGCGGATGAACTGTTGCTCAAGTGCCCGACCAAGTACGAAGAGGCAGTGCCCCAACAGGTGGACGAATAGAGTTTTTCGCTGCGCCTTGTGGACGCAGCGAAAATTTAATCTACCTGCCCGCTTTCTAAACAGGAATTGTAACTACTTTGACAATGTCAAGTTAAACTCTTGTTCTATAAACTCTACGCATTTTGTCACTGCGAGCAAAGCGAAGCAGTCTCCTGGTTTGCGAGGGGATTGCTTACCCTTTGGGTACGCTTCGCGGTCGTCGCAAAAAACGCTCCTCGCAATGACAACTATACGAAAAGATGACATTGTCAAACTACTCAGCCATGTCATTGCGAGCCGTTTTCTGGCGAAGCAATCTCCCGTTTATCAGGCCAGATTGACCGCTTGGGGATTGCTTACCCTTCGGGTACGCTTCGCGGTCGTCGCAAAGAACGCTCC
>Ga0209227_1001065_pt1 | contig 22141 bp, 21 predicted proteins | sample YNPBryantNP2012_FD_185815 | JGI IMG/M metagenome (GOLD analysis project Ga0209227, IMG submission 185815) | Anoxygenic and chlorotrophic microbial mat microbial communities from Yellowstone National Park, USA - YNP Bryant NP 2012 (SPAdes)... ...
GCCCCCGCTCCACCCAACAGCGGCTGTTCGACCGGCTGCCCCAGGCCCACTCTCCAGAGCACCTCGCCGGTGCGCCTTTCCAGAGCATAGACGCTCCGTTCGTAAGTGGCCATCAACAGCACCTCTCCCGCGGCCAATGGCGCCTGCCATACGAATTCTTGCAGCTCACGCTCCCACAGCTGAGCCCCGTCCTCCGCCCTGAAGGCCTGCGCCTTACCGTCGATACTAACGTAATATACGGCGTCCCCATCCGCCACCGGTGAGGCGAAGACCACCCGTCCCGTGTCCCTGGCCCAGGCCTTCTTTCCGGTGACGATGTTCAGCGCCACCGCTTCCCGGTCGTAGGTGCCGAAGTGCAGGCTCCTGGTCCCGCAGGCCGGGGGGCTGGCCACCCAGCCATGGGAATCGTGGGTCCAGAGCCTGCGGCCCCCTTCCGCCTCCAGACAGTGGACGGCGGAGGTCATGCCCATGTCCACGGCCACGTACAGCCTTCCGCCGCAGAACACCGGGGCGGAGAGGACCTCGCCGCCCGCTTCGAAGGACCAGGCGACCATGCCGCTGGCCGCGTCCAGGGCATGGATGAGCCCGTTGGAGCTTCCGAAGAACACGCGTCCGCCCGCGATGGCGGGGCTGGAGGTTATCCACCCTCCGGCATCATAGCGCCAGACCGGCGTCCCTTTCCCCGCGTCCAGGGCGACCATTTCCCCGCCGGTGGAGGCAGCCAGCAAGAGGTTTCCGTCCGCGGCAAGAAAGCAGGGGCTTCCCATCCTGGTTTCCCATAGAAGAGCCAGTTCCTGGTGGGACGGCTCGGGCTGCTGTTCCCCCCCTCCGCTCATATCGTCCCCCTCCGCCCGAAACCTCGGATTCGCCCGTATCTCCACCGGCCCGGCAACTCCGGATCCGCCGTTGAAACCAGTGGCGAAGCGGAAGGCGCCGTAGGAGAGGATCAGGGCGAAGAGCAGGGCCAGCAAGGCTTTCCACCCCTTGGGTCGCATGACTGATCAGGCCTTCCTTCCCATGTGCGGGCGGCTCCCTTCTCTGCCGTGTGGTTCAGGGGGTATTATACTTTATGGACGGCGGGCTCCGCGTGCGGCGCGGCCCTCGAGAGAGCAGCGAGCGGGAGGGGCAAGTCGTGGCGAGCGGCCCGCGGGGAGGCGGCCTTGCCGGACATCTGAAAAGACGGGGGGTAAGATGGAAAAGCAGGTTGGGAAGGTCACGCATTACTTCGGACGCATCGGGGTGGCCGCGGTGGAGCTGGAGGAAACCCTGAGGGTGGGAGACATCATCCGCATCAAGGGCCACACGTCGGACTGGGTCCAGAAGGTCGAGTCCATGCAGGTGGACGGGGCCGACGTGCAGCAGGCGGAACGCGGTCAGGTGGTGGGCATCAAGGTAATGGAGCATGCCCGCGAACACGACGTGGTCTTCAGGGTCGAGGAGTGAGCCCCGGGGCACCGGAGGCCTCACCACAGTGGATGTTGGGGGAACGCGGTCGGGAGGATGAAGGGCGGCTCCTCCGGACAGCAGGGCTAATGGCCCGGCAAGGGTATTTGCTTGTATAGCTTACTATCAGGTGCGCTATCGCTCTCAATTACCTCCTACGCCAGCCCGGCCCTCGCCGCATTCTTTCTCCTTGCGACTGTCGGCGGTTCCGTATAGCATACAGCCCATGGACGAACAGGCCCGGCAGAAGAGCAAGGAGCCTCAGGGTAAGGCCAGCGGGGATGAGGTGGGGCCCGTCGCCAGCGCCACCGCAGGCCTAGAGGGATTCGAAGTAGCGGCGGGCGGCTGGGAGGCCTCCTGGGTGGTCGTCTTCTACGCTGCGGTGGCCACCGTCCTTCTGGCCACCTTCCGGGTCATACCCTGGTCCGCTTCGCTGGCAGGGATCGCCGCGGTGTTCCTCTCCATCATGGCCATCGCCTCTTCATCTCGCCGGCTCCTGGTGGAGGGGGAGGGGCTGGCCCTTGAGATCACTCGCTTCTGGTTGTCGCGGACAAAGCCGCTGCCTCCGATGGTTTTGCGCGGCCTCCAGGTGGTGGAATCCCGCCGCAGTCGACAATGGGAGGGGAGGGAGCCGCCGCAGCGCGACCTCTCCTATTTCATATACGTCGAACTGCTCATGGATAAAGGTAAGGTTAGGGTCTTTCGCTCCAGCCTCACCGCCCCGCCGGGCCGCAACCGCTCCGAGGCGCTGCGGGTGGCGGAGGAACTTTCCCGCCTCACCGGCCATCCGGCCGAGCATGTCATGCGTTAGCGGCCATCCCCTCAGACGCGGTTCACGTCCATCTCCACAACCTCTCCGGTGGAAGCGTTGATGGCGAAGACGATGCCGCGCTTGGGATACTGCCATATGTCTACCTGCTCTCCCCCGATGATGCGCCTCTCCTCGAACTCCGGCGGGCCGAACTCCTTGCTCACATAGCCCTGGGGGGAACCGATACCCGTGCCTTTCGGGGTCTTTCCCGCATAGGGGGAGCGCACCCCCACCGAGATGACCACGTCGTAATCGCCGGGGTGGCGGTCCCCGTCGGTGTCCTCCAGGTATATGTTCAGCTTCCAGCTCCCAGTGCCCCCCGTGTAGGAGGCGTAAACCAGGCCCTCACCTAGGCTGCCCGAGAGGTTGGGCAGGCCGTAGAGGTCCTTCACCCAGAGGAAGTTGTCGCCGATGCTTATACCGGCGCAGGAAGCTCCCGGAACCACCGGCTCCCCCCCCGTGTCCCGGAAGATATCCCCAACCGCCTCGCGGTATTCCTTGCCCTTCCTCCGGGGTGGAGCCAGTCCTCCCTGGGGCATCACCACGAGGGTGACGGCTTGGGCGTCATCCCCCCTGCCCCTTGCTAGCAAAGCGAAGCCGCGGCGCGAGAAAGTGTAGGTCACGTAGGTCCTGCCCTCGAACTCGACCTCGGAGATGCCGTCGCATTCACCAAGCTCGTTGAAGAAATCGCGGGGGGTGCTCTCTAGACCGTTGCCGTTCACGGTGGTGCCGTGATAGGGAGCGCTCGCCTCCACCTGGCCCACGCGGTCGCCCTCGTCCAGCTCGCCGCTCCCCTCATCGCGGAACACCACCACGTAATGCCATCCCTCCGGGTCGTCCTGCTCCGACCCCTCCTTGAGCCGCCCGAAGAAAGCGTAGATATAGCCCTCCTCGGCCCGGGTCTCCTCCGGCTCGCCCAGCGTTTCGCGGACCTCCGGGTAGGAGGAGTCTATGCCCACCCAGGCCAGGGAATGGCCGGGGACCACCGGGCCGTATTCCGGGCCGCTGGTATCCTGTCCCCTGCCCCCGCATCCTCCCGACAGCGCAAGAAGGGACAGCAGGACTGCCAGAGCTGCCTTGAACGGGGTTCTTGCCGAAATCATCTCTTAATTCCCCTCCTGGGGGCTCCTCCTTCGTTTCGCTCGCTCTATGGTATTTCGACGGCCTGCCCCGTCCATCCTCGAGGCAGGCGCCGCTCCCTTGCCGCCCGAGCGGCTACCCCAGCCGGAATCATCCAGCCACCAGCAAGCGCTCCACCGCCTTTAAAGCCACTTGAACGGTGCGGTCGCGGGAGCCGTCGCGGTGCCGCAGGCCGACCAGGTGCACGTCCATCTCCATGACGTCCAGGCCGGCCAGGGAGTTCCCCTCCTCCTCCAGCCAGCTGGCCAGTTCCCCTACCGCCATCGCCAGCTCCCGCTCGCTCATGCCGAAGAGGTCCATGAAACGGCAAGCCTTCACCGCCTCCAGCGCCCCCACATCCAGGTCCACTGACACGTAGCAGGGCCCTTTCCCCAGGGCCTCCAGCGCTTCCCGTAGGGCTCCCGTCCCTCCTTCCCCCTGGAGCTCCCTCCTCCCCAGGATGGTCACACCCAGGTCCCGCAGGCGGTGGAAGTCCTCCACAGCTGCCCCCTTCGCTTCGTTCCACCCCCCTGGCGGCGCCAACCCGGGAGGCAGGTCAGCTGGACCGATGATAAGAAGGCGTTGCGGGTCCAGGCGACCTTGGTCAATGAGGTGGTGGAGGAAGGAGCCGCAATTGAAAGAGTCGGCCTCGCCTCCCCCGGGAAAGGCATCCTCCTTCCCGCTGAGCACACCAGCGCGCTCAGCATCCCTCAGCAGCCGGTAAAGGATTTGCCGCCTTCTCGTGGAGATGGCGTCGGTGTGAGCGTCGAACACGATGATTCTCAGCTCGCCGCGGCCATAGAGCGCAGCCAGCGCGCCGACGGCCCCAGCGCTGAGGGAGTGGTCCACTCCCACCATCAAGGGGCGGCGCGGCAAAACCTCCGCGGCCATGAAATCCTCCAGCCGCCGAGCGTACTCAAGGCAGCCGTTTCCGTCGATGAAGTCCTGGAACCTCGCGGGGGTCAGCAGGGGGCGGCTGCGGGGGGAGGGGCGGGGCTTCAGCCAATCCTCCACCGGCAGCTTCCCGGCTTCCCTTATCCCCTTCCCCAACTTGCACGCCAGCTGCGGGGCCAGGAGGTCATAGGGATCGCGGGGGTGGCGAACGGGGAGGCGCCCTTTCCCCAGGGCGTCCAGGTAAGCCCGCTTCATCTCCACCTTCTCCGGCGCATCCAGCGGGTCAAGGGAAGCGCCGAAGACGGCCCATTCCTTTCCCGGCATATCCCGCATTATACAGGCGGAGACGCTTTTTCGCGGGCGCGCAGGCGAAAGAGGGTCCTTTCCTGGCACTTCTGCTAATCTTTATGCCAGGGACATCCGGGAGGAGAAGCGGTTGGAGCACTACGACTGCGTGGTGATAGGTGCGGGTCCCGCCGGGCTGGCCGCGGCCCGCGCCTTAGCCGAGGGCGGCTTTCGGGCCGTGGTCCTGGAGAAGGGGGAGCCGGGTGGGGGGAAGGCCTGTGGAGGCGCGGTGCCGGCGGGTATCGTCCCCTGGCTGGAAGAGCGTTTCGGCCCCCTTCCGGAGGACCTCGCCTCCGAAGCCATCCGTCTGGAGGGCTTGCGCGTGGTCCGGCAGGGGAAGGGCGCATTCGACCTCCCTTACCGTCCGCACCGCCTGGCCTTGCCCCTCCCCCGCCTGGGACGCTGGTTGGCCTCCGCCTGCGGCATCCCCGTGACTGAGGGAGCGGAGGTGGTCGACCTGGAAGCGGAGAGGTTCGCCAACCGCCTGGAGGCGAAAGTGGCCGGCGCGGACCTGGAGCTCTCCGCCACCTTCGTCATCTCGGCGGACGGCGGCGCCTCGCCCTCACTGCAGCGCTTGCGGCCCGAGTTCAGCCGCCTCTATCAGCGACCCAGCCTGGTCAGGGTGATGGACCTGTTGTTCCCCCTGGAAGCCGGGGTGGGGGGCTGGAGGGGACTGCTGCTGCTGGAACGGCCGCGGGTCGCCCTGCGCGTATATCCCTCCCGTGAAGGGCTTCACCTCGCCGTTCCCGCCCGCCGGGAGGGGGAATGGGAAGCTTTGCTGCAGGCGGCTCTTCCCCTGCTGCGCCGCCACTTCGCACCGGAAACCGGGGAGCCTTCCTGCCGCAGAACGGGGGAGTTCAACCGCATGGGCATGCGGGGGTTCTTCAGCCCGGGGCTGGGAAGCGTGCTGCTGGCGGGCGAGGCGGCTGGCTTGCTGGATCCCTGGGGGGATGGCATCGAGCTCGCCCTGTTCAGCGGATACACCGCAGGCAAGGCGGCGGTGGACAGCGCGGGCGAGAGAGTCCTCCCTTACCGCTATTATGCGGCGCAGCTCCAAGGACTGCTGGAAAGGCTGGAGGCGGGCCGCAGAGGGAACTCGCCCGCCGGCGACCTCTTCCTGCGGGGAGGACCCCTCGATACGGATAAGGCGGGTGGCAGGCGGCGCTACCGCCGCTTGTTGAGGAGGATGGCGGGGGACTGAGATCCCCGATGGGGAAGGGAGGAGACATGGTCGGCAAGAGGGTTCGCAGGCTATTGGTGGCTGGGTTGGCTCTCCACTTGTGGGGGGTGAAGGTGCTCAAGCCCGGTCTGGCTGAGCTGCTCGATCCCCGCTGGCACCGCGAGGTCCCTTTGCGCCTGACCGCCCGGACCCTGGCCCGCCTCCTTCCCTGGCTCTACAGCCGCTGGGGCGAAAGGGGGGTCAAGTCGCTGCAATATGTTTTCTACCAAGTGGGACGGGATCGCGCCCCCTTGCTCATGGAATATCTGGAGATAGACCCTGATGATGCCCGTAGCCTGGGCCGGGTGCTTGATTACGAGGACGGACTGGTGGGCGTGCGGGGCACCTGGACTGAGGAATGTCGGGGGCGGGCGGTGAAGGAGGAACGCTATTGCCCCATCGCCGCGGACCTGTCGGGGTGCCCCGAGGTATGCACCCGCCTGATGATGGCGCTGGAAGCGGGCACCTTCTCGGTCATCAACCCCGACCTGGCCGTCCCCGAGTTGACCAAGCTGCTCTCCACGGGTGATGATTGCTGTCTGGCGGTGATCGAGCTCCCTTATCTGAAACGGCGGGAGGCCCGCCAGGTGTCCCCCCAGGCCACCCCCGGTGCCTTCCCTCCCCGCATAAGGCCGCCGGGGCTCCTGCCGCGTCTAGCCCTGGTGATGCCCCTGAGTCTGATCAAAGCGCTCCTGCGCCTGGCCTTGCAGGGACCGGATCGCCTGGATATGCACTGGTACGATTTCTTCCGCTACCAGCCCGGCGAATGAGCCGACGCCGGCAGGGGGGGCTTTGCCTCCGCCTCTATCCCCGCGGCCCCTGAGGGAGTGAAGGGATCCGTGCGCCATGCAGCGAAGAAAGTCCCGGAGGTGAGCCATGCAGGCAATGGAGCAGGAGGGATCCCGCCTCGCCCTTTCCAGGACGGAGCGCCGCCAGAGGACGCGGGAATCCGTCCTGGAAGCGGCGGAGAGGTCTTTCCGGCGCCACGGATTCCGCGAGACCACCATGCACCTCATCGCCGCTGAGGCCGGCGTGAGCAAAGCGACCATTTATGCCTATTTCGGCAGCAAAGAGGGCCTGTTGCGGGAACTACAGGAGCGGGCCCGGGGCGAGCTGCTCAGGCAGCTCGGCCCGGCGGGGGAGGAGGAGCCGCTCCTCCAGCTGGAACGGGCTTTCGACTGCTGCTGCGACCTCATCCGGCAGCGTGATTCGCTGGGCCTTGCGGAAAGCGGCCAGGGGGCATCGGCCTCTGCCTTCAGCGAGGGCTCGCCGGAGAACGAAGCCCTCAAGCGCCTGACATCCATTCTGCGAAGCGGCGTGGAGAGGGGGGTCTTCCGGCCCCTCCACCCTGAGTTGGGTGCCTTCCTCCTCTTCAAGTCCTTCGAGGCCTGTGTCCACTACTTGCAGAGGCCCGACTGTCCTCTAGGCCTGGAGCAGACCGAGGACGGGCTCTTCGATTTCATCCGGCGCGGCATCATGGTATAGTGGCACCCATGAAATCGGTGAGGCAGGGCCAACACGGCGCCGCCGTGGGCGACGTTCAGAGGCGACTCCACGATCTGGGTTACGAATGTCCCGGTTTCGCGGAGGAATGCGCGCGCCGTTTCTACGGCGAGGCCACGCGGCGCTTGGTCTCCGAGTTCCAGTCGGCGCGGGGCCTGCGGGCCACCGGCGAAGTGGACGACGCCACCTGGCGGGACCTGGTGGAGGCGTCCTACCGCCTGGGCGATCGTTTTCTCTACCTTCGGTCACCATATTTCCGAGGGGATGATGTTCGCGAGCTCCAGTGCTTCTTGAACAGCCTGGGCTTTCACGCTGGCCGCGAGGATGGCATCTACGGACCCGACACCGACCGGGCGGTCCGCCAGTTCCAGGAAGACTCGGGCCTGCCGGCAGACGGGGTGGTAGGTTCCACCACCATCGCCTCCCTCCTGCGACTCAGGTCGGTGGTCAAGCCCACCAGCGTGGCGGAGGTCAAGGAGCGGCTCCAGGATTCCATACCCCTGCCCCTGCGGGGGCGCAGGATGATGCTGGATGCAGGGAGCCCGGAGGTCCGGCGCTGCGGCCTCGTGGCCGAGCTGGCCCGCCGGCTGGAGGCGGAGGGCGCAGTGGCTCTGCTGTCTCCCGAGCGTGACGATATCCCGGAGTCGGAGCGTGCCTCCCTGGCCAACCGGGAGGAAGTCGAGGCGGTGTTGAGCATAATCCTGGCGGACCGCGAGTCGCCCGCGCGGGCCTTCTACTTCGCCGGGAAAAACTACGTTTCGCCGCGGGGCAAGCGGATGGCCGGGCTGATCATGGATTCGCTGGGCGCCTGGGGCCTCAAGGGGAGCTGCGAGGGCAGAAGCTTCCCCCTGCTGCGGGAGACGCGCATGGCCTGCGTGGTCCTGGAGATGCCCTCAGCCGGATGGGAAACGGACAGGGTGGCCGAGTCGCTGCTGGAGGCCATCCGCTCTTTCTGGGGCGGCGGTTGAGCCCCGGGGCGCTGGGTGCGGCGCCGGGAAGGCGCGCTTGGCGCAAGAGGTGCACAGCCTAAGAAGAGGCGGCCGACCCGCCGCCTCCGCCGGCCTTCTCCGGGAAGTCCACGCCCTCCACCACCACGTCCACGCCGGTCACCCGCACCCCTGCGGTGGCCTCCATGTACTCCTTCACGCGCCGTCTTATCTCATCTGCGATACGGGGTATGCTCTCCCCGAAACGCACCGATACGTGAACGGCGAACCGGTAGCCCCCGCCTTCCTCCTCCACCTTGACCCCGTGGCGGATGAATTCCCTCTTGATGCGGGAAGCCAGGGCCTCCACCGGGCTCTGCAGGCACTCCACCACCCCGCTCACCTCCAGGGCGGCCTGGGATGCCAGGTCGGCCAGGGCATCGCGGGAGAGCTCGATCCTCTCTTCCATAGCCCTCAGATCTCCTTGGTCCCGTGGCGTATGGAAGTTATGGTCACCTTGCCCGTGCTCACATCGAAAAACATGGTGCGGCCGTAATTGCCCCCGGTGTCCTCGGCCAGCAGAGGGATCTTCAGCTCGGCCAAGGTCCGTTTGGTGGACTCCACATTGCGCTCCCCTATGTTCATCCCGGGCGAGGGCCCCGGGATGTTGGCCGGGTTGTTGGCGCCGGGGATGGTGAACATCTGCGCGCCCCCAGCTATCCTGGCAGTGATGCGGTTGCGCCTCGCCCCCAAGCGCACCATCTCCTCAACCATGGCCCGGATTGCGGTGTCGGCGAAGCGGCCGGCCCGTCCCTGCCTGGAGATGGCCCGGCTGTCCGGGAGCATGATGTGGGCCAGGCCCCCGATGCGCTTGGCCTCGTCGTAGAGGGCGATGGCCACGCAGGAGCCCAACCCGTAGCTGGCCAGCACCCTGGGGTTGTGGGTGACGTGGTATTCGGCTACCCCCACGCTCACTATTCCTTCCGGCCTGTATTCCGGCCTGTCTTCCGTCACCAAACGCTCACTCCCATGCCTCTCAGTTGACCCCCAAGGGTCAAAGCGTCGAGGGAATTCTCTTCCTATCCCCCGCGCCTACTGCTACTTTTGATCCATCTTTCTCCACTAAGCGCTCACTCCCAACCTTCCCAGTATGATCCCCAGGGATCCGAGGTCGGGGAAGAGTATCAGGTGGCCCTTGATCTTGTGGGCCGAAACGTCGAACTCGGTCTCGATGACCAGCACGTAATCCTCTGATTGACTTATCTCGATGAGGATGAAGTCGATTATGGCCCCGGCCATGTCCATGGCGAACCCGGGGACCGAGGGCCGCAGGAGCAGGGAGGTCATCTGGGAAAGGGCGTTAAGATAGGAGCCCGCCAGGATGCTTCCCGCCTCCTGTAGGGCAGACTGCTCCACAGTGGAAAGGGGAGCAGAGGGATCGGTGGACACCATCAGCTTGGCCAGCTGGAAGGCGCTTTGTTCCTCCAGCAGCAACAGCATGCTTCCCGATGCGTCGCCGGTTATATGCAGGTATACCCCGGCCACCGGCGTTTCCGCTCCTCCCACCAGGTCGGATACCTTCACCAGGGGTACCAGGGATGCCCGGGGCACGCTGAGCATGACCTTCTTGTCCACCATGGAGGAGAGGGCCACGGCGGCGTTGCCAGAGCCGATGTTCCCTACCTCTCTGAGCGCGTCCAGCTGCAAGGGCGTTAACTCTTTCGGTTCAGCCATCTCCAGTGTTTCCTCCCTTCAGGCGCATGCCCTCCCGGCCCCAAAATCCACCGTCACAACAGGCTGGGTATGTCCAGTATGAGGGCGACCCGGCCCGAGCCCAGGATGGTCGCCCCCGCGAATCCCTTTATTCCTTTGAGGAACTTGTCCAGGGACGTGATGACGATCTCCTGCTGGCCCAGCAGCTCATCCACTGCGATGGCCAGGCTGCGGACGGCTATCTCCACCACCACCACCGGGAAGGATCCCTTCCCATTCTCCCGGGAGATGCCCAGCAGACGGTGCAGGCGCATAAGGGGAACCGTTTCTTCCCGCAGGAAGATGACCTCCTGGTTCTGCACCCGGCGTATCTCGTGCTCGTCCACCACCGCGGTCTCTCTCACCGTGCCCAGGGGGATGGCGTATATCTCCCCTCCGGCCTCCACCAACAGCGCCTGGATGATGGCCAAGGTGAGGGGGAGCTTCATGGCGAAGGTGGTCCCCCTGCCCTTCTGCGAGGTCATCACGAGCATGCCGCCCAGCGACTCCACCTTGCTCTTGACCACGTCCAGTCCCACCCCGCGGCCGGAGACCCCGCTCACCTCGGTGGCCGAGCTGAAGCCGGGAGAGGCCAGGAACCTCAGTATCTCGTCATCGGTGAAAGCCCTCTTTTCCTCGGGACTGGCCAGTCCGCGCTGCACCGCCAGCTCGAAGATGCGGTCGTGGTCCACGCCCTGCCCGTCATCGGATACCTCTATGGAAACGTAGTTGCGGTCCCGGCGGGCTAGCAGGGTTATGATGCCCCGGCGGGGCTTTCCCAGCTTCTCCCGCTCTTCGGGGTAGTCGATGCCATGGTCAACGGCGTTGCGCAAAAGGTGCATGAGGGGATCGCTGATCTCGTCCAGGATGGTGCGGTCCAGCTCTATCTCCTTGCCCTCGATGTTGAAGTCGAGGTCCTTTCCCTGGCTCTTGGCCAGGTCGCGGACCATGCGGGGGAAGCGGTTGAACACGTGTTCCACCGGCACCATGCGCGTCTTCATCACCTCGTCCTGCAGATCGGCGGTGAGGCGGGCGGTATGGGCCAGCGTCTCCTTCAGCTCGGGGATGTTGTGGGACGAGGCGATCTCCATCAAGCGGGTGCGGTTTATCACCAGCTCTCCCACCAGGTTCATCAGGTTGTCCAGGCGGGAGATGTTCACTCGGACGCTCTGGGTGCGGATGGGCAAAGCGGCCTGGGCCGGCTTGGCCTCACCGCCCAGGGGAGGCTTCCACTGCTGTTGTTCCTCCTCGACCTCCGGCACCTCCAGGGCTTCCTCCGGCACCTCCTCGACCTCCGGCACCTCCAGGGCGATTATCTCAACCTCCTCGACCTCGGCTATAGCCAGGATGGACCTTCGCAACTGCTGCTGGTCTTCCTTGGTCACCACCACCACCTCGAAGGAGGTGTCGAACTTCTCGTCCTCCAGGTCCTCCACCGGCGGTATGGACTTGACTATGCGGCTCGCCTGGGAGAGCCGCTTGAAGACCATAAAGACCCGCACCGACTTGAGGACGCAGTCCTGGTCGAGGGTCACCCGCAGCAGGCAGGGATGCGCGCCTTCCCGGGCTTCCCTTGCCAGCGCTCTGAGCTCATCGGGGCCCAGCAAGGGCATGGCCTCGGGCTCCCCGGCCCCGGCTTCCTCCGGAGCCGCCTCCATAGGGGCTTCTCCGGGGACCGCCTCCTCGACCGGCGGTTCCTCCGCTGCGCCCGGCTCTTCTACGGCGGGGGCCGCTTCCTCCTCCGGGGCCTTTTCCTCAGCTTCCTCCGGAGCCGCCGCTTCCTTGCGGCGGGGCTTCTTCGTCCGGCGGGGCTTCTTCTCCGCGGGCTTCCGCTCCGGTGCCTCCCCGGCTCCCTCCACCGCCTGCGGAGGTCGGGGGGCTGGCGGCTGGCCTTCGATCACCGCCCTTAGCTCGGAGAGGATGGGGCGGGTGTCCACCGGCACGGGGGAGTCCTCGGCGATGGCCTTGACCAGGGCACCCAGAGCGTCCAGCGCCCCAAAGAGGAGGTCGAGCACCTCGGAGGTCACCAGCAGGTCCCCTCCCCGCAGCCCGTCCAGCACGTTCTCCATCTCATGGGACAGCTCGGTGAGCTGATCAAAGCCCAGGGTAGCGGACATGCCCTTGAGGGTGTGGGCCGACCTGAAAATCTCGGTGAGAAGGTCCAGGTTCTCCGGGTCCTTCTCCAGTTCCAGGAGTGACTGGTTGAGGGCCTCCAGGTGCTCGGTGGCCTCGCTTACGAAGAGCTCCTTGTATTGCGAAACGTCCATGTCCATGAGAACCGCCTTCCGACGGAATCCCGCTCGTCCGATGCGTTAAAGCACATCACAACAGGCTCAGTATGGTCTCGGGGATCTGCTCCAGGGGGACCACCCAGTCCACGCACCTCGCCTCTATGGCCGCCTTGGGCATGCCGAAGACCAGGCAGGTCTCCTCGTTCTGGGCGATGGTCTTCCCCTTCTTCTCCTTCACCGCAGCCATGCCCCGCGCCCCGTCCGAGCCCATTCCGGTCATGATGACCCCCACGGTGTTCTCCCCGTAGGCCTCCGCGGCGCTCATCATGGTCGCGTCTATGTGGGGTGAGGCTCCGTAGCGGCCCTGCGATTCCACCAGCCGGACCTCGCCTACGCGACCTTCGTTGCCTTTAACTTGCAGGTCGAATCCCCCCGGCGCCACCAGGACCTCGCCCGGCCTGATGGCCTCCCCCTGTTCCGCCTCTTTGACCGGCAGCTCGCAGCGCCCGGCGAGCCTTTCCGCGAAGGACCGGGTGAAGATGCCCGGCATGTGCTGGACGATTATCAGGGCGGCGGGGATATTGGCAGGGAACATGGGCATTATCTCCGCCAGGGCCTTGGGGCCGCCAGCCGAGGCCCCGATGACCACCAGCTTCTCGCGAGGGGCCGCGGGCATGCGTAGCTTCAGCTTCTTCCGGACCTGGGCCGCCGCCATCCCCCTGCGGATGAAGCCCCGGGCCTGGGCCGCCACCCTCACCTTCTCCAGGACCTCATCCCGCACCTCCTTCACCGCCGATGGGAAGTGGGAGGGCTTGGTGATGAAATCCACCGCCCCCAGCTCCAGAGACTTGATGGTGGGTATGGCCCCCTTCTGGGCCAGAGCGCTGAGCATCACCACCGGACGGGGACTCTTTTTCATGATGTACTCGAGGGCGGTCAGCCCGTCCATCTCCGGCATGTGGATGTCCATGGTGACCACATCGGGGTCGAGCTCGCCCACCATGCGGATGGCCTCGATCCCGTTGGAGGCGGTTCCCACAACCTCCATCTCGGGGTCACCGCCGATGATGTCGCGCAAAAGCTTGCGCACCAGCGCTGAATCATCGACTATGAGGACTCTTATCCTGGGGGGCACCGTATCCTCCTACCCTGGAGCCCGGCCCAAAGGCCCGCTGCCGGCGGCCGCGCTGCCGCGGATCATCCCTTCAGCGCCTTCTCCACCGCCTCGATGACCTTGGAGGGCTGGAAGGGCTTGATGATGAAGTCCTTTGCCCCCGCCTCCAGCGCCTCCACCACCAGCGGCTGCTGGCCCATGGCGCTGCACATGAGTATCTTGGCGTTGGGGTCGATCTTCATTATCTGCTTGACGGCCTCGATGCCATCCATCTCCGGCATGACGATGTCCATGGTGACCAGATCGGGCCGGAGCTCCTTGTAACGCTCCACTGCCTCCACCCCGTTCTCCGCCTCTCCGACCACCTCGAAGCCGTCCTTGTTGAGGATGTCCCTTATCATCATCCGCATGAACAGGGCATCGTCCACAATCAGCACCTTCGGCGCCATCTCATCCCTCCTTTCGCGGGCCTGTTGCGCTGCCGTCAGTCGGGGCCGTTAGTCCTGCAGCATGCATCTCTCACCGCTCTCCTTCAAAAGCTCAGTTCGCTGATCTCCTCCGCCCCCAGCACCCGCGCCAGGTCCAAAAGGATTATCAGCCGGTTGTCCCTCTTGACCACACCCTTGATGTACACGGCCTCAACGTCGGCAGCAAGGGCGGGGCTGGGCTCCACCTCCTCTTCGCTGATGCGCATGACCTCGGAAACGGAGTCCACGATCATGCCCACTTTGGCGTCGCCTGCCTCCACCACGATTATGCGGGTCTCGGAGTCGCGCTCCGCGGACTCCAGGCTGAGCCGCTGGGCCAGGTCGATGACCGCGATGATCTGTCCCCTCAGATTGATGATGCCCTCCACAAAAGAGGGCGCCTTGGGCATTCGGGTGATGTCCTGCATGCGGATTATCTCCCTCACCTGGGAGACATCCACGGCGAACTCCTCCCTGCCCAGCTGGAAGATTACCAGCTGGAGCTCCCGGTCCTCTTTGCCGGGATCGGCCATCTCGACCTCCTTCCGCGAGTCTTGGCCCGGGGCCGCCTTAAAGCTTCATCTAAATATAGCGTAATAAATATAGCGTAATAAAAACCCGCGGGCAATGAAAGTGGCAGTCGCCCCGCGAGCTGTCCGCTCTTGCTTCCGGGGCTCCCCCGCTCAGATCCGGAACTCTGAGATGATGCCCCGCAGCCGGTTGGCCAGTTCGTCCAGTTCCTGGGCCGCCGCGGTGACCTCCTGCATAGCCGCCGTCTGCTCCTCCACCGAGGCGCTGACCTCCTCGGTGGAAGCGGCGGACTCCTCGGAGATGCTGGCGATGGAGCCCATCACCTCCACCACCTTCTGGGCTCCCGAGCTCATCTGCTGGGTTGCGGCGAAGATGGCCTCGATCTCGCGGGATATAACCTCGGTGGCCTGGTTGATGCCCTCCAGCATGTCCCGGGCCTCCGAAACGACCGCGTCGCCCTCCTCCGCCTCCCGCCTCCCCGCCTCCATCGCGGCGATGGTGTTCTCGATCCCCCGCTGGATATCCCGGACCAGATTGGCGATCTGGCTGGCGGCCTGGGCCGATCCCTCCGCCAGGTTACGCACCTCGCCGGCCACCACCGCGAACCCCCGCCCTTGCTCCCCGGCCCGCGCCGCCTCGATGGCGGCGTTGAGGGCCAGCAGGTTGGTCTGGTCGGCGATGGAGGTTATGACGTCCACTATGAGGCCGATCTGGGTGGACTGTTCCCCCAGTAGCCGCACGGCCTCGGCAGAGGAGTTGACCGTTTCCCGCAGCCGGGCCATTTTGTCCTTGGCCTTCTGCGCCGCTTCCGTGCCCCGGGCCACCGTCTCCCGGGCCTCCTCACCGGAGCGAGATGCCGCCGAGGCAGCCTGGGATACCCGGCCTATCTCCTCGACGATATCCCCCACCACCCCCTGGGCATGCATTATCGTCTGGACCTGGTCCTCCGCTCCCCGGGCCAGCTGGGCGATGGTGTTCGCGGTCTCCTGGGCGGACTCGGTGGTCTCCCGGGAGACGCTGGACATGGTCTCACTGGCCGCCGCCAGCTGGCCGGCCGTGGTGGCCAAGCTGTCCACCACCTCGCGCATGAAGCCGCAAAGGGAATTGACCGCTTCCGCTACCTTCCGCATCATCTTCGCTTCGGATGCCTCCAGCCCCACCGTAAAATCCTTGGCGCGCATCCTCTGCGCCACCCGGTTTATACGGACCATGGTTCCCAGGAAATAGCGCGCGACCATCCAGGTTGCCAGTCCCGCCGCGGCCAGGGCGTAGAGGGCGCCCAGGAGCAGGCCCACCAGGGCCGCGTTCCAGTGGGTCCGGGAGGCGATCAAGGCCGCCACCGCCGTGCAGGCCATGCCGGCGGGGAAGGCCACAGCATATATGGCAACGAGAAACGGTTTTATCTCTTTCCACGCTTCCCTGGTTTGTTCGTCCAAGCCACCAGCCCCCCGCCTCGGTTGGCCTTATTCCACCCGGAAGCCGCTGACCACTTTGCTCAGCCTGGCGGCCATCTCCGCGAGCTCCTGGGCCGCCGAGTTTATCTCCTGCATGGAGGCGGTCTGTTCCTCCACCGCCGCTGCCGACTCCTCGGAGGAGGCCGCCACCTCATCAGCGATGCTGGCTATCTCGGTTATGGCCTTGAGGGCCTGTTCGCTGCTCTCCACCTGCCTGCGGGTGCTCTCGGCTATCTCCTGGGCATAGCGAGCGGTGTTCTGCACGGCCACGGTGATGTCCCGCAGGGCTGTCCCCGCCCGGCCCACCACCTCGGTCCCTTTGGACACCTCCTGGACGGACCTCTCTATGTTCTCGGCCATGCGTCCCACCTCGCCCTGGATCTCCATGATCAGGTGGGAGATCTGCTCGGCCGCCTTGCGGGAATCCTCAGCCAGCTTGCGCACCTCGTCCGCCACCACCGCGAACCCCCGGCCGTGCTCACCTGCCCGTGCTGCTTCGATGGCGGCATTGAGGGCCAGCAAGTTGGTCTGGTCGGCCACGCTGGTGATGACCTCGACGATGATGCCTATCTGCATGAAGCGGTCCTCCAGCCCCCCGCTGGTGGCCAGCACCATGCGGGCGGCGCTGTTGATGGCCTCGATGGCCTCCGCCGTCTCCACCGCCGCTTCCGCTCCCCGCTGGGCCAGCTCGATGGCCTCCAGCGAGGCGGCGCTGGACATGTCCGCCTTCGTCGAGATGTCCTGGGCGGTGGCGCTCATGGTCTCCATGGCGTGGGAGGTGTCCAGGACCCTTCGAGCCTGTTCCTCGCTCCCTTTGGCGATATGGGAAACGGTGGAGGAGATCTCCTGGCTGGAGGCGTTTATCTCCTGGACCACCGAGGCCATCTGTTCCGCCTGGGAGGAAAGCGCCCCGGCTATCCTGCTGATCTCGGCTATGGAGCCGCGCAGGGCCCTGATCATAAGGTTGATGGACTCGGCCAGATCCCCCAGCGCCCCCTTCTCCTCCCAGACCACCTGTTGGGTGAGGTCGCCATCCCCCGCGGCTATCCGGCCCACCTGCTGGGTGATCATGTCGATGGGTCGCGTCACCCAGCGGTACATGAGCAGGGCGAAAGCCACCCCCACCACCCCAGCGATGGCCATGAGGGCGGCGGAGGCGATGACGCTGAACCGGAAGGTCCCCTGCACGGAGCCGCCCAGCTCCTCCGCCCGACGGGCGGCCGTATCCAAGAAGGCGGAGCCGGCCTCCTGCGTGGCCGCGGCCAGCTCCTCTTCCCTTAGGAGCACCTCGGAAACCCCTTCGTCGCCGCTGAGGACCCTCCCCGCGCGCGCGTATTCCTCGAGGAAGGCGTCCATCCGCCGGTATTGATCTTGCAGGCCCTGCAGGGCCCGCAGGGCTGCGTTTTCGCCCGCTCCCGCCATCGAATCCAGCCCCTGCAGGGCCAGGGCTCGTCCCGCATCGAAAAGCTCCCGGGCTCCCTCGGTGTCCCCGGAAAGAGCGCGCGGCAGCGCTTCCCTCTCTTTTTCCAGGCCCATCACGAAGTCCGCGTATCCTCGCTGGGCTTCCTGCAGGCGCCGGATGTCCCGGGCCTTGCCCCCCTGGATCGAGGAGCCGATTATGGAGACGGTGAAGACCGCCCAGATGGCTCCAATAAAAACAATGGTCGCGGTCATCACCGAGCGGCGGTAGCTGAAACGCCTCTGGATGCCTCGCTCCAACTTCGAATACAGGCCTTCCACTGCTCCCCTCCCGGACTCCTGCCTCCTCCGCTATTTTATCCGCAGCGCGCAGGAAAAGCGATCCGCGCTCATGCTTTGTGTTCCCTGCTTGTGGTCGGTCCTAGCCTGCCGCCCGCCCCGTTTCCAGGGCGCACGCGGGCCCGCCCTTCCCCCGGCAAGGGTAGGGCTTCCTCGGATTTCCTGTAGACCCTTTCCCTCCGTAGCACCGGCTCGAAGCCGGTCCCGACGGTCCCGATGATGGCTTCGCTCTTGCCCAGGACAAGGAAGCCATCGCGGCGCAGCGAGGCGTGGAATAGGGCCAGCAGTTTCGCCTGCATGTCCCTCTCGAAGTAGATGAGGACGTTGCGGCAGAACACCATGTCCAAGAAGCGGTAGGGCGGCATGTTCATGAGGTCGGCCCGGTGGAACTTCACCGCGTGGGCCACCTCCTCGCTCACCCGCCACCCCTCTTTCTCTGGATGGAAAAAACGCTCGGCTTGCATGCCGGCCAATACGTTGACCGAAGGGTACCAGCCGCGCCGAGCCGTCTGCAGGCTTCTCTCGTCGAGGTCGGTGGCGGTTATCCGCACCACCCAGAAGTCGCGGTCGGGAAGTCGGGTGAGAAAGTCAAGGAGGAGCATGGAGATGGAGTAGGGCTCTTCCCCGGTGGCGCATCCGGCGCTCCAGATGCGCACGGTGTTGCTGCGCTTGGCCCTCTTGTAATCGAAGAGCGCGGGGAGCACTTTGTCTCGGATGGCTTGGTAGACATCGGGGTCCCGGAAAAACTCGGTGACGTTGATGGTGAGGTCGTTCAGCAGGCGGGCATATTCTTCGGGGTCCCTCTTCAGGCGCTGTAGGTAATCCAGGTAGCGCTCGGTGGCGGTGGCCCTCATGCGCACTCCGATACGGCGACGGAGATAGCTGGGCTTGTACTGACGGCAGTCCAGTCCCCGGTGGTCGAATATGTATTTCAAAAGGATTTGGAACTCCTGGGGAGATCCGGCGGTCTCGGGATTAGGAGCATCGGGGAAGGGGGGCAACCCGGCGCCCCCTCCGGGCATGACCGACTTTTCCCTTTCGCGCTTCGCCGGCATCACCCCATACCTCTGCGACCCGCGCGGACCCAGGTTCCCCTGGCCCGCCCTGGACCCCTCAAGGGCTTCCGCTCCACCGCGATTGCTGCACCTCCCAAACCACCCCTATTATCCCATAGCTCGCCCCCGCTCGCCTCCCCGCACCGACATGGGCCCTGCATCGCGGCCGTCCGCTTTCCTGCTATAATCAGCGAAAAGGCGGTGGTGAGGCCCATTGCAGTCAAAAGGACCCTTCGATTACTTCAGGGGGCTCTACGCGGACCGCACGCATTCCATGATGTCCTCGGAGATCCGCGAGTTGCTCGCGGTGACCGCGCGTCCCGACATCATCTCCCTGGCCGGAGGCCTGCCCTACACCGGGGTCATGCCGGTAGAGATGCTGGTGGAGCTGGCGGAGCGCGTCTTCCGCGAGGACGGGCCGGGGGCCATGCAGTACGGACCGACCGACGGATACGCGCCCCTCAAGCACTCCCTGTGCATGGTCATGGAGGAGGAAGGGCTGCGCGCATACCCGGAGGAGATCCTCATCACCCACGGCTCACAGCAAGCACTGGACATGCTCTCCAAGATACTGCTCAATCCAGGAGACCCGGTCATCGTCGAGGCACCCTCCTACGTGGGCGCGCTCAACAGCTTCATGAGCTACCAGCCGGAGATCCACACGGTGAGCATGGACGGCGAGGGCCTGTTGCTCGGCGAGCTCGAAGCAGTGTTGCTCCGCTTGCGCCGCGGCGGCAGGCGCGCCAAGTTCCTCTATACCGTGCCCAACTTCCAGAACCCGGCGGGGATAACCCTCTCGGCCGAGCGCCGCCTGGGGCTAGTGGAGCTGGCTCGGGAGCACGACCTGCTGATAATCGAGGACAACCCCTACGGGCTTTTGCGCTACGAGGGCGAGCCCCTGCCCACCTTGAAATCCCTGGATCCCCAGAGGGTGGTGTATTTGGGCACGCTCTCCAAGATATTCTCCGCTGGCCTGCGGGTGGGATGGGCATACGCCCCCCCTCCCCTCCTGGAGAAGCTCCTGCTGGCAAAGCAGTCTGCCGACCTGTGCACCTCCACTCTCACTCAGCGGATGGCCCACGCTTACTTCCAAACGCAGGACTGGCGCGCCACCATAGCCCGGCTGGTGAAGCTCTACCGCAGCAGGCGCGACGCCATGCTGGAGTCGCTGGAAGAGTTCTTTCCCGAGGAAGCCGCCTGGACTCGTCCCGATGGGGGCTTTTTCGTCTGGGCGAGCCTTCCGCCCTATCTGGACACCAAGAGCATGCTGGCCAAGAGCGTGGAGAGCAAGGTGGCGTATGTCCCGGGCACCGGCTTCTACCCGGGCAGGAGGGGGGCTAACGAGATGCGGCTCAATTTCTCCTATCCTGAGGAGAGCGACATACGCGAAGGGATCAAGCGGCTCTCCCGGGTCATCCGGCGCGAGATGTCCCTGGCCCGCTCGCTGGGACTGGACGCCGACGGCGCCGGGAGGTAGCCCGACTTCCGGAGGTGTGCGATGGGCAAGAGAGTTGCGGTGCTCATGGGGGGCAGTTCGTTGGAGCGCGATGTCTCCCTGCGCTCGGGAAGGCGCATAGCGCGGGCCCTGCGCGAGCTGGGCTACGAGGTGAGCGAGCACGACGTCGACAGCGAGCTGGTGGCAGACCTCAAGGCCGCCCGCCCCGACCTGGTGTATATCGCCTTGCACGGCAAGTACGGGGAGGACGGGACCATCCAGGAGATCCTGGAGATCCTGGAGATCCCCTACACCGGGCCGGGCGTCTTCGCCAGCACCATGGGCTTCAACAAGGTCCTCTCCAAGGAGATCTTCCTGCGAGAGGGCATTCCCACCCCGCCCTTCTTCGCCCTCTCCGCCGCGACTTTCCAAGAGATGGGGGCCTCGCGTCTCTTGGAGGACGTCGCCGGGCGCCTCGGTTTCCCCCTGGTGATCAAGCCCGCCGCCCAGGGCTCGGCACTGGGCGTCAGAGTGGCGGACGGTCCGGGGGATATGGCTCCGGCCATAGCCTCCGCCCTGGACTACGACGACCGCGTCATCCTGGAGGCCTATGTCCGCGGCACCGAGGTGGCGGTGAGCATCCTCGGCAACGAGGAGCTGGAGGCCCTGCCCCCGGTGGAGATAGTGCCGCGCGGGAGATATTTTGACTTCGAGTCGCGCTATACGCACGGTGGCGCGGAATACCACTGCCCCGCCCGCCTGGAGCGAGCGGTGGCGGAGCGGGTCGCGGAGGTGGCCTTGCGTACCCACCAGGCGCTGGGCTGCCTTAACGTATCCCGCGTGGACATAATCGTGGACGGAAAGGGCATCCCCCAGGTCCTCGAACTCAACATCAGTCCGGGCATGACCGAGACCAGCCTTCTTCCCCTGGCAGCTGAGACCGCGGGCCTGAGTTTCCTGCAGCTGGTTCAGCGGCTGGTGGAGTTGGCCGTGCAGAAGCAGCCATCCTGATGTCCGGCGGGGGACTCCCGATCGGGAGGCCTTCCGCGCCAGTCAGCACCGGCCGCCTTCAGCCAAAGAACGGCGCGGTGAGGGCCATTAACAATTCTACATCATGTAAAATAATGTTTCCGGCCGCCCGCCCTCGGAAGGAGGCCTCATTCCGCAGCGGCTCCCTCTCCCGGCTCTTCCTCCACGCCCAGCTCGGCCAGCAGGCGGGCCAACTCCCGCTCATTACGGAAATCGATGACGATGCGACCCTTGCGCTTGCCCCGGAGGACCCTAACCCGCGCGCCCAGGCGCGCCGCTATTCTTGACTCGAGATCGACCAGACGAACAGGCTTTTCCTTTCTCGGGGCCTCCGCCCTGCCCTCGGCCGCCGCCAACAGGTGTCGGCGCGCCAGGTCCTCCGCCTGCCGCACCGATAGTCCCTCCTCGATGATGCGCCTGGCCAGCGCTTCCTGATAGGGGTCCCCCTGCAGGGCCAGGAGGGCACGGGCGTGCCCGGCGCTGAGCTCCCCTGCCACCACCGCTGCCTGCATCTCCACCGGCAGCTGCAGGAGGCGCAGGGCGTTGGAGATGGCCGGCCTGCTCTTTCCCACCTTTTGGGAGAGCTCTTCTTGGGTCAGGCCGAACTCCTCCATGAGCTGCCGGTAGGCGCCGGCCTCCTCGATGGCGTTGAGGTCCTCCCGGTGCAGGTTCTCGATGAGTGCCACCTCCAGGGCCTGGGGGTCCCCGGCATCTCTGATCACCGCGGGGATGGCGCTGATGCCCGCCTTGAGGGCCGCCCTCCAACGCCTCTCTCCCACCACCAGCTCGTAACCGCCGGGGCAAGGGCGCAGGATCACCGGCTGAACCACCCCGTGTTCAAGGATGGAAGCCGCAAGCTCCTCCAGGCCGGAGTCGTCGAAGGTCTTGCGCGGCTGCAGGGGATTGGGCCTGATGCGGTCCAGCGGAACCATCTCGTAGCGCGGCTCGGTCCCGTTGGAGGCGATGAGAGCGCTCAGCCCCTTGCCAAGTCCTTTCTTAGCCATTTCTCATCACTTCCTTCGCCAGCTCATGATAGGATATCGCTCCCTTGGACA
>Ga0209227_1001067_pt1 | contig 22089 bp, 16 predicted proteins | sample YNPBryantNP2012_FD_185815 | JGI IMG/M metagenome (GOLD analysis project Ga0209227, IMG submission 185815) | Anoxygenic and chlorotrophic microbial mat microbial communities from Yellowstone National Park, USA - YNP Bryant NP 2012 (SPAdes)... ...
GCTCCTTGACGGTCTCGCGGCTGAAGCGTATAGTCACGCTCACGGGGTGCCTCCTGTGCTGACTCGGGTCGTTGCAAACGCGAGTCTACCACACGGCATCCCGCCTTTTTCTCACCCCCTTCCACATGCTTTTTCTGAAGATCTATATCAAAAAGGAGCACAATGATGAAAGAATACATCATTCAACTCGCAAAACCGATCATTTCACATTCCCCTCGATTGGCGATGACATACAGATATGCGCGCGACACCTGGAACCTGTACAAAGAACCCCAAAAAAAAACCCCGACAGGATTCAAACTGGTCGGCAATCCATTAATGCAACGCGCAGAGTACGAACCCGATGAAACCAGAATAGTACAGAATATCCTTCAACATACCGATGTTTTTATAAATATCGGTGCAAATATCGGGTATTACTGTTGTATCGCTCTGCATTTCGAAAAATCCTCCAGGTCATTGCATTTGAACCCAACTACCACAATCTATTATACCTTCTGCAGAACATCAAAGCAAACGGCTGGGAATCTCACGTTGAAGTATTCCCCATTGCCGTAAGTAATACTGTGGGTGTGATCGAGATCTACGGTGGTGGACCACAAGCATCCCTGGTAAAAGGCTGGGGTAGAAGACCAGATCAATACGTAACTCTGGCTCCATGCTCTACACTAGATAACATTCTGGGTTCAAGGTTTTTGGGTCAGCAATGCTTTTGTCTTGTGGATATCGAGGGCGCTGAACGCATGATGCTGGAAGGGGCGTCATCCTTTTTGGATCGCGATCCCAAGCCCATATGGATGATCGAGATCACCGTTTCGGAAAACCAACCCGAAGGTGTGAGTCTCAATCCACATCTCCGATCCACGTTCCAGTTCTTCTGGGATAGAGGTTATGAGTCCTGGACAGCCGATGCTCGATGCCGCCCTGTTTACCCTGATGAAGTGGAACTCGTTGCCAGTGGAGGTCTGGACACTTTTTCCACACACAATTTTCTTTTCATTGAGAAAGGCAAGAAAAGCCAGTTTATTGATTGATCCACAGACCGACTTAGATAGACAGAGACAAGGGTGGATGATAAAACATGCGCTGTAAGCAATAGTTTAGATTGCCTGAAGCAAATGCTGCCGAGCGTGATCGTGGCCGCATTCGTCCTGTTTCTTGGCGCATGCACATGGGGCATGGTCGTCCCTGATCCCGCAAGAAAGGCCCCCACGCCAGCTCCAACCGACGCCCTCCCCACCCCCCAACTAGAGGGCATCGCCCGCGAGCGGCGCGAGGTGCGCTTTCAAAGTGGCGATGCGACACTCGCCGGCGAACTCGATCTGCCCACGGGTGACGGGCCTGCGCCGCTGGTGTTCATTATTCACCACTCGGGGCCGGTGACCCGCGACGCCTACGGCTACCTGGCCGAGATCCTTTTGCCCGAAGGCTTCGCGGTGTTCCGCTTCGACAAGCGCGGCACTGGCCACAGTACGGGCGAGTATGGTTGCTGCGAGGCCGAGGACGCCCTGGCCGCCTATCACGCCGCCGTGGGCCAGCCGGGGATCGACCGTGAACGGGTGTTCATTGTGGCGCAGAGCATTGGCACGCAACACCTGGCCAGCCAGTTCGCCGCGTTCCAGGCAATCCGGCCGCCACGGGGGGTTGCGCTGCTCTCCAATCTGCTTGGCCCCGAGACGATTACGGCTGTCGCCGCGCCGATCCTGGTCATTGTCGCCGAGAGCGAGCCGGAACTGGCCCGCATCGGCCCGGACGCAGTGACTGCCCATCAGATGGCGCTGCCCTACGGCGCCGAACTGTACGTCGCCGCAGGCGCGGAGCATACCCTCTTCGACATTACCGATGGCCCAATCGATTGGACCGACCCCGCCTGGGTCAGACGCTATCATCGCGGAGCGATGGCGTATCTGGTGGGCTGGTTATGCGATGACTACACGGTCACCAGAGACAAAGGCCAATTCAGGCAACGTTCAAGATAAAAAGATACGATGTCGGAAGGGATGCGGGGAGGCTATGCCTCCCCGCACCCCGCCAACGGCAAGGTAGGTATGAACCACACCTTAGGCCCCATGCGGCTCCGCCGCACATCAAGGGGATGGAAAAGGTTGTTCTTGGGAAGGTTACGCGCTCCCATCCCCTCCCACCGGGTGAAGGGATAGGGACACCAGGTTTCCCCATCACTCTGCCCCAAGAGGCTAGGTTCACGTTAAGATACTAATCTGCTCAGTCGTTTACGAACTGCGCCCGTACACGGGAGAAATTGCATGGTGGCACTACGTCTTCGCAAGTTTGTGGTCGTGATCGGTAGTCTTGCATGCACATTTCTCGTGCTCTTCACGCTACTCACCCCCGCGCCGGCTGTGGCGATTCTACCGGACCATGATCTCCCCGACGAAGCGCCTGTCTCCGTTAGCAACCTGATCCTTGCCTCATCGTCCGAGGCAAATAACCAGCCCTGGCAGCAGGTGGCCGGCCCCTGCCCGTCCCTCGGTGGCGCGGTGTTCAGCCGCGTGGGCGAGGCCTGCGGCGGCGCCGGCACCACCTTCGACGTCACCGAGATCTTCCCCCCCCAGGTCCTGCGCGATAGCGCCTCCCCCGCCGCCCCCTGCGAGAACGGGCGCACCAGCGGCCTCTGCTATCGCATGTGGTATGTTGGCACTGGTGAAGCACCGTTCTATGAGCGGCGCATCGGCTATGCCCTCTCCCCCGATGGCATCGCCTGGACCCGCGTCCCCGGCAACGCTGGCGGCGGCGCCGTCTTCGCAGGCTCCGGCGTCCCCGGCGCCTTCGACCAGGCCGGCGTCTCCACCATGAGCATTATCCGCGTCGGCGCCACGTTCCGTATGTACTACACCGGCTTTAGCGACCCCTACACCATCGCCGGCATCGGCCTGGCCGAGTCTGCCGATGGCATTACCTGGACGCGGGTGCCCGGCCCTGCGGGCGGCGGCGCGGTCCTGCGCCACTCTGGCGACCCCGCGCAGTTCGACACCACCTACATCGTCGCCCCCAGCGTCCTCCTCGACCTGGCCTCGCCCGCCGCGCCCTGCGAAGGCAATCGCACCAGCGGCCCCTGCTACCGCATGTGGTACGAGGGCGTGCGCACCAGCCCGGCCTATCGCTTCGCCATCGGCTACGCCCTCTCCCCCGATGGCGTGAACTGGACCCGGGTGAGCACCTATGGCGATGGCTCGATCTTCCGCGCCGGTCCCTTTGGCACGTTTGACGACAATAACGTCGGTGTCCCGTTCGTGATGAAAGACGGCGCCATCTACCGCATGTGGTACGAGGCCAACGGCTACACCACCGGCTACACCACCGGCTACGTGGTCTCCACCGATGGGCGCACCTGGGTGCGGCCCACCCCGAACCAGCCGGTCTATACCGGCGCCAGCGACACGATCGTGGCCGGCACGCCGGACGAGGTCTGGGCGGTGCGGGGGCTGAAGGAGGGGGCGCGCTACCGCCTCTACTACACCACCAGCACGCGTCCGAACTCGTTCCGCTTCGGGTTGGCCGAGATGACCCCGGGGACCCCGCTCACGGGCGTCAGCGCCGAGCGCGCCGGAACGCTCTATACCCTGCGCTTTGACACACCGACCATCCCGGCAGGGGGAAGTGTACTGATCACCTTGCCCGCAGAGCTCGACGTTGCGACGGTCAACCCACAGACCCTCGACGGCTTCGGCACCGGGGCGACACTGGCCGTAGACCCGGCGGCAGTGACCGATGCCTGGTCGGGCGGGACGGCCCGGGGGGCGTTGCTGGCGCGGTTGCCAGCAGGCGCGCCAGCGGGTCCGAAGACGATCCGGTTCACACTTACCACCACGTTGCCGGACGATGCACAGGCGCTGATCCAGGTCTTTAACAACCGGGAAGTGATCGGGTACGCTGAGACGCCCTTCAGCGCGGTGCCTCCCACCCCTACCGCCACCGCCACCCCGACGAGCACACCCACCTTCACAACCACGCCGACGGTCACCCCCACGCCGACAGATACCCCCGTGCCCACCAGCACCCCGATGCCGGCGGATACCCCCACGCCGACCGGCACCCCTACGACGAGCACACCCACCTTCACAACCACGCCGACGGTCACCCCCACGCCGACAGATACCCCCGTGCCCACCAGCACCCCGATGCCGGCGGATACCCCCACGCCGACCGGCACCCCTACGCCGACAGATACTTCCGCGCCATTCAATACGCCCACCAGCACCACCGCCCCAATTGATCCACCGGGTTCCGCTGGCACACCCGTCAGCACTCCGACGGCTACCGCAACACCGGCTAACCCGGCGACCAGCGATCGGTTTCGGGTGTATGTGCCTCTTCTGCGTCGCTGAGACCAGGTGCATTGTCGGTACCGGAAGGCCCGTTGTATCGTTGTCTAGCACATCCGCATAGGTGGCTGGCAGTAACCATCGCAGGAGACGCACGTGCAACCTCAACCCTCCCGTCTCCCTCGAGGCAGACAGCACCTCTGGCTGCTTCCACTAGCGGTAATCTTCCTCTGGCTGGCTGCAAGCGCACCCGCCCGTTCGACCGCGCAGCCCACTGCGCAGAGTGCGCTGCGCTTCTTCGGCGCGAGCGCGACAGAACCCGGCCGGGTGCGCATCCCCCTGGGGCCGATCAACGCCGGACGCATCACTGCCTCGGCGCCGGTAAACGTGTCCGGCGACTTTACCATCGAGTTCTGGATGAAAGCCAGCGCTGCCGACAACCCGGCGCCGGCCTGTCCGAATGGCTGGTACTACGGCCACATCATCATCGACCGTGACGTAGACGGCGCGGGTGACTACGGCGACTACGGCATTGCCCTCTGCGACGGGCGGCTCGCCGCTGGCGTGAGCGTGGGTGAGGATGACCGGCAACTGGTCAGCAGTGTTGTGGTCACCGATGGTCAATGGCGCCACATTGCCCTGACCCGCAGCGATGGCGGACGAATCGCGCTGTTCGTGGACGGTGCGCCCGCAGGCAGCACCGAGGGACCGGGCGGTCGGGTTGACTATCGCGTCGACCGCGCAACCGGGCAACCCGACAGCGACCCCTATCTGGTGCTGGGGGCCGAGAAACACGGCTACCCCGGCTCGTACCACTACAGCGGTTTGCTCGACGACCTGCGGATCTCGAATGTGGCCCGCTACAGCGGCCCCTTCAGTACCCCTGTGGGACCGCACCCCCTGGATGCGCAGACGGTTGCGCTGTATCGCTTCGATGAGGGTTCGGGCACGTTTATCGGTGACAATTCGGATGCCATAGGCGGACCCTCCCACGGCACGCTTATGGTGAGTGGCAACCCGGCTGGACCGGTATGGTCTAACGATACACCGTTCACTCCCCCTGCAACGGCGCCGACTGCTACCGCTGGAGTTGAGACAGCGCCTTCGGAGAACAGCGGGCCGCTGGAGGCCGCCACAACCATCGCCACAACGCCTGCGTCACCGATTATCACGGTAGTGCCGATTCAATCTGCGCCACTGCTTCCCACAGAGAGCGCAAGCCCCACAGCATCAGCCCAACCGACGGAACAACCAGCGCCGGTGGTAACCACTGCGGCACACGCTTCGACAGTGGCCGATGAGCGCAGCAGTGCGATAACCGAGGCGCCACCGCCGGCCAGCGGCATATGTATCCTGGTGCTCGCATGGATCGTCGTAGCCATTATGATGGGCATCGCAATCATCGCGCGACTGCGCCGGCGTATGCGGCGCCTGTAGGTGGCATATCTGGCGACCGGGCTATCACGCATCATTGGCAAAGAGGGAGCTCCTAACGTCAAAATGGGGGAACCAGGTTTCCCCACACCCCCATGTTCATCAGACGTTGTGGGCCCCGACCATGGATATCTAACGTGAACATAGGCTCTCGAAGAGGGGCATGGGGAAACCGGGTTTCCCCATGCCCCCACCCGCGGGAGGGTCTGGGAGGGCGCAGCCCTCCCAGGAACAACTGTAGGTTCATTGCGGCGTTGTGCGGCGCAGCCGCATGGACGGCTAACGTGAACATAGGCTCTCGAAGAGGGTGTGGGGAAACCGGGTTTCCCCACGCCCCCGCCCCGCAGGGGCATGGGAAAACCGGGTTTCCCCATGCCCCCACCCGCGGGAGGGTCTGGGAGGGCGCAGCCCTCCCAGGAAGGATGTTCACCCCGTCGGTGTGCGGCGCGAGCCGCATGGATAGCTAACGTGAAAATAAGCCCTCGGCGAGGGGGGGTGGGGAAACCGGGTTTCCCCATACCTGAGCGGATGCCGGAGGCCCGCGCACCCAGGCCCCGGCCCCTGGGAGGGTCTGGGAGGGCGCAGCCCTCCCAGGAAGGATGTTCACCCCGTCGGTGTGCGGCGGAGCCGCATGGATAGCTGAGAGGATTTCGCCCTGTCATACCCTTACGAAACTATCAAGAAAGCCTATGCATAAACTTCGTTTCGTTCACAGCGCGATGCTGACCGTTCTCACGCTCCTGGTTCTGCTTGGCTGGCAGGGAGTGCGACCTGGACCGGCGCCGGCCTCCCAGGGCAACTCCTTGCGCTTCTTCGGCACCGGTTCGAGCGACCTGGACCGGGTCAAGATCCCCCTGGGGCCGATCAGCAATGGGCAGATTAGCGCCTCGCGCCCGGTAAATGTCGGTGGTGATTTCACCATCGAGTTCTGGATGCGAGCGGCCGCTGCCGATAATCCCGCTCCCGATTGCACTTCAAACGGTTGGTACTACGGTAACATTATTATCGACCGTGATGTGTTCGGGGTAGGTGACCACGGCGACTATGGGATCGCTATCTGCAACGGGCGGATCGCTTTCGGCGTTGCCCGGGGCAGCGATGACCGCCTCCTGGTCGGCAATACGGTTGTCACGACGAACACCTGGCGCCATATTGCCGTCACGCGCTCGAATAACGGCCCGATGCGCATCTTCGTTGATGGCGCGCTCGATGCCAGCAGGGACGACGGCCCGGTAGGACGGATCGACTACCGGCTCAACCGCGGCACAAACTGGCCGAACAGCGACCCGTACCTGGTCCTGGCCGCCGAGAAGCACGACTATCCGGGCAGCCGCTACTACGCCGGGTTGCTCGACGACCTGCGCATCTCGAACAGCGTGCGCTACAGCGGCCCGTTTACGCGCCCGAACGCCCCGCATCCCGCCGACGCCAGCACCGTGGCGCTCTACCGCTTCGATGAGGGCGCCGGGACGACCATCGGCGATAGCTCGGGAGCGGCGGGCGGCCCCAGCAACGGCGCACTGAACCCGCGCGCTGGCGGCCCTGCCCAGCACTGGTCCAGCGATACACCCTTCAGCGGTTCACTGCCGCCGACATCCAGCCCGAGCCCCGCGCCCAGCCCGAGCCCCGCGCCCAGCCCGAGCCCCGCGCCCAGCCCGAGCCCCGCGCCCAGCCCTACACCGTCACCCGCGCCGCCGACCGGTTGCATGACTGGCCGAACCAATGCGGCGTCAGCAGGCGCGCCCCAGGTCACCCCGATACCACAAGGCTTCGACAACCAGGCGGAGGCAAGCAACGCCCGGTTCAGGATCTATCTGCCACTCGTGACGTGCCCGGCAGGCTGAAGAAAGGGGAACCCAACTTTTCTCACGCTCCTTCCCGACGGGGGAAAAGACGTGCCCGGCAGGCTGAAGAAAGGGGAACCCAACTTTTCTCACGCTCCTTCCCGACGGGGGAAAACAGGAAAAATTATGGCGCCCAGACTCGTGATTACGCTCGACCCGATCCTTGAGCCGTTCCGACCAGAAATAACCTACACCTGGCGCAGCCTGCTTAGCGGGATGGGGTACGCCTGGATCGAAGAGTGCTGGAACGACGTTCCGGTTGACATTGCATATACCACCGATCCGGCGCTGGCCCCGCCGGCCCGGTTGCTCATACGGGCAGAGCCCGGACGCTGGGGACGCCCCGCGCAGCAGGTGCTCCAGGGCATAGAAGCCGGCTCGGGATGGACCCGGCCACGCTTTGGCGGCCTGAGCGAACAAGGCCCGATGGTCACACTGCAAGAGGGTCGGGTGATCATCGAGCGCGACGTGATCTTCGACGTCTTCTGGCTCCTCAGCGGGCAGGAGGAACACCAGCGCCCGCATGGCAGGCACGGCTATATCGACCTGAGCGGCGCCCCGAGCCTGGAGCTAGGCATGCTACGACAGGCGCTGGCTTCGGCCATCGGGCAGCGCCTTGAGACACAACTTGCCGACCTCGGCTACAGGCGCGGTGCGCCGCGCTGGCCCTACGGCGCGCGGCTGGCGGCTGCCTGTGGCCACGATGTGGATTACCCGGAGCTTATTCGCTGGATCGAGCCGCTGCGCATCCTTGCCCGGCAGGGACTCGCCGGCCTGGGGCCGGCCGCGTCCGTCGCGCTGGGACGGCACAGCCACTGGCACTTTCGCTCGTGGATGGAACTGGAGCGGCGTTTTGGGGCGCGCTCGGCCTTCTACTTCATAGCGCGCAAAGGATCGCTGTACGAGTATGCCACCGGCCTGCCCGACGGCTTCTACGACATCAGAGCGCCACACTTTCGCGCCCTGTTCCGCGAACTGGCCGCCGAAGGCTGGGAAATCGGCCTCCATGCCAGTTATCTGGCCTACACCAGCGCCGAGAAGTTTGCCGCCGAGCGCGCATTGCTCGCCGAGGTCAGCGGCCAGCCGATCACGGGCAATCGCCACCACTACTGGCACCTCGATCCGCAGAACCCCGAGCATACGCTGCTGCTCCATGAGCAGGTTGGCTTTGCCTATGACGCTTCGCTCACCCACAACCGTTACCTGGGCTGGCGGCGCGGCTCAAACTGGCCGTTCTACCCCTGGCACCAGGGGCAGCGCCGGCCCCTACGCACCCTGCAACTCCCCACGGCCTGGATGGACGATCATCTGTTCGGCCAGCGCGCCGATAACCCCGGTGATCGCCGCTCCCTGTTGCGCGGCCTGGTCGAGACCACCGCTCACCAGGGGGGACTATTGCTGGTGGATGTGCATGAGTATGTCTATGACGACGCGCTGTTCCCTGGCTGGGCTGCGGCGTACCGGGAGCTGTGGGAGCACTTGTTCGCCCGCGGCGATGTCTGGTTTGCCACCCCAGGGGCGATCGCGACCCACTGGGCTGATCGCCAGGCTATGCTTGAGCAGGCCAGCGCGGGGCTTGACCCGATCGCCACACCGGTGACACCAGGCATAAGGGCGCGGCGAGACTAGTCGTCTGTCACGATACTGGTGATGGCTGCCACAGGAGGGGGCGTGGGAGGACTTCGCCCTCCCTTCAGGCAGGAGGGTGGGAAAACCTGGTTTTCCCACCCTCCTCCAACCGGCGGTCAGCGGGAAATGCGGCACCTTCGCGTAGCCGCATAACGAGAACATCATGAGCTTTCGGACCATCATCTTCGCGCTGCTTTTCGTTTTGCCACCGGCTCTCAAGCCCTGGGTGCTGCGGGTTTGCTGCGGCGCCCGGATCGGGCGCAACGTGCAGATCGGCTGGTTCGCCAGCGTGATGGGCCGCCACATCAGCCTGGGCGATCATTGCGCCATCCGGGCGCTGACTCTCATTCGCTGCGACGGCGATGTGGTGATCGGTCCCTACGCCCTCGTAAGCAGCTTTACGCTGGTCTACGGAGCCAGGGGCCTGCGTCTGGGCGCCCATAGCTACGTGGGTCCGCAATGTTTGATCAACACGGAAGAGGAGGTGCACATCGGCAAGTGGAGCGCGCTGGGGGCGCGCTGCATGGTCTACACCCACGGCTCATTTCTGCCCTACACCGAGGGCTACTGGGTGCGCTTCGGCCGGGTAACCGTGGGCGACTATGTCTGGTGCGCCGCGGGAGTCTTTTTTCAACCCGGCGCTGAGGTAGGCGACAACAGTTTTGTCAACTCACGCGCGGTGGTGAGCGGCGCGCTGCCCGCGGGCAGCGTCGCTGAGGGCAGCCCCGCCCATATCGTCAGCCCGATGGAACGTATGCGCCGCACACTGAACCCGCGCCAGCGCGACGCAGCGCTCATGCAGATGCTGCGTCATTTCGGCGAACTGATCCTTACTGACGGTTTGGGACTGGCGCCGCAGGAGGAACGGGGCGCGCTGCGGTTCACCTATCACCGGCAGCCGTACCGCATCGCCGTAGCTCCCGCCCACGGGCCGCTCCCGGCGCCGGGAGCCGCCGGCGAGCGAACCATCTGGCTGGTGAACCGCCCCGGCTGGCGCCCTCCGGCGCCGGATCTGTGGCTGGATGTGGATCGCAAACAGATGACCAGCTCACGCAATCACATATACGGCGAATTGACACTGTTTCTCAAACGCTATTACGGTGTTCAATTTGAATACGAAGAAAGGTGTTGATGGATGCCTTCCGTTCTCACCATCCTGGGCACGCGACCGGAGATCATCAAGCTCTCACCGGTGATTCCGCTGCTGGAGCAGCGTTTCGACCACGTGCTCGTCCATTCCGGTCAGCATTACTCGTATGAAGTGGACGCGATCTTCTTCGAAGAACTGGGCCTGCCGGCCCCGAAGCACACGCTGGGGGTTGGTTCGGCAAGCCACGGGGAACAGACCGCGCGCATCCTGGCCCGTCTGGAGCCGATTCTGCTCGAACGGCGCCCCGACGCGGTGCTGGTGCAGGGCGACACCAACACGACCATGGCCGGGGCGCTCTGCGCAGCCAAGCTGGGTATTCCGGTGGTGCATCTGGAGGCGGGGGGACGTTCATTCAACCGGGCCATGCCAGAAGAACAGAACCGGATCATCATTGATCACCTCGCCGACCTGCTGCTGGCCGCTGATGACATCGCCGCCGACAACCTGCGGCGTGAGGGGCTGCCGGAGGAGCGCATCCGGATCATCGGCTCGACGGCGATCGACGCCGCCCAGCGCCACCGTGCCCGCGCCGAACAGGCGCCCATCCTCGATCAACTCGAACTGCTCCCCCAGAGCTACCTGGCGCTGACCATCCACCGGGCCGAGAATACCACCCCCGACGTGCTTCCCGGCATTGTGCGCGCCATTAACGCGCTGGCTGAAGAGCATGTCATCGTCTTCCCGGTGCACCCTCGCACCCAGGCGGCCCTGGATCGCCAGGGATTGGCCCTGTCGCCACGCGTTCGCGTCTGCCGGCCGCTGGGGTACCTTGACACCCTGCGGCTCGTCGGCGCCGCCCGCGCCTTGCTGACCGACTCGGGCGGTTTGCAGGAAGAAGCGGCGGTGCTGGGCACACCACTGCTGATTGTGCGTAACGAGACGGAGTGGCGCTACCTGGTGGATGCCGGGGTAGCCGTGCTGATCGGCAACACCTTCGAGGCCATCACGACCGGCGCCCGCGCCTGGCTCGCCCCACAGGCCCTCGCGCGCCTGCGCGCAACACCCGCTCCGGTGCGGGCCGGCGCCGCGGAACGGGCGGTGGAGGCTATCGCCGGCCTCCTGGACGGCCCGCAACGGCCCGGCGCCGTGTAACAGAACTGTCAGCGTCCATAAGCGTTTGATTTAGCTGATCGTTAGGACCCTTCTGTATCGTATCTTGCGGTACGAGGAACCAGGCGATCCATGGTGCGTCCAGTACCTGAACGGGGATGGGTGAGCTTCACCACATCAGGTATCCATGCAGCTTCGCCCCCTTCGACCGTGATGCACAAACGTGTGGGAGGGCGAAGCCCTCCCCCACGCGCCTATCAGGCAAGCCGGGACAGGGGGAACGCCCGGTTCAGCATCCTTCGACTGCGGTAACGGCAATGGCCTGGGAGTTTGTTTCCGATGCGTAACCAGTTCAAGCTCTACCTCTCACGCCAGGCAACCTCGCTCCCACGCTACGCGCTCGAGCAACTGATCCAGGCGACACTGGCCTGGGTCCCCGGCCTGCCTGGCATTGGCCTGCGCGCCCTGGCCTATCGGACAATGCTCCGGATGGACGGCATCGCCGCGATCGAAGACGGCGTGCGGATCCGCTTCGCCGACAACGTGCGGCTGGGCCGGGGGGTCTATCTGGATCACGGGGTCTACCTGCACGCCTGCCCTGGAGGGATCAGCATCGGCGCCGACAGTCTGGTGATGAAGAACGCTATTCTGCACGTCTACAATTTCCGCGATCTGCCCCACAGCCACATCACCATCGGGGCGCGCTCGCTGATTGGCGAGAGTTGCATCCTGCGGGGGCAGGGGGGGATCACCATCGGCGATGATGTCTATCTGGGCACACTGGTGCAACTGCTGGCGGTCAACCACGTGTTCAGCGACCCCAACCGGCCCATCAGCCATCAGGGGATCACCGCCCGGGGCATCAGCATTGCCGACGGCGCATGGATCGGCAGCGGCGCCATTGTCCTCGACGGGGTAACGATCGGGCGCAACGCCGTGATCGGGGCCGGCGCCGTGGTCACCAAAGATGTCCCTGACTATTGTGTCGCGGTAGGCAATCCTGCCCGGGTGGTGCGCGACCTGCGTCGCGATCCGCTGCCCGCGCCGGAACCTGAACTGGTCGTTTACTAACTTGTAACCCCGACCGCCCGGGTCGGGCGTATAGAGGAGCGGCTCGTATGCCCATGCTCTCCGTAGTGATACCCGCCTACAACGAAGAAGACGGCATTGCAGCCATTGTTGAGCGCGTTCTGGCGATCCGGCCGCACCTGGCCGCGGTCGGCGTCGACGACCTGGAGTGCATTGTGGTTGACGACGGCTCGACCGATGGCACTGCGGCCATCGTGCAGGGCTATGGTGACCAGGTGCGCCTGATCCGGCAGCAGAATCGCGGCTACGGCGGCGCCCTGAAGACGGGCTTCAGCGTGGCCCGCGGCGACCTGATCGGCTTTCTCGATGCCGACAGCACCTACCCGCCTGAGCGCTTCCCGGACATGTGCCGCCTGGCGCTCGATGGCGCCGACATCGTCATCGGCAGCCGCATGGCCGGCGAGCACAGTGAGATGCCGCTGGTTCGCCGCATCGGGAACACCATTTTCGCCATGATGCTCTCGCTGGTATCAGGCGTGCGCATCAGTGACAGCGCCAGCGGCCAGCGCGTGCTGCGGCGCTCGGTGTTGCCGATGATCTACCCCCTGCCCAACACGCTGGACTTCACCCCGGCGATGAGCACACGGGCGCTGCACGAGGGTGTGAAGATTGTCGAGATGCCCATTCCTTACAAGGAACGCTCGGGCCGCAGCAAGTTGAGCGTGGTGCGTGACGGGCTGCGCTTCACCCGATCGATTGTCTGGACCGCGCTGACCTACAACCCGGTGCGGATCTTCGGCGGCCTGGGGCTGGCGCTGCTCCTGGCAGCCCTGTTGATCGTCGGTGGTCAGATTGGGTTGCACCTCGCCGCCGGTCAGGCGGGCTGGTCCTTCCCCATGCTCTTTGGGGCCCTGGTTCTGGCTGTAGCCGGAGTGACGTTGTACACTACCGGCACGACCTTCAGCTATGTGGTGGCCCTCTTCCACCGCCGGCCAATCCGTCAGGGGCTCTTCGGGCGCCGTGGCAATGGCCGCCGCATCGAGAAGCACTACTGGTGGCTGGGCCTCCTGGCGATTGTCGGCGGCTTCGCCACCTACGTGGCAGCCGTCTTGTTTGACCTGACCAACCCGGCTATGGCCGCCTCGTGGTTCGCGCCGGTGGTCAGTGCGCTGCTGGTGCTTACCGGCGTGCAACTGGTGAGTGCCTGGAGCCTGGCGCGGGTGCTGGCCGAACTGAGCCGGCGCGAGGTGGAAGCCGAGGCTGACCTGAACTGGAGCTACACTCCCGCGCCGGCACTGCGCAGCGAGGCGGCAGTCTGATGGAGTTGCTACGTAGCCTGGCACAGGCGGTCGAGCAGTGGAGCTATACCCATCTCGGACAGTGGCACTATGCCCTGGGGTACAACATTGTGCTGATCAGTCACAACTGGCCGATCATGCTTGCGGTGGCCCTCAGCGTCTGGTTTGGATACCGGGCCTATGTACGACCAACCCGGCTGAACGTGAGCTGGCTGCTTACGGCCTTGCTGCTCGGTCTGCTCTATGAATACGCCAAGCACATCGCAAAAGAGTTGCACACAGCAATAGACTTTCTCTTTAGCTTAGACATCGCCCACTTGAACCGGCCGTTGCACGTTCTGGTCGGGCCGGTAGCCATAACCATCTTGCAACTCGGCTTCCTGGCAATGCTGGCCCAATCATTGAGGCTCTCCCTGGCCGCGCGACGCGCCAGGAGGCGTGATAGCATCACCCGCAGGACAATTCAACCCGAAGGTTCATAAGGTATACCAGACACCTATCGCGCCTGACGCGCGCAACGAGGAGAACTTGCAGATGAGCGAGCACGAACCCGACGCCACCCCTACCCCTACCGACAATGGCGCCGAGAAGCGCGTCGCCCCCGGCGACAAGACCAGCGGCATCAAGCTGGTGGCCCCGGCCAGGGCCGATGAGCGGGCCGGCGAGATCCGCTTCGTTGAGATGCCTCGCGAACGCACGAAGCGCCTTGACGTGCTGGTGCTGAATCCGCCCTCGCCTGACGGCGACCTGTTCTTGCGCGACATCGCGCGCGTCGGGCGGCGCACCCGCGACGGGATCATCTGGCCACAGACCGCCCTGGCCCAGATCGGCGCCGTGGTCAAAGAGGCCGGTTACAGTGTCGAGGTGATTGATGCGATCGGCCTGATGATGGACTGGAAGTCGTTCGAGAAGTATATGTGGGAGAAAAAGCCGCGCTACATGATCATCCATGCCACGGCGCCCACGTTGACGAACGACATGCGCACCACTTTCATCGGCAAGGCCGTCGGCACCATCACCATGGCCATCGGCACCCACGTCACGCCGATGAGCCGCGAGACCCTCGAGGCCTACCCGACGCTCGATGTCGTCGTGCGCGGCGAGCCTGAGTTGACCATCGTGGATGTGATCAAGACGATAGACCGCCAGGTGGAACTGGAGAAGGCGACCGAAACGGTGCCGGTCGGCAATCCCGACCTGACCGCGCCCTGGCGCAAACTGCCCTTCCCCGATGCTTCGTACCTGACCACCCGCGGACGCTTCCTGGGGGTCTATCCCCAGACGATTGCCCGGGCACTGCGCGAGACCCTCGGCATCGCCTACCGCGATGAGCACGGCGAGGTGCGCATCAACCCTGACCGGCCCTTCATCGAGAACCTTGACAGCCTGCCCATCCCGCTCCACGATCAACTGCCCTGGCGCAAGTACAAGGTGCCGATTGTCGGCGGCCCCTACACCTTCGTGCTCACCAGCCGCGGCTGCCCGGCTGGCTGTCGCTACTGCATCAAGCACGTCACCTATCAGTCGAGCGTGCGCCACCGCAGCCCCGAGCACGTGCTCCAGGAGATGATCATGCTCAAGGAAATGGGCATGCATCATATCCACTTCGAGGCCGACCTGTTCACGGTCAAGAAGGAGTTTGTCTACGATCTCTGCAACACGATCATCAAAGAAGGTTTGCAGTTGCGCTGGAGCTGCAACAGCCGGGTCGACTTCGTCGACGAGGCGGAGTTGCAACTGATGCGGCGGGCGGGCTGCTTTATGATCGCATGGGGCCTGGAGAGCGGCAGCGAGACGGTGCTCAAGCGCGCGCGCAAGGGCACCACCGTCAAGCGCATCGAGGAGACGATTGCCGCCAGCCACCGCGCCGGCATCATGAACTGGGGCTACTTTATCATCGGCCTCCCCGGCGAGACGGTCGAAACCATCCAGCAGACTATCGCCCTCTCCAAGCGCATCCCGGTGGACATCGCGCTGTTCCACATCGCCACCCCCTACCCGGGCACGCCCTTCTACTACGAGGCGGTCGAGAATGGCTGGATCCAGATGAACCAGTGGGAGGACTACGATATGTACTCCCACACGGTGCTGAACTACCCGCATCTGAGTTCGAAAGACCTGGAGTACTGGGCCAAACGCGCCGCCCGCGAGTGGTCGTTGCGCCCCGGGCCGATCAAGACCTTCCTCAAGGGCGCAGCCAACCCCGACACCCTCGGCCAGCTCTGGACCATCGGCATCAACCACCTGAAGTGGATGGGCGGCAGCCTGCAGGGCAAAGGGATGCAGCGCCTGGCCGGTTCGGGTGACTGAGGACTGTCACGCTCCCACGTGTGGTCGGACGAGAGGGGAGGCCGTAACCTCCCCTCTCATGTAACCGGGGGTACCTGGCGATGTCAGAACAACTCTCAGTCGGGCACGCGCCTCTCACCCATCAATCAGCCGCCGCGCAGCGAAGCTGGGAACGGACCATCGCCCTGGCCCTCGCTTTTCTGGTCGCGCTCCTGGCACTGATCAACCTGCCCTACGCGCCGCCCACCTGGTTCGATGAAGGTTCGCACCTGCACGTGCCTGAAACCCTGGTGCGGTACGGCGTTTACGCTGATATCAGCAGCGAGGGCTTTCGCTACTTCGGGCCAACGATCGGCGTCGGGCCAACGGTGATGCTGCCCGTGGCCGCCGCGTTCAAGCTCGGCGGGGTGGGTCTGATCCAGGCGCGCCTGGTGATTGTGGCCTATATGGCCCTCGCGCTCATCGCGCTCTACGTTTTGGCGCGCCGGCTCTACGGCTGGCAGGTGGCCGTGGTGGCGTTGCTGCTGGCGCTGGCTTCCCGGACGCTCCGTTTTGATGGGCTGATCGAGTACGGGCGCCAGGTGCTCGGCGAGGCGCCGGGCATCGCCTTTCTCTTGCTCGGCCTGCTCGGGTACGGCGCCGCTATCCTGAAGCCGGCGACGGCGCGCCGCTCCAGCCTGCTCGCCGGCCTGGCCTTTGGCCTGGCCCTGGTGACCAAGAACCAGTTTGTGCTGATCGTTCTGCCATCGCTGGCGCTGCTGGCCCTGCTTGACTGGATCTACTACCGGGCGGGCAACTGGTGGCTGCGCCTGGGCCCGCCGGTGATTGCCGCGGCGTGCTTCGGGATCTGGACCCTGATCATGCTCACCTTTTTTGGTCCCGATGGTTTCGCGGCGAACCTGGCCAAGACACGCCAGGCTGCCGGCGGCGCGATCTTCGTCTTTGACTCGGAAGCGAGTCTGCGGGCCGCGCGCTACCTGATCCAGGTCTACGGCGGGTTGTTCCTCCCCGGTCTGGCCTATGGCCTGTGGCGCGCTCGCGCGCGCAGCCCGTGGGCGCTGGCGCACCTGGCCCCGATCCTGATGGCAGTGCTCTGGATCGCCTGGTTCATGATCTCGCTGGGCTGGCCGCGCTACGCCTTCCCCGCCGTGATCCTCGGGTCCCTCCCGGTGGCCCTGCTGGCCCACGATATCTTCCAGGCGCTGCGGAACCGCCGGCGCGCGGCCCTGGCCTGGCTCGGCGCAGCCTATCTGGCGCTGGTCATCCTGGCGCCGCTGGCCCTGACCACTCGGGTCGTGCTCAGCCCGCGCTACGCCGCCCACGAGATGGCTGCGTATCTCGACCGCAACGTGCCTGCCAGCGCCATCATCGAGACCTGGGAACCGGAGATGGGCGTGCTCACCGACCATACCTACCACTACGTACCCACAGAACTGCTCGACCCGGCCGTGCGTCACGCCTGGCTTGGCGGCCCGCCCGTCCAGTACGATGGGCTGGAAGCCCGTCCGCCTTACGTATTGCTCGGCCCGTTCAGCGCCTACACCCGGATCTACCCGGACGACGTGCTGGGGCGAGACTACCAGGTCATCTTCACTGCTGAGCCGTATGCGTTGCTGCGGCGCAGCGCGCCGTGAAACGGAGGCAGGAGCAATGCGGCGCTCACTTCTCATCTTCTTCCTGCTCCTCACCTGCTACGCCTACGTGCTGCCCCGCTGGTCGGACTGGAACCAGAACTCGCGGCTGAACCTGGTGCTGGCCATGGTTGACGATGGCACGGTCAGCATCGACCGCTACGTCGCCAATACCGGCGACTACGCCATCTACCAGGGGCGCGCCTACACCGATAAGCCCCCAGGGCTTTCGTTCCTGGCGATGCCCGTGTACATGGCCCTCGGCCCGGCGCTGGGCATCCCACCGGTGCGTGAGCGTCTGGAAGCAATCGGTAGCGGAACGGCCTTCCAGTCCACGCTGCGCGAGGACGGCAGCGGACTGCGGACGGACAAGCTGCGCTTCGCCCTGGTGCAGTACGCATTGACCCTGGTCGTCGTGGCCACCGCCGCGGCGGCTCTGGGGGTCATCATCTACCTGGCGCTCTTGCGCCTGGGGGTGGCCCCGTCCCTGGCAGCTCTGGGCGCCCTGGCCTACGGCCTGGGCACCAGCGCCGCGCCCTACGCCGGCAACTTCTACAGCCATCAGGTCGCCGCCGCGCTGCTCTTCGGGGCCTTCTTCGTGGCCTGGCCGCGCGACGATGAAGTGGGCCGGCCCGCCTACGTCCGCGGGCTTCTCTGCGGGCTGCTGCTCGGCTGGGCGGTCATCAGCGAGTATCCGGTCGCGCTGCCGGCCGCGCTGATCGGCCTCTACGCCCTGGCGCGGCGCGGCTGGCGCTGGATCGGCCCGCTGGCGCTTGGGGGCGCCCTGCCCCTCGCGCTCCTCATCGTGTACGACCTGGTCGCCTTCGGCACGCCCCTGCCCATCGGCTATGCCCACTCGGCCCTGTGGCAGGAGCAGCACCACACCGGGTTCATGAGCATCACCGGGCCCCGCGCCGAGGCCCTCTGGGGCCTGACCTTCGGAACCTTCCGCGGGCTTTTTGTGCGCGCGCCGTGGCTGTTGCTCGCGCTGCCGGCAGCGATCGTCTGGTGGCGTGGCGGGGCGCGACGCACTGAGTGGTGGCTCCTGATCCTGGCGCCGCTGAGCCTGATCCTCTTCTATGGATCATCGGCGATGTGGTGGGGCGGCTTCACTGCTGGCCCCCGCTACATCGTACCGATCATCCCCTTCCTGGCCCTCAGCGCCGCCTGGCTCGCAGCCCGGCTCTGGACGCGAGCGGTGGGACGCGCGGCAGTGACAGTGCTGGTCATCGGGTCAGTTGCCCTGGTCTGGATCGAAAGCGTCGCAGGACAACTCTTTCCCAGCGATGCGATCCGGAATACCTGGACCGGTTACGTGTTCCCCGCCTGGGCCGCTGGAGATATTGCGCGCAATCTGGGTATGGCCCTCGGCCTTGCCGGAGCGATGAGCCTGATCCCGCTGCTGCTGGCAACCCTGGCCCTGGCCGCGTTGATGGTGATCCCGGCGAACCAGCGACGGTCGCGGCCTTCGGCAGTCGTAGGGGTTAACACCGCCCTGCCAAACGAGGATGGTCTTTGACAGCAACCGGCGGATGTGGGGGACCAGCTTTCCCGACACGCTCCTTCTTGGAGGGCTTCGGCCTCTCAGCCGCAGGACATATCGATCGAACTAAGCCGACGCAACACGTGAGTCTGCCATGCGCATCCTGATGTTGACCCTGGTGGCGCCCTACCCACCCGATAGTGGCCCCAAGGTCAAGACCTACAACCTGCTCCAATACCTCGGCCGTCACCACGAAGTCACCCTGGTCTCGCTGGTGCGCTCCGCGCAAGAACGGGCCCATGCCGAGAGCCTGCGGGGCCTGTGCCAGGCGGTCCACACCGTGCCTTTCGGGCGCTCGCGCCTGCGTGACGCGCAACACCTGCTGGTCGGTTCGTTCACGGGCGAGTCGTTCATTATGCGCCGCGACGCCTCGCCCGAGCTGGATGCCCTGCTGCGCGACCTGGTCCGCCGCGAGAGCTTCGACATCATCCACGCCGATCAACTCAACATGGCCCGCTTCGCGGTGGACCTGCCCGGCGCGCGGGTGCTGGACGAGCACAATGCCGTCTGGACGATTGTCGCCCGCATGGCCCGCCACGGCGGCCCATTGCCGAAGCGGCTGTTCCTTGAACTCGAGGCGCGGCGGTTGCGCCGCTACGAGGCCCGTATCTGCGCCCGCTTCGACGCCTTGCTGGCAGTCAGCGAGCCGGATCTGCGCTTCCTCGAACTGGCCGCTGCCGAGGCCGGAACCCGACTGCCGCCGACAACGATGATTCCCATCGCCGTGGACGCGCTCGGCGAAGCCCCGGTGCAGCGGGTTGCAGCGCCACGCACCATCCTCAGTATGGCCACCATGTTCTGGCCGCCAAACGTCGACGGGGTGCTGTGGTTCGCCCACGAGGTGTATCCGCTGGTCAGGCGCGAAGTGCCGGAGGTGAACTTCGCGGTAGTAGGCGCGCGACCGCCGGTGACAGTGCGCCAGTTGAGCGAGCGCGACCCGAGCATCGCCGTGACCGGTTACGTTGAGGACCCTCGACCCTACCTGGAGCAGACCGCGGCTCTGATCGTGCCGGTGCGGGCCGGGGGCGGCATGCGGGTCAAGATCCTCGAAGCCCTGGCCCGCGGCCTGCCGGTTGTCTCGACCACCATCGGCTATGAGGGGATTGACCTTACGCCAGGCGAACACCTGCTGGTCGGCGACACCCCCGCCGACTTCGCGGCGGCCCTGGTGCGCATCCTGCGCGACCCCGGCCTGGGGCAGCGCCTGGCTGCCGCCGGGCGCCGTGTGGCCGAGGAACGCTACGACTGGCGCGTGGTCAACCCGCGCGTTGAAGCGGCCTATGCCACGGCCCTGGCCCGCGCCGAGGCGCGGAGGGCTGCGGCGTTTCCGGTGTACCGATGAGCATACTATCCGCCACACCCGATCAGGTCAGCGCCAATGGAGCAGGTGCGCGGTTGCGGATCCTCTTCGTCGCGCCCTACGCACCCTCACCGATCCGCGTGCGTCCTTTCCAGTTCCTGCGCCAGCTCGTGGCCCGGGGCCACGCGGTCACCCTGGTCTGCCCGATCAGCGGGGCCGACGATGGCCGGGCGCTCGACACCCTGCGCGGGCTGTGCCCGACCGTGGCCGTGCCGCACGGTCGCCGGGCCATCCTGGAAGCGTACCTGCGCGCCGTTCCCGGCTCACTGCCGCTCCAGGCGGCCCATTGTCTCAGCCCGGCGCTGGTGAAGGCAGTGCGCGAGGCAATGGCCAGCGATCGTTTTGACATCGTGCACATCGAACACCTGCGCGGCGCCGAGGTCGCCCGCGTCGCCGCGGCGGGGCTACGCGGCGCCCCGCCCCTGGTGCTGGACGCGGTTGACAGCATCAGCCTGCTCTTCGAGCGGGCCCTGCGTCATAACCCCGCCCCGGGCACGCGGGCCATGGCGCTGCTCGACCTGGCCCGCACCCGACGCTACGAAGCGGCTTATGGGCGAACCTTCGCCCAGGTGGTGATCACCTCGCCGGAGGATCGCTGGGCGCTGGACACGCTGCGCGGACAGTTCAATCAGCCCCCTGGTGCGCCGATCCGGGTCGTGCCGAATGGGGTTGACTGCGACTACTTCCAGCCGCCGCAAACAGCGCGTGAACCGGCCACGATCCTCTTCAGCGGCAAAATGAGTTACCACGCCAACGAAGCCGCCGCCCTGCACCTGCTGCGCGAGATCATGCCCCTGGTCTGGCGGCAGCGCCCCGACGCGCGCGTGGTGATCGCCGGCGCCAACCCCGGGCCGCGCCTGCGCGCCTGCGGGCGCGACCCGCGCGTCGAAATTACCGGCTACGTCCCGGAGTTACGCACCTACCTGCAGCGCACCACCCTGGCCGTAGCGCCCCTCACCTACGGCGTGGGCATTCAGAACAAAGTGCTGGAAGCCCTGGCCTGCGCCACGCCCGTGGTCGCCGCGCGTCAGGCGACGGTTGCGCTGCGAGCGCGGGCGGGGGTTGAGTTGCTGGCTGCTGGGAGCGTCTCCGCCTTTGCTGAAGCGATTGTCATGCTGCTTGAGGACGCAAGCCTGCGCGCGCGCCTGGGCCAGGCCGGTCGGGCCTATATTGAGCGCCACCACACCTGGAACGCCAGCGCCGCAACCCTGGAACTTGCCTACCACGCCGCACTGCAGACAACCCCTTCCCTCGATCCCAAACGGTAAGTCCGGGCAAGATGAAAATAGGTTCTTCTTGGGAGGGCTGCGCCCTCCCACACCCTCCCGCGGGCGGGGGGATGGGGGAACCTGGTTTCCCCATGGTCACGTGAGACGGTCATGCGCATGGCGCACACCGCCGCGATGACCATGCCCTGGGAGCGCGGGCGTCCCGCCCGCATCGCGGCTCTGCGGGCACGGTGACCGCCCCTGCCCTGACCCTCCCCCGCTGGGGGCGGGAACCCGGCGCCTCCCCCCAGCGGGGGGAGGCTGGGAGGGGGGCTGAACCC
>Ga0209227_1001069_pt1 | contig 22079 bp, 17 predicted proteins | sample YNPBryantNP2012_FD_185815 | JGI IMG/M metagenome (GOLD analysis project Ga0209227, IMG submission 185815) | Anoxygenic and chlorotrophic microbial mat microbial communities from Yellowstone National Park, USA - YNP Bryant NP 2012 (SPAdes)... ...
GAAGACTGACGCAGCCCGCGTGCGGCCGCTTTCCGTGCTACGCCGTACGTTACCCCGGCGCGGGCTCGCCTCAGCCCTCGCCAGCGAACATGAGTGCTTGTTCCAGGTCCGCGATCAGGTCGTCCACATCTTCGAGACCCACACTGAGCCGGACCAGACCGTCGCTCAGTCCGTGGCGCGCCCGCACTTCCGCCGGGATCGAGGCGTGCGTCATAGACGCCGGATGACAGATGAGCGATTCCACGCCCCCCAGGCTCTCGGCGCACGCGAAATAGCGCGTGCGCGACACGAACCGACGGGCGGTGTCAACTCCGCCGCGGAGCACGCAGCTCACCATGCCCCCAAAACCGCGCATCTGCCGCTGCGCGACTTCATGATCCGGATGGGTCGGCAATCCCGGATAAAGCACCTCGGAAAAGGCGGGTTGGCTCGACGCCCACGCGGCAACCCGCTGCGCATTCGCGCAGTGGGCGTGCATGCGCAGCGCCAGCGTCTTGAGCCCGCGTTGGGCGAGAAAGCAATCCCACGGACTGGGCACCGCGCCGGCCGCATTCTGATAAAACCGCACCGGCACCAGCCGATCGGCTGACCGGGCCACGACAGCGCCGCCGACCAGGTCTGAGTGTCCGCCGATATACTTGGTCGTGCTGTAGACCACCAGGTCGGCCCCCAGTTCAAGCGGTTGCTGCAACGCCGGCGTCGCAAACGTGTTGTCCACGACCACCAAGCAATCGGCGTTGCAAGCCCGCACCGCCTGCGTGACCGCGTGGATGTCGAGCACGTGCAGGCGGGGATTGGTGGGCGTCTCCAGCCAAACGAGCCGCGTCGATTCGTCCACCGCCTCCGAAAACGCAGCGGGGTCACGCCGCTCGACGTACCGCACGTCCAACCCCCACGGCCGAAATACCTGCTCGAACAGCCGATACGTGCCGCCATACAGGTCGCTGTAGGCCACCACCCGCTGCCCCGGTCGCGTCCACGCCGCCAGAACGGCGCAGGTGGCTGCCGAGCCGGAAGCAAAGGCCGCCGCATCCTCACCCCCGTCGAGCGCCGCAAGGCAACGCTCGTAGTTGCGGCGGGTGGGGTTGTCGGTGCGCGAGTACTCATAGCCGCGGTGGCGCCCGGGCTCATCCTGTGTAAACGTGCTACTGACGCAGATCGGCGGGATGGTCGCGCCGGTGGCCGGATCAGGCTCCTGACCGACGTGTATCGCAGCAGTGGCGAATCTCATGCGCTCATTCCTCCCGGCTCCAGAAGTCCACCAGGTCGATGCGGGTCAGGATGCCGATGATCTCGCCGGCGCGCTCCACGAGCACGCCGGTGCTGCCCGACATCAGCAGCCGATACACCTCGTCAAGCGACGTGCGTTCGCTGACCTGCGGCAAGGGGCGGGCCATGACCTCGCGCAAGGGGCGTCGGCCTTGGTGGCCCTCGGCACGCAGCAGTCGGGCAAGCGTCACCTCGTGAATGCTCCCCACCGGGCGACCGTCCTCAAGGATCGGAATCTGAGAGATCGCCTGTTCGCGGCACAAGGCGACGGCATCCGCGACCGTGTGGTCTGGCGAAAGCCACAGCAAGCGGCGCGAAACCTGCGACTGGAGCACGTCGCCGGCGGTCGCCGCCCGCCGCGGGGCGTCCGCAAATCCGTGCTCGCGCATCCAATCGTCGGAGTAGAACTTGCTCAGGTAGTTTCGCCCGGTATCGGGCAACATGGCCACGACCAGATCCGCGGGCGTCAGGCGCTGCGCGTACCGCAGCGCAGCGGCGACGGCGGTCCCACTCGATCCGCCGACGAGCAGGCCCTCCAGCCGCGCCAGCCGACGCGCCGTGTCGAACGACTCGCGGTCCGAGATCCGCACCCATTCGTCCACGACCTGACTGTTGAAGGTCTTGGGCGTGTAATCCTCACCAATGCCTTCGACCTTCCACGCACGGGGCGCGTCGCCCGACAGAACCGAGCCTTCCGGGTCGGCACCGACGATGCGGATGTCGGGCCGCTTTTCCTTTAGGTAGCGGCCGACGCCGGAGATCGTGCCACCTGTGCCAACGCCCGCTACGAAGCAGGTGACACGGCCCTCGGTCTGCTCCCAAATTTCGAGACCGGTAGTCCGATAATGCGCCTCCGGGTTCGCGAGGTTGGTGAACTGATCCGGCTGCCACGCGTTAGGAATCTCGTGGGCAAGCCGGCGCGCCACCCCTGCATAGCTTTCGGGGGAGTCGGGCGGCACGCTGGTGGGAACAATCACCGTTTCGGCCCCATACGCACGCAGCAAATCCACCTTCTCGCGACTCATCTTGTCCGGCAACACGAAGATGCAGCGGTAGCCCTTGACCGCCGCGGCCAGTGCCAGTCCTACGCCGGTGTTGCCTGCGGTCGCTTCGATGATTGTTGTTCGCCCGGGATGGATAAGGCCGCGCCGCTCGGCATCCTCGATCATCGCCAGCCCGATTCGATCCTTCACGCTGCCCCCGGGATTGCACAGTTCGAGCTTCCCGTACACCGGACATGGCAGCCCCTCAGTCACGCGTTTCAGTCGCACCAGTGGGGTCCACCCGATCGCCGCCAAGACGTCGTCGCACAGTCTCCGCATATTCGGCCCTCACCCGACCCGAAGGGGCACATACCCCGGTGTTTGTTCCAACCGCTCTATGATAGGCGTCGTCCGCGAAAACGTGTCTTGGATGCACCGCCAGACGTGCAGGCGGAGTCAGCGTCAATCCGCGCGGGGTGCGGCCCCAGGCTGGACAGCTTCGACCTTTACTGTGAAGCACGCCGCCGCCGCACAGACCGCCCCGGTCAGTGACAGAACGGTGAGCGCCCATTCGTACGGTACAGTCTGCTGACGCCGGGTCCGGTACTCGGCGCGCGCGTCCGCCAGCCACTCCTCCAGCGACGGCCGGGACCACGCTCCCGAAACGCCGCGCTCGCGCTGGTAGCGTTCGACGAGCAGCGCTTGGATGTCCGGCCATGAGCCCGGTTCTTCCTTCATCCAGGAAGGCCACGTCAACTGCGCCATCGTGACGACCGAGAGCAGCATAAACCCTGGCCAGAAGCGCCGGGACACGGCGGTCGCCACTCCCACAAACGGCAGTACAAGCAGCAGATAGCGCTCATGAACCTCCGTCGGGAGCATCATGAACAGTAGCAGGCTGAGCGCCGCCCAAAAGAGCAACGCCCGACGATCGCCCCGCCAGCGCCACAGACCGGCGACGAAGCCGGCCAGCATCCCGGCGAGCAGAAAAACCTTGCCCCAACCGCTCTTCGTGAGCGGCCCCCAACGCGCGAAGGCGTCCAGCGAGTCAGTCCGCAGCAGATCGACGTACCAGATGTTGAAGGCCTTGAGCGTGATCTGGTCGGCGTATTCGCCGCCGACGTTTTGGAGGTAGCTCAAGCGCAGCCAGGCCAGGCCGCTGTGAAGCATGAAAGGCAGAGCAATGGCGCCGATGGTGCCGGCGGCCACCAATCCGCCGAGGATTACCCGCCCGCGTGGGCGTTCCGCGAACAGCGCATAGCCCCACAGGGGGATGAACAGGATGGCCTGGGGCTTCAGCCCAAAGGCAACACCCCAGAGGAAACCAGCGCAGGCCCAGCGCTGCCGCAGCATGAAGTACAGCATCCACACGACGGGCGCCAGGAGCACGGTATCCATCTGGGCCCAAACGACCGAATCCCACCAGAAGGGCGGAAAGAACAGTGCCACGAGCCACGTCCAGCGCGCCGCGCGAGACCCGCGAAGATGGCTGACGACCGCCGCGCAAGCGGCCGCCAGCACCAGGTCGGCCAGGATGCTCCAGCTCGAAAAGCAAGCGTGTGAAACGACGGTGTTGATCAGCCGGTCCTGGCTGACCAGGCGGAAAACGAGGCCCGAAGCGTAGAGCAGGTACGCGGATAGCGGTGGATAGTTGCAAACGCGGTCGAACTCGCGCTGTCCGCGAAGCCACTGCCCCTCATACCACATCTGCCAGGGGTGACGGGCGGGCGGCTTGTCATACAGCGTCAGAAGACCCTCGTCCGTGGCCTGCATGCCCCAGCGTACGAAGTCGTCATGGTCGCCCGGCTCCCCGAACTTCGTGCTGAAAGGCAGCAGCGCGAACCGAAACACGAGCGCCGCCAGCGCGGTAACGACGTAGAAGGAAATCGCGGGCGCGTTCCATCTCGCGCGCGGCGGAGACATGCGCTACTCCGTCCGGAAACCGCCGCGTATTGTTGGCCGCCAACCGACCGCGCACAAGCAACCACCCCGACGCGCGGCCAGCCACAGGCGCCGCTCAGCTCTGGGCAGCGGCCGCGCCTGCCGCGGCCGGCGGCGATTGCCCTGTCAGCCGGGAAAACGCCTCCTCGTACCGCTCGCGCGTGCGCGCGATAACCTCGGCCGGCAGCCGCGGGGGCGGTGGGGTCTTGTTCCAGCCCGTGGACTCCAGGTAGTTCCGCACGTACTGCTTGTCGAAACTCGGCGGGTCCTCGCCCACCTGCCAGCCATCCCGTGGCCAGAACCGGGAGGAGTCTGGCGTCAGCACCTCATCCGCCAGCAAAACCTCGGCCCCATACAGCCCAAACTCGAACTTCGTGTCGGCCAGAATCAACCCGCATCGCTCGGCGTGGGCCGCAGCCTGCTCGTAAATCCGCAGGGCGCGCTCCCGAATGTACGTCATCAAATCTCGGGCCTGCCACACCCCTCGGCCACGCTTGCTCAGATAATCCTGCACGACTGCCACGCATTCATCGAAAGTGAGCGGCTGGTCGTGGCCGACGTCGGCCTTCGTTGACGGCGTGAAAATCGGCACATCAAGACGCTGCGAGCGGCGCAAACCCGGCGGCAGAGCCACGCCGCAGATGCCCGCCGTCGCCTGATACTCCTTCCAGCCGCTACCGCTCAGATAGCCGCGGACGATGCATTCCACCGGCAAAATGTCCACCCGCCGAACGACCATGGCGCGACCGCGGAGCTGGTCAAGAAAGCGTTCGTATCCCGGCGGGCAGCGTCCGTCGTCGACCAGGTACAGGCAGTGATGCGGACGACAGGCCGGCAAGGTCTGGAGCCAGAAATCCGATATGCGCGTCAGGAGCACGCCCTTACCGGGGACTGGATCGGCCATGACCACATCGAAGGCCGAGATGCGGTCCGTCGCGACGATCATCAACTGCTCACCGAGGTCATACAGATCGCGGACCTTGCCGCGTCGAATGAGCCCCGGCAGATCGGTCTGCTGCACAACGCCGACAGGAGATGCGCTCACGATTCTCTCCGTCACCTGGTGGTAGTTTGGCGGCCTGCGACGCCCCGTGGCAAAAACGTGCCCGACCGCACACAATGCTCCCTCGCGCGGTTCGCAGAACCCGCGGCGACCCGTCGCACGCGGAACGCGCCGCGCGGACTGCGACCCGCGGGCTGGCCGCGCGGCATTATACGGTCATGGACGCCACTAACACGGAACGAGGCGCGTTGCAGCAGGTCCGCGTAGGACTGATCGCGGATGGAGAGCGACTGGCCTTGGTCGGCCCGGTCGTACAGGCGTCGCCGCTGCTGCAAGTGTGCGTGCAGGCCGGCATGCCGCAGGCGGCCGCGCTGCCCGGGGTGCCGTGGTTTGACGACCCGCGGCGAGTATTCGCAGCAACCGACATTCAGGCAGTCCTTTTTGCGACCACGCCGCGGGCTGAAGTCGCTCTGGCTACCGCTGCACTGGAGCGCGGGTTGCACGTGTGGCGGCTGCCACCGATTGCGCGTAACTTCGCAGAGGCAGCGGAAATCGTGCGGCGGGTGCAGCGCGAGGGCGTCATTTACTGCGTAGCGTCGTGGTGGGAACAGGTGGTCGACCATGCCTGGCGGGATCTGGAATGGCCGGAGACCTTTCGACCCACCTTCTCGGAGGCGCGGGTCGCGAGCCCGGGCCCCGATCCGAGTTCGTGGCGGACGCTGAAATCGGAAGCCGGGGGCGGCGTGCTGGCGCACGAGGCCTATCCCTTGCTGGAGGCGCTCGTTGCGGTGCGCGGGCTGCCGGACAGCGTGACCGCTATGACGACCGGGGTGCGCGTCGCCCCGGGTGCAGCCCCATCGGAAACGGAGGACACGGCCCTTGCCCTGCTCCAGTATCCGGGCGGGGGTGCGGCGTTGATTCGTGCTGCCTGGAGCGCGCCGCCCAGTGAACGCTGTGTAGCGCACCATGGCCACGGCCTCAGTGCGCTTCTGACGGCAGACGAGGTGACACTCGTCAGCACGGACGGGAGCATTCGTGATCGCCGTCCCATCCCGGATGACCTTATCGCCAGCGATTTGCGACGCTTCGTGGAGTCGGTGCGGGCCGGCGCCCGAGACCGGGCTGGCGCTATGCTGGAGCGCCATCTGGCCGTCAGTGCGCTGTTGGAGACCGTCTATCTGGCCGCCCGCACGCAGCACCCGGAATCTCCCCGCAAACTGTACGAGGCGCAAGGCTGGGCATTGCCACGCGTATGAAAGTACTCGCCACCACAGCGTGCCTGCGGTCCTGCGCTGTGCTGGGGATGAGCCTGTGTGCCCTCTCCGGCTGCATGCCGCCGGCAGCGCGCCCGATCACCCTGTGGGCTGTCAGCGAGGACGAAGAGCTATGGCCGGACACGGCGCCGATGCTCGAAAACGAGGTGTTCTCCGCTTCGGGACAGCAGCTCCGGTTGACCGCAGCGCTGAACGAAACGGTCGGGTTTCAGGTCGGTCTGCGCGGGTCGGCTGGCATCCGCGGCGTACTGACCGTCGAGTTCACCGACCTGGACGGGCCGAGCGAGTCGCTTCCGGCCGGACTCGTCTTCCGCCCCTACCGCGTACACACAGTATCGGTACGGCGCTTCCCGAGCTGGTATCCCGATCATACCGGGCGGCCCGCAACACCGACCGAGCTGCCGGACATTCTCGTACCGTGGAACGCCACACGTGGCGGCGGCCCCGCACCAGTGGCGGAAAGCAAGAATGAGTTGGTCTGGGTAGACGTACATGTGCCGGCTACGACCACGCCGGGAGAATACCGCGGGCGGGTGGTCTGGCGCGATACAAGCAGCGGCACGCCGGTGGCCGCGTGGGGGCTGCAATTGGAGGTCTTGCCCGTTGCCTTGCCCGACCGCCGCAGCTTGCCGGTGGTCTGCCGCGTCGATCCGCGCCCGCTGCTTGCGGCGCATCTGCGCTGGCCGCCCGCACCCGCTGAGCAGACTCGCCTGCTACCCGACGTTCCCAGCCACTATGGCGCGGTCGAGCTGGTGAACGCCACGATGCGGCTGTTTCAGGAACACCGCACGAATCCGATCCTCTGGGCATCCTTTCCGAAGTATCGGCCGGCGGGCGAGCGTAGGGTCGAGATCGACTGGGACGCCTACGACGCGCTGGTCTCGGGCTGGCTTGATGGGACGGCGTTCCCCGATCGCACTCGGCTCGAAATCTGGCCCCTGCCCGCCTCGATCGAGTACCCCGGCGCCGCTCTGAACGGCGGGGTCACGTCGCCGCAGTACGTGCAGCTTCTCAGCGCCTATCTGCGGGCGTGTGAACGCCACTTCGCCGACCGCGGGTGGTTGGGCCGCTCGGTGCTCCGGCTTTGCGCACCAACACCACTGACGGTCAAGGCAACAGACCAATGGCAGCACCTGGCGCAGGCCGTCCGCCGCAGCGAAGTCGCTGTGCCGATCATCGCACATCTGCCGGCGCGTTCGCTCCGGGGGCTGGGGTGGTTTGAGGCCCCATCGACCGAGGGCCTTGAGGCGGACATCTGGGCCCCGCCGGCAATGTGGTTTGAGCCGGGCGCCATGGCCGAGCGTCGCGGCCGCGGACAGCAGACGTGGATCATTCCCGACGCGCCGCCTTATAGCGGCTCCTTGGCCCACGGCGCGCCCGCGAACGACCCGCGCGTCCTGGCTTGGCAGGCCTACGCCCTCGGAATCCAGGGAGTGTGGCTGGAGCACGCCGCGGAGCCATACGACGGTCTGAACGCATCAAACGGGGACGGCGTGCGCGACGCCGGTCTGATCTACCCGGCACAGGATTATGGATTGCCCGAAGCCGGTCCCGTGGCGTCGGTGCGCCTGAAGCGCTTGCGCCGCGGCCTTCAGGACTATGAGCTGCTGCGACTGCTGGAGGCGAACGGTAAACGGCTGCTGGCGGAACGAATGGCCGGGCAGATGGTGCGCTGGGCCGGTACGGACGCATGTCAGGAACACCTGCTGAGCACGAAGGAATCCGGCTGGCCCGCCGCCCCGACGGTGTTTCGTCTGGCCCGGCTGCTGATGCTGCGGGAGCTGGCGGGAGAATTCGCACCGGGGCCCGGGGCCCGTCAACGACAAATCGCGAGTCTGTCGCAGTGGAGCCTGCTGTTCAATCAGGCAGAGCGGGTCACCGTCGGCGTCGACGGGGTGCGCGTCATTCCTGCGGGACAAGGACTGCGTGCCCGGGTCATAACCAGTATCTCCAACGCCGCCGGTCGGGCGATCGAAGGACGCTGGCACATGCCCGCCCCACCGCCGCAATGGACACCTGCGGGAGCAGTGCCAGTCCAAGTGCCAGCCGGCGGGCGCCGCAGCGTGCCATTCGAGATAGACGTGGGCTCGCTGACGTACAACACAGACGGGGTGTATCCGTTTGCGCTGGTGTTCGAGTCCACAGCGTTGGGGACGTTTCAACGTGATGCGCGGCTCGCCGTGGCCGCCTGCCCGCTGCTGGAGACCCCCCCGGTCATCGACGGCCGACTCGACGACTGGCCGCTCGCGACGCACAACGCGGCCGGCGACTTCCAGTTGTGCCGGCGGCGCCTGCCGACCGAAAGTCGCCCCGCGCTGCCGACCCAGGCGTTCTTCGGTCTGGACGGGCAGAACCTGTACGTCGGCGTCCGCTGTACCCTGCGGCGTGGGGAGCCGCCGGTCTGGACCGCCGACAACGAAGTCCCCGTGGACGGCATCATCCCTTGGGGCCAGGACGTAGTCGAAGTCCTCGTCGATCCCCGCCCAACCACGGAAGGCACCAGCAGCGACCTGTATTGCCTCCAGATTAAGCCCAGCGGCCTGCTTGTTGCCCGGAAAGGTTGCCGCACGGAGCCGCCGATGGGTTCGTCTCAGGTGTGGCAGAGCGGCGCCCGCGTGTCAGTGAGCCTTGAGCCGGAGGCTTGGGTTATGGAGCTCGCGGTGCCGGTGGACTCTTTCGGACCGCAGGCCCGTCGCCATCCGTACTGGGGGTTGAACGTGACCCGCCTTGACGCACGGCGGGGAGAGTACTCCTCCTGGTCCGGGGCCCGCGGCCATTGCTATGCGCCGTCGGCGCTGGGAAACCTCATCATGCTATGGCCTTGAGGCCGACCGGCGTGGCAAACGGCCGCGCGGTAGCACGATTCCGGCGGCCACTTTAGGATGGTGACGCGAGCGAGGAGTACCGCATGAGTGTGGAAATCGACATCACGTACAGCGGGGAGCTGCATTGTGAGGCCGTGCATGGTCCCTCGGGCAACCGCCTGGTCACCGACGCGCCGGTGGACAACGGCGGACGTGGCGAGGCCTTCTCCCCCACCGACCTCGTCGCCACCGCTCTGGGCACCTGCCTGGTGACCATCATGGGCAAAGTCGCCGAGCGACAGGGCTGGGACCTGCGTGGCACCCGTGTCCACGTCGTGAAGGAGATGGCGGCGCAGCCGGTGCGTCGCATTGGCGCGCTGCGCGTCACCGTGACTCTGCCTGCGGGGCGGAACTGGTCGCCGGAGGACCGGGCGCGCCTGGAAAACGCCGCCCACACGTGCCCGGTCGCCAAGAGTCTCCATCCCGACGTGCAACAGCACCTGACGTTCATTTACCCGGCGTGAAGCGTGGCAGCGTGCGACGCGTGAGGTCGCCGGAAGGCGTAAGGCGCGGCATGATCGGGCGGCCGACCGACCACCGCAACCTTGACCTGGAGCAGTTCAACCTGGACGTCGTGTTCGGACGGGCTGGCGGGAAGGTCCTGTGGCAGCCGCGCATCCTCGAGTGGTACGACTACCGTCTCTTTACGGGCCAGGGGCTGCCGCCACCGTACACAGGGCTGTCGCGTGCGAACCTGTACCGGGCGCTAGGCTGTTCCGACCGCCTGTACTACTTCAACGACTGTTTCGTGTGCCACGAAGACCCGCGGGTACGCGTAACGCGCCAGGAGCTGAATGCGACCGACTATTCGGTGACCTGGGAGACGCCGGCCGGCTCGCAGACGGCCGTGTATCGCCGCTCCGCCAGCACCTCCTGGCATGTGCCCGTCAAGTGGCCCATCGCCAGCGAAGACGAGATGCGCGTCGCTTTATGGCGGAACGAGCACACCACCTGGAGCTGGGACCAGGCCAGGTATGAGGCCCTCCACGACGAATACCGCGGGCTCGGCGCGCCGGCCATGTTCATGTGTCGCACGACGGTACAGCACCTTTATGTCAGCGAAATGGGCGTCGAGGGCACAATCCGCGCGCTGCGACGGTATCCGGATACCTGTGCCGCGTACTTCGAGGCGTTGAATCGCTGCCAGGAGCGACTGATCGAGCGCATTCTCGCCAGCCCCATCCGCCTGGTGAACTTCGGCGACAACATCCATGCGGCTATCCTGCCGCCCAGAATGTTCGAGCGGTATGTGCTTCCCGTCTACCAGGAGCGCGGCGCGCGGCTGCGGGCGGCGGGCAAGTTCGTGTACGCGCACTTCGACGGCCATGTCCGCCCCCTGCTGCCGTATCTGAAGGACACCGGCCTCGACGGCATCGAGGCCATCACGCCGCTGCCCCAGGGAGATGTGACGCTGGAAGAAGTCAAAGACGCTCTGGGAAACCTGTTCCTGCTCGACGGCATCCCGGCGGTGTACTTCGACCGGACGTACGATGAACAGGTGCTGGCGGACTGCGTACGCCGCTGCCTGGAGCTGTTCGCCCCGCGGCTGGTGCTGGGCATCAGCGACGAACTTTCCGCGACCGGCGACATCGAACGCGTGCGGCTCGTCGGACGGATCGTGGACGACTACAACGCCGCGCTGGGATGACACCGAAGGTCGGGCCAGACCGTGCGGAACGTCAGCACGAGGGCCTATGGCAATGCATGGCGTAGTTCATGACACGACCGTCATCACGTCCACCGCCGGACACCTGCGCGTGCTCGAGCACCACAGTCTAGCGTTCGAGCGTGGGCAGATTACGATCCTGCGGCCCGCTGCGGAGCTGGAACTACAGGTGCGCGCCGGCGCGCTGGGCACCGTGGTTCCGGGGCAGCGCTACCTCACGGTGCCGGGGCTGGTGAATACGCACCACCACCTGTTTCAGTCGCTGACGCGCTGTTTGCCGGCGGCGCAGAATGAACGTCTCTTCGGCTGGCTGCTGACGCTCTATGAACGCTGGCGTCACCTGGACAACCGCGCCCTCCGGCTGGCAGCCCAGGTCAGCATAGCCGAGCTGCTGCTGCATGGGGTGACCACAACCAGCGATCACTTGTACATGTTTCCGCGCGGCGCCGACGTGCGCCTGGAGGCCGTCCTGGAAGCGGCGGACACGCTGGGCATCCGGCTGCATCTTTGCCGCGGAAGTATGAGTCTGGGCCAGAGCCGCGGCGGATTGCCGCCGGACGACTGCGTGGAGTCGGACGCCGACGTGCTGGCCGATTGTGTACGCGTCTTGGACCGCTATCACGACCCGCGGCCGTATGCGCTGCGACGGATCGATCTGGCGCCCTGTTCGCCCTTCAACGTGACGCGCGAGTTGCTGATCGCGACACGGCAACTGGCCCGGGAGCGCACGGTGCTGCTGCACACCCATCTGGCCGAAACGCGGGACGAGGAGCGGTACTGCCGGGAACGGTTCGGCCGGCGTCCGGTGCAGTATCTGGCTGACCTGGACTGGCTGGGGCCAGACGTGTACCTCGCACACTGTGTGCACGTGAACCCGGCAGAGATCGAACTGCTCGCCCGTACGCGCACGGCGGTCAGCCTGTGCCCCAGCTCAAACCAGCGCCTGGGCAGCGGGTGGCCGCCGCTTGAGCAACTGCTCGCCGCCGGCATCCGGGTCGGGCTGGGTGTCGATGGCAGCAGCAGCAATGACGCCGGCAATCTGCTGGCCGAGGCGCGACAGGCGCTGTTGCTCGCCCGCGGTCAGGCGGCCGCGCGTGACGACGCTCCCCTGCTGCCTCCCCACAAAGCGTTCGAATTGGCGACCACCGGCGGCGCCGCATGCCTCAATCGACCCGAGCTCGGCCATCTGAACCCGGATGCCGCGGCAGACTTCGCGATGTTTCGCGCGGACGATATCGCGCTGGCCGGGGCGGCGGCGTACGATCCTGTCGCCGCGCTGGTACTGTGCGATGCCCCGCGAGCCGAGCGCGTCTTCGTCGCCGGCCGGGAGGTGGTGCGGGAAGGCCGGATCGTGGCTCTTGATGAAACCACGCTGGGGGCGCAGCTCAATGATCTGGTGACCGAGCTCTTCGTCTGAACACACGAAAGAGCCCGCACCGGCAAGCGACGGCAGGCGGGCTGCCATCAGCGGTAATGCAAGCGGCTGAAAAGAGGGTGGGCGGCTTCCATCACCCGGAGCGCGCCGGGTGTGCTATGTCGCGGAAACGGTTCTGAGGGCGGAGAAACGGTCCCCGCCCGGGGACCACAGCCGGCACCGTGTCTCGGGCGTCACGCGTACGTATCCAGATGCCCCAGACGAAAGCCGCTGATCACGGACGCCACCTGGACGTTGCCTGTGGCGTCGAGGATCTCCGCGAACTGTCGGGCCGAACGGGCCAGCTCCTGGATCGGGCTCAACTGCGGCGCCACTGTGGCCCCGCCCTGTTGGTGCAGTGTCGAATGCGCGGTGCTTTCAACGATCCGCGGTGTTGTCGCGGACACGGGCGGCGCCACGGCATGGGTCGGAACCGGCGCCGCAGGCACCAGGGAACTGGAGTCCAACATGGCAACACTCCGATCGGCGAGCACTATCGGAAGTTGCGTGCCCGGGAAGTGCCATGCCCACGGTGGATTGTTCAATTCGAGCGGGAGGCCTGTCAAACAAAAGTGCCGCGGCGCATTTCGTACCCCCGTCCGCCAGGAGTCCCCGCGAAACGCCCGAGAAAAACGGCGCTGGCCGGCCACGGCGTACGGCTGGAACCGCTCGTCAGCGCCCCTTGGCGAAGAATTCCTTGATGCTGTCGTAGATGTCGTCCTTCGTGTTCACGCGCGTCGTGACGACATTCGGGGCTGTACCGAGCTGCTCCCGGAGGACATTGATGAAATGGCCGCTGCCGTACGCGCTGGCCACCTGGCAGTACCCGAATTGGTTCGACCGCGGCAACAGATGCTCCCGCAGAATCTGGCAACACTCGCGTGAGTCCGCTTCCGAGGAGTTGTCGCCGTCCGAGAAATGGAACAGATAGATGTTCCATTCATCCGATGCGTAGTGCTTGTCCAGCAGCTCGCGACAGCAGCGGAACGCGCTGGAAATCTTCGTCCCGCCGTCCTCCCGCAGGTGGAAGAACGTCTCGCGATCGACCTCCTTCGCGTTGACATCGTGCACGATGTACCGGCTCTCAATCCCCTCGTAGTTGCGCCGCAACCACGCGTCGATCCAGAACGCTTCCAGCCGCACGAGTTCTTTCTGCTCATGCCCCATCGAACCGGAGACGTCCATCATGTAGACGATGACGGCGTTGGACTGCGGTTGCCGGACCGGCTTCCAACTGCGGTACAGCTTGTCCGCCCGCTCGAAGATGATCCGCGGGTTGTTCGGGTCGTAGGCGCCGGACATGATGAGTCGGCGCAGCGCCCGCCGGAAGGTGCGCTTGAAGTGTCGCAGGGACTCCGGCCCGCTCTGCCGGATGCTGCTGTAGCGGTCCTTGACGGTGGTAATGTTGTGCCGGCCCTTCGGCTGGATCCGCGGCAGGCACAGTTCCTCGCCCAGGATGTCGGCCAGCTCGTCCAGCGTGATGTCCACTTCCAGGATGTGGCGGCCCGGCTCGGTGCCGCCGGGACCGATGCCCTCGCCGTCCGCGTCGACCGGCTGACCGGCGTCCCCGTCGCCCTGTCCGACACCCTGGTCGTTGTTCGAACCGTAGCGGAAGCTCGGCAGATCGATGCCCGGCACGGGGATGCTGACGAGTCGCTTGCCTTCCTTGCCGATCAGCTCCCCGCGCGACAGAAACTTGCGCAGATCCTTCCGGATGCGCCCCTTGACGATCTGCCGGAAGCGCTGGTGATCCTTCGCAATGCGGAGCGGCGCGTCCATCGTCGCCGGTTCCTCCATGGCGGACAGTGCCCGGTTCCGGCGGCCGGCGCCGGTCCGGCAGCCGCAGCGCGGCCCCGGGCGACCCGCACCAGGGCGGCGACTCAGTCGCCCTGGCGCGCGTCGCCGCGGGCGAAAATGCTCGCCACGTAGTTCAACACGTCCGTGGCGCTGACCTCGTTGTAGCCGAAGAACTTGATCAGGCGCTGCTTGACGACGTCGATTTTCGCCTGCGTCTCATCGTCCACGACGCCGGAAACCACGTTCTTCAGCTTGATCGTGTCCCGCGAGTCCTCGAACAGCTTGAGCTCCAGAGCCTTGTGCAGACGGGCGTTCGTGTTGTACTCGAACTTCTTGCCGTCCAGCGCCAGGGCCCCGATGTAGTTCATGATCTCCTGACGGAAATCGTCCTTGCGACTGTCGGGGATGTCGATCTTCTCCTCGATGGAGCGCATCAGGCGCTCGTCGGGCTCTTCGTCGCGGCCCGTGTACTTGTTGCGGACCTTCTCGTGCTGGGTGTAGGCCCGCACGTTCTCGATGTAGTTGGCACACAGGCGCCGGATCGCATCCTCGTCCGCGGAGATCGCCCGCTGGACCTCGCTCTTGAGGATGTCTTCGTACTCCTCCCGGACGATGGCCAGCAGCTCCTTGTACCGCTTCTTCTGTTCCTCGTCCGTGATGAGCGAATGGTGGCTGAGCCCGGCCTCCAGCTCGTTCATCACCATGAAGGGGTTGATACAGCGGTCGGCCTGAGCCTGCTCGCTCACCAGGCAGTTCGAGATCTTGTCCTGGATATAGCGCGGGCTGATGCCCTGCATGCCCTCCCGCGGATGCTCCTCCCGCAGTTCCTTGACCGAGTCCTCCGTGAAGCCGGGAATGCTCTTGCCGTCGTATAGTTTGAGCTTCTGCAACAGTGTGAGTCCGGCCTTTTTCGGTTCCTCCAGCCGGGTCAGAACCGCCCACATCGCCGCCACCTCGATCGTGTGCGGCGCGATGTGGATGCCGCGTACCCGGTCCTTGCTGAAATCCTTCTCGTAAATCTTGATCTCGTCGGACAACCGGATGTTGTACGGGATATCAATCTTGATCGTCCGGTCGCGGAAGGCTTCCATCAGTTCGTTGCTCTGAAGCTTCTTGTACTCCGGCTCGTTGGTGTGCCCGATGATGACCTCGTCGATATCGGTCTGCGCGAACTTCTTGGGCTTGATCGTGTGTTCCTGCGTCGCCCCCAGCAGATCGTAGAGGAACGCCACATCCAGCTTGAGAATCTCGATGAACTCGCACAGCCCGCGGTTGGAGATATTCAGCTCCCCGTCGAAGTTAAACGCCCGCGGATCCGAGTCCGACCCGTACAACGCGATCTTGCGATAGTTGATGTCCCCGGTCAGCTCGGTCGAGTCCTGATTCTTCTCGTCCTTCGGCTGGAACGTCCCGATCCCGATGCGATCCTTCTCCGAGAGAATCAGCCGGCGCACCACCACGTGATCCAACACCTTGCGCCAGTTGCCCTCGTACTTGAGCAGCAGGTCCTCGAAGGTCCTGCGACAGAAGGGGTCCAGATGACCCTCCACCCGCACCTGACGATCCTCCGGCAACTCCGCGTTCAGGCGGGCCAGAATCTCCCGCCGCGGGCCGACCGGGATCAGCTTCAGCGGCTCTTCGTGCATCGGGCAGGGGTACACTTCGACGCCGCCGTTCTCGCCCGGGAGCTTCCAGGAGAAGCTGTACAGCGCTCCCTCGTCAAGCTTGGAGTAGTATTCCAGTCCCTTCTTGAGCAGGCGCACAATGGTGCTCTTGCTGGAGCCCACCGGCCCGTGCAGCAGCAGGATACGCCGGTCTGTGCCATAGCCCTGGGCCGCGGACTTGAAGAACTCGACCAGGCGCATCAAAGACGCATCAAGACCGTAGATGGCGTCCACGCCGCCATCGATCGGGTCGTCGAAGAACTTGTAATGGACGTAATCCTGCTTCAGATAGGTGTAGCGCTCCGCGCCGAAATGTAGGATCATGTCGTAGATGCGCTGAAACGAGTTGCGGGCCAGGCGCGGGTTGGCCACGACCATGTCCAGATACTCGAAGAACGTCCCCTCCCAGTGCTGCTGCCGGAAGCGGTTGCTGTCCAGATGCTGGTCAATGATCGCGAGAAGTTTATCACTGCTCGGCATGGGCCATCTCCGTGCCGGTCGCGGGCCGCAACCGGCTGAGGAAACCACAAGAACCCGCCGCCCGCCGGGCGCAACCCCTGCGCCGCCGGGGAGCGGTCGTCGTGTGGGACGACCGGATGCTGTTCACCTCGCGGTCGACCGTCACCATAACATCCTGCTGTACGGACCGTAACATTATCGACCATTCGGGTCGCCCGCTTGCGACCGAACCGCTGCGTTCGGCTCCCGGACCGTCTCCGCGGTGCCGACGTTGCGCCGCCCACAGCGCGGGCAGATCACAACGGGCTGTCCCTTCTTATCTACGAACTGGTAGCCACAACTGCGACACTCCCAGAGCTTATGACACGCCCGCTCACCGCACTGCGGACACGGCAGTGGGAACACGGGCGATCCCGGTCCCGTCTGAATCACGCCCCGCCACTTGCACCGCTGGCACTCGACCGCTATCGAAATCCGCCCGGCACCGCCGTGGCTATCGCGGGGCCACAAAGCCGCCAACAGCCACCCGGCACCGGCGATCAGGGCGATGCCCACCGCTGCGACCAAAACACGCCGGCGGCGTTGCTGGCGGGCGTAGGCGCTCACCGCAATGTCTCCGCTGCCCCGAAACACGTCCCGACCGCGGGTCCTGGGCAGCAGATCCTTCCGTATCGCCACGCTCTCACCTTTGCCAAGGAATTATACGACGGTGGACCGGGACCGGACCGACCGCCCACCGCGATTCCGCGACGGCCCCCTTGGCCGGCACCGCGCCTCTGGCCGGTTGCGCGCACCGCCGTTGCCGCAGCGCACCACGGGCGCCTACGATACTGCCTGCTTAGGGGGCCGGCGGGCTAGCGCACCCGCCGGGCCTGCCTGGGCCGCGGGACACGGTCGGAGACGAGGCTTGGATATGCGGATCGGGATCGGATACGACCTGCACCGGCTCGTACCCGGGCGGCCCCTGATCCTCGGCGGCGTACCAATTCCGCACGAACAAGGTCTGCTCGGCCACAGTGATGGCGACGTCGTCCTCCACGCGCTGTGCGATGCGCTGCTCGGCGCGCTCGGTGAACCCGACATCGGCGAACTGTTCCCCGACTCCGACCCGGCTTGGAAAGACGCTGACAGCCGCCGTTTCGTCAGCGAAGTGCGCGCCCGCGTCCAAGCTGCCGGCTACCGGGTCAGCAACATTGATCTGATCCTTCACGCCGAGCGCCCCAAGCTCAGCCCGTACAAATCGCAAATCCGGCAAACAGTCGCCGAGTTGGCAGGGCTCCCGCCCGAGCGGGTCGGCCTGAAAGCCAAAACGAACGAAGGCCTCGACGCTGTCGGCCGTGGCGAGGCGCTGGCGTGCTGGGCTGCCGTTCTGCTCGTGAAAGCCTAGCTTCGGCCGGGCGCACCCCGTCCGCCCAGGGCGACGGATCTTCCACGGGTGGACGATCGTGCGGCGGTGTGCTAGCCTGCCAGCGTGTTCTGGAGCGGGGCCGGTGCCGGTGGCGCGGACGGTGCCCCAAGAGCAGACAACACGGGAGCAGCGGGTGACAGTGCTCGCCTGGTCGATTACGGACGCGATCGCCAGGAACTGGGCCCTGGTGCTCATCCTGGGGACGCTGGTCACGCTGGTGTTCGTACCGTTGATGGTACTGAACAAGTATGTCCGCATTTCGCTCAACATCATGCGGACGACCAAACCGCCCCTGGCGCACGGCCCGCTGGATTATGAGCCGATCGCAGGGGAGCCAGTGAGCTTTCCGGCCTTCGATGGCTTGCCGCTGGCCGGCATGTTGATCCGGGCACCCGCGAGCACGCCGCGGCGCGGGCTGGTCGTATTCGCGCACGAGTTTTGCTCCGACATGTATTCCTGTGCGCGGTACTGCCGGCCGCTTCAGCAGGCCGGCTACGACATTCTCACCTTCGATTTCCGCGGCCACGGCCAGTCGGAGGCACCGCCGGACTACACGCCGCGCCAATGGGTCAGCGACCGCGATCTGGACGACATGCGGGGCGCGACCGCGTTCGCCGAGAGCTGGCTGGCGGAGCAGGGGTACCCGGTCGAGTTCGGTTTGTTCGGGATTTCCCGGGGAGCGTGCGCGGCCCTTCTGCTGGCCGCGGAGAACCCCCGCGCGCGTGCCCTGGTCGTCGACGGCGCCTTCAGCACGGATTCGACCATCGAGTACTTCATGCGTCGCTGGGCCTACATCTTTGCCCGCGTGCGGCTGGTGTACGAGAGCCACCCGCCGGCGTTCTGGCGTTTCCTGCGGTGGTGCATGATCCAACGCGCCCACCGGGAGTTCGGCTGCCGCTTTCCGTCCGTACGCAAGGCCCTCAAACGTTCGACACCGCGGCCGATGCTGTTCATCCACGGGGAGCGCGACTCGTACTTGCCGGTCGAGCAAACCCGGCTGCTCTACGCGCTGGCACCGCAGCCGAAGTACTTGTGGATCGCACCGGGGGCGCGCCACAACCAGGCCGTCGTCCACCATCCGGAGTTCTACGCCCGCCTGGTGACGGCGTTCTTCGACCTCCACCTGGCCCGCGTGGCTCACGGCCCTTTGCGGGCATTACTCGCGGCCGCCGAGACCCCCCTCGGCCGGCACATTGCACTATCTGCCTCCCGGGGACGCGCCGTCCCGCATAACTGACCGGGAGAACGCCGTTCGCCCGCGCCGAAAGACGTCAGCGCCTTCGTGCCGCAGCCCGGACAGCCGGCACCACCTGTCCCCGGACCGCCGCAGCGCGGTATCCTCCGTCGCGCCCGACAGAGCTGTATTGGCGCGCGGCTGACCGGGCGCGGCACGTGGCCGCTGGCGCGTCCAGTGGAATGGTCACTGCGTGGGCTTCCGCGCGGACAGGCGACCATGGCAGCACTTTTCGATCATCTTCTGGCGGGTATCGCGTGGTGGCACGCACAGCGTGTATACGCCCGGTTCCTGCGCGCCCTGCGTCGCGTCGATGCGGAGCAGCAGCGCGTTCTGCAACGGGTCTTGCGACTGGTCAGCGACAGCGACTTCGGCCGGCAGCATAGTCTGGCGCGCGTGCGCACCTTGGCAGACTTGAGGCGTGCCGTTCCGCTGAGGAAGTATGAGGATTACCAGCCGTACATCGACCGGCTATGCCGCGGCGAGATCCAAGCGCTTTTTGCGCCCGGGCAGCGGATTCTGATGTTCGCCACCAGCAGTGGAACCACCGCCGAGCCCAAACGGATTCCGGTGACGCCGGCCTTCGTCCGCGACTACCGGCGAGGGTGGAACACGTTCGGGTGCAAACTGCTGCGGGACCACCCGCGGGCGATTTTGCGGCCGATCCTGCAATGCAGCGGACGACCCGACGCGAGCATCACACCGGCCGGCATTCCCTGCGGCGCCATCACGGGCTTGCTGGCCCAGACGCAAAAACGCATTGTCCGCCGCTACTACGTCGGACGCCCGGCGCTCGCCCGCGTGGACGACGCCCAGGCGCGTTACTACACGCTGATGCGCCTGGGAATCACGCGCGACGTGGCCTTCGCCGTCACAGCCAACCCGGCGACGCTGATTCAGATGGCCAAGACCGCCGACGCGCACGGCGAAACGCTGATCCGCGACGTGCGCGACGGCACGCTTTCGGCCTCCATCGTGACAGACGAAGTCCTGCGTCGCCTTTTGTCCGCGGGGCTGCGGCCCGAGCCGGAGCGGGCCCGCGCGCTGGAAACTCTGCGATCGCGTCACGGCGTGCTGCGGCCGCGCGACTACTGGCAGGTGGAGTTCCTGGCCTGCTGGACCGGCGGCAGCCTCAGCCACTACTTGCAGCGGCTGGCCGAATGGTGGGGCCCGGTACCCGTGCGCGACGTCGGCCTGCTGGCGAGCGAAGGACGCGTAAGCATTCCGCTGGAAGACAACACGCCCGTCGGCGTGCTCGACGTCACCAGTGCGCTGTTCGAGTTCATTCCCGTCGACGAGGCGGACGCGGCCGAGCCAACCGTGCTGGGCGCACGCGAAGTGGAGCTCGGACACGAATACGTCGTCGTGTTGACCAACACCACTGGCCTTGTCCGCTACCGGCTCGAGGACGTGGTTCGCGTACATGGATGGCTCGACCAGGCGCCGCTCGTCGAGTTTCTGCACCGTGCCGGACGCGTCGCGTCCGTAGCCGGCGAAAAACTGACCGAGCACCAGGCGGTCGCCGCCGTCCGCACTGCCTGCCGTACGTTGGGAATCCCCGACTTCGACTTCGTACTTACGCCCCAGTGGGGCGACCCGCCGTACTACCGCCTGCTGTGCGTGCGCGAGCCGGTCAAGGCCCTGGCGCCCGCCGTGGATGCCGCCTTGGCCGAACAGAACGAGGAGTACGCTTCACGTCGCAAGTCAAACCGCCTTTCACCCCTGGTCGTCAGCGCGATTCCACCCGAGGCACTCGCCCAGCTTGACGTTCAACTGATGTCGCGGCGACGATCGACTGCGGAACAGTACAAGCGCCCGTGCCTTCTGCTCAAACCCGGCGAGGACGAAGCGCTAGTTCGATTCTCCGCCGTCAATGCACAAGAGCGGTAGTTGTCGGGGGTCTCCAGCATCCGTCTGTGCGTCCGCGCCGCGACGCACCGCACGCCTGACGGGATGTCGTCACTCGGTGCGATAGAAAACCGCAAGTCAATTTCGATTCGATGCCAAGAAACGTTATAAGTAAGTGTTTATTAAATAGCATCTTACGACATAACAGTAAAATAAAAAAAATTTCAGTCATCCGTGCGCGCGCACGGGCTTGACGCAGCTTAACACCGCGATATATCCATCTCGTGAAGCGAGTGAAGATGAGAGGAGAGGCAGCAAAGTTCGCAGAATTCTCATCTGCCGGAGGTCGGCATCACTCGGCACAACCGCGGCCATGTCCCCCACCAGCGCAGGAGCCAGTGACTCATGCCAGCCAAGAAGAACTCACCCGTCCAGTCGCTCTGGCAGGAGTACCGTCGCACGCGATCCCTGGAGGCCCGCAACCGGCTTGTGGAGTACTACATGCCAATCGTCCACAAGCTCGCCGAGATCATGGCACGTCGACTGTGGCCGCGGGTATCCCCGGAAGAGCTGGCCAGCGCCGGCTACGAAGGGCTTATCGCGGCCGTGGCCGCCTTTGACGAAAAGCGCGGCGTGAAGTTCGAAACCTACTGCCGCCAGCGGATCGTCGGGGCGATCCGCGACTGGCAGCGGGAAATAGACCCGTTAGGACGCTCCGGGCGGAATTTCGAGCGGGCCATGAATGTGGCCGAGGAGCGCTTTCACGCTGAAAGCGGGAAGACCCCGAACTCACATGAGCTGGCCAAACGGATGGGGCTGCCGTGGAGTCGCTTCATCCGCATGAAGCAGACGGTCGCCGCCTCGCACTGCGTGCCTTTGGAAACCGGCAGCGATCGGAACGACGACTCGCACGTGGGGGCGCTGGTGCCGGTGGACCCGGGGCCTGGGCCGGTGCAACACACCGAACGCGAACTGATCCGCGAGTACATTACACGCGGACTAAAAGAACAGGACCGCCTGATCCTGACGCTGTACTACTACGAGAAACTGACCATGGCCGCAATCGGAGCCGTGCTGGGGGTCAGCGAGTCCCGCGTTTGTCAACGCCACGCGGAGATTGTCGAACAACTCCGGGCCCGCTTTGCCGACGCTGCCTGCGACCTCGTGGCCTGAAGGGCACGAACGTTCCTCCCTCCCTCCTCCGACGGGGACGTCGCCTATGCGGCGTCCCCGCGTTGTTTCCGCCAATGCTGGC
>Ga0209227_1001080_pt1 | contig 21959 bp, 14 predicted proteins | sample YNPBryantNP2012_FD_185815 | JGI IMG/M metagenome (GOLD analysis project Ga0209227, IMG submission 185815) | Anoxygenic and chlorotrophic microbial mat microbial communities from Yellowstone National Park, USA - YNP Bryant NP 2012 (SPAdes)... ...
GTGGCAGTGATGCCGCCGTGATTCTCCAGCGCGACCACGACGCCTTGGATCGCTGCGTAGTCGATCACCTCGCGCAGGCAGTCCACCACCCAGTTAAACGCCTCTTCCTCGGTGTGCCCCTCCGGCACGGGGCCTGCGAACACGCGGATGCAGGGTGCGCCCAGTATGACCGCGTTGTCTATCCACTGTTTGGTCATCTCGATGTGCTGGCGTCGTTTCACCGGGTCTGCCTGCGCGAAGTTGTTGCCCACCGCTGTGCCCGAGATATGCATACCGTATTCAAAGCAGGTGCGCTTGATTTCGTTCAGCGTGGCGCGGTCGGTAGCGGGGAAATAGTAAGAGGTGAGCTCCACCCCATCCAGTCCCATCTCGGCGCAGGTGCGGATGAAGTCCTGCAGGCTCATCTTGCGGCTGGTCAGCAGGTCTCGATACGAATAGGCACAACAGGCGAGTCGCATGGTATCTCCTCCCTGATAACGGGCTTTTGTTTTTCTGATTCGTGACGGAGCCCTTCGTTCCTGCAGAGGAAACAGGAGCCGAACCGTTGTATTACTGCGCGAGAGGGCGTGCTTCGTCTCAGCGTGAAACGGCACGGCGCGCCTTCTGGTGACCTAAATCGACTCACCCCAGGCACCTTTGCGAGCTGGGTTGGTGGGCTGACGACAACCTCCGTGGATACCGGATACGGCAGGTGGAAGCGAATGGGAAAGATGACGGCGACAACAGCGGCACTGTTTGTAGTGATAAGCGCAGCGTACGGACAGGTCGGCTGGCGTGTGAATGTGGCTGAACCTGACCTGTGGCGGCCCATGCCGGGCTGGCTGGGCAATCCATCGCAAAACGCCCTGGTGCAATCCACGCGAGAAGGCTTGCGCTTCGTGGTGCCTGAGGCGGGTAGGGGAATGAAATGGTTATGTGCCGCACGCTGGGTGAACACACAACGATTTCGCTATCTGGTGGTGCGCTACCGGGCGCGCGGTATCCTCCCGAATCCGGACGACTACTTTCTCTACCTCAACGACAGCAGTGACCTACCCGAAACGTCGCGCTATGTGCTTTGCCTCTCCGACCTGCGTGTCGATGGAGAATGGCATTGGGCAACGGTTGACCTGCTCCAGCGGCAGGTGCGTCCCTACCTGAAACACATCGCCCTGCAGGTGCAAGCGGCGGAGGCGAACGCAGAGATCGTTATCGCTGACATCTCGTTTCGTGACACACCGCCAGAGGGTACACCCGCGAAGCAGGAAACAACCCAGCCTTACCGCGAACAGGTGCTGCCGCTGTCGGATTTGGGACGTCTGCGAGCGCATCCTGACTGGCTGGGCAACCCCTCTGCACAGGCTTCGATGGTGTCGCGCTCCGACGGGGTGCACTTGCGTGTGCCAGAAGCGGGACGAGGCATGAAGTGGAGCCTGGCTCTACAGCCCTCCCTGCAGCTGCACGAGACGCCCTACGTGATTGTGGAGTATCGCGCCAGAGGCGTTGCCAACACCGGTGACTACTTCCTCTACATGGCGCCCGACCAACCCAGCCTTCCGCAAGAGAGGTACACACCGCTGAGGCTCAACGAGGTGGTCTCGCTGGACAAATGGCGCACGCTGGTAGCGCGCGTGCCGGAGGCAACCAAGGAAGGGTTGTCCACACTGGCCATCCAGGTACAGGCAAGCGAACCCAACGCAGAGGTAGTGATACGCTCCATCCGGTTTGCCTCACAGCCACGCGAACAGCTGCTCTCCCTGGAGGATGAGCTGCCCGAGCCAAGGTCTGCAGACGCAGGAAAGTTCTTGCCTGTGGATGTGAGCGCAGGTTATAACTTCAGCCTGAAACAGGTGGCTTCGGGATTGCCTCTCAGCAGTTATCGGTTTCGGAACGGGCAGGTCGTCGCCGCAGGCGTGCCCTTCCGGGTAGCGACGGACGAGCGCAATGTGGCATCGGTCGGCGGCGAGACCGGCGTCATCTCTGTGCCGCTGCCCTCCTCCCTGCAACGACAGATGCCGGGTGAGGTATACTTCCTGCTCGTCGCCGATTTTCCTCGATGGGAAGAGCCTGCCTATGGTGGGGGCACACTCTATCGCGTGCAACATCCGCATCGTTTTGTGGTGCAGCTGCTGTACGCGGACGGCACGATGGTAGAGGTGTTTCCCCTACGAGTTGCAACCGGGCGACACGAGGTGATAGCAGGCATCGATGTGTATGCGGTACCGGTAAACAGAGCCTTGCGTGAGATTCGCCTGTGCGACCGCATGCGCCTCGGAGAGTTTGGACTCTGTGCGATTACCCTGAACATGGGCAAACGGCGTTTTGACCCCAACCTGTGGACAGCTGCAGTGCCCGTAAGCGGGCGACGCGGCACGTGGAACCCTCCGTCCCGTCCGGAGGTCAATAGCACAAACGGAGCGATCATTCTGCAGAACGCAAACGTCCGACTGCGGATAGACATCGCACGGGGCATCCGGCTGAGAGAGTTTTCTCTGCTACCCATCCACCGGAACATCCTGACGCAGTCGGTACCTCTGTTTGCGGTGCGCTCCTGGGATGGTCGTACATCGATAACCAGCCTCGACTACCGGGCTGTGGTCACCTCGGCGCAATCCGGGGCAGTGCAGCTGGAGTGTGTTCCCACAGGCGAAGATTTACCTGCTGTGCTTTTGCAAATGCAGCTGGACAACGGGAACCGCTTGCGCATCGTGGCAACTGTACAGAACCGCGAGGACACATCTCATCGCTGGATTGTCTCTTTGCCGCACGGATGGACGTTCCACATCGGCGATGGAGATGTATATACCTATCCCCTGCGCACTCTGCTCATCAGTAACCGCGATGGCGACTGGCGGTTTCGCTACAGCGGTACCATGCCTCTGCAAATGCTGGACGTGAGCAACCATCAGCTGGGCGCTGGCATCGGCGTGCTGATGACCGATCTGAACTGTACCGACCGCTACCTCCACGTGACACGTCGGGGCGCGGTAACCACCGTTTCCACCGAGTGGCGTTGCGACCCGCTTCAGCCCGGCGAGAGTAAAGAGTTGCAGATAGAACTGCTCGCACATCCTGGCGACTGGCGGGAGACTTTCGCACACTACCGGAGCTGGACCGGCACATGGTATCGTCCTCTCGCACCCCGCAAGCAGTGGTTCCGAAAAGCTTTTGCTTTCCGGCAGGACTATATTGCTGATGGGCTGTACGACCGAGACAGCCAGACCTATCGTTTCGAGGAGCGCATCGCACTGGCGCGGAAGGCGTTTGGTGCCTGTGACTATCTGCACATCTTCGACTGGGGGACGACTCCTCTGGGACGAGTGGGAGACTATGACCCGTGGGGTGACCCCCTTTCCTCTGCAGATGCTTTTCGGCAGGCGGTGTGGGCAACACAGGCTCGGGGCGTGCCGGTGGGACTGTATATCGAGGGCTATCTGGCGGATGAGCGGTCGAAAGTGGCTCAAGCACATCTGCAGGAGTGGGGTTGGCGAGGGCGTGACGGAGAGGTTCTTCGCTGGGCACCGCAGTCAACGGAGTTCTTCATGTGCCCCGGAGCAGAGGGCTGGCGACAGTATCTGACGCAGACCTACCGGCGCGTCAGTGAGCAGACGGGCGCAATGGGTTTTTACATCGACGAGTTCGGTTTCGGCGACCGTGACTGCTTCGCGCAGGGACATGAGCATCCCGTGGGCTGGCACCTTTTACCCGCTGAAGGGAAAATGACCCGTAGCATCCGCGAGGTATTGCCCCCTGAAACGGTACTGTATACGGAGAACTTCCCGCCGGATATCCATACTATCCTGCAGGACGGCAGTTTCGACTACGCCATCAACTACTACCAGACCGTTGCCCGAAACTGGACACCCCTGCCGCTGCGCCTGTCGCGCTTTGCCTTTCCCGACTTCAAGGTGTTCCAAATCCCGGTCTGCGACCATCCGACGGGCAGCAACGAGGAGGCGGTGCAGCAGGTGTTCTTCAACGGCGACGGCTACTGGCTGCAAGGCGACCCTGACACATGGTTCACACCAGAGACGCTGGCGACCCTGCGCAGGTGTATCCGTATCCTGCGCGAGCATGCCGACGCCTTCGCCGGTGACCGTTGCGAACCGCTGGTACCCACCCTGCGGGATGGCGTGTTTGCGAACCGCTTTACCTCTGCCGACGGGCGCAAGAACGTGTGGACGCTTTACAACGCCAATTGGCGCAGTGTGAAGGGGAAAGTGATAGCAGTCCCTCATGTGCCGGGTGCGCGCTATCTGGATGCATGGAACGGCGAGCCGCTACAGCCGGCTATTTCAGGAGGCAAAGCCATACTGCAGCTGAGCTTGCCACCGCACGGAGTGGGGTGCGTGGTGCAGGTAAGGTAAAAACCCGGCGGGGCGTGCCCGCCCCGTCAGGCAACGTGTCAGGAGGGTCTCCGCAAGGTCATTTTGCCTCTAACAGACTCACCTCGCCTTGCGTGATAATCTTCTATATAAATTCCACTCGTTGGATGCATCAGGTGAGGAAAAAGTTCATCAGGGGTGAATATTTCGTTTCCGCTTCAGCAGGAGAAAGCCTCAGGCGCGCGGGCGAATTGGCTCCGTACCGGCTGGCTCCGCTTCGTCCAGCCGAACGCCTACCTTGCGGTCTGTAACCGTTGCGGCATCACTGTGGAGGGAGCGATATGCGCTACCTGAATCAGCATCACACGCTGGCTATCGCGCCAGACGCACCGTTCTCTGCCCCAGTAGACCACATACACATCCCTGCCATCTGCGGCGCGTGCCCAGTGGTTCTCTCCCACGCCGGTGCAAAGTGCCACATATGCACCCGGCTCCACCATCAGATCCTCGCGAAAGATGTAGAGGCGTTCTGCCAGCGTGCGTGGGTCGGCACAGAAGTAGCTCTCATCGGTCACCGCCCAGCCACGCAGGTTCTCGTAACGCAGAGACTGATTGCGGATGACCACAAACTCTCTGCGCGGATGGTCCCCCGTTTCCACTCCAATCACCCGAAACATGAGCCACCTCCTTAAAGGAAAAAGGGGGTTGCGAGGGTGGCGGCACCCTCGCAACCAATGTGGCAGCCCGGTTATTAAGAGCATCCCGAAGTTGCGCCACAGTTCAGGCACTTGTAACACGCGCCATTACGCACCATGATGGAGCCGCATTCCGGGCAGGGAGGCGCATCCGCCTGCAGCTGGAAAACCAGCTGTTCGGTGGCGCGCAGTGTTTGGGCAGGCTCCGAAGCCTTTTCGGCAAGACTGGTATGGTTCTCGATGGACGCAGCCTCGCCTGCTGGCTGCTGTTCCGGTGGGAGGAACTTCAGCGCAAGCCAGCGGAAGATGTAGTCCATGATGGACTTGGCAAAGCGAATTTGCGGGTTGTTGGTGACGCCCGACGGCTCGAAGCGCATGTGCGCGAACTTGTTCACCAGCGTCTCCAGCGGCACGCCGTACTGCAGCGCAAGCGAGATGGCAGTGGCGAAGCTGTCCATCAGCCCCGACACCACCGAACCTTCCTTGCTCATGGTGATGAAAATCTCACCCGGCTTGCCGTCGGGGTACAGCCCCACGGTAATGTATCCCTCGTGTCCGCCCACACTGAACTTGTGGGTGATGCTCTGTCGTTCATCGGGTAGTTTACGGCGCACCGGGCGTGCCTCTTGCGGCTGTTTCTCCAGCTGCTCGCTGGTTTTCTTGGTGCTCAACGGCTGCGTGCGTTTGGAGCCGTCGCGGTAGATGGCGATGGCTTTCACGCCCATCTTCCATGCCTCGATGTACGCCTCCATAATGTCTTCCACTGTGGCGTCGTTGGGCATGTTCACCGTCTTGGAAATCGCGCCGGACAGGAAAGGTTGCACCGCACCCATCATCCGGATATGCCCCATGTAGTGGATGCTGCGCTGACCGTTGGCGGGTTTGAAAGCGCAGTCGAACACCGGCAGGTGCTCGGGCTTAAGGTGCGGCGCGCCCTCGATGGTATCGGTGCGCTCGATGTACGCCATGATGTCCTCGACCTGCTCCTGCGAGTATCCCAGTCGCTGCAGCGCTTCCGGCACGGTGCGGTTGACAATCTTCATCATGCCGCCGCCCACCAGCGTCTTGTACTTCACCAGAGCGATATCGGGTTCCACGCCGGTGGTATCGCAGTCCATCATGAAGGCGATAGTGCCGGTAGGTGCAAGCACGGTCACCTGCGCGTTTCGGTAACCGAACTGCTCGCCCAGCGAAAGGGCGTTATCCCAGCACTCGTAAGCGGCACGCAACAGGTCGGGGGGTACGGTCTCTTTCGCCTCGATCTTATCCACGTGGGCGCGGTGCATGCGGATGACCTCCAGCATCGGCTCGCGGTTTCGGGCAAAGCCAGGGAAGGGTCCGCCGCAGTCGCGCGCGATGATAGCAGACTGGGTATATGCCTCGCCGGTCATGATGGCGGTGATAGCCGCGGCGTAGGCGCGTCCGGCGTCGCTGTCGTAAGGCAGTCCCCGCGCCATCAGCAGGGCACCCAGGTTGGCGTAGCCGAGCCCCAGCGGGCGGTAATCGTGGCTGTTCTGGGTGATTTTGGGCGTGGGATAGGCGGCGTTATCCACGATAATCTCCTGCGCCGTAATCATGATGCGCACCGCATGGCGGAACGCCTCGACGTCGAACTCGCCGTCCGGTTTGCGGAACGCCATGAGGTTCAGGCTGGCGAGGTTGCAGGAGGTATCGTCCAGAAAGACAAACTCGCTGCAGGGGTTGCTGGCGTAGATGCGGTCGGTGTTCTTGCAGGTGTGCCAGCGGTTGATGGTGTCGTCATATTGCAAGCCGGGGTCGCCGCAAATCCAGGTCGCCTCGGCGATTTCGCGCAGCAGGTCGCGGGCGTTGTAGATGTCTGCGACCTCTCCGGTGGTCACGTATCGCGTCGGCCAGGGTAACCCTTTGATGGCGGCTTCCATAAAGGCGTCGCTCACGCGCACCGAGTGGTTGGCGTTCTGATAGGAGACGCTGTCGTAGGCACCACCCGGCACGTTGAAGTTGCCATCGTAGCCCGCTTCAATCAGCGCCCACGCCTTCTTCTCCTCCTCCGCCTTGCTACGGATGAAGGCGAGAACGTCGGGATGGTCGGCATTGAGAATGACCATCTTGGCGGCGCGGCGCGTTTTGCCACCGCTCTTGATAACCCCGGCGAAGGCATCAAAACCGCGCATGAAAGAGACGGGTCCCGATGCCGTGCCGCCACCCTGCAGATGCTCGCGCGAGGATCGCAAGCGCGAGAAGTTGGTGCCCGTGCCCGAGCCATACTTGAACAGCATCCCCTCCGTCTTCACCAGGTCTAGAATGCTCTCCATGCTGTCCTCGACGGAGTTGATGAAGCACGCGCTGGCTTGCGGGCGCTCACCGGGCACGCCCACGTTGAACCACACGGGGCTGTTGAAGGAAGCTTTTTGCATCAGCAAGAGGTGGATGAGTTCTTTGTGAAAGGTATCGGCATCCTCTTCGGTGGCGAAGTAGCCGTCTTTGCGCCCCCATGCGGCGATGGTGTCGGCAACACGGGAGATCAGCTGTCGCACGCTGCGTTCCCGCTGGGGGCTTCCCAGCAGACCGCGGAAGTACTTGGAAGCCACCACATTGGTCGCGAGCTGGCTCCAGAACTCCGGTACCTCCACGTCTTTCTGCTCGAAGACCACTTCGCCGCGCTCGCCGGTGATGGAGGCGGTGCGCAGCTCCCAGCGCACCTCGTCGAAAGGATGCACACCGGGGCGAGTGAAAAACCGCTCAAAGCGCAAGCCGGGTGCAGACTTCTCCTGAACGACAGATGCCACATCTTCTGCCGGCGGGGAGGTTTCCTCGATAATCTCCAGCTCGAAGTGCTCCTTCGTCGGTTCCATGAATTAAACACTCCTCCTTATCTAAGACTGAGCGTTGCGCGGCGCTATCTTTGCCGCCGCTGGCGAGTGAGCATGTTCACCAGCTCGCGGAACTGCGTGGCGTCCTCAAACTGGCGGTAGACGGAGGCGAAGCGCACGTACGCCACCTGGTCCAGCTGCTTCAGCCGTTCCATCACCAGTTCACCGATTTCGGAGGACTTCACCTCGCGCTCTCCGCGATTGATGAGTACCTGCTCGATGTCGTTGGCGATCTCCTCGAGGGCATCGATAGAGATAGGGCGCTTCTCGCAGGCGACCTGCATCCCGCGCAATACCTTGTTGCGGTCAAACGGCTCTCGCCGTCCATCGTTTTTCACCACCATCAGCTTGAGATCTTCGATCTCCTCGAAGGTGGTGAAGCGACGACCGCACGCCAGGCATTCACGCCGTCGCTTGATCGCCTCGCCATCGCGGATCGGGCGCGAGTCAAGCACCCTGTCCTCGGGGTGACCGCAATATGGGCACTTCACGTTGTCATTCCCCCTTGCCGGCAACGGGGTATTGCCCAGATATTGGGCAACTCCATTTATATCACACAACATATAGGGGTGTCAAGGGGTTTGGAGGGATTTTTCAAAAAAATCATGCCGCTTTTTGATGCTCGCACTGTACAGGGAGTACGCCACCATGCTTGTATATGTGTCCCTCCTTCTTCCGGTAATGTTCTGCCCGCGTGAAGATGCGGTCAAGACTGAGGTTGAATCTATCACAGAACGGTTGCCACGCATTGCGTGATTCGCGACACTTCTCCCAGTTGCAATCTAACGACCAAGCTATCTCGCCAATCAAGAGGTCTTCCACGTGCGGCAGGTATGTGACGGTCCCTAGGTCGGGATGGATTATGTACCGCTGTGCCCGTTGCAGACAGATCCACCGTGAAGGGTAGTTATGGGCAATAAACACATGAATGGGGATGCGTCGCGTTTCGCCTAGATGGGGGAGCCAGATGTAGTCTGCCTGGCACATGCAGCGAGCGCGGGCGCTGTCAATGAACTCCGCTGAAAGCCACCAATCTAACCCATCATGCGGGGAGGGGAAATACTCCGTCGGTTGTACGCCCCAGATCTCACACAGTGGCTCCAAATGCGAATCGTTGAAGTCAGCGATGAAGTCGATATCCCTGTAGCGCGGCAGTGGCTGTCCATACAACAAGGTCCACGCCACTGAACCCACCAGTGCGTAGGGAACATCCAGCTGTTGCATCGCCGCGTCGAAACGGGCGATCGCAGCATAGGCATCTGCATCCAGTGCCATGATGGTAAAGCCTCCTTCGCTCCGCTTGTTAAGATTCAGGCAATCAAGAGCCTGTGTACCGTTTTTGACACGGCATGTGGCAAAAAAGTTTCAGTAAAATAGCCTGTCTCGCACGGCAATACCGTGTGCCTGCACCAGCAGCATGTATCTAACGTCCTTGCCTACCTTGACAGGCCCCTCCGGGTATGGTACACTAGCACCGTGACCAAAGAAAGTAAGTTACGACAGTTTTCAGCTTAGCAGGAAGGATGCAACCCGCCGTTGTGGTGCTCGTGGAGGGGCGGATTGTATCCTTCTTTTTGCGAAAAGGCTGAGATGTTGTCGTCAATCAGTCGGTGAGGCATAGAGACACGATGCAAGTTACGACTCAAACACTGGAAAACCAGACGGTAGCCCTGCAGGTAGAGGTCGAACCGGAGCGCGTCAATCAGGTTTTCGAGCGGGTATACCGGCAGCTGGGCAGATATGTCGAGGTGCCGGGCTTTCGCCCGGGTAAGGCTCCCCTTGGGCTGGTGCGCCAGGCGTTGCGCGAGGACTACGTGCGCGAGCGCGTGCTGGAACAGCTGCTGCGAGAGACGATGAACACCGCGATGGAACAGGCGCAAGTCGAGCCGTATGGCGCACCTCCGGATCTGGACGTGCAACAGCTGGAAGAGGGCAAGCCGATGCTCTATTCCCTGAAGGTACCTCTGGGACCCAAGGTGGAGCTCGGCGAGTATCGGGGCTTGAAGGTCACCCGCTATAAACCTGTTGTTACCGTTGAGGACGTGACTAACGAGATAGAATCGCGTCGACGCCAGTTCACCCGATACGAGAGAGTAGACCGCGAGGCGCAGACGGGGGATGTGGTCTTCGTGACGATGGTGCCGCACATCGTGGGAGAGCCCAATCCGCTTTCCACCCGACGCAATCTGATACACCTTACCGAGCAGATGCAGGCTCACCCCCTGGGCAAGATGTTGCTGGGCATGAAAGCGGGTGATGTGAAGGAGGAAACGGTACCGTTGCCTGACAACGACCCGGATGCGGAGCTGCGCGGTAAGACGGTCAAGATTCAGGTAACGGTGCATGGCGTCTCTGAGATGAAGCTGCCCGACGATGAAGAATTGCTGAAGCAGTTGCGCGTAGAATCGATGGAAGAGCTGCGCGAGCAGGTACGAAAGGCTTTGACGGAAGAGCTCACCCGCTACGCAGAAAACGCGTCCGGCACCAGTATGCGACGGGCAGTCATGCAGGCGGCTAGAGTGGACATCTCGCCGATTATCATCACATCGCAAGCTCGCGAGTCGCTCGCTGCGCTGAGCGAGCGGCTGCGTCGGGCCGGATACTCCCTGGAAGACTACGCTCAGAGCTACAACATGAGCGAATCGCAGTTTGTCGAATACTGGTACCAGCGAACCGCATCCAACATCCTGTACGGGTTGATACTTCAGGAGATTGCCAAGCGCGAAGGCATCGAGCTGACCGAAGAAGAGCGCAACGAGGTCATCCAGCACGTTGCTGAAGAGTATCAGATGGACATCCAGACGGCGGAAACTTCCGAAGAAGCACAGGACGCACTGGCGGACCGTTTGACAGAGAAAACCCTGAAGTTCCTGTGGGATGTTGCCGATGTTACAGAAGAGGAGTTCCGCATCCAGTCTCAGCGCGAGCAGACCGATAATGAGGAGTAGAAGATGAACAGGTTGCGTAGCATTCACAACTCACTGATACCGATGGTCGTGGAGCAGACGGCACGGGGCGAGCGCGCCTACGATATCTACTCGCGTCTGCTCAAAGACCGCATTATCTTCATCGGAGAGCCGATTGACGACCACATCTCCAATCTGGTCATCGCGGAGATGCTTTTCCTAGAGAAGGAAGACCCGAACCGCGACATCGAACTGTATATCAACTCGCCCGGCGGCAGTGTGTCTGCGGGGCTGGCTATCTACGACACCATGCAGGTGCTGAAGTGCGAAATCGCCACCATCTGCGTGGGACAGGCGGCATCGATGGCAGCGGTTCTGCTCGCGGCGGGCACCAAAGGCAAACGCTACTGCCTGGAGCACGCGCGGGTGATGATTCATCAGGTGAGCGCAGGCTTTCAGGGTACGGCTATCGACATCAATATTCAGGCGCAAGAGGTGCTGCGCTATAACCGGATGCTGAACGAAATCCTCGCCTACCATACAGGACAGCCCATCGAACGGGTGGAGCAAGACACTCAGCGCGACTACTTTATGTCCGCGCAGGAAGCGAAGGAATACGGCATCATCGACGAGATACTGTCGCGTGGCGCACGCTAAAACTATCTTTTAGAGGAGCGAACCCGTGGCACGAACAGGATTTGAACCTTTGGAAGGACGTTGCGTACTGTGCGGTAAGATTCGCCCGCGTCTGATACAGGGAATGCACGGCGGGGTATGCATCGACTGCATTCAATATGCGAACGAACTCATCCAGTCGCAGGTGGCACGCCACGAACGCGCCGCCTCGTATGGACTACCCAGTGTGCCCAAGCCGAAAGAGATTTACCGCATTCTCAGCCAGTACGTGGTGGGGCAGGAGCGCGCCAAGCGCGCGCTGTCGGTAGCGGTATACAACCACTACAAGCGCATCCAGCACGCCTCACGGGACAACGATGTGGAACTGCAAAAAAGCAATATCCTGCTGATAGGTCCCACAGGCAGTGGCAAGACCCTGCTGGCGCAGACGTTAGCCAAGATTCTGAACGTGCCCTTTGCGATTGCAGATGCCACCTCCCTGACCGAGGCAGGTTACGTGGGCGAAGATGTGGAAAACATCCTGCTCCGATTGCTTCAAGCTGCCGATACCGGCACCTCCCTGCAGGAAACCGTGCGCAACGCGCAGCGAGGCATCGTGTACATCGATGAAATAGACAAAATCGCCCGCAAGGCGGACAACCCCTCCATCACCCGCGATGTATCGGGCGAGGGAGTTCAGCAAGCTCTGCTGAAGATTCTGGAAGGAACCATCGCCAACGTGCCCCCGCAGGGTGGACGCAAGCACCCGCAACAGGAGTTCATTCAGGTGGATACCACCAATATCCTGTTTATCTGCGGTGGAGCGTTCGAGGGGCTCGATAAGATTATCGCGCAGCGATTGGGCAACCAGACGATGGGCTTCCGTGCCTCTTTGGAGGGCAAGAAAAAGCTCAGCTACGGCGAATTGCTGGCGAACGTCATCCCCGAAGACCTGCTCAAGTTCGGTTTCATTCCCGAGTTCATCGGGCGACTGCCGGTGGTGACCACACTGGAACCGCTGGACGAAGAGACCTTGATGCGCATTCTGGTGGAACCGAAGAACGCGCTGGTCAAACAGTACCAGAAGTTCTTCGAGATGGACGGTGTGGACCTTGTGTTCACGGAAGGAGCTTTGCGCGCCATTGCGCAGGAAGCCATGTTGCGAGGAACGGGCGCGCGCGCCCTGCGCGCCATTATCGAGGAGATTATGCTGAACATTATGTATGAGGTACCCTCCTCGCAGGACATCAAACGGGTTGTGGTGGACGAAAAAACGGTGAGAGAGCGCACGGAACCGCAGATACTGCGTGCGGAAGACATCAAGCAGGCATCATAAGCACTATGCCAAGAGCACGCAAGGCAACAACAGAAACCGAGGAGGCGAAGCCAAAGACCCGCTCCCCCCGGCGCAGGCGCACCCGCTCCGCGGAGGCAGAGTGGGAAGAACAGGAAGGTATCAGCACGCATATCCCTGCTCAGCTTCCTCTGGTGCCGGTGCGCGACCAGGTGTACTTCCCTCAGATGGTGTTCCCCCTGTTTGTGGGCAGAGAGCGGTCGGTGCGCGCGCTGGAAGAGGCAATGGAGAGCGACCGTCTCATCGCCCTCGCCGCGCAGAAAGAGGTCATTACCGAAGAACCCGAGCCCGAAGATATCTACGACGTGGGCATCGTGGTGGAAGTGTTGCAGGTGCTGCGCATGCCCGACGGAACCCTGCGCCTGATGCTCCAGGGCATCGACCGCATCCGCATCACCCGCTACGTGCAAACCGAGCCTTTCATCCTGGTGGCGGTAGAGCCTCTGCCCAGCCAGAAACAGCATGACCTCGAAATCGAGGCGCTGATGGGCATCGTAATATCGCTTTTCGAGCAGCTGGTGAACGCCGGGAAGAACATTCCGCCGGAAGTGCTGCTAAGCGTCAGCAACCAGAGCGACCCCGAACGCATCATCAATACCGTCACGCCCTACCTGCCCGTTCGCGTAGAGGAAAAGCAGCAGATACTGGAAATGACGAACGTGCGCGAACGGCTCGAGCGGCTGGTCATCATCATGCGCAAGGAGATAGAAATCCTGGAGCTGCAGAAGACCATCCGCTCGCGCGTGGAGAAGGAGATGGGCGATACACAGCGCGAGTTCTTCCTGCGCGAACAGCTGAAGGTCATCCAGCAAGAGCTGGGCGAGCGCGACGAGCGCACGAGCGAGATCGAGGAGTTCCGCCAGAAAATCCTCGCCGCAGGCATGCCCGAAGAGGTGCAGGAACGCGCCTTTAAGGAGCTGGAACGACTGGAGAAGATGCCCTTTGCCGCACCGGAGGGCGTGGTGGTACGTAACTATCTGGACTGGCTGGTGTCGCTGCCCTGGGGCACAGTCACCGAAGATAATTTAGACATCGCCGCTGCGGCGCAGGTACTCGACGAAGACCATTACGGCTTGCAGAAGGTGAAGGAACGTATTCTCGAGTTCCTTGCGGTGCGCAAGCTGGCGGGCAGTGCGATGAAGGGACCCATCCTGTGCTTTGTGGGACCGCCGGGCGTGGGCAAAACCTCCATCGGCAGGTCCATTGCCCGTGCGCTGGGACGTAAGTTCGTGCGTGTATCGCTGGGTGGTGTGCGCGACGAGGCGGAGATACGCGGTCACCGGCGCACCTACGTGGGCGCACTGCCGGGGCGCATCATCCAGGGTATCCGTCAGGCAGGCTCGCGTAACCCCGTGTTCATGCTGGACGAGATCGATAAGCTGGGCATGGACTTTCGCGGTGACCCATCTTCCGCCCTGCTGGAGGCACTGGACCCCGAACAGAACTACGCCTTCTCCGACCACTATCTGGAAGTGCCCTTCAACCTGCGCGAGGTGATGTTTATTACCACCGCCAACCTGTTGGACCCCATCCCTCCTGCCCTGCGCGACCGGATGGAGGTCATCGTTTTCCCGGGCTACACCGAAGACGAGAAGATGAACATCGCCAAAGGGTTCCTGGTGCCGAAGCAGCTGAAAGAACATGGGCTTACCCCGGAGCAGTGCCAGTTTACCGACGCAGCGATCCAGCTCATCCTGCGCGAATACACCCGCGAGGCGGGCGTGCGCAATCTGGAGCGTGAAATCGCCTCCGTGTGCCGCAAGGTAGCGCGCGCGGTGGCTGAAGGGCAATTAGAATCCAAAAAGGTGATGCCCGAAGACATCCCCGCTTATCTGGGCGCACGCAAGTATCACTATGGAACGGCGGAGGAAAAGGACGAGGTCGGCGCGGCAACGGGTCTGGTGGTAACGCAGTTCGGCGGCGATATCGTCTCTATTGAGGTCAGTGTGTTGCCCGCCACCAAAGGGCAGCTGTTGCTGACCGGTCAGCTGGGCGACGTGATGAAGGAATCGGCACAGGCGGCACTTACCTACATCCGCTCACGCGCGGCACAGCTGCAAATTGACCCCGAGTTTACCCGCAACGCGGACATCCACATTCACGTGCCGGAGGGCGCAGTGCCCAAAGATGGACCTTCCGCCGGCATTACCATCGCCACCGCGCTGGCATCGGCGTTCACTGGCCGTCCTGTAAGGCGCGACGTCGCGATGACGGGTGAAATCACCCTGCGCGGGCGTATCCTACCCATCGGTGGGGTAAAGGAGAAGGTGCTGGCGGCACATCGCGCGGGCATCCGCGTGGTCATCCTGCCTGAAGAGAACCGGCGCGATATGGATGAAATCCCTCAGCAGGTGCTGAACGACATCGAGTTCCGCTTCGTACGCCACATGGACGAGGTGCTACAGATTGCGCTGGTAGACAAATAACCTTCTGCCCCCCTGCTGTGGAGGGCGAGGCTCCCGCCGGCCTGTTGATGTCCTTTGGGCGGTGCGCCAGCACCCTGCCATCGTCTCAGAAATATCAACAGTTATATGGATAATAGTAACTTATTTCAGAGTAGACCAGCCATCCCACCAGAAGCCATTAGGCGATTGCCGGGGGTAACTGGGCTACCAGCGCGGTCGAAAACCCTGGCTGCCAGCCTCGCGAAACTAATGCATCCTTCGCCGCTTTTGCCGCCCAGGTCAGCAGAAGAGCTCCGAATGGCAGGACCTTCTGTACACCGGCAGGTGTTAGCACGTATCCTCCACAGTTAGCGATAACATGCTCAACGAACCTGCACCCTCCAGCGGCTTCTGCTGCTCCACCAACTCGCCGGCGCCGCAGGCTACCCCGCAGGGATACCGCGTCCACACCCCGTTCACGGTGTCCTTGCGCCACCGACGACCACGGTCAAAACCGTAGCCTTACTCATACGCTAACGGCACCTTGCCATCGCCGCAGCCCCGACGTATCCGAACCAGCCTGCCCGCCAAACTGAAATCTTCGGGGTACGCCCACTTCGTAGATTGCGCCCCCTCACAGTCTTGCGATGACCTGTTCGAGGTATCTGGCTAGTTGCTCTTCCTCTTTGGTAGGATAAACCTGCTTGCGTACACGCGGCTTGCCGGGCTCGACGGTCTCTACCCACTCACGAAGCAGCAGCCATTCCCGATAGGTTCTGATTACCGTTCTCACCTGACGCCGATATTCAGGTGCTATCGCCCCGGCTACTGTTGAAGCATCGGGACGCTGTGTCACCTTTACCTCGGTAATTTGCCTAACCAGCGCCGCTGGCATAAAGTGCTCAAGCACAGACAGAAGCTGCTGCCGCATGTCCTGAAAATGGGTCTCGCGCAGGGCGTCATAGGAATAGGCTACAGCAAGAAGGTAGCCGACGAATGGATCCCTTCTTGTTTTATAGCCTATTTCCAGAAGTTTCTCTGCCTCGTGGAGCAGATGAAACATGCTTCTTAGGTCGCTCGCTCCTCCCACAGGCGGGTAATTTGTATCTAGCCACTCCTGAAACAGCAACACTCCGAGCTGCGTTTTGCCCAAGTTGGAAGTGGTACGATCCCTTTGGAGCCGCTCTTTCTCGGCATCGCGAAATGCTTCGTCGGCAAAGAGCATCGCCATATAGACAGCGAGGTTATCAGGATACTGTTGCGAAAGTTTGCGCAGAAACAGTACGTCTTTCAAAGAATCCGTCGGCACGTCGCGAGGGAAGAACCCCGCAATGCGCTCTTGCCATCGCTGCAAAAGTCGCGCCTTTATGGGTAGCTCTTGTGCCAAAACGCCAGCGCTGATCAGCAGGGCAATCATAACCATGCAAAGAATGGTCTTCATACGGTGAACCCCCTTTTCGCTTTTCTTAGGCTGAGGCTGCTATGGTTGGTCTCTTAACCTCTGTCGGTCGCCATCATAAGCAATGCTCTCATAGTGGACGTTCTATGTACGCCACAGACTTTGCAGGTGACACGCTGATGCCTGTCCATTCCACGTCGGCTATGTAGCCTTGAGCCCACCATTTGCTGCAGGTTCCTTTCCGTACACACCACGTGATAGCACCGTACACTTCCAATGCGGTATACGGGGCAACAGCTACCGTGTCCTCTTGCGAAAAAGTCACAGTCTTGGTTGTCCCGACCGAGATGCCCCTTTTTGAGTGCGAACAACGTTGCAATACGTCCAGACGGCACAGTAGCCTCAATCTGCCCCGCTTCGGTTTTGGAAATGGTTACTGTACGAGTGAAGCGTTGAGACTGCTGTACCGATGAATCGTTCTCCAGTATGCATAGAAGCTGCCAGTCTGGTCGGCGGGTTCGGTGCGGGATTGCCGTTAGCGTCAAGCCACTGCCACACCGTGGTTACCGTACCGTTGGCATAAGTGCTAAAGTCCGTATTTGAGCTATAGAACAAAATGGGTGTCCAACGAAGAGGCCAGCCGTAGTCGCTCCAGTGATACACTACCGGCCAGTTACCATAGGGGGGACGTGGGGAAAGGTCATATACAGTGGAACCTTGTGCTTCGTAATGCTTAACCCATCTGCCTTGAGCCTGGGATTGGAGAGGTGGAACCATGACGCAAATAGCAAGCACAGTCCACATTGCCGGATGTAACGCGTGCATTAAGTATTTCTTAAGAAGTAGCTTTACTCCCCCCCTGTAGTACTGCAAAATTCAGTATTCTACCCTTCATAGCGAAGATGAAGACGCACACGGTAGCCAGTGTGCGCAGGCAAGCAAATCGTCGTAACATTTGCTAGCACCCTCCTTTGTTGTGTTGTGTTGAAAAGCCGTCTGGAGATTTTCGTCCACACTACGCGAGATGCGGTACCGGCTACAGTATCGCACCTTCCTACATGGTTGTCAAGCGTTTTTGCGGGGGGTGGGAAAAAATTCTCGAATCTCGCCAAAGGTTGCGCCCTATGTTCTTGCGAGGGAGCGCAGCGACCAAAGCGAACTCCTGCGCTGTGGCGGATGCGGGCACACTCGTAAAAGCTCTGCAACGGCTCGGCAGGAGCCTCGCCCTCACGGGGTTGGAAAGGGCTGTATCCATCATTACCCCTGCCGGTGCTGGGCTAAGCGGTTGACGATTCCCCCCTCACTCCTGTATAATTCCTTCACCAGCCCATTCATCAGTATGCTTGAGGAGGCGTATCGCTAACTTGATTATCGTACTGAAACCCCATGCGACAGAGCAAGAAATCGAAGATCTGACCGAGAACATCCGGGCGCGCGGGTTTGGCGCGCACGTGTCGCGCGGCGTCGAGCGCACCATCATCGGCTGTATCGGCGTCATGGATGCGGAGAAGGCGGTGCTTTCCGAACAGTTTTACGCGCTGCCTTACGTGGAACAGGTTATCATCATCTCCAAACCCTACAAGCTGGTAGGGCGTCCCTTCCGACCGGAGGGTACCGTCATCAACGTCAGGGGGGTGCAAATCGGGGGCAACCGCCTGACGGTAATGGCAGGTCCCTGCACCATCGAGTCGGAACAGCAGCTGATGGAAACGGCTCGATTTGTCAAACGGATGGGTGCGCACATCCTGCGCGGCGGCGCGTATAAGCCCAGTACCTCTCCCTACTCGTTTCAGGGCATGGGCGAGGAAGGTCTCAAACTGCTCGCCACCGCACGCGAAGAGACGGGATTGCCCATCATCACGGAGGTGATGGACACGCGCGATGTGGAACTGGTCGCGCAGTACACCGACATCTTTCAGGTGGGCACGCGCAACATGACCAACTTCGCCTTGCTGAAGGAGATTGGTAACACCAATATGCCCGTACTGCTCAAGCGGGGCTGGGCGTCCCTGATCGAGGAGTGGATGCAGGCGGCAGAGTACATCGCCTCACGAGGTAACTACAACATTATCCTGTGCGAGCGAGGTATCCGCACCTTTGAAACCTATACCCGTAATACTTTCGACATCAACGCTATTCCCGTCGCGAAGGAGATTTCGCACCTGCCCGTGATCGCGGACCCCTCACATGGCACGGGCAAGGCAAGCCTCGTACCTGCAGTGGCGGCGGCAGCGATTGCGGCAGGGGCAGATGGCATTATCGTGGAGGTGCATCCGCATCCCGAGCACGCGCTGAAAGACGGTCCGCAGTCCTTGCGTTTCGAGGCGTTCGAAGAGATGATGCAGAGGCTGCGTGCCCTTGCGCCTGCAGTGGGAAGAAGCATCTAGGAGGATAGCATGGCAGAAGCAATTTGCGAACGGCTGTGCATTATCGGAGTCGGGTTGATCGGCGGCTCTATTGGGCTGGCAGCACGCCAGCGCGGACTGGCAAAGCATGTGGTGGGCGTGGGACGCAACGCGGAGCGGCTGAAAACGGCTCTGCAAGCGGGCGCGATCGACGACGCTACTACCTCCCTGCAGGAGGGCGTCACCGGCGCGGATATGGTGGTGGTCTGCACGCCTGTAGGGCTTATCGTGCCCACCATCAAGCTGTGTCTGCAGTGGCTCCCCGAACAATGTGTGGTAACCGATGTGGGTTCCGTCAAAGGCGGCATCGTGCAACAGGCAACCGACCTGCTGGGCGAGCGATTCGTGGGTGGACACCCGATGGCGGGTTCCGAGCAAACGGGCGTGCAAAACGCTCGGGCCGACCTGTTCGAAGGCACCACATGGGCGCTGACGCCCACCGAGAAGACCTCGCAAAGCGCTCTGGAGAAGGTCACCGCGCTGGCGCAGGGAATGGGAGCCAGGGTGCTCATCGCCGACGCTGACGAACACGACCGCGCAGTGGCTCTTACCAGCCATTTGCCCCATGCGCTGGCGCTGGCTCTGGTGCATGTCGCCGAGAACAGCCCGTATCCGCAGTTGATTGGTGGAAGCTTCCGCGACGGCACGCGCGTTGCCGCCAGTTCCCCCGACCTCTGGCGCGACATCTTTCTGCACAACCGCGAACACGTACTCTGGGCAATTGACGAGTTTGCGGGGCAACTGCAGGAGGTACGCTCTGCCATCGAGAGTGAGGACGCAGAGACCATCCAGCGCCTCTTCACTGAAGCGCGGATGCTGCGACAGGCTTTTGGACTATGAGCACGGCGTGCGAAATCATCCCTCTTTCCTCTCCACCCGATGCGTGCATACAACTGCCCGGTTCCAAAAGCATCACCAACCGTGCGCTGTTGCTGGCGGCACTGTGTGACCAGCAGGTAACCATCATAAACGCCCTCCACTCGGAGGATACACAGGTTATGCAGGAGAGCCTGCGGCGATTGGGATTCGTGGTCGAGCAAAAAGACCCTGAGACGCTGGCTGTGCGCGGTGCGGGTGGTAAGATACCTGCCTCCCAAGCCGACCTCTGGATTGCCAACGCGGGCACGGCGGCGAGGTTTCTGACGGCGATGGTGGCGCTGGGCGAGGGAACCTACCGGCTGGATGGCACAGAACGGATGCGCCAGCGCCCCATTCAGCCGTTGCTCGATGCCCTGAACGCATTGGGGGCAGACGCCGTCTCCGAATTGGGCACAGGATGCCCGCCGGTGATTGTTCGGGCGCGTGGGCTGACAGGGGGGAGCGTATCGGTGCGCGGCGACATCAGCAGTCAGTTCCTCTCTGCGCTGATGATGGTGGCTCCCTGCGCCAGACAACCGGTGACCATACAGATAGAAGGCGAGCTGGTATCTGCCCCCTTCGTGCAGATGACCCTCAGGATGATGCGGCAGTTTGGCGTGGACGTGCAATGGGAAAAGGAACGCACTCGCATTGTGGTCCCTGCCCCCCAGCGATACCATCTGACAGGAGACGCAACCTACCCCGTAGAACCCGATGCCACAGCCGCTTCCTACTTCTTCGCGGCGGCGGCGATAACCGGCGGGCGCGTGTGTGTGCGGGGATTACACAAGGATTGCTTGCAGGGGGACATCCGCTTTGTGGAAATCTTACAGCAGATGGGCTGTTCGGTGCGTTGGTTGCCTGATGCCACAGAAGTCGCGGCGGCACACACCCTGCACGGCGTGGATGTGAACATGTCAGACATCTCGGACACTTTTATCACACTGGCGGTGGTCGCGCCCTTCGCCGATAGCCCTACCCGAATCCGCGGAGTGGAGCACGCCCGCTATCAGGAGAGCAACCGCGTGAGCGCAGTTGCCACCGAGCTGCGAAGGCTGGGCATCGATGTGGAAGAACATATTGACGGATTGACCATCTACCCGGGCAATCCAAAGCCGGGCACGGTGCAAACGTACAACGACCACCGTATCGCGATGGCGTTCTCCATCATCGGGTTACGTGTACCGGGCATCGTCATCGCCGAGCCGGGGTGCGTGCAAAAGACTTTCCCTGCTTTCTTCGAGAAGCTGCAGGAGTTACGAGGAGGCGCGAGATGAGGCAGATGGTCATCGCCATCGATGGTCCTGCTGGCGCAGGAAAAAGTAGCGTGGCGAAGCGCGTGGCGCAGGCGCTGGGCTACCGTTATCTGGACACAGGCGCACTCTATCGGGCACTGGCATGGAAAGCAATGCAGCGCGGCTTGCGCCCACAGGACACTCGATATATCATCGAGATGACGCGCGAAACGCGGGTGGAACTCCAGCAGAGCAACGGCGAGCAACGGGTGCTGGTGGATGGTGAGGATGTCACGGAAGCTATCCGCGTGCCAGAGGTTGGGAATCTGGCTTCACCCATTTCTGCCATTCCGGAGGTGCGCGAGATTCTGCTGGACTGGCAGCGGGAATTCGGAAGGCAGGGGGGCATTGTTGCCGAGGGGCGCGATACGGGTACGGTGGTCTTCCCCAATGCAGAGGTGAAGATATTCCTGACAGCCTCGCTGGACGAGCGCGCCCGCCGTCGCCACAAAGAGCTGCTGGAACGCGGCATCAATATCTCCTTCGAGCAGGTCAAGCTGGACATGGAGGCGCGTGACCAGCGCGATAGCACCCGCCACGTGGCGCCGTTGCGCCCCGCACCCGACGCCGTGCTCATCAACACCGACCACATGAGCCTCGACGAGGTGGTGGAGGAGGTTCTGCGAATATGCCGTGCCCGGTTCACGAACGGAACACCACCCTCTACGTAATCTCCCGATGGGTGGTTTGCCCCATCCTGCGATTGCTCTTCTGGATGAAGGTGGAGGGGCGCGAGAACATCCCGCCGGGCGCAGCCATCCTCGCCCCCAACCATACCAGCTATATGGACCCACCGGTAGTCGGATGCGCTGCCTGGCCCCGCTTCTGTACCTATATGGGCAAAGCGCCGTTGTTCAAAATCCCTGTACTGGGCTGGTATATCCGTCGCGCC
>Ga0209227_1001082_pt1 | contig 21950 bp, 15 predicted proteins | sample YNPBryantNP2012_FD_185815 | JGI IMG/M metagenome (GOLD analysis project Ga0209227, IMG submission 185815) | Anoxygenic and chlorotrophic microbial mat microbial communities from Yellowstone National Park, USA - YNP Bryant NP 2012 (SPAdes)... ...
GTAAAAAGTCGGGGAAAATTCTTTTCCAAAGCAAAATCAACTAGCTTTATGTCTGAAGATAAGTTAAAAGAACCAACAACCAACAGTTCTACTAATAGTTCCAATTTATCAGCTACAACCAGCGCTAATCAGCAGTCGGCGTCACCTATAGATGGCTCCAGTTCGGAATCTTCGTCTACAGAATCTGCAATCAGTGACTCTAGTGTGCAAACCAATTTAGCTAGTTCTTCAGATAACATTCCAGAATTTGGCTTAGACTCACCTGATCTGGTTAAAGTGGCTACTACAGACGCCAGCAAGCCTGTGGAAACTGAATTACTAGACTTAGAGATTCAGAATTTGGAAAACCAGAAACCGGTCAGTCTTTTTGCTCACAAGCCGGTGCAAATTGTAGTTAGTGTAGTAGTTTTGTTTGTGTTGGTTTTGTCTGGAGTGTTGGGGTATATCTACTTGCTTCCTTCCTCTGTTAAGGAGAAGTTAAATCTAACCAAAGATAAACCAACCCTTCAAGAAAAAATAGTTATTGAAGATGAGGATCCTCAGTTGTTAGACGAATTTAAAGGTAAGTTGGTTTATGAAGGGAATGACCCTGGCACCGTGGAGTCAGCTTTGGTCAAGTATTATTCGCCAACTCTCGATGTTTTGTTTCAATTTTCTCGTGAAAAGTATAATCTGCGAGAGAACTTGCAAGATGTAAGTTTGTATTTTAATCAGGAAAGTCTAACTAAAGATGTCTTTGGTAGATTATTTTTGCTTCAAAAAGCTACATTAAATAACCAAATTTTAGATTATTTGGAAAATCAGAATTCTATTTTAGAAGAGTTTAAGGTATTATCTAAAGAGTCTCAAAACCAGCTAAAAAAATTACATTTTTTCTACAAGTCTAAAAGGCTGTTAGCCAGCGATAAGGATACTTTAGAAGACAAATACAAACTTTATTTAATTAGAGAATTTTCTGACCAATTTTTGGTTCTGGAACTAACCTATGGCTCAGAATTTAAACCGGATGAGCATCTGAACAATTTACAAGATCTGTTAACTACAGCGGTTTTGTCACCTAAAATAGATCAAGAAATCACGGTTTTATTGAAAGATGCAGGTTTAGCCTTGTCTTTTGACAGAGTCAAGTGGGAAAATAAATCTAAATTTAGCAATTTAGCTAGTTTCGTTTATATAAATAAACACGAACTTAAAGAAATTAAATATCCTTACACCTACTTAGAAATTAAAGTTTCCAAGTTATCACCATCACAGCAGAATTATGATGAACAAAAGTTTTTTGAAAAATTACACAAGCCTACATTAGATCAAGTGTATAGCAAACATGATCTAAAATATTTGGATGTTACTAAAGAAACTTTGGGTGAATTTACCTACCAAGTGTTTGGGTATACCTATTTTAACAAGTTTGATGAGGCTCCCACTTTTGGCTATATCTATTTAACTAAATTAGATCAAGAACGAATGTTGGAAATTAAATTAACTTCTAAAGGAGAAAATTCTAATGGCGCTAAGGATGCTAAAGAAGTCATTAAAAGTCTAAAAAAACAAGCCACTCAAGCTACCACACAACCAGTTGGGCAGGTAGCTAGTAACGGCCGTGTTTTAGGGACTGGTAGTTTAGAAATTGACACTGCTACCATTTTGGCTAGGCCAGCTACGGTTAGAATTTTTAATCGTACTTGTTTGGAACTACGGTTTAGTAAACAATCTCCGTTGACTAGTTTTGCTGGTAAAACCGAAAAAGTTTGTACTGCAGCTTTGGGTACTGGTTTTTTTGTGAATAAAGACGGGTATGTTATGAGTAATAGTCACGTGATGGCTCCAAATAAATATACTTCTTTGATCAACACTTTAGAATTTGAATTTAACAAATCGTTTTGGAATAATTACGCTATGGCCATTACAAAAGCTTTTCCCGAAGTACCTGTTAAAGATATTAATTTACTAATTACCATTTATGTACAAGAGCAACAAGGTCTGTTAGAAGTGAAACCTATTTATGAAAATTTTGCCGCTAAAAATACACCATTTAGAGCTAACCGTGATTTATCCTTAATTAACCAATCCAATTATATCAAGTTAGAATTGATAGATACTTTTGGTGATCCTAGTCAGTATGAAGATTTGTTATTATCTTTTGATAAAAAATTGGATGAAGGATTAATTGGTACCCTTAGAAAACAAGATATCGCTCTAGCTAGGATAGTTAGTCCAGAATACAAAGATTATCCATTTATTGAATTGGAAGATGCAGAAGTGGTTACTGTGGGTGAACCAATTACAGTAATTGGCTTTCCAGCCAACGCAGATAATGATGTAGCCTATTCCGAAGATGCTACGTTAATTCCTACTATTACCAAAGGAGTAATTAGCGCCATTAAACCCAATCCAACTAACGAGTTTAAAATTTTACAGTTTGATGCGGCTATTTCCGGTGGTAATAGTGGTGGTCCGGTAATTAATTCTAGTGGTAAGGTTGTAGCTTTAGCTACTTGGGATATTAGCCCCAAAGACAAAACACCTTTTAATGGAGGCTCGTTTGTTGCAGAAGCGCACAAACTCATTCAAAAAAATAACGTAAAAATCGTTGAAGGTGAATACAATCGAACTATTAGGCAAGCGTTAACTGATTTTGTTAAAAAAGATTATGTTGCCGCTAAACAAAATTTCCAGAAAGCAGCCACCATATATCCTCCTGCAGCCGAGATATTATCACCTTTAATTAAAATTTCTCAAAACAAAATTAACAGCGGTGAAAGCGTGGCCTCAGTTACCAATAACCAGGCCGAAGTTAAGCAAAATAGCAATTCTAACTTTAACTTTGATAGTTCGCAGATAGTTGATTTTATCACAGAGAATCGGGTGCTATTAACTGTTAGTTTAGGGTCGATAATAGGATTGTTGGTGGTTATTTTGATTATAGCTTTAATTGCTGCAGCTAGTCAAAAGAAAAAGCAAGAGCAAGAACGTCTCTTTAGGTTACAGCAACTCTATCAACAGAGACAAATGCAAATGCAAGCTATGGGTTATTCCAGAAATTATCCGACAGCACCAAATTATCCTCAAAACTATAATTATCCTTACACCAATTAGAAGTCAGCTTTTCCTGTAAAGCTAATCAAACCGATTTTGAGAAAAGAGTTAAACTCACGAAAATATTCACTTTTAAGTAGGCCAATACCCCTTTATTAAGCTTTACCAAAGCAAAAAACAAACTTTAGCTTAAGCCTAAAAATGACTAAACTCTCCAGAATTAATACAGCAGAGACTTAAAGGCTTAACCGTAAGCTGTGTAACTGCTCAGTTTGAAAACTTGCTAGGATTTAGCTTTGATTTGTTTGATTGTTGTTGCTATTTTGGTGTGTGTTTGGTCAATCCTGATGGGTGTTGTAAATTTGAGTTGTATAAGTTTAGTAGAAGTTTAGTTTTGACTAAATTTAAAAGAGATTTTGGTTTTGGCTAAATTTGGCCTAGCTAATAATTATAAGGTTTCTAAGGATTGATAATTGTCTCGATAAAATTCTTACTTAAGTGAATCATGTCGTGCATGATTTGGACACACTTGGTGGGAAACTTGCCTCCTGCCGATTCGCCAGATAGCATCACAAAATCAGCATTATCTAGACATACAGCTCGATAAAGATCACTCATTTCGGCTCTAGTGGGTACCGGATTGTCGGTCATGGTCTCCAAAATTTGGGTAGCCACGATAAAAGGTTTTTTGTGCTTCTGACACAAGCGTTTAATTTTTTCTTGATAAAATGGTACTTTGATGTGATTAGGTAAAGTTTCCAAAGCTAAATCGCCCCTAGCAATCATAATCATATCACTAGCCTGGATTATAGCTTCTAAATTTTCTGGTTTGACGGCCTCTCCCATTTCAATTTTAGTACAAACTTTAGGGAAATAGTCGTTAATTTGCTGCTGTTTTAAGATCTCTTGTATAAATTCCCTTAATTTTTCTAGGTCCTTGATAGTTTTTACAAAACTTGGTGCCACGTATTCTGGTCTTATAGCTGGTAATACTTGACTTAAAAAGTCACGGTCTCGGTCAACTAAAAAATCAATTTCAATGTCAGATAGGGGCATATTGACTCCTTTATTACTTTTCACTACACCTCCGTGATTAACTCGACAATAGACTCTTTGGTCGCTAACTTTGGTTACTTCGCAACTGATTTTTCCATCGTCAATTAGAATTGGTTGTCCTGGTTTGGCAAATTCTTCAATATGAAATTGACAAGGTAAAACTTGTAAATCTTGTTGTAGGTAAGGGTAGGTGTGGTTAGGGTTTTGTTTTTCAATGATGATGGTATCGCCAGTGTTAATCATGGTTTTGTCTGTACTTAGGAAACCAAGCAGAATTTTGGGTCCTGCCAAATCAGCCATCAATTCAAACCCTACAGCCCGACATTTGCGCCCAGTTTCGATGTGCCATTCAGCACTATTGTGGGAAAAATTTAGCCTAGCAATTTGCACGCTGTGTTGCCTAAAAAAGGTTAATGTAGCTAAGTCTTGAGAAGCTGGTCCGATGGTAGCAACAATTTTAGTCATAAAAAGATGTTCTTGAAAGAAGACTCGCTCAAAGAACAACTAAATTTAGTCAAGCAAAAAATCAAGCTAATCAAAATTTGAATGATTAAACACGAATTGCTCACCACTGCGGCAGTGAAAATTTTAACAATTAATTGTAGCTTGTTTACTGAAAAGTAATGTCAGCTTGTAAAGCTTTTATTTTAGGAAAGTCAAGCTGGCCAGTTTTTAGATTTTTTTAGGTTTTTCGCAGAAATAGCACAGTTTTAGATTACAAGTGGTGTTTTTGGGAAGCGTTTTTGTGCAAGCTGTTGTTTTAATATTTATATTCTCAATGTGGCTGAAACTAGGGTTGATCTCAATTAACCTAGATTAGTTCTGAGAACTTGAATTATCTCTTAAAGTTGTTGGTTTTAAGGAATATTGATTGGTTTGACATTTTTCAAGTTGGCTACCATGACTGAAGACTTGTATGTCAAAACTTACTAACTATCTAAAACTTTTGGGAATTGGTTTTTTAATGGGCACAGTAGATTTGGTACCAGGAGTTTCTGGTGGAACGGTGGCGTTTGTGTTTGGTATTTATCCAAAGCTTTTAGAAACCATTAAGCATCTCACTGGTCCGTTTTGGAAACTAGTTTGGTCTTGTCAGTGGCGTTTAGCTTATCAGAGTATACTGTGGGGTTTTGTATTGCCTTTGGGTTTTGGCATTCTTTTAGCCATTTTTTCAATGGCTAGTGTAATTAAATTTTGTTTACAAAACTATCCGGAGCAAATTTGGGGTTTATTTTTTGGCTTAGTGTTGGGGTCTGGTTGGTTAATGATTAAACAAATTCGAATTTGGAATTGGGTTAATGCTTTAGCCATAATGGTGGCCACTGTGGGTACTTTTTGGTTGGTTAACGCTCCACTTTTAAATACTCCAAATACTACTTGGTCCATCTTTCTAAGTGGAATGTTGGCTATTTGTGCCATGATTTTGCCAGGTATTTCTGGTTCCTATATGCTCTTGCTGTTGGGTAAGTATGAGCAGATTATTAATGCTGTTGTGGCTAGAGATAGCTTAACCTTAGGTGTATTTGTTTTGGGGGTCTTGTTGGGTTTAAGTTTGTTTGTGCGTTTTTTAAGCTGGTGGTTACACCGACATTTTGCTTTGACAGTGAGTGTTTTGGCAGGTGTAGTTTTTGGTTCTTTAGTGAAAATTTGGCCTTGGAAAAAAATGTTGTCGGTCACTGAAGATAGTAAATTATTACTGTTGAGTAGCAATGTCTGGCCTGATTGGAGTAACCCTGCTAATTGGCTAGTGGTCATACTGATAGTCTTAGGTTTTGTGTTGATTTTGGTTAGTAACCGATGGAGTGTGGCCGATGATTTTGAAAAAAAGTCTAAAGCATAGGCTAGATTGAGAGTGGATTGCAATTGGTGGTTGGTTTTTGAGACGCAAGATTTGGTTAATTTGTCTTCTAAATATGCGTTTAAACCAATTTTTAGCTCACCATTTAGGTTGGTCACGTAGGCAAGCGGATCAGTTAATTGCAGCTGGTCAAGTGAAGGTTAACCAGAAACTGGCCAGGCTAGGTACTCGGGTAAATTTAACTGACCAAGTAGAGATTTATCGTCAAGGTTGTTGGCTAGACATTAAGCAAGTAACGATCGAAAAATTGTTGTTTTACAAACCTATTTTTTGTTTCAGTAACCCAGAAGCCAGAGTGTTTAACAAAAAGACAATCAAAAATTTTTTGCCCAGAAATTTTCAAGATTTTTATCCAGTTTATAAACTGGCTTATATGACCGAAGGGTTGTTACTACTAGGTCGTAATCGGCTAATTTGTAAAAGTCTAAAAAATGAGCTAGCAGCTAGTCCAAAACGGTTTTTATTGGCTACTAAAAACAGGTTTCCAGAGGTTGTTGACTTGAGTTGGATGCAAAATTTGGAGCAACTAAATGAGTTTGTCCAAGTAGAACTAACGGCTTTTACCGATTGGATAGAATTTAGCTATTTAAAACTGAATCCACAACATTACTGGTATTGGGTAACTGGGAGAGGGTTAACTGACAGAATGATTATTAACTTTAGTCTAGATTTTGGTTTACAAAGGTTGATTTGCGTGGAAGTTGGTCCTTATCGATTGACTATTGATTTATACCAACAAAAGTGGTTGTTTGTTAGACAACTTTCAGATTAATCTTAACTAGGCCATCTTCACTTGGTTGAATCAGAATTTGTTTTGATAGCAGATTTTGAGGTTAGCCAAAATTTTGGCTGACTAGTGAGTTTGGCTGTAGATTAACATTACTATCTTAACGGTTTTTTAGACAAAAAGATTTTCAATGACTAATTTTCCAGTTAGCCAATTATTAATCATTTTTGAGGTTGTTTGTAGTGGTGTTTGAACCATTCTTCTCTTAAATCTTGGGTTTTTAAAGTTTTTGCTTAATTTTTTGATCTAAAACTTGGTTAACTTATGGGGCTAACTAAGAATTTCGTTCGTAGGAGTAGTTGTCTTAAAGCTTTGAGTTTTTTGGATCTAAACTAAGTAAGCAAAATTACTTGAGATTATTGGTTAACTATGACTGCCTGACTTTAAGTAGGCTTCGGGTTAAGTTAATTGATTGGAATGGCCATTGTTTAACATTTTAATGCTTAAGTTAAGCTGGCCTTTTTCATTAATTTCAATCACTTTAGCTCGAACCTTTTGGCCGATACTAAACAAACTTTTGATATCCTTAATTTTGTTGTCTGAAATCTGACTGATATGAATTAGACCTTCTTTTTCGGTACCATTAACCTTAACAAAAGCTCCGTAGGGTTCGATGCGGAAAACCACTCCTTCAACAATTTCTCCTAAGGTGTAATCTTTGACGATCTTTTTGATGTATTCAGCAGCATAGTTTACTAATTCAGCATCTTTACCAAAGATTACCACTCTACCGGTTAAGTCTTCAATATCAATTTCGGTGTCGGTTTTAGCAATTAGAGCTTTGATGACTTTGCCACTAGGACCAATTATGTCACCAATTTTATCTACTGGAATAGTAAGTTGAGCCACTCGAGGAGCATACGGAGACAGTGTTGGTTTGGGTTGATCGATGGTTTGCTTCATGATATTAAGGATATGCAATCTGGCAGTTTTTGCTTGGATTAAAGCTTGCTTGAGGATTTCAACAGTTAACCCAGCTACTTTGTTGTCTAATTGTAAGGCTGTAATACCATCTTTAGTACCAGCTACTTTAAAGTCCATATCTCCGCTAAAGTCTTCTTCACCAATAATATCAGTCAGGACTTTAAATTGACCGCTTGCTTGGTCTAATACTAACCCCATAGCTACTCCGGCCACCATGTCTTTAATTGGCACGCCGCCTGCCATTAGGGATAAACAACTAGCGCAAGTAGAAGCCATAGAGGTTGAACCATTAGACCCCAAGCACTCACTAACTAAACGCATAGTATAGGGAAATTCTTCTTCGCTAGGTAACACAGGCAATAAAGCTTTTTCAGCCAAAGCTCCGTGGCCAATCTCACGTCGACCGGGACCAGCGTATTTACCAATAGCCCCTACTGAATATTGAGGAAAGTTGTAGTGATGCATGTACCTTTTAGTGGTTTCTTCAAAATCTTCCATTTCATCAATTGTTTGAGCATCTCTAGTACTACCTATAGTTAGAATGTTCAGTACTTGAGTTTCGCCCCGTTGGAACAAACTTGAGCCGTGAACCCTAGGCACAACGTCCACTTGACACATAATTGGTCTAGTTTCGTCTAAGCGACGTCCGTCAAGACGTTTTTCTTGATTTAAAATATTTTGCTTGATGATTTTTTTCTTTACCACCTCTAGGGCTAGTAACAAATCTTTCTGTAAACATTGCAAATCTTCTAGACTAGGGAACAGTTGCAGCATTTTCTTGGCTATTTTCTGATCAATCTCTGAAGTGGTTACTAATTGGGCTAATTGATTAAAAGAGTAAGTGCTAGCCCAGTTTAGGAGCTGGTTTAAAACTTGTTGGTGAAGTACTTTGACTGATTCCAAAAGATCCATTCGCTCCAACTTTTTACCAGGAGCGTATAAGACCTCTTCCAACTCGGGAATAAATTCTAACCAGTAGTCAATTACTCTTTGATTGGGCTTAACTGTGTGCAATATGATACTTTTTTGTAATCCAGCTTGGTTAGCTAAAGTAATAAATTCTTTTTGGAATTGAGTAAGTACAGCCAATTCTTGGCAGGCTAAATCTAAACAGCGGCCCAAGGTTGGTTCGTTCGCCACTTTGGCTCCGGCTTCCACCATCATCACATTCTGGCCATCTCCGGAAACTACCAAATCTAAGACCGATTCAGCCTGTTGCTTATAACTTGGATTCACTACCGGTTGTAGTTCCAAGTTAGGATATCTTTCGGCAATTTCTTTTTGAGTTAGCCGAGTAGTCGAGTGGTACAATAATTTTAGCTTAGCGGCCCATTCGGTGTTGACTGCAGCTAGAGCCTGAAATACTTGGCCAAACAAATCTTTGTGTTCAGTTTCTTTGAGGTCTATTAATTGGCAAAATTCTTCTAAGTCTGGTTTCAAAACACTAAAGTCAGTAGGCCCAGTTTCTAATTTTTGCTTTATAGTAACTAGCAGCTGGTTGACTCGTTGTTCTGGAATTAAACCAATCCGAACACTACTTACTGGCCCAGCGAAAGGCTCTATACCAGCTAGTTTGATAGCTGCTGAAGCGGCAATTACAGCTAGGGTATCTGGAGGATTGACTTCGTCAATACTTAACGGAGTAATGACTATTTGCACTTCTTGACGAGTGTCAGGATCAAACAAAGAGCGCAGTGACCGATCAATCATGCGTCCGGTGAGAATGGAGTTGTCTGAAGGTTTACCCTCGCGTTTGACAAACCGAGAGCCCCTAATTTTGCCGCTAGCATACAATCTTTCTTCGTACACTACTTGTAGGGGAAAATAGTCACTATTGGCTGGGCCTTCGCCTACTACCACGGCTACCAGCACGGTGGTTTGTCCTAGACTAGCTAACACAGAACTAGTAGCTTGTTGGGCTAATAAACCGGTTTCCAAAGTGAGCGTTTGTCCATGAAAGGTAAGACTGTGTCTTATAGGTACATGTTGGAACATAAAAGGTTGATATACTAATTAAGTAGTGAAATCTATTTTGAGATTTGTCAAAGTAAAATAATAGAGCCAGGTTATGGTCCAGTAAATAGCCACAGTTTGGTTTTCCCAAAGATGAAGTAACAGATTACCTAGAATTATTCCAAAAAAACTTAAACCAAAAACTAAATTAGCCCAAGTTAAAAATGTAGCTTTAGACCACTCTTGCCAAACTTGCCACCAGGTTTTTACTAGTGGCCAAGAAACTAGGGCAGAATAGGCTAAGAAATAAACCAAGCCACCATTGAATAGTAACTGCAAAAACCAATTTTCCGGTACGGCCAAATCGGGTGGTAGTAGGCCATAGTTGTAGGCCACTTGACTGTTAGCCATCACCATTGGGTTTTGGTAGTGGTCGATATATTCTTGCTTGGCCGCTGGTCCGGCTACTGGCAAACCCCAACCTAACCAAAGTTTATCTGGGTTATTGGCTAAAATGGTTAAACTAGCAGCTGTATGTCTGGTGTGTAAACTAGTGGAAGACGGTTTGATTAGTTCAGTTGGTAGGGGTAAGGTCTTTAGTTGTTTTGAGGTTAAATTTACAGCTACAACAGCTATTAAAATAGGTATCAGTAGGCTGGCTGTTAAACCTACTTTAGTTAACCAAGTAAAAATATTAGTTTTAGGTAGCCAGCGTTGTTTTAGATAAGTTATTGTCATTACACTGACAAAAGTCAACATAACCAACCAAGCAAACCGGGCATACGAGAGAGCAATAAAACTGATAATCAAAGCTATGGCTGAACCTTCCCAGATAAATCTGGCTAGTAGCCACTTACCTGTAGAAGTTTTCCGGGTTTCCGGTTTCCAAGGTTGTTGTTTCCAAGTTAGTCTAAAATTGACCAGAAAAACTGGCAAAACTAAGAGCAAATAGGCGGCTAAATGGTTGGGTGTGCTAAACGGACCAGCTAAGCGACAATTGTCGATTCCGTAGTCGATTACGTGGCAATTTTGGTTTAATCTAGCCCAAGTAGTTGTTTGCTTGAATTCTTGTTTAACAGAGGTTTTTGACTGCCAAAAGTTGCTAACAGTTTGTTGGCCCCAAATTAGGCTAGCTACAGTCAATAGGCTACACAAAAGAAAACCTAAATAAATTGCCTTGGTTAGGTGAACTAACAATTGTCTATCGAGTGGAAAGTGTTGTAGCCACACGCTGGTTACGGCAAACAACCAGAGCCACCAAAGTTCAAACCTAAACCCCCATAAAAAATGAGCTAAAGGAATTTGGTTAACCCAAAAACTACTGATCAGTATCAGTCCAGTAATACCTACTACTAGTAGTAAAGGCCAAGTTAAGGACAACCGAAAGGGTACTTTTTTACCTATCCATTCGATGCCTAAAGTCAATAAAAAATAGATTAATAAAACTCCTACCAATAGCTCTTTCCATAAACTAACCCACTCTGGCCAATGTAACCGAACTATCAAAAACCCTAATAGCCAGTTTTGAATTGGCAACAAAGTTGCTAGTAAAAATAAAGATACGGATAACAGTTTAGACATAAATTTAGCTGCAAACCTCAAACAAGTGTTTGACACATGACGGTCATTTAGAGTTTTTATTTAAGTCAATAATTTGTTGCAATTCTTTGGGAGAAGCAATGTTAGGAAAGACAATTTCCACATCATCGCCACCAGTATTTAAACTGATTGTGCCAAAATTAAACAGTCTGCCTAACCAATTTTGTTGAATAGTAATCGCGTTTACTTTGGAGTAGGGAATCTCGATGATGGTCACATTTAGTAACCCTTGTCGTAGTTCTAAAGACTGTTCTTTAGCAATTATCACTTGGGTAAAGTAGCTTATTAGATGTTTTACGAACCAATAAAAACCAAGCAGAATAGGCATGAGTAGTAAGTCTCCTAAAAACAAGATTTTACTCATTCGGAATACTTTGGTTTGGCTGGAGGCGGCTGGTTGGTTTTCGGAACTAGTTAGCATATGGTTTCGACGTTTAGTTTTTTGCTAAAAACTAGGTTGGAAGACGAATAAATGTCAAAACTAATAATCGATATTTAACTAACAATTACTGTTATTTAGACTAACTAGATTAGTAGTGGTCTAGTTTTTGAACTAGTTTTTGAAGTTAGTAAAGTTTACTTATTGTTTTGTGACAAATGTATTTTAAGATTAATACGAGTCAGATTGATCTGAATCGGCAATTATTTGTGGTTGTGTATTAGATTCTTGGCCAGAATTTTGCTTTGCTATAATGTGAAAACGATTTTCTTTGCTTGCCTATTTTACCAATTTAAACTATATTTTTTAAGAGCTGAGGAAAAATTTTTAGAACAGAAGTTTGCCTTTGTTTGTTAATTTAGTTAAATTGAAACTATGTATTTATTTTCTGACTTATCCAAAATTTTAGTAATTCTTTTTCGAGTTTTGGTTGTCTTGAGCGTGCTACTGTTGGTAACAGTTAACGGTTTTACCGTATCTGCCCAAACTCAAACTGATTCCGATGAACCTCCAACCAACGCCTTATCGACCATATTTCCAGCTTGTAAGTTTGCCGATACAGGAGTAGACTCTTTTTTGGAATGCGGTTCTCAAATAACTTTTTTTATTTTGGTAGTAGCCATAATTTACGCCTTTTTAAAATTAGCTTATATGGCGATTAATGGTCTACTGTTTGCTGGTGGAGTGAGCTCAGATTTTTACAAAATGATTGGTGAAAGTTTGAGAAATTTGGTGGTGGGTATTTTGTTTGTAGGCATGCCGGTTGCCATTTTGACAGTGGTTGATCCTCTGGCGAGAGTTCTAAATTTTCGTTTTTTGGAAGAGTTTAATCTTGGTCCTGAGGCTAAATTAATTGAGCCAAGCGAGAAAGGGTTAGGAGGAGGAAAAAGTTGTAATGGTTTTATGTTTTGTGTTCAAAGTTGTCCTAATAATAGCGATAGGTCTACTTGTGTAAACATTTGTAAAAATCAGTACAGTAGATGTCAAAGTTGTTTTCAGTTTATTAATGATCAGGGTGAAATTACAGATACAAAAGGGTTTCAAAAATGCATTACCCCAAGTCCTTCTAAGCCTTCAGAAGGAGTAGGTGGTGGTAATTTAGATTATAAAGGTTCAATTCTAAGTTGTGGCAACAATCAAGCGACTAATTCAAATGGTTTTGTTAGGTTAGCTTATACTCCTTATATTAGTCAAAATAAGCGACCGGATGGCCAAACACCACCGGCACCGGACAGATATCGTAACAACGGTTGTGGTGGTGCGTCATCATTAATGATTGTAGAAATGGCTAGACCAGGAACGTTTCCTTGTTTAGATAACCAGAAATTACCCAACTTTTCTGGTGATCAAGACCACTATTGTTTATACACATATTTTTGGCAAAATGCCAACTATCAATTTGTGTTGATGGATTCGATAAAAATGAACATGATAAATAACACAAATGATTCTTGCCAAGGTGCTTTTGGTATTACTAGTATGAAAGATTGTGATCAATCTCGTCATGCGGGCAGAAAAAAATTTTTAGAATATTTTGGATTAACTACTGAACCTGTTCGCAACCGAGCAGATTATTTTCAAGCGATTAAAGACAATATTAATCAAGGTCTACCCCTGTTTATATCAATTAATTTTACATCTCAATTGTCTCATATTATGGTGATTGTAGGATACAAAGAAGAGACAAGGCAAATTTTACTCAACGATCCTTGGCAATATGATAATACTTGGGGTAGTAGTAGATTGATGATTGTCACTCTTAATCAAAACAATACTGGAATAAGTGGATACAGGTACAGTAGGTATCCTACACCGTCCATTGGATATATAGAAAAAGTTACAAAACTGGCCAATTTTGCTTCAGTGCAATGCAATCCTGCCTAAAGAAAATAGTTTATTAATAGTTAGTTTTGCCTAGCTTTTTAGGCAAGGGAATTAACCAATCAAAGTTTTTGACAAAAATTAACCCTCAATTCTTAAACTTTTTTGCAATAGTAGGTGTTTTTGTTGAAGATTTTTTAGCTTATGTTTACTTATACCAAACAAAAAGTTTTTGTTATTATTGGTGTAATATCCCTTTTAGCAGTCTTATTTGTTTTAGGTTTTTTCTTTTGGAAGAAACAAAACCTACAAAATAATTTTTCGGACAATGCAAATAATCTTTCAGTTCAACGGTGGCAGCTAGTTCAAGAATCTCAATTTAGTTTGTCTGTGTCTCCGGATTGGCAAATTAAGAAAGAATCTTGTTCAGAAGAGCTTGGATGTTCGAATGTCTTGCTTAAAAAAAATGGTTTTTATATCAACATTTCTACCAATGTTTTATTTACCGGAGGAGGTTCTTTGGGAAATCCTTTTTCTGCTGTTTGCAGAGGTGAATATAGCCAACCCATAGAAATAACCAATAAGTTGGTTAGGCTAGATGCAGTTGCGCCAAGTGATTGTGTTTTATCTACACTAAGTCAAACAACATCTGAGCAAAGTTCTAAACAAAGCGTTAAAATGTGGGTGGGGTCAACAATTACCAATAAAATTCAAGGTAAACTAAGCCCATATCTTACGCGTAGCGACAACTTTAAAGCTATTAGTCCAACTTATTTTAATCAGGCTAAGTTTGTGATGGACGAAAACGGTCAATATATAGCTATCACTTATGGCTATGACGGCAATATGCCTAATTCGTCTGCTGGTTTAGCTCCAAAAATACTGACTTTAGAATCTTCAGAATTACAACAATACTTGCAAGAGATGGATAAAATTGTTGCCACTTTTCAAATAAATCCTAACTTTAATTTCACAAGCTAATTAATGCCTTGCTGTTAAATACGGTCTAAACTTTAGGCTGTAATGAATTTTGGTCAGTAATTTTTAAAGTTTGATTGGTAGCTTTCAGTGTTTAGTTAGCTCTTTAAAACAGGTTATTTTTCTTTAACCTGGTGTTTGCCAAGGTTCATTTAAACGATGACAGAATCGATTACCTCCTGCAAAAACCCCTGAATAAGCAACTTTTCGCGCATTTTTTTGTCTATTCCCCGACTTTTTAGATAAAATTCTTGTTGCCTATCCATTGAACCAATGGTGGCTCCGTGAGTACATTTAACATCGTCACAGAGAATTTCCAGCTCTGGTTTACTTTCCATTTTAGCTTCGTCGGACAGCAAAAGAGTATGATTAGCCAGTTTGGCATCAGTTTGATGAGCCTCAGAGGCCACAAAAATTTTACCACCAAACCAAACTTGCGCCTGGTCCTGTAAGACTCCTTTGCTTAAAGTGTAGCTATAGCAATTGGGTTGCCAGTGGTTAATTTGGAGGTGGTTGCGTACTTGGTGTTGTTGTTCTAGATAATAAAAATTGTATAACCCCAAACGACAATTGGGGTAGTTTAGGTTAACTACCAACTGTAACTCTTGGGGAGTAAGGTTACCCTCTAGCTGGCACCAGAAAAACCTTAGTGACAAAGTTTGATTTACGTTGATTTCCAATTTTAATTTCGGATTTTTGGTCTGCAACCAAATTGGCTTATTAATTTCTTGGGTAAAATACAACCTTAACCAACCGTCTGACTCTGGTTGCCTTAGGTCTAAGTGATAGATTGTAAAATTGTCTGGTTCAATTAAATTGATCATAACCTTTAGCTTCGATCTGAGCCACTAATTCTGGGCCACCACTGGCCACGATGGTGCCGTGTTTTAGTACATGCACAAAATCCGGTTTTACAAAATTCAAAATTCGTTGGTAGTGGGTAATTAAGACGATTGACCTTTCAGGTGAACGTAGTTTATTCAAGTTAGCAGCTACCAGCTTAACCGAGTCGATGTCTAAACCTGAGTCAATTTCGTCTAGAACCGCCAGTTTTGGCTCCAGCACGGCCATTTGCAACAGCTCGCTAAGTTTTTTTTGTCCTCCAGACAGGTTGGCGTTGACGTAACGCTTGTAAAAGTCTGACGGCAGTCCCAGAAACTCGATTTTTTGCTTAATTAAGGCCAAAATTTCGGCCGTTGAGGGTAGGGGTTGGTTGTTGGCTTTGGCTTTGGCTTCTAAAGCGGCTTTAAGAAAATTAATCAAAGTCACTCCGGGAATTTCTATCGGATTTTGAAAGCCAATAAATAGCCCAGCTAGGGCCCTTTCTTCGATTTCCATTTCCAACAAGTTTTGCCCTGCAAACCAAATCTCACCGGTTTCCACTTGATAGTTGTCATTGCCTGCCAATACTGCCGTTAACGTGCTTTTGCCGGCTCCATTGGGGCCCATAATGGCGTGAATTTGGCCAGCAGAGGCCGAAAAATTTAGGTTTTTCAAAATGGTTTTGCCGTCAATGGAAACGGTTAAATTGCTAATTTTAAACATAGATTTAAAACGCTAAAGTTTTTTAGGCTCAAAAAACTAGCTTGGTCAAGGACTGATTTTGATCAACTTGCCCAGATAGTCTAAATTAATTCTTGGTAGTAAGAATAAATGTACCTTAACTAAGGTTTTTACGAAAAAAATTAACTATGTTTAAGAAATATGTTCAGTCGGTTTCTAAAGCTTGGGTAATAATTTGAAAATTGAAAAAAGTTAAAAATGTTCACTAAAAAACCAGTACCCACTATCAATTAAACCTTCAACCTAATCGATGCTAGTAACCCTCGCCTAAAATAGAGCAGTATAGTACACTTGAAGGTGTAAATCATACAAGCTTATGCCTGTAAGGTCACCAGAGTCACACGATAGTTTATCTATAAAGTTACCCGATAATTTAGTTAAGGCAGGAGCACAAGCGGAACAGTTTGGGTCCAGGGAAGCGTCCGCTCGACCAGAACAGACGTAACTTGAAATAGTAAGAGTAATAAAGCTAGAAAGTGCTTTACTAGGTTCTGATGGAATTTATATAAATATACTTGGGTTGAAGGTGGTAAACCAAATGCAAGTTATATTCGATCTTTAGAAGAGGTTCAGGAAATGGTACAAAGAGGTGTATGTATTTCCAGTGAGGGTTTTGATCCCACTGTGGAAGGAACTGTGGAAGGAAATTTTGATAGATTGTTTAAATTTGTACAGAGTCAAGAAGACTTAAGACGAGAAAAGGAATGGAGTTTACTGGCAGATACTGCTTTGGAATTATCAGTAACTCAAGGTTCAGGAAACCCTACAGAAGTTGCTGGTGTGCCCAATGTATCCACTGGTGGTCAATCTAGCGAGGCTTTTACTCCGCCAGAAACTGATGCTGTTGCTATGCAAATGCAAACAGATTTTGCAGATCAACAACCAACAGATTCTGTAGATCAACAACCAAGAGGTTCTGCAGAGCAAGAACTAGACAGTGGCAGGATTTTTGAATCTCAGATAAAAGAAGTTTTAATAACAAGTTTAAGAAACGAGAACTATTATGAAGGACTAGGTTCGATAGAATCTTTTCTAATCTTTAATGAATTGGTATCACCAGCATACATTCAACTAATAGCCAACGCTATCTTAACAATTGTTAATAAGGGTATACAATCCGAAGGATTACCATTTGCTAACTTTTTTTTGCAAAATCCTTGGTGTTTGGATATTTTAAATAGGGCCATTGATATGGAACCAACTCAAACAGTAGACCAATTGACAGGAGAGGTGGAAATACTAAGTAGAGCCATTGGTCTGGAATCAATTCAAATTGCAGGCCAATTGAAAGAAGGGTTGAAAGACCTTTTCATCCAGATTAGAGACGAAGTTGTCAATTTTAATTCCCTAGTTAGTGGTATTCAGAATACAAACTCCGAATCTCTTTCTATAGGACAAGATAATCTATCTTTTTTGAAACTAATTTATCCACAAATAATAAATAGAGGATCTCAGGTTAATGAAATTATTATAGAAGTATTCGCAGAACCGTTTGACCAATGGGTCCAAGCTCTCATAAAGAGGATAACTGAAATAAAAGAACAAATCTTACAAACAGTAAATGAAAGTGAAATAAATCAAGCTTTAAAAAGATTGCAACAACTACAAACAAATCATACTGAATCTAGTTTAGGATTATCTTTAGATGGATGGTCTGAATATGAGTCAATTAAAAATACATATAAAGGTTTGGAAGAAAAGGTGGTAATGGAAAAAAGAACACTAACTGAATATAGAAATCAATTGGGTGATCTTGGTATTAACACAGTATTAACAGAACTTGACAGGGGAGAGGCAGAAGTTGACTCATTACTTTCTAATTTAGGTCAGATTACTAATTTTCGAATATGGTAAGATTTGTTAAGATTTGTTTGTGAAATTTACAAGGTGTTGGTTATTTTTTCGATTCTATCTCTTAAAGACCTGCCTAAACTAGACTCGTCAAGGATTGGGATCCATAACCACGCCTGGGAGACTTTGAGCTGATCTAAGTCGTAAAGGCAACGGTAAAAGTTGTGGGAAATTTGAACTATAGTCTCACCCAAAAATAGCACTTGGTGGTTGGCTTGCAAAGTGTGATATTCGTCCACACTTCCCCCAAAGAGGATAGTCTGTTGAACAGGCAAATGCTTGAGTTCTTCGTAGTTATGTAGGTAAATTACAGGTGTTCTCGGGGCGTAGTGTTTATATTTACTACCAGGGGTTACCATAGTAGTTTTCTGAGATTCGGGCAAGTAAATAGGCGTTTGAGCAAAAGGAGTAGTCGACAAGACAGCTTTCAGTTCTCTTGAACCAATCGCTCCTTGCCTGAGAATGACGAGGCTACTATTATTTCTAGCGTCTAAAATAGTGGACTCCAGGCCAATTTGGCATTGATCACCATCCAAAATACCATCAATTTTGTCACCTAAATCTTGCAAAATCATTTCGGGGTTAGTACCACTAAATTTGCCGGAAGTATTGGCTGAGGGGCCAGCCAGAGGCTCGTTTAGTTTGGCAATTAGCTCGAGGGTTAAGGGATGGTTGGGAATTCTGGCCACCATTGTAGGCCGGCCACAGGTGGCTGGTAGTAAAGGCGAATCTGCGGGAATATCTACTAATACACTTAGTGGGCCAGGAGCAAATTGTTGCAATAAAAACTTGGTTAACGGATTTAGCTGAGCGTACTGTTCGATTTGGTCTAAGCTAAAAAAATGGCAAATTAGCGGATTATCTCGGGGTCGATTTTTAATTTGGTAAACTTTGTCTACGGCCTCAGAATTACTGGCTATGGCGCCTAATCCATAAACTGTTTCGGTAGGAAAAACTACAATCCCCCCAGCTTTCAGCTTGGCTACAGCTTGGTCTATGGTGACGAACATTATTTGAGTTAGTTAAACTTGGTTAGCAACTACTTGGGCAATAGTTTTGAATTTTTCCGGTTTGAGCGAAGCTCCACCAATTAAGAAACCATCTATTTGCTGAAGTTTAACTAGTTCTTGGATAGACACGTCGTCTACACTACCACCGTACAAAATGCCAACTTGCTTAGCTAGGCCCAGTTTGGCTAATTCTTGCTTGAGAAACTGGCCAACTTCTTCAATGATTGGGTTAGTGGCAGTTTTACCAGTGCCAATGGCCCACACAGGCTCGTAAGCTAAGTAAAATTCGGTTTGCCATTCGGTTGGCAGGTTTTGCAAGGCCGTAGTTACTTGTTCACTAAGCTCTGGATAGTTAATTTCCGTAATGGTTTTGTCGCTTTGGTGACCGACACACAAAATTGGAACTAGACCCGATTCCAGAGATTGAAGCAATTTTTGGTTGATTTGTTCGTGTGATAGTTGGTAGGCCTCACGGGTTTCCGAGTGCCCAATCAAAACGTATTGACAGCCCATGTTTTTAAGCATTTGGCCACTAATTTGACCAGTGTAAGCTCCAGCAGAATACCTAGCCAGGTCTTGAGCTCCTAGTTTTAGGTTAGTTACTCCGGAGGTTTGAAGTTGTTGGTTAAGCTCTGACAGATAAACATATGGTGGCAAAACCACCAAAGATATTTGGGGTTGAAATTGAGCCAGCGAAATAAACTCGGTAAACAAGCTACTAGCTTCGCTTAGGCTAGCTGGATTCATTTTCCAGTTAAAAAAAAGTTTTTTAAGCATAGTCGCGAACGATTAATTGGTTATTATTATTAGGGTCTAGGATGACTATCTAGTTTTTTGTCGTATCGATTTTATTTTGTTTTTTTAGTTATTTTAGGCTTGTCTATGTTTGTCTATAGTGTGTGTTGAGTGGGACAACGATAGACTGGTTACTTATAGCTCTAATTACAAAAACTAAACAAATAAATTAAAACTGGTGCGGTCGAGAGGACTTGAACCTCCACGCCAGAAACGGCACTACCACCTCAAAGTAGCGTGTCTACCAATTCCACCACGACCGCTTTGGCGAAAAAGCCAATTAACTAACCAATAAGCTTTGTCAAGTTGTCTTTAAATTCTCAAATTGTGGTTTGATTTTATTTTTGCTAGTTTTGATATCAATTTGGTGGTGTCTGCTTAGACAATTGTAACTGTTATTTTTAATAAGCATACCTATTTAAATAAAACCATTCCTACAATTTGACAATTTGACAAAGTAGCTATATACTTTCTACAATTAAGTTTGTAACTAACAAAGTTAGTATGTCTCGGGCAGAAAGGGGAGGGCGTATAAATGAACCAACCGAACCAACCGCTAATTCAGGTCAAGTTGATCCAACTAAAGCTAATGAAACAGAACAACGAAAACGGTTGGTAGAAGCTTTTTGGGCAATTTATAATAAAAATCAAGACGAAGGTTATAGACAAGTCTTACGTAGACGTATATATGGCATATTATTTACTTTAATGTATAATCCAGGTGTTGAATTTGTTGTTAATCAAGAAGAAGGAAATGTCTATTTTTCAACCAATTCAATGCTATATAAACCAAATCAAGCTGTAGGATTGGTTCCGGTTGACACAAATGAGGGTTTTGAAGAAAAATTACGAGCTGATCAGGAAAATTTGGAAATGGAAAAACAAAAACTTTTGAATGAACAGCGTCTTTATGGTTTAGCAGAAAATAAAATACTACCTACTGTTCAGGATTTTCCTGACGGCAGCGACGTGAAGACATCATTTTTGCAAACTTTTAATAATTTAAACAGACGCTTACAAGCTAAGCTAGAATCGCTAAAAACACAAGAGCAGGGAATTGAGAAAGCCAAACTAGCAAAAGAAATCGGAGACTCGTTATTGGAACAAATAAAGCAAGGGAATTCAACGTGAAACATTTTGGTCAGTGTAAAATCGTTTAAGTGTTGAAAAATTTTTTGGCTGGTTTATTGATTGGGGTTTTATTGGTGCGGTCGAGAGGACTTGAACCTCCACGCCAGAAATGGCACTACCTCCTGAAAGTAGCGTGTCTACCAATTCCACCACGACCGCTTTGAACAATGTTGGCTAACTGCACTTTGAATTATCGACAAATTGAGTTAACTAAAAGTAAATGGTTCTAGCACAATTAGAGCCAACAAAAGTTGCAAGCTTGCAAAAACACAACCCCAAACGGGGGCACTTATCTCTAGGCTAGTTAAGGTAAAATGTCAAGCTGGTAGGTATAGAGTTTAGTAATTGGGTTTAACCTTGAGCTTGTTTAAGAAAGTCAAGCACTTCTTGTGGGTTTTTGGTCGGATCAACTTCTTCAAAAACCTTTACTATTTGGCCATTAGGATCGATAACATAAGTGTTTCGTCGAATACCTTGAAACACTCGGCCCATAAACTTTTTCTCTCCTAAAGCGCCAAAAGCCTTGGCCACCGATTTGTCTTGGTCGGACAATAGGGTGAAGTTGAGGTTGTATTTTTCGGCAAATTTTTTATGGGAAGCTGGACTATCGGCCGAAATACCAATAACTTTGGCGTTTACCTCAGCAAACAAATTATTTAAATCTCGGAAAGTGCAAGCTTCTTTAGTGCATCCAGGAGTGTCGTCTTTAGGGTAAAAATAAACTATCAGCCAACTACCTGTATAATCAGATAATTGATGAAACTGACCGTTTTGGTCTGGCAAAGAAAAATTGGGAGCTGGAGTCATACATTTTTTGACTAAAACAAGAGAAATTTGCTGTCAACTATTTCTTAAACATTCTTACAAGAGTAAACTAGGCAAATGTGTCTATTAAAAGGTAATTTAGCACTGCAAAGACAGGTAATTTTCAGTTCACGGGGATGGTATTTTACGGGTAGACAGCTTCAAAAACCTACGGCCTGAATGTACTCTGACCTTCATAGAGACAGGTGGCTGGTAGTTTAGTTAGGATAGTCTGGAAATTCTTACTAAGATGACTCATTATTGCTGATTTGTCTGCGCTAAGACAAAGTCTTCCAATTCTCTAAGCAAAGTGCTGGTAACTGCAAATTGTTGTTTTTCGGTAAA